>Ga0315280_10003214_pt1 | contig 25309 bp, 26 predicted proteins | sample YL17G06_40_MG_FD_203697 | JGI IMG/M metagenome (GOLD analysis project Ga0315280, IMG submission 203697) | Sediment microbial communities from Yellowstone Lake, YNP, Wyoming, USA - YL17G06_40 | ecosystem: Environmental > Aquatic > Freshwater > Lake > Sediment | place: USA: Wyoming | collected...
CCAGCGTAGCGCTATTTGCGCTTCCCCGCGCCAGCGTAGCGCTATTTGCGCTTCCCCGCGCCAGCGTAGCGCTATTTGCGCTAGGCCTGAGCCCGGCCCTTGCCGCCTAGTACCCTGCGCAGCACCTCGCTCAGGCGTTGGGCGGTGAACGGTTTTTCGACCACGTCCTTGAACCCGTATTCTTCGTAGCGGGCCATGACCGGGTCCTTGGAGTAGCCGCTGGAGATGATGGCCACCGCCTCCGGATCCAGGGCCAAAAGCCGCCGGATGGTCTCCTTGCCCCCCAGCCCTCCCGGAATGGTCAGGTCAACGATGACCGCGGCGAAGGGCTCGCCGGCGGCCCGGGCCCGGCCATAGGCCTCCAGCGCTTGCTCGCCGTCGGCCACGATCACCGGAGTGTAGCCCAGCCGGCGCAGCAGCCGCTCGTAGACCTCCTGCAGCATAGGGTCGTCGTCCATGACCAGGATTCGACCCTGCCCCCGGAACAGCTTCTCCTCGGGTTCGGGCGGAGCCTCGGCCCGAGACCGGACCGCCAGGGCCGGCAGGAAGAAAAAGAACCGCGTGCCCGCCCCGACGATGGACTCCACGGTCAGGTAGCCCCCGTGGTTCTTGATGATCGAGTAGGAGGTGGACAGTCCGAAGCCGGCCCCGTTCCGCTTGGTGCTGAAAAATGGATCGAAGATCTTGGAGAGGTTCTCGCGGGGGATGCCGCAGCCCTGGTCCGCCACGGTGATCCGCACGTAACGGCCGGGCTTCAGCGGCAGGCGGTAGGATTCGGTGGTCGTGACGTTCTCGCCGATCAGGCTGATCACCCCTCCTTCGGGCATGGCCTGGTCGGCGTTGATCACCAGGTTCTGCACGACCTGGGCGATCTGGCCGGGGTCGAACTCCACCGCCCACAGGTCTTTGGGGAACAGGAACTTCGGCCGCGCGCGGGAGCCGCGCAGCACGAAGGTGGCCGCCTCCTCGATCAGCTCGGGCAGGGAGCCGGCCCTCTTCACGGGCGCTCCCCCCTGGGCGAAGGTGATCAGCTGCTGGGTCAAATCCCGCGCGCGCAATGAAGCCCGTTCCATCTGCTCCAGCCGGGAGTGCACCTCCTCGCCATGCTGGACCTGCATCTTGGCCAGGGCGATGTTGCCGACGATGGCGGCCAGGAAGTTGTTGAAGTCGTGGGCGATCCCCCCGGCCAGCCGCCCGATCGCCTCCATTTTTTCTTCCTGCTGCAGATGGGCCTCCAGCATCTTGCGCTCGCGGATGTCCCGGGCCACCCCATAGGTGCCCAGGAAGTTGCGCTCCTTGTCGTGCGGGTCGCGGTCGTACATCCCGTGGGCCCTGAGCTCCACGGGCAGCGGCTCGGCGGTCCCGGGCTGTTCGCGGCGGGCGGCGGTGGAGGGTTCGGCGCTGGGCCGCAGGCGCAGCTCCAGCCCGCTGGTGGCCCGTGCCCCGGTGCGCCGTTCGTTGAAGGTGTAACGCGAGCGCTCGGCGTCCGCGTCGTACACGATTTCGGAGTAGTGGCGCCCCAGCACCTGTTCCCGGCTGTAGCCCAGGATGCGCTCGAAGGCGTCGTTCACGAAGGTGAAGCGCCCCTCGTCATCCAGCGTGTAGATGATGTCCGGGGAGCTCTCCACCAGATAGCGGTAGCGCTTCTGGGACTGCTCCAGCTCCCAGTTGATGGCCGCCTTCTCCTTGGCCAGCCGCTTCTGCTTCAGGGCGTTCTCCACCCTTCGGAGAAGCTCCTCGCCCTCCAGCGGCTTGCGGATGAAGTCGTAGGCCCCGGCGCGCAGCGCGGCCACCGCCGAATCGATGGAAGCCATCCCGGAGATCATGATCACCAGCAGCCCCGGATGCTGCTGGCGGATGTGGTCCAGCACCTCCTGGCCGCTCAGATCCGGGAGCACCAGGTCCAGCAGGACCAGGTCCAGGGCCTGGGCGGCCAGGCAGCGCAGCGCCTCGCGGCCGCTGGCCGCCGTCTCCACCATGTAGCCGCGGCCGGCCAGCAGCTGCCTCAGGCTCTGGCACATCCTGGGCTCGTCGTCCACGACCAGAATGCGAAAATCCGTTACGTTTTCTTCTCCTGTCATACTTTTTCCGCTTCCTCTATTTTCGGTCATTTCCTGATCAGTTTGTATGCTCAATGATAAGATTCAATGTGGCCGCCACCGGCCGATAAGAGGAGTAATGGCAGCGATTGCAGCGCGTGAGGCGGGCGAGCCGGGCTCCGCGCCCCCGGAAGCCCGGAGGATGGTCGAGACCCTGCGCCGGGAGCTGGAGCGGAGCGCGCCGGAGGAGCTGCAGGCCCTGGCCGCCCGCTCGGTGGCCGTGGCCTCGGGTAAAGGAGGGGTGGGCAAGACGATCACCGCGGTGAACCTGGCCCTCTATTACGCGCTGGGGGGCGGCCGGGTGGCGTTGATCGACTTAGACCCCCTCTCCGACGTGGCCAGCCTCCTCGATATCCAGGAGGCCGAGGCGGCGCTGGAGGCCGAGCCCCTGGCCTCCGGGGACAGGAGCCTGGCCGATTTCACCCGCAAGCTCTTCGCCGGCCTGGACCTGATCTTCCCCTCGCCCAAGCTCGGCCGCGGGGAAAGCCTGCAGCTTCTGGAGCTGATCTTCAGCCGCCACCGCGCCGAACTGCTCCGCGCCTACGACCTGCTCATCTTCGACCTACCGGCCGGGTCAGGGTATGAGGAGAACCTGGCCTTCCTGGCCTTCATCCGGACGCTGGTGCTGGTCACCAACCCCCAGCCCACCGCGCACGCCGCCGCGGGCACCTACGTGCGCCGGCTGCTGGCCCTATATCCCGAGCGCGCCGTGTACCTCTGGCACAACCGCTACGCCCCCCAGGCCCCGGGCGGATTCAACCCGCTGGACGTGATCGGCAACTACAACCGCAACGTACCCAGGAGGCAGCGGCTTTCGCCCGCCGAGGCCGGGCGGGTCAGCGACCTGGCCTTCGTGCCCGAAGACACGGCCTTGAACCTTCTGCGGGGCGAGCCCTCGGTCCAGGAGAACATCCGGCGCTGCCTGCTGGACGCCCTGCAGTTCCTGCTCGAACAGCGGGTCGCCGCCTTGACCGCCGGCTCCTCGGTGTCCTCCAGCCTGGCGCCCCTGGTGGTGGCCTTCCTCTGCCGCCAGCGGCGGCTGGAGAACCCCGAACAGGTCCTGGAGCGCCTGGGCGAGCACCTGCAGGGGCTGGCCGGATTCACGGAGCAGGGCGCGGCCTTCGGCGCCGAGGAGCGCCGAAGCTACCTGGCCCTGCTGGAGTCGGTGAGCGAGGATCGGCTGCGCCGCGCGCTGACGCGGGTGATCGGGCTGCTGGAGGAAAGCCTGAGCCGTGGGGCCCCGCCCCGAAGCCCGGCCGGAGGCCCCGGGGACCGCTCCCTGGACCGGGAGCTCAGCCGGCTGCTGCTGGCCCTGGGCCGGCTGGCTGCGCGCGAGCGCAGCCTGGCCAACGGCGGAGGGCTGCTGCTGTTCTACTTCGCTCTGTACAAGCTGTTCCGCTCCGACACGGTGGTGCGGCTGATCGATCGGCTGGTGCCCCGCCGCGACGGCCCGCGCGGGCGGGCGGTGCGCGACCGCTACCGGCAGATCCGCTACCTGGTGGAAAAGGACCCAGAGTATCGGCGGCGTTACCTGCGCCTGGTGGCCCTGCTGCAGCCGGTGGTGCTCCGGCAGACCGCCACCGTGGTCAAGGCCTTCGGGCTGGGGCAGCTGCTGTTCCGCGACGGCTCCGGGAGGCTCCTGCGCGAGGCCTACCTCAAGCTGCTCACCAACTTCCTGCACGACACGCTCTACAGCGGGCTGAGCGTGGTAATCGGCTTCCCCTACCGCAGCGCGGCCGTGGCTTTCCAGGAGGGAGCCGAGCGGCTCCGGGAGCGGCTGGCTGCCCGATGATCGGCAGCATCCCGGGCTACAAGCCGGTGCTGATGATCGTGGGCCGCCCGCGCCTCGCGAAGCGCGGCCTGAGCCTGGCCTGGCACGCCCTGTACCACTTCTTCCTGCCCCAGTTTCAGACCCGGCTGATGCCCTGGCTGCGGCCGGTGGCCGTGCTGGGCCATCCGCTCGACCGCCAGATTCCCTTCCAGCCGCGGGAGGTGCGCGCCTACCTGGGATACATGGGCTTCTGGCTCAGATCGCTGCGCCTGCTCTACGACCTTTGGGGCCAGGCGGCGCTGCCCGATATCCGGCGGTCCATCGACCAGGCCTGCCTGCTGTACCGCGAGGCGGGCGGCATCTACCGCCGCTGCCAATCCACCACTACTACCAGGCCGGCCATGCCGCTCGACCCCTATTTCCTGGCGATCTACCTGTTCGACCCGCACCTGCACTGCATCCCGAGCCTGCACATCCTGCTGATCTGCTACAACCGCCACCAGCTCGCCGAGATATTCTCCCGGGAAAACAGGTTGAACGCCGATGGCCTCGAGGCGCTGCTGGAAGCGGAGGAGCAGGCGGTGCGGGTAACCGAGGCCATCCTTTCGATCAGGCAGCACTCCTTGGTGGACATCGCCCCTTCGCTGTTCCTGTTGACGGCCCTGTTGCCGGGCTTCGGGCCGAAGCAGGTCGCGGAGCACGTATGCAGGCTGTTTCGGGGCTGGAAGCTCCCCGAGCAGGCCAAACGCTCCATGCGCTCCTTCATCCTGGAGAGCTATCGGGAGCTCGCGCGGGAGCATGAAGCCGGAAAAAAAGGCGGCCACCGGGAGGTAATCCTGCGATTTCTCGCCCGATATATCCCGGTGGCCGTGGCCTGATTCCAAGACGGCGGCGCGCGGTCTAGCAGCCTCCCCCGTAGCCGGGCCGGATCGCGAAGCCCCGGCCCCAGTCCGAGTCCACGTAGTCCAACACGCCGTCCCTGGCGAATGAGGCCGCCCGCTTTTCCAGCAGCACCTCCACCCCGTTCACGCTGATCCTCTCATCCCGGTCGTTCGGCTCCTCCAGAGCCAGCCCCAAGCGGGGACCCCCTCACCCATACCCCTTGAACACCACGCGCAGGACCTTGCCGGCGTTCTCCTTCAGCACTGCGGCCAGCTCAGATGCGGCTTTCTCGGTGAATCTCATTCCCGGCTCTCCTTTTTCGGATTCAATATATGATATTTACTATATATTCTCGGTCCTGTCAACCGTCCCTCCCGCGGATCTCCTGGGCGCGGTGCTGCATGAACTTCAGATTCATGGCCAGGATGAAAAAGGAGGTGGCGAACAGCACGACCAGCAGGTACCAGGGATGGCCGCCCACGGACCAGTACGAGCCCAGGGGCAGGTGCACGGCCTGGTTCAGGGCCAGGGTCAGGAAGGGAGTGATGGTCACGAACAGGATCGGAGTCCACTGCCCCAGGGGAAAGCGCACGCGGCGGCGGAAGCTCATGGCGGCGGCGAAGGCCAGCAGCACCGAACCCACGAACTCCACGGGGATGAAGAACAGGAACACGCCCATGGAGGTGGCGATCCCTCCCCCGCCGTGGAAGCGATAGAAGATGGAGCGGCAGTGCCCGGCGATGGCGGCGATGCCGGTGAGCCCCAGGACGGCCACGGCCCAGGGGGAATCCTCTGGAAACAGCAGCAGCCTGCCCGCCAGCAGGGGCAGCATGGACTTGGACAGGTCAAGAAAGTAGACCAGGGTGCCCCAGCCGCGACCCACGTGCCGCCCCACGTTGGCGGTGCCCGGATTGCCGGTGCCCAGCCGGCGGATGTCCTGCCCGCTCACCCAGCGGGTCAAGGGGATGGCCCAGTTGATCGAGGCGTAAAGGTAGGTGGCCGCCACCAGGGCCGCCGCTCGCGGCCAGCCCAAGCTCTCACCTCCTCTCCTTGAACAGCTCGGCGATCTCCTTCTTGTACAGCTCGCTGATCACGTCGCGCTTGAGCTTCAGGGTATGGGTGATCTCCTTGCCCCTCTCGAAAGGCCGGGCGAGCAGCCGCACCTTGTTGACCCTTTCGAACAGCTTGAAGCCCCGCTTCGGCGAGACGCGCTGGTTGATCTCGTCCATGATCAGGCTGGCGACTTCTTCCGCCTCGATCAGGTCCGCGGGAGTGGCGAAGGCGATGCCGACCGATTGAGCGTACTTCTGCAAGTTGTCCATGTTGGGCACCACCAGGGCGGCCAGGAACCTCTGGTCCTGCCCGACTACCATGACCTGCTCCACGTAGTCCGACTCGGCGATCACGTCCTCGATCGGGCTGGGCTCCACGTTCTCCCCGCCGAGCAGCACGATGGTCTCCTTGGCCCGGCCCATGATCTTGATCTCGCCCTTGTAGGTCAGCATGGCCAGATCCCCGGTGTTCAGCCAGCCGTCCGAATCGATGGCCTGGGCGGTCAGCTCAGGCTTCTTGTAGTAGCCCATCATGACGTTTGGCCCCCGCACGTACAGGACCCCCTTCTGCCCGGGGGCGAGCTGCCGCCCCCGCTCGTCCAGCACCTTCACCTCCACCTCCGGCAGGGCCGGCCCGATGGTGCCCGGAACGGGCCTCCGGCAGTCGCGGACCGAAACGATCGGCGCCGACTCGGTCAGCCCGTATCCCTCCAGCAGCAGCACCCCGGCGGCGGCGAAGAACTCATCCACGTGCTGCGGCAGGGCCCCGGCACCCGACACGCCGAAACGGAATCGGCCGCCCAGCCGGCGCTTGATCTTGCTGAACACCAGCACCTGGCCCAGCAAGGCCAGCGGGGTAAGCAGCGCCAGCGGTACGATCGCGGCCAGCGCGTCCAGGAAGGGGCTCCGCCGGCGGAACTGCGGGGTGAGCCCCAGGAACATGGTCTTCATCTTGGCCTGGGCGGAGCCGACGGCGATGAAAAAGTAGGCCAGGCTCTTTTTCAAGCCCCCCTCGGCGTCGATATTGCGCAGGATCCCGCGCTTGATCGCTTCCCAGATGCGCGGCACGGAGGGGAAGATCATGGGCCGCACCTTGCCCATGTCCTCGACCAGCACCTGGCTGATCAACTTGGAGTAGGCGATAGAGCAGCCCCCAAAAACCGCTACGTATTCGATGGCCCGCTCGTAGGAGTGCCAAACGGGCAGCACGGACATGAAAACGTCGCCCCGGCGGATGTCCAGCGGCGTATGCGGGGCGCGGATCTGGTGCATGTAGTTGCGGTTGTTCAGCATCACCCCTTTGGGCTCCCCCGTGGTTCCGGAGGTGTAGATGATGGTCACCAGCTCCTCGGGCTTGCCTTGGGCGATGGCCTCCTCGACGCAGCCGGGGTGCTTGGCCAGGTACTCGCTACCCTTGGCCCGCACCTCCTGGAAGGTCAGGATCGCCGTGCCCTCCTTGCGGCCGGCGCTCTTGCTGAACTCGGGGTCCATGATGATCAGGGTCTTGAGCAGCGGCAGGCCCTTCTTGACCGAGAGGATCTTCTCCATCTGGGCCTGGTTCTCCGCCAGCGAGATGGCGCACTCGGAGTGGTTCAGGATGTATTCGATCTCCAAGGGAGTAGAGTCCGAACCGCGGGGCACATCCGCCGCCCCGATGCACAGGATGGCGTGATCGGCCTCCATCCACTCGCGCATGTTGTCCGAGATGATGCCGATGTGGTCTCCGCGTTTCACCCCGAGGGCCAGCAGCCCGGCGGCGAAGGCCTGGACCTGTTCGTAGTGGCTCTTCCAATCAACCGGCTGAAAGACCCCCGCCTTGTCCTTGACCCACTGCAGGGTCAGGTCCGGCTCGTTACGCGCAAACTCCTGCACCAGCTTCGCGACCGTGTCCGCCATACTCGATCCTCCTAGCCCCCGATATCTGGCACAGACTACCATCGGCCCCGGCTGCTGTCAATGAAAATGATGGGGTGCCCGCGCCGCCAATCGGGCTATCTTGTTATGCCGGGAGGTTTTGGCTATATTGTAGGTCAAAGAAAGGCAAGGTTATGAAAAGCACCGAGATAGACCGCATCGACCGCGAGCTGCGGCAGGCGCGCAAGAAGCAGGAAATGATCGATAAACGGTTGCAGAGCCGCGGCACGTCCGTCGGTGATTATATCAAGCGGTTGAACGCGCTGCTCTTCCACGACCAGAAGAAGATCTACAATCTGAAAGGCAACACCGAGATCCAGAAGCTGTTCGCCGAAATGAAACAGAACATCCCCTCCCACCAGTGGGAAACCGTGCTGCACAAAGCCGTACGGGAAACCAAGGTCGAAAACCGCGACCAGGCGATGGAAGAGCTGAAGATCCTGCTGGGAAGTAAACCGGTCTAAACCCCGTAGTCTTCTTTCAAAAGGTGTTTCACGTACTGGGCCCGGCGGTAAAAGGAGGGATCGGTGTTCTTCCTGGCGTTCATCCGTCCCCGGAACGCGCCTAGATCCCGGTAGCCCTTGCCGTCCATCCACGAGCCCAGCTCCTGGACCAGGGCGCCCAGGTAGGCGATCTTGTTCCGGTACAGGGCGCTGACCACCTGCACGCAGGTGGCCCCGGCGAGGATCAGCTTGGCCGCGTCCCGGGCGCTCAGGATGCCTCCGCCGGCGCAGATGTCCCCCGTAACGGTGCCGGCGAGCAGCCCGGCGTAGCGCATCGCCACCAGGCAATCCCTATCTGTGCTCGCCGCATGGGAGTATCGGTTGCTCTCGCTGTCCACATCGATGTCCGGCTGGAACAGCCGGTTGAAGAGCACGAACCCGTTGATCCCCGCCTCGTCGAGCGCCTTCACGAAGGCCAGCGGATTGGTGTAGAAGTAGCTCAGCTTCACGCTGATGGGGATCTTCACCTTCTTGCGCACCGCCCGCAGGGTGGCCAGCTGCTCGCGCTCCAGCTGGGAGCCGGAGAGCTGGGCCTCGCTCGGAGTGGCATAGAAGTTGAGCTCCAGGGCGTCGGCCCCCGTGTCTTCCAGCTCGCGGGAATACTGCACCCAGGTGTCGCGGCTGACCGCGTTCAGGCTGGCGATCACGGGTATGCGCACCGCTTCCTTGGTCCTGCGGATCCACATCAGGTGCTCCTTGGAGCCCGCGTGCTTCAGGCTGGGGAAGACATCGGTCATCTCCGGGGAGAGGTTGTCGAACCGGCTGAGCTGCTCTTCCAGGCGGAACCGCTCGTACTGGATCTGTTCCTCGAACAGGGAAGCGGTCACTAGGGCCCCGGCGCCCGCCTCCTCGATCTGCCGGATCCGTTCCAGGTTCGCCGTGTAGCCGCAGGCGCCCACGACGAAGGGATTGCGCAGGGTGAGCCCCAGGTAGTTGGTTTGCAGTTCGGCCATGACGCGCCCTCCTCGCTTCAGTGTTTAGGCTAGGATAGTTAAAATCGAGCCGGCCGGCAAGCTCGTCCGCCGTTTTGACTCGGCAGGCCGGCAATGAGTATCTTAGCTCAATGTTGACCCTGTACAACTCGATGAGCCGCAGCAAGGAGGTCTTCCGCCCCCGCGAGGACCGCCGGGTGAAGATCTTCACCTGCGGGCCCTCGACCTACCGGCGCCCGCACATCGGCAATTACCGCACCTTCCTGTACGAGGACGTGCTGGTGCGCTATTTGGAGTACAAGGGGTATGAGGTTCAGCGAGTGATCAACTTCACGGACGTCGAAGACAAGATGCTCGAGGAGGCGGTCCGGGAGGGCAGGCGCCCGCAGGCGATCGCCGCGGAGGTGGGCCGGCGCTTCCTGCGGGAAACCGCCGAGCTGCGGGTCAAGCTGCCCGAACGGATCGCCCGCGCCTCAGAGAGCGTCCCGCAGGCGGTATCCCTGATCCAGCGCCTGCTGGACCGGGGGGTGGCCTACTGGCATCGGGGAAACGTGTTCTTCGATCCCCTCAAGGTCAAGGACTTCGGCAAGCTCTACCGGCTGGACATGACCCGCTGGCCGAAACGGAAGGTGCGCTTCAAGAAGGACACCTACAACGGCCTGCGCTGGAACCGCGGCGATTTCATCCTCTGGCATGGCTACAACAACGGCGATCTGAGCGTCTGGGACACGGCGATCGGCAAGGGCCGGCCGTCCTGGAATATCCAGGACCCGGCCATGATCACCGAGCACCTGGGCGAGCAGGTGGACATCAACTGCGGGGGCGTCGACAACATCTACCGCCACCACGACTACAACATCGCCATCATGGAGGCTTTGTCCGGCAAGAGCTACGCCAACTTCTACCTGCACGGGGCCCACCTCTACGTAGATGGAAAACCCATGTCCAAGAGCCGCGGCAACATCGTCCACCTGGAAGAGCTGGAGGCCAAGGGTTACCGGCCCTGCCACGTGCGCTTTTTCCTGATCTACGCCCACTACCGCAAGCGCTTGAACCTGACCGCGGCCAGCCTCGACCGGGCCGCCCGGAAGCTGGACGGCCTGCGCTCCCTGGTTGCCGAGCTTCGGGCCGGAGGCGGCCGGGGAGCCAGCGATCCCCGCTTGGAGCGGCTGCTGGCCCGGCTGCCCAAGGAGTTCGAGCGCTTTATGGACGATGACTTGAACGTGGGCGCGGCGGTCGACGCCCTGTCAGACTTGCTGCGGGAGATCCGGGATTCTTTTCATCCCCTGCCTCCCGCGGCGGCAAAACGCCTCGACGCCGAGTTGGCCCGGATCGACGGCGTGCTCCAGGTCCTGCTTTAGGTCTCCGGCGGGCCCTCCCCGGAGAGGATCCGCTCGATGGTCTCCTGATCCACCAGCGCGAGCTCCACGGCGATCTCGCCGAAGAGCTTGTCGTAGTGGTAGCGTTCCCGCTGGATGGCGAGCACCTCATTGACCTGTGCTTCGGTCAGGGCGCCGATGCGGATCAAAGCCTCGCCGATCTTGAGTTTCCTAGCTTTATTTTTACCCATACCCCCCGGACCTGGCAGTTAGGATCGTCCATTTTCCACCGGCGGCGGGAAAATTGCAAGCTTCGTGCTATAGTAGGCGCATGTATTGGTCCAGGTTCGACTCCGGCAGGCTCAAGCTGTGGAAGGCGCTCGGGGAGCAGTCAGCCGAGGACGTCAGCAGCCGCTCCCTGGCCGAGGCGCGCGAAGGCGGCTTCGAGCTCGCCTTCCTGGACCGGGCCTATCTCGTGCACCCTCCCTCCGGGCGGATCGCCGGTCCCCGGCAGGACCGACTGCTGGAGGACCCGGAGTTCGAGCTGCTGGCTCTCACTTACCTCACCCAATCCCAAGAGCTGCCGCTGGACGGGCAGTGGATCTCGGAGAAGGACCTGCCGGGAGGAAGCGCCTTCTTCCGCGGGCCTCACGCACTGCCGGTGCAGCCTCTGCTCGACCGTTTCGGAGGCGACCTCGAGGCCTTCCGGCGGGCGGGCCTGGCCCTGGGCGGCCGGGGCCTGCAGTTCGGCGACGCGGCCTTCCGCTTCGCCACCCTGCCGCGCATCCCCAGCGCCTGCGTGCTCTGGCGGCGGGACGAGGAGTTCCCGGCCCGGGTGACGATGATGTTCGACCGCAGCCTGGCCCGGCAACTCCCGCTGGACGTGGTCCTGGCCCTGGTGCACTGCCTGGGGGTCCGCCTGCTGGAGGCCGCCGGATAGGGGCGGCCGCCTCCCGCTCTCAGGCCCGCAGCCAGCGCATGATATCGGCCCGGCGGAAGCGCCGCCCGATCATCAGGATGCCCGCCGAGAAGATCTTGGCCGAAAGGCCCATGATCCCCAGGATGCTCGCCAGGAGCGGGCCCACGGACAAGGCCACCTGCCAGGCGGCGGGCTCGCTGAGCATGAGGCGCACGAACATGACGATCGGGGCGGTGAGCGGGAACAGGGACATGGCCACCACGATCGGGGAGGCGGGGCTCATCGCGAGCGCTCCCACGCCGACCATGGGGACCATGAGGAAGATCAGCACCGGCCAGGAGAGCGTCCCCGGGTTTTGCTCGTCCTCGGCTGCGGCGCCCAGCGCCGCGTAGATAGCGGAATAGAGAAAAAAGCCCAGCAGGAAAAAGAGCACCAGATAGAATGGCAGGGCCCCCGAGAGCTGGGGCAGGCTCTGCAGCCGCAGCACCGGGGCGAGAAGCCGCAGGAACGGCAGGTCCCGGGCCTCCACCGAGGAAAGCATGATCTCCAAGGTGCGTGAGGTCTTTTCCTGGACCACCGAGCGCCCGATGGATTGCCCGTACAGGAGAATCGTCATGTACAGCATCAGGGTGAAGGTGACGCCGATGAGGATCGAGGAGAGCACGTCGGCCCGGACCTTCCGGCCGCTCTTGGTGACCTGCTGGTTTCCGATCTCGGGGATGGCGATCAGCTCCCGAATCGAAGGGGACTCCGCGCCCGCGGCGCGAAGGCGGCGCGCTACCAGGGCCTGCCCGATCACGCTCTTCAGGGCCTCCAGAGCCGCCGCCACCTCCCGGTAGAGGGGCTCCGGGGCTCCGAGGGCCGCGATCTCGCTCGCCCTTTGCCCCCCGGAGGTGCTCAGGATGGTCGGTAGCACGCCCATGGCGGTGATCAGGAACGGGCCGAGGATGGTCAGGATGAGGAAGGCCTTGTTGGCCGCCGTGCGCCGGAACTCGTGGGCGGTCACCTTCCAGAGCTTATTCCTGGCTCGCCCTCCGGTGCCCGATCCGGCTGAGGAAGATCTTGTGCAGCGATGGAGCCGCCACCTCGAACCGCTTGACGGATACCCGGCCGGCCAGCCCGGCCAGCAGGTCGTCTGGGGTTGAGCCCTCGGCCAGCTCCGCCTCCACCTAACGCTGGTATACGATCAGCTCGGCCACCGAGGGGCGGCGGCGGAGCACCTCCCGGCCGTGGTCTTGCCCGCCCCGTTGGTTCCCAGCAGCCCGTCCCCTGATACCGCAGGCGGCCCACAGGCGGAAGCGCAGATAGCCGCTTTGACGGACCGTCCGGCGGAGCGTATCTTGGAGGGGGGAAGCAGGCATGGAGCTGGAAGGGCAGGTGGCGCTGGTGACGGGGGCCAGCAGGGGCATCGGGCGGGGCATCGCGCTGGCGCTGGCGGATGCGGGGGCGCAGGTGGCGCTGGCGGCGCGCTCAGCAGATCGGCTGCGCTCCGTGGAGCGGGAGATCCGGGACCGGGGGGGCAAGGCCGCCAGCCTGCCCGTGGACCTGGCCGAGGAACCCCAAATCGAGGCGCTGTTCGGCCGCCTGGCCGAGACCTATGGCCGCCTGGACATCCTGGTCAACAACGCCGGCATCGGCCTGTTCGGAGCCCTGAGCGACTTCAGCGCCGAAGACTTCGACCGGCTGGTCGCGGTCAACCTGAAGGCGGTGTTCCTCTGCTGCCGCCAGGCCATGCGCCTGATGGTCCCGCGCGGGGCGGGCTACATCATCAACATCGCGAGCGTCGTGGGCTTCAAGGGCTACCCCAACCAGTCGATCTACACCGCCACGAAACACGGCGTCATGGGCATCACCAAATCGCTGGCGGCCGAGGCCCAGCCGCACGGCATCCGGGTTTCGGCCGTTCTGCCGGGAGGGACGGACACGGAGATGCGAGCCAAGGGGCGCCCGGACCTGAGCCGCTCCCAGCTCCTGCAGCCGGAAGACATCGCCCGGGTCGTGCTGTTCCTGCTTTCCCTTTCCCCGCGCGCGGCGATCGATCAGATCTACATCCGCCGCCGGGACAGCGCTCCCTTTTGAGCCGGGCGGCTCACTGCTGCACTACGAGCGAACCGAGCCACTTGACCCAGTAGCTGCCGGCCTTGCCCTTGGCGGCCAGGCGCACGGGGAAGCCGTGCACCGCCGGGAAGGGTTTGCCGTTGAACTCATAGGCGATCAGGGCGCCCTCATCCTGCAGCTCCCCCAGGGCAAGCCACTGGGTATAGCCTCCGTCCAGACTGGTGAAGGCCACCCTCTTGGCATCTTGGCGCACCCCGGCCCGGGCCAGCAGCTCGCGCACCGGAACGCCGGTCCAGACGCCCCGGTCGATGAAGAATCCGGGGCACTCCAGGACGATCTCCTCGCGCACCGCAGGAAGCTCGCGGATCTGCTCGAAGCTCAGGCTGAGCGGCCGCTCGACCGCTCCTTCGACCTTGAGCCGGAAGGTGGCGATGTCCACTTCGACCGGGGTCCCGGTGACGTGCAGGCCCTCATATAACGAAAGGTACGCGGGTGCGGGGGGAGGATTGCCGCCTCCGGCCTGCAGCTCGGAGCCCGCCGCGTCCGCCTGCTTGGCTGCGCACCCCATCAGGGCGAACAGAGCCACTATCGCCAACTGGGCGCAGCGAGCGAGCGAGTGCATGACATTCTTCGGCTTATTCATGATGCTTTTTATCATATAAGAGCCTGGATCGGCTTTCAACCCCCGGTTCAGCCCTTCCGGCAGACTGCGGACACCTCCACCAGCGCGTCCCGGGGCAGGCGAGCCACCTGTACGGCCTCACGGGCCGGCAGGATGTCTCCGAGATACTCGCCGTACACGGAGTTGAACTCGCCGAAATGCTCCAGGTCCTTGAGGAAACAGGTGCACTTCACCGTGTCGGCCAGGCTGAACCCGGCGGCTTCGATGACCGCCTTGAGGTTCTCCAGAACCCTGCGGGTCTGGACCTTGATGTCCGCGGCCACGAGGGTGCCACTGGCGGGATCCAGGGCGATCTGCCCGGACACGTACAGGGTATCGCCGCAAAGCACTCCGGGCGCGTAGGGCCCTACCGCCTTCGGAGCCCGATCGGTGTGAATCTGTTTGCGCATTTCCACCTCCCCCGGGATTCTGTTGACTTTCAGGCTGCGAATCAATACGGTCATCGCAGGGCCATGCCGCTGCGCTGCCGCTGCCTGAACCTGGACCACGACGACACGGCGGTGAACAGCACGGCCACGGTCCACTACCCTGCCCACCTTGTCGCCTACTTCGAGCAGCCAGCCCAATTCCGGGAGTTCATCCTGAGCTGAGAGCCTACCGTTTGCCCACGTACAGGTCCAGCTTCAAGGCTTCCTTCATTTCCTCCATGAGCGCGTTCCAGCTCACCTTGCGGCTGGCGATCTGCCGGCTGCGCTGGGCGAAGCTCTTCAGCTTTTCGTAGGTCTGGAAGTACTTCTTCGAGCTCAGGTAGGCCTGCCGGTAGCGGGGTGGAAAGATCACGTCCACCTTCTGCTCGATCTCCTGCTCCAGCCGGTGGGCGTACTCCTCGGCCACCAGCCGGTACTTGCCGTGGATCTCGGCGAGGTAGCGGGCGGCCAGCCGGTCGAAATCCGGGGACTGCTCCACGAGCCGTCGGATCTCGCCCAGCAGATCTACGGCGGCCAGGAATTCATCCTGGTGGTACAGCTGTCTCGCCTTCTGGCAGAGCCGGATGATGCTGGAGTTGCTCGGCGGCTGGGCCGGAGCCTTGGCCGGACCCGCCGCCGCGCCAAAAGGCGGGCTCTTGGCGCACACCTGGATGATCACCTCAAGAAGGTCTTCCAGCACCTTGCCCTTCCACAGCTCCTGGCGGATGGATTCGAACAGCCGCTCCAGGTGCTCCATGTAGCCCATGCGGAACCTCTCCGCGTCGGCGTAGAGGATCTCGTAGCAGCTGACCTTGGTGCCCTTGAAGCTCACCGGGCCGATAGTGAAAAACTGGATCAGGTTCTTGGCGTACAGGTCGCTCTGGACGATCTTGTTTTCCTTTAAATAACTGCTGTACACGGCGTTGGTGACCATGATCTTGGAATCCCGGGGAGAGAGTTCGCTGGCCAGGTTCTGCAGCCGCGCCGCGGTGTTCAGCAGGAACCCGGAAAGCAGCCCGCTCTCGGTGATGATCAGGGGGGTGGTCAGGTTGCCGCCCGCCGCCCCCGCGGTGACCTTGAACTCCGGCAGGATGATGCTGTAGTCGCCGCGCTTTCCGCCGACCTCCTGGTCCTTGACCACCGCATGCTTGGAGAAGGCGTTGATGATCTGCAGGGTGGTCTTGATCAGGTCGCTCGCCCCGGCGGCCACCACCACGATCTCGTCACCGCGCTCACGGTTGGCCAGGCAGGAGTTGCTGCGGGCGATGTTGCGGATGCCCTCGTGCAGGAACTCGTCCAGCTTGCGCAGGCGCGACAGGTTGGCCTTGCTCTCCTGGCAGAACCTGGTGTAGCCGTGGATGTCCAGCATGCAGATATAGATGTTGGAGATCGATATGTTGCGCTTCAGGTCCCCAGCGGCGGGGAAATCCGGGTGAGGGAGCACCAGCTCCTTCCAGAGCTTCGGGTACTCCGAGCGGCTGAGCTCCCGCAGGAACCCCCAGCTCATCTCCTTCAGCAACTGGAAGCAGGCCAGAAGCGTCGGGGCCGGATCGAAGCTCGGGGAGAGGCCCCGGACATAGTCCACCAGCCCGGAGAAGGTTCGGATCTCCCGGCCGATCATCTTCTCGCCCAGGTGGTAAAAGAGCTTGAGCTCCGGGACCGACGCGAGCATATATAAAATACTATCCCTAAAAACGCAGGATGCGCCAGCCCCGGCGCCGGGCGGTGTGGGCCAGTCGCAGGTCGGGGTTCACCGCCACCGCCTCGCCCACCGCCTCCAGCAAGGGTAGATCATAGATGCTGTCGCTGTAAAACGAGCAGTCCTTTGGCTCCAGTCCCCGCTGCCGGATGTAATCCAGCACCCGGCGCTTCTTCTCCTCCTTCAGAAGAGGCGCGCCTTCGAAACGCCCCGTGGCCACCTCGCCGCTGAACTCCAGGCGGCTGGCCAGCAGGTCGTCCAGCCCGAGGTGCCGGGCCAGCGGCCGGACGATCAGATCCAGGGAGAAGGTGGCGAACACCACCTCCTGGCCGGAGGAGCGCAGGCCGGCGATCAAGGCCTCCGCCTGCGGGTAGATCTCTTTCTTCAAGTACGGGAAACTTCGCTCCGCCAGCTCCTCCAGCTCGCTTCGGGTCCTGCCGCGCAGGACCGGAAACTCCCAGGAAAGGTCGCCGTACGGCCAGCCGAACCAGTAGCGCAGGTAAGCAATGGGCATGTACAGCAGGCTGGTCACGGGGAAAAGGCCCAGCCTAACCCCCAGCAGCAGGAAGTACCGGCCCGAGGAGCGGCGCAGCACGGTGCGGTCTACGTCGAAGAAGGCGATCCCGCCCCGCCCCGTCATGGCCCTCCGCCCTGCCCCCCCTGCGGCGGGCGGCAGACCATCTGCACGGCCCCCGGCAGGCATTCCACCCGCAGCGACTGGGCATGGATGCCGATGGTCTCCCCATCGGCATGCACCACCAGCTCCCCGTCCAGGGCCTGGATCTCCACGGTCCGCCCGCGCCCGGTTCGGATATGCGGGCTGCCGGCCTGGGTGCCCTTCATGTACTGCATGATCAGACCCAGCATCTGCAGGCGCGGCATCTCATCGGCGATGCACAGGTCCAAAAGGCCGTCGTCGTTGCGGGACTCCGGCGCCATGTAGAAGGTGCCGCCCATGCGGCGGCCGTTCATCACCGAGATCTGGATGGACTTCTGCTCGATGGAGCTCTCGCCGAAGGCGATGCGCACCAGCGGGGCCCGGTAATAGAGGAACATGGTCTTCAGGGCCCCGATCACGTAGCCGATGAAGCCCTTGGCCCACTTCATCTTGGCCGCCTCCAGCCCCACCACGGTGTCGAAGCCGACCCCGATGCCGTTGCCGAAATAGCGGCCATCGGGGAAATCCCCGCCCACCAGGCGGCCCACGTCCATCGGCTGGCGGTGCCCCTGGGCCAGCACCGCGCATCCCTCCTCCGGGCCGGCCGGGACCCCGGCACCGTAGCCGAAGTCGTTGCCCCGCCCTACGCTCAGGATGCCCATGGCCGGGACGCGGCGGAATTTCTTCTTGGCCGCCATGAGCCCGTTCAGCACCTCGTTGCTGGTCCCGTCGCCTCCGGCCGCCACCACGACCTCGAAGCCCTGCTCGCCCGCCCGGAGGGCCAGCTCGGCCGCGTGCATCGGCCGCTCGGTTCGCTCGAGCTCGTACTCGATGCCGTGCCGGCGCAGGAGCCGTTCCAGTTCGGGGATCCTGCCCTCCGCGGTGCCTCGGCCGGCCGTAGGATTGACAATGATCTTGTGTTTCATCGGGGCCTCCAAGGTGAGCTACGATAGCAACTTTTCCCGCCGAGCGCAAGTTTACGCGAGCCGTTCCCGCAGCTGCCGTGCGGCTACCGCCGTGCGGCTACTGCCATGCGGCTACCGCCGTATGGCTACTGCCATACCTTGATAGCCGATGCATTCTTGGCTATACTTCCGGCAGCCATGATCGGTGACGTGTTCCTTAGCTGGTTTCAATGGGCCTGGCTGGCCATCGGGGTGCTGACCTTCGCGGGGCTGTTCTTCATCGCCGCTCCCTACGGGCGGCACACGCGCTCCGGCTGGGGTCCCCTGGTCGGGGCCCGCCTGGGCTGGTTGATCATGGAGGCCGTCTCGCCCCTGTTCCTGTGCCTGGCCTACTTCTCCGGGCTCCAGTCGTTCAACCCGGTGACCCTGCTGTTCATCCTGCTTTGGGTCGGCCATTACGCGAACCGGGCCCTGGTGTATCCCCTGCGCCTGAACAGGGCCAGCCACCCCATGCCTCTGTCCATCGTCGCCCTGGCCGCCTTCTTCAACCTGGTCAACGCCTATCTGAACGGCCGGTATCTGAACCTGCACGGGGCGCGCTATACACCGGCCTGGATTCTGGACCCGCGCTTCCTGTTCGGCGTGGCCCTGTTCTTCACGGGCATCGTGATCAATCTGCAGAGCGACGGCATTCTGCGCCGGCTGCGCTCCAACGGGGATTGCGGGTACAAGATCCCCCGGGGCGGGATGTTCGAGATGATCTCCTGCGCCAACTACTTCGGTGAGATCGTGGAATGGCTGGGCTGGGCCGTGCTGACCTGGTCCCTGGCCGGGCTCACCTTCGCCCTGTGGACGGCGGCCAACCTGGTGCCACGGGCCAGGGCGCACCACGAGTGGTACCGGATGCACTTTCCCGACTACCCGGACCGGCGCAAGGCCATCATCCCCTATCTGATCTGAGCAGCTTCTCCCAGCGCTGCACCACCCCGGCCAGCCGGTAGCGGCGCTCGGCCTCCTGCCGGCCCAGCTCCGCCGCCTTGCGGCGCAGAACCGGGTCGGCGGCCGCCCGGGCCAGCAGCCCGGCCGCGGTCGGCGGGCGGGCCGCGAGCAGCCGGCTTCCGCCCTCTTCGTGGGGCACGCTGTCCTCGGCGATCAGCTCGGAGCAAGGCGAGAGCTCTCCGGGCCCCTGCACCCGGTGGGTCACCACCGGCAGGCCGCAGGCCATGGCCTCGAGCACCGGCAGCCCAAAGCCCTCCCACTCGGAGAGGTTCAGCAGCAGGTCTAGGGCCCAGTACAGCTCCCGCATTTCGGTTCCGGAGAGCTCCTCAGTCAACAGCCGCACCCGATCCGCGATCCCGTTTCGTTTGGCCATGTCGGCCAGGTCCCTGCCCTCGCGGGATACGGTCCGGTCGGTCTTGATCAGCAGCCGGGCGCCCGACCCGCCGGCGGCGAACAGCGCGAAGGAAGCCAGGATCAGGTCGAAGCGCTTGCGGAAGCTATTGGCCCCCACGGCGCCAACGACGAAGCCGGAGCCCAGGCCGAGCGCCCGGCGGGCCCGCGCGCGCTCGCCGGCGGTCGGGGGACGGAACAGGTCCGTGTCCACCCCGTGGGGGATGACCGGCCCGGGGCGGGGGACTCCGGCCTGGGCCAGGAAAGCGGCGGTGAGCGGGGTCAGCGGCACGGCCCGGGCCGGGCCGTACGCGCGCGGGTCCGGCGGGCGGGAGCATTGGGCCCACAGGTACAGGGGAAACGGGGGCGGACCTTCCTCCTGAAGCCAGGGGAACTGATCAGGATAGCCCAGCAGGATCGCAGCATCGACCCTCGCCCAGCCGAGCTGCCGGCCCCACGGCGGACCAGCCAGGAGCGTCTCCCGTCCGGCCTTCCGGAATCCGGCGGCCAGTTGCTCCAGCTGGCGCTGGAAGGAGCTGGGCGGGCCGGCACCGGCGGCGCGCAAGGGCAGGCCGCTCGCCAGCCACAGGGACCCGCCGCTCACTTGTCGGGCTCGGCACCTAGCGGCCGACCCCGCTTCCAGACCCGGTAGACCGTGAAGTCCGGGTTGAGCAGCGCCAGGTCGGCCGCCTTGCCCGCTTCCAGGCTCCCGGTCCGCCGCTGGATGCCCAGCACGCAGGCCGGGTTGAAGGAAGCGGCGCGCACGGCCATGGTCAGGGGGCAGCCGGTGAACTGCTGGAAGCGGCGCACGAGCTGGTTCAGCCCCAGGGCGGTGCCGATCAGCGTGCCGTCCTGGTAGCGGGCCGTGCCGTCGCGCACCTCGTAGGGCAGGCCGTTGTAGAGGTACCGCCCCTCCGGCAGCCCCATGGCCTGCATGCCGTCGGTGATGAGCGCAAGGCGTCCGGCTCCCAGCCACCCGGCCGCGAGGCGCAGCATGGCCGGATGCAGGTGCACCCCGTCGGCGATCACCTGGGCGGTGAGCTCCTGGCGCTCCAGGAGCGCCGGAACCGGACCCGGAGCCCGGTGGTGGATGGGGGCCATGGCATTGAACAGGTGAGTGGCGTGGCGGATGCCTGCCTCCATCCCGGCCAGGGTCTGATCGTAGTCGGCCTGCGAGTGCCCGAAGGAGGCCACGATCCCCTGCCCCGCCAGCCGCCTGATCAGCGGCAGGCAGCCCGGCAGCTCGGGGGCCACGGTCATCATGGCCAGGAAGCCCCCGCACAGCCGCAGCGCTTCGGTCAGCGTCCGCTCCCGGGCCGGTCCCAGGCAGTCCGGCTGGATCATGCCGCGCTTCTCCGGGGCCAGGAAGGGCCCTTCCAGGTGGATGCCCAAAGCGTCCGCCCCATCGGCGGGCCGGCGGTCGGGACGGCAGGAGGCGGCCGCCGCCGTCAGGTGCGGGTTGGGCCGGCCCGGGCGGAAGACCGTGGTGGCCAGGAACCCGGTCACTCCGAAGCGGGCGCAGGCCCGGGCGATGCCCTCCATGGCCTCGGCGGAACCGTCCAGGACGTCGAAGCCCCCCGCGCCCTGCACGTGCAGGTCGATCAATCCGGGCACGGCCAGGCGGCCCTCGGCGTCCAGGCGGGGCGCCTCGGGCAGCTTCCCCGCCTCGCCCTCGGGCAGGACAGCGGCGATCTTTTCCCCGTCGAGCAGGATCACCCCGCGGTCGATCTCCGCGAAGGGGGTGACGATGCGGCAGCCGATGATCAGCAGCCGGTCGGGCATATGCCCAATGTAGGGCCGGAGGGGGCGGGGGTCAACGAGGCGCATTGCGCTTGCCCGGGTCCCCGGCCGCGACTACAATAGGGGGCCATGAGCTCGAGGGTGGAGCAGAAGGCGCTGGAGGAATCGGGCCAGCAGCTTCGGTACGCCCCTGAGGAAAAGATCGGGGTGATCGTGGTCTCCAGCTTCCCCGCCCTGGGCACTCTCACCGCCCTGCGCTTCCTGGAGTGGGTCCAGGACAACCCGGAGGGGGTGGTCGCCCTGCCGACGGGCAAGACCCCGGAGCATTTCATCAGGGAAGTGACCCGCCTGCTGCGGGGCTGGAAGCGCAGGGAGGTGCAACAGGAGCTCGCCGTCTGGGGGCTGGATCCCTCCCGTAAGCTTTCCCTCGCCGGCCTGCGCTTCGTGCAGATCGACGAGTTCTATCCGATCAATCCCCTGCAGCACAACAGCTTCCACTATTATGTCAGCCGCTTTTACCTCAAGGGCTTCGGGCTGGATCCGGCCCGGGCCCTGCTCATCGACTCAAGCCGCATCGGGCTGTCCCCGGGCCAGCGCCTGGAGGAGGTTTGGCCCGAAGGCGAGGTGGACCTCTCCCTGCGCTACCGCCTGGCCGGCTCCAAGCAGGAGAGCCTGCAGAAGGAAGTGCTGGAGCGAGTGGACCAGTGGTGCACGGAGTACGAGGCGGCCATCCGGGCCATGGGCGGGATCGGCTTCTTCCTCGGCGGCATCGGCCCGGACGGCCACATCGGCTTCAACGTGCGCGGCTCGGACCTGTACTCCACCACCCGCCTGGCCCCCGTGAACTACGAGACCCAGGCCGCCGCCGCGGCAGACCTGGGAGGGATCGAGGTGGCCCGCAGGCGCCTGGTGCTGACCATCGGGCTGGCCACGATCACCTTCAACCCGGCCTGCGTGGCCCTGATCATCGCCGCAGGCCAGGCCAAGGCGGGCATCGTGGCCGCCTCGCTCGCCAGCCCGCCCCACGTGCACTACCCGGCCTCGGCGCTGCAGGGCCTGCCCGAGGCCCGCTTCTACCTTACCCAGGGAGCGGCCCGGCTCCTGGAGGCCCGCCGCCTGGCGGCTTTCGAGCGGCAGGAGGCGGTGAGCGAACGGGAGATCGAGCGGGCGGTGATCTCCCTGGCCCTGGAGCGCCGCCAGAGCCTGGAATCGCTCGGAGAGGCGGAGCTCCGCGCCCATCCCTACTGCGCCGCGCTTTTGCGGAAGGTCCCCGCGAGCCCGGAGGAGCTGGCCCGCCGGGTGGCCGCGCGCCTCAGGGAGAAGATCGCCGAGGGCTCCCGGGTGCGCAAGGACGCGGTGTTCCTGCACACCGAGCCGCATCACGACGACCTGATGCTCGGCTACCTGCCCTTCATCGTGCGCCACATCCGCGAGCACTCCACCCGGCACTTCTTCGCCACCCTGACCAGCGGCTTCACCGCCGTGACCAACGCCTACATGCTGCGCCAATGCCGCAAGCTCAAGGCCTTCCTGGAAGGCCGGGCCTTCGCCGAGCTGGCCGAGCAGGGCTACTTTGAGCCCGGCAACCAGGTGTACCGCAACCGCGATGTGTGGCAGTACCTGGACGGGGTGGCCGCCGGCTCGCAGGTCATGCGCGACGACGGGGAGATGCGCCGGCTGTACCGCAACCTGGCGGAGATCTACGACGAGAAGGACCGCAGGGTCCTGGCCCACCGCCTCGATGAGCTCGCCAACTACTTCCAGACCCAGTACCCGGGCAAGAAGGACCTGGACCACATCCAGCGCCTCAAGGGCATGTGCCGGGAGTGGGAGGCGGACTGCCTGTGGGGCTACTTCGGCTGGAGCGGCGAGTCGGTGCGCCACCTGCGCCTGGGCTTCTACACCGGGGACATCTTCACCGAGGAGCCCACGGTGGAGCGGGATGTGCCCCCGATCCTGAGCCTGTTGCGGGAGGTCCGGCCGGACGTGGTCAGCCTGGCCCTGGACCCGGAGGCCAGCGGCCCGGACACGCACTACAAGGTGCTGCAGGCCATGACCGAAGCGCTGCGGCGCTACAGCGAGGAGAGCGGCAGAAAGGACATCGAGGTGCTGGGCTACCGCAACGTCTGGTACCGCTTCCACGCGAGCGAGGCGGACCTGGCCGTGCCCGTTTCGCTGAACATGTTCTCCCTGCAGGCCAGCGCGTTCCTCAACACCTTCATCTCCCAGAAGGACGCCTCCTTCCCCAGCCACGAACACGACGGGCCCTTCTGCGAGCTGGCCCAGAAGATCCAGGTCGAGCAGTACCAGCAGCTCAAGACCTGCCTGGGTCGGGAGTTCTTCTACGAGCATGCGAGCGCCCTGATCCGGGCCACCCGCGGCTTCGTGTTCCTCAAACGCCTCAGCCTGGAGGAGCTGTACCGGCACTCCCGCGAGCTTCGCCGGGCCACGGAGAACCTGTGAGCCGCGACGCGGGCCCGCTGTCCGGGCTCATCGCCTCCTTCCTGGCCCTGGATCCGGATACCCCGCAGGAGGAGATCCAGCGCCGGCTGGAGCAGGTCCGGGAGGCGAGCGACCTTTCCACGGTCATGGATTGCCTTTTTCGCTGGGAGCTGGCCGCCGGCTACATCACCCGCGAGATACTGGAGCAGGTGGAGCGCCTGGAGTTTCCCGATCCGGAAACGGGGGTCACCTTCCGCATCCAGGTGAACTACGCGCGCACGAAATACAGCGACGCCCAGGAACGGGATAAGAAGGAGGCCCCGCAGGCCGGCCCCCGGCCGTGCCTGCTGTGCAAGGAGAACGTCGGCCGCCCGGGCAAGGAACGCCTGCGCGTATACGAGTTCCTCCTCGACGGGCGGGAGCGGCGCTTCTTCCTGCAGCTCACCCCCTTTCCCCTGTACCCCTACCACTTCGTTCCGGTGGCGAGCGAGCACTGCCCCCAGCTCATCGACGCCCAGTCGGTCCGGGACATGCTCGATTTCCTGCGCCTGGCCCCCGATTACACGGTGGCCTCCAACAGCGACGTGGAGTGGGCCGGGGCCTCGATCCTGGCCCACCTGCACTACCAGGTGCTCCGCGGGGTGCGCCTGCCGGTCATGGACGCGCGCCCGGCGCCGGGGCTGGGGCGGAAGCTCGGCAGCCTGGCCATCGAGTTCCTGCGCTATCCGCTGCCCGCCTTCCGCTTCTCGGGCGCCGAGGAGGAGCCGGTACGCGAGGCGGTCTCGGCGCTGATCGGGCTGTGGAAGAGCCGGGATCCGGGGAGGAACACGGTGAACCTGAACCTGGTCCGTACGCCCGGCCCGCCGCCAGGCCGCCTGTTCACCGTGCTGCTGCGCAACCCGGACTACCGCACTCCGCCCGCCCTGCGCCGCTTCAAGAGCGAGGGCGTGGGGGTGATCGAGGCTTCCGGCGAGGCCATCCTGCCGGTGCCCAGGGGACCGGATGCGGAGGCCATGTGGCGCGAGATCCGCGAAGGCGGGCTGGCCCTGACCAAGGCGCTGATCGCTGGCAACAGCCCGCCCCAGGACTCCGAGCGTATGGCGGAGCTGCTGGAGGAAACGGTTCGCCTCCTGAGCTGAGCGGCGCAGCACCGCGATCCGTGCTGCACTTGCTGGCCGGAGGCAAAGAGATGAACCAGACGGACCGCTTCTGGTCCCTCGTCCGGCAGAACATCATCGGCCGGGACGCCGTGATCCGGACCCCGTTCGGCGAGCGGCGGGCGACCTATGCCGACTACACGGCTTCCGGGCGGGGCCTGCGATTCATCGAGCGCTACCTGGACCGCCTCCTGGAGCCGTACGGCAACACCCACACCGAGGGCGGCACCGGCACCACCGGGGCCGTGCACCGCCTGCAGCAGATCCTGGGCCTGCACCTCCCGCCGGCGGGCAGCGACATGCACCGCAAGCTGTGCGAGCGCTGGTTCGCCGGCTAGGAGCTGGCCGCCTTCGATCGGCACATGCTGGCGAACCGGCCGGAGTACCGGGAACGCCGCCGGATCGGGGCCTTTTCCGCCGCCTCCAACGTCTCGGGCCTGATGACCCCGGTCTACGAGGCGGCCCGGGCACCTCGGACGTCCTGCTCATCCGCGAAGGCATCTACCGCCACGACCTGCCGCCCACGGTCGGCGCCGGGGGCACCGTGGAGTTCGTCAACTTCCGGGAGCAGGAGTACAACCCGGAGGTCGAGGTCCGGGAGAAGCCGGGTACGCCCGGGATCCTGCAGGCCCTGCGCGGCGCCCTGGCCCTGCAGGTCAAGGAGCGCCTGGGCCCGGAACGGATCGAGGAGCGCGAGCGGGAGCTGGCCCGGCTGGCCATGGAACGGCTGCGGGGGAACCCGGCGATCGAGCTCATCGGCAATCCGGACCCCGATAAGCGC
>Ga0315280_10003215_pt1 | contig 25293 bp, 28 predicted proteins | sample YL17G06_40_MG_FD_203697 | JGI IMG/M metagenome (GOLD analysis project Ga0315280, IMG submission 203697) | Sediment microbial communities from Yellowstone Lake, YNP, Wyoming, USA - YL17G06_40 | ecosystem: Environmental > Aquatic > Freshwater > Lake > Sediment | place: USA: Wyoming | collected...
CTCTCTCGTTTCCGCGTCCACGTTCAACCTGTGCATCGTCTCTCCTCCTACAAGAGTCTCATGGGGGGAGAGCATGCATCAGAACTTTATGTTATTCAAGACAATTGTGACACACTACACTAGGATCGAATCAAAAACCGAGCGCAGATGCGACAAGAGAGAAGGCAAGAAACGCGAGTATCACGCTGTGGAGCACAAGGCAAGTTGTGGAGAGAGCCTTTCTGCGATTCCTCTGTCGTATCCCCGCAATTGCTAGGCCAATTCCGACGGTGGCAAAGACAGCAATAGTCGCTACCATGATGAGAGCAGCAAAAAGAAGTAAAGCCAAACCTCCTTCCGGTTCGTATTTGCCCGCAGAACGGTCCGCAGAAATACGGCTGAAGAGAAACTCCCCGAAAAGCCCCCTCGAAAACCACAAAAGTGCAATAGAAACCAGCAGTACTCCCGAGGCGATCCCATAGCCGGATTCCCTCAGACGTTGAGGATGCCCTTCACCCGAAGGTTGAATCGGTTGTTCGCCTGTGATCATAGGAATCACCTCCCCGCGGCCCACTCCCTAGAGATCGAGCCATTTGGCCATCCGCCGTTCGGCTTCGTCGTGGCTGATTTCGCGGCCTTCTTTGATGTCCTTCAGCCCGCGTTCGATTTTCTGGCGGACATAGATGTGGTATTGAATGTCCTCCAGAGTCGCGTCATCCGGGATTTGCTCCAGGAGATTTCGCACTTCGTCTTTCGGGGTGATCATGGATCTGAATCCTCCGCCGATAGCGATTTACAAGATATCGTGCGATTGACGTGGGGAGCAAGTCAAGCGCTTCATCAAGCGACCGCCAGCATCTTGTTGACGTAGTCTATGGCGCTGGAGGGCGGGGGCAACGGTCGGCCTTCTTTCTCGTAGAGCGGGGCGGTGTTCTCGAGGATTTTGACATAGCGAGCGCGCTCTCTCATCGTAGCGACCATCATCTCGATGCGAGAAAACCGCCGATCACGGCGAGAATGGGCTTCAGGCGCTTGTGGATGGGATTTATCTCGACGCCAAAATTCTCCAACGCCGTCGCTCCAAGCAGGAAAAGCGATCCTTTCGGAGCGAAAATGACCGGACAGGGAATGTTGCCCTACAGGCCCTCGATCTGGAAATCGCAGAAGCCGAGAAGCCGGGCTTCCTGCCTTCCGTCTGCGAGAATCACGTTCCGTGTGGCTGAAAGTTCCACGCCTATTCGTTCCAAGAAATCCTCGGGCACGAAGGAATAGAGAGCGCCGGTATCAACCCAGAACTCCTCTTCGAAGGACATCTCCGGCTTCTTACTGTTGGAGACTCGGACTTTCTTCTTGAACATTCCCCTCTTGCAGCCTCCAAGCCTGCATTTTCTTCTCTTAAAATCACTGTCGGGCAAATTGGGTTGCGGTGTCAAGAATGAACGGAGCGATCGCCAAATCAAACTCCAAATCACCAATCTGGCGCGCGAGTTCATCGCGCGCGAAGGCTACGACCCGGTCTATGGTGTGCGCCCCCTCAAGCGGTTCCTGCCGCACGAACTGGAGACGCGCATCGGCCGCGCGCTCGTGGCCGGCTCCATCCCCGACGGCACGAAGATCACCATCGCCCTCGACAAGGGCAAGCGCGTCGCCAAGCAGGAGAATCCCTCGGGGGCGTGAGCGAAACCCTGCGATAGCACGTCAGTCGCCTTCAGCGGTTTCGATCATCTATGGTGGAAGGCGTTCTCGGCGTTTCTGCTCGGCCATGCGGCGTTGATAGTCGCGGGTTTCGCGCACCACGACGCCGGAGAGAAAAATGAGACCGACCAAGTTGGGAAAAGCCATACAGGCATTGAGAATATCCGCGATGGTCCAAACCAGTTGTAGCCCACCGACCGCGCCCACAAAGGCGAAAACGCAAAACAACCAACGATAGGGCATGACCGCCCGTTGGCCCAAGAGGTAGCCCACCGAGCGGTCGCCATAGTAGGACCACGAGATCAATGTGGAATAGGCAAACAGAGCAAGAGCAAGCGCCACAACCCATGTGCCCCAACGTCCCAGGCTTTTCTCAAAGGAGCGTATGGACAAGGTCGCGCTCGTTGGAACAAGCATCGGTTCTCCTTTTGAGTTGAGGATCGGCCGATTGGCATCTCTCGCCGCTTCCACAACAACCAACTTACCTTGATATTGATCGAGAACGACCTTCTCTCCCGCCGCCGTGACGTGGCCTTGGTAGATTCCGGGACGACCGATAGCTCCGGGACCAAAAAGCAGACGACCATCGTCCGAGCGGACCATCCATTCGCCGCTAAGCATAATCACCAGGCCTGTCATCGAGCAGACGACAAGCGTGTCCGTGAATGGTTCGAGCAAAGCGACGAAGCCCTGGCGAACGGCCTCGCGGGTTTTTGCGGCGGCGTGGGCAATCGGAGCGCTGCCCAGGCCCGACTCGTTCGAGAAAATCCCACGCGCCACGCCTTTCTGAATCGTTTGCTGAACGACAACACCGAAAAAACCACCTCCCACCGCGACCGGAGTGAATGCGTAATAGAAAATCTGACCGATGACCTCGGGGATTCGTGAAGCATTGAGAGCAAGCACGGCGACCGTTCCGGCGGCATACAGAAGACACATGACGGGGACCAGATAGGAGGCCACCCGGGCAATGCGTCGGACTCCACCGATAATGACAAGCCCCGTCATCACGGCCAGCACTAGTCCCAGGGCCACCTTGTAGAGTGGTAGCCCGCCCAGCGCCGGGATCGCCTCGATGACGGCGAGTCGTGCCATTGAGTCAGGGAGCAAATTGCGCACGCCATCCACAACCGAGTTGGCCTGCACCATGCAGCCAATGCCAAACGAGGCGGTGGCCGCGAAAAACGCAAAAAGAACGGCCAGCCACTTCTGACCGAGACCGCGCTCAAGATAATACATCGGCCCGCCGCTGACCGACCCGTCAGGGTGAATCACGCGATACTTGAGCGCCAGCGAGCAGCACGTGTACTTGGTGGCCATTCCTACGGCTGCTGTCACCCACATCCAGAAGAGCGCACCCGGTCCGCCCCATGATATTGCTGTCGCCACGCCCGCGATGTTGCCCACGCCGATCGTCGCTGACAGCGCTGTACAAAGAGCCTGAAAGTGGGAAACATCGCCTTCTTCTTCGGGCTTGTCATACTTACCCGACGTGATCTCGATGCTGTGGCGAAAACCTCGAACTTGGATGAGCTTTAATCGAACCGTCAGAAAAAGACCCGTTCCGACAAGCAAAGCAACAGTGAACGGCCCCCAAACAAAACTGTCAATCCGATCGAGGATGGGTGTCAGATAATCCAGGAAGCGCTGCAAATTCATCGTTTCCCTCTAAGTGGCGCAAGTCGGCGCTCATTCGCTCATCCAATTCCGCGCCAGAAACAAACGGATGTCCGAAGCCGGTTAACAGATACACGAAGCGCAATCCAGCGTTTTTTGTTAGAAGAAAAGACCGGCTTCGCCTCACGAGGACACCGGCTCGGTTTCTCCCAAGCGCGCAAGGAACTTCCTGTATTCCACTTCCATGTCGAAATGCTTCGCGACCGTGTGGAGGGCATTTCGGCGGATTGCCTCGAGGCGGTCGGGCGAATCGGCCAAACCAAGGATTCTGTTGGCACAGGCGGCGGGTTCGCGCGGGTTAAGAAATACAATGTTTTCGCCGTCGCGAAAAATGTCGGGCGACAGCGCGGGTGTCGCCGCGTGAAGACAGACCATTCCCGACGCCATCGCTTCGAGCAGGCAGGTTCGCAGTTCGGTTCGCGCCTGTATGTCTTCGTCATTCAGCAGACTCACATGGAAGTCCGCTTCGGCCATAGTCTGTCGCAGTTGCTCGATGGGGATGCGCCCGAGATAGTGCAGGTCGTCGCGGTCGAGCAATGCCGCTAGTTGGTGCTTGACGGCGATTTCGCGGCCGCTGGCGACAATGCCAAAGATGCGGAAAACAGTCGGATAGAAATTCCCCGTGACGATCAAGCGTGCCGCGCGACGTCTCTTGATCCCTTCGTAGATTGGAAGAAAGCATTCCAGCCCATGCCACCAAAGCATCTCACCGTGATAGAGAAACGTTAATGGCTTGTGGGGCAGGTCGGCAACCCGTCCTCTCGTTTGTGTGGGCGCGAAGATTGCCCGGTCGGGGCAATTGTAAACGAAAAGCAGCTTTCGCTCCGGCAGTCGGTAGCGCTGAGCAATATGTCGCCGCGTTGCCAGCAGGACAACTATCGTGGGGCAACGAAATGTGATCCAATTGATGGCCCACAGGATCGCCCGAAGCAACGGGCGGTCGCAAAGATCAACCAGATCAATCGAAATGAACAGAGCGATCCTTCGTCCGAGCAACCGGCCCCAGAGAAGGCTGAGCAGCAGTTTCCAAATGTAGCGCGGCGCGTCGTTCTTGGTTGCGTTGACCAATGTCCAATCGGCCCACCGAACCTGTTTGCAGAAAACGGAGAAAGTGAACGTGGTTCGGACATCGTGACCGTCGGCCTCCAGCCGGCGCGCCCATGTCCTGACGATCGTGTCAATGGGAAGATAAACAAGAACTTTCACGGTGATCGAGGCCTCACATGCGTTCTCTCCATTTGCCCTACCTTGGTTGGCCGGTGATCGCAACCAAGAACCGCTTCTCGGTGGTTCGGGCTTGACCGAGAAAAAAACATTTCCGATGATACTTCGTGCAAGTCAGCCTGACGAGGCGGAAAGTGAAAGGCGAGGGTCTATTGGTCGGCGGAGGCGGTTTGCTTCCGCCTACAGTCGGGAGTAGCCATGCGTGTTCTGACGATGATTCTCGCCGGCGGCAAGGGTCAGCGACTTTTTCCTCTGACGCGCCATCGGACCAAACCCGCCGTTCCTTTCGGCGGCAACTACCGGCTCATTGATTTTGTGCTCAGCAACCTTGTCAATTCGGGCCTGAGTTCAATCTATGTACTTGTTCAATATCGCTCGCAGTCGCTAATCGAGCACCTGAGAACCGGTTGGCGTGCGCGGGGTATGACGACCGACCAGTTCATCACGGTGGTTCCCCCGCAGATGCGTCACGGGCAATCGTGGTATCGTGGCAGCGCCGACGCCCTTGCGCAAAACCTTAATCTTGTTCAGACGTTTCTTCCCGACATTGTCGCGGTATTCGCGGGCGACCTGATTTTCCGCATGGACGTGGGCCAGATGGTTGCGCTCCATCGGCGGACCCATGCCGAGGCGACATTATTGTGCTCGCCCGTTCCTCTGGCCGAGGCGAGAGGGCGACTGGGTGTTGCGCGCTGCAACCGCGATGGGCAAATCCTGGACTTCGTCGAGAAACCCGACCGGCCCGAACCAATAACCGACCGGCCAGAGTGCGCCATGGCCTCCATGGGCTGCTTTCTTTTCGAACCTGCGATTCTGGCCGAAATGTTGAGCCACCGAGCCGACGCCGCGGATCGTCCCATGGACCTTTCGCGCGACATTTTTCCTCAGTTTGTCGAACGCGGCCGCGCTCAAATATACAACTTCGAGGAAAATGAGATCCCGGGTCTCAAGCCCTATGAGCGCCTGGGCTATTGGTGCGATGTGGGAACGGTTGGTTCCTATTGGACCGCTCACATGGATCTTCTTGGAGCCGAACCGCCTTTCGACCTCCGCAATCCGAAATGGCCGATTTATCCGGCGCGAGTCAATATGCCCCCGACTTGTTTTCTTTCCACCCACATTGAGAATTCGCTTATAGGCGAGGGAGGGCGAATCGAACGTGCCATGATCCGGCGATCGGTGATCGGCCGCGGCGTGACAATTGAACCGGGCGCAGTGGTCGAGGAGTCCGTAATTATGGATCGCACGTGGATCGGCGCGGGATGCCATATCCAGCGAGCTGTCGTGGATCGTCACAACGAGATCCCGCCGGGCACCGACGTGACGCCCAATGCGAGTTTGGCAAACCAACGGTGGGTTCTCGATGCGGCGTCCGGGTTGGTTGTTGTTCCCCGTGGCGGTGTGGCGCCGCCGCCCGACGACCTCTCTCTCGTCGGCACGCAGACATTTTGACCGCCACCGCGATGATGAGTTTCGAGTCGCGACTTTCGAGTTTCTCTTGCTTGTTGGGCGCCGTGGGGCGCTTGTATAAATGTTTGTAGAATTGGTTGACACGTTGTTGCGTTGTGCGCGTCGTAGGGGCGCATCCGCCGTTCGGCGGACTGCGCCCTACATGTCAACGAGATATACGAGATTGAATAATCTCTGATCCAACCCGCAGGCGACAAGAATCGCTTTGCTTCTCTCTTTTTTTTCTCTCTTTGTGAACTTCTTGCTTGCCCATCGCATTCGATCAAGTCCCAAATCTCGGCGGATTCACGGAAGCGACACGGTGGTTTGGCGTCTGGAAGGGAAAAAGCGTGGAGCGCACCAATTCCATCGCCTTTTGTTTGGCTCACACAATCTTGGGGCTGCGAGGACAGAAAGGTCTTGAAAAGCCGATTGCCGCATTTCTCTAATCGAGCGGCGATTGGATCGGGGCAGAAGAAATTCTCTTGCAACGGCATGTTCCGAAATTCCCTCTTGGGGCCATTTGACGCGCGAGATGGGCAAGGTGCAATGCCCGCCTCACCAAGTGGAGCGGCAATGAGAAAACCGCCGGCGATATGGGTTGCGCTGATGTTCGTAGGGTCCGTCGGGGCACTGGCGGCTCCCGCAGGATCAGGAACTCCACAAGCGACGACGGGCACAGCGTTGGTCTCCTTGGAGGAGCTGCGTGCCTCGGTCTCTGTTCACAAGCGAGGCTACGTTGTGGGGGAACCGGTCTTTTTAACTCTCGCGCTGACCAACCTATCGGAGAAGAACATCTTCGAGGTGCAAGGCTACTTGCACCCGGCCAACGATTTCGAGATCCAAGTGGCGCGCTCGAGCGAGATCCCTAAGCGATTCACGGCGGGCTTGCGAGAGGATGTGCTGGTTCCAGGAGTGACCTTTCGATTGCGCCCCCGCGAAGTGAGCACGCTGCGGTGGCCGCTTTGTTACGAACCCGATCACCCGAACGGTTTCCTTTTCGATCCGCAGGGGCAATACTCGATCGCCTGTCAAGTCCGTGTGGCGATCAATCAAACACCTCGGATTCTGACGTTGCCCGAGCTCCAGTTGAACATCCAAGAACCGACAGCCGAAGAGATGAAAGCGCAGAACCTGATCCTGCGTCCCGAGTGTGCTGAGGACTTGCAGAGACTTCAGGCGCACGACAAGACGGTGAACATCTGGCGGGAAATCATCGAGCGCTTCCCCAAAAGCCTTTGGGCGCCTTACGCCAAGGTGCTTCTGGTGCGGCAGGCATTGGACAGCGGCAAGAGCGACTATGGCGAGGCGGCGAAATGGTTGGAGGAACTGGTTCGTGATCCTGCCGATTTCCCCTTATGTGATGATGTCTTTTATTTGTCGGCGACATATCAGGACCGACTGGGGCGACCACTGGAGGCCTTGCGTTGGCTATATCGAATCCAGCGCGAGTATCCACTGAGTCCATACATCCACGCGAGCAACCGATTATTTCGCAAGTATATCTATCAAGCCGGATGGGAACAGCGATATTCGCCGTGGTATGTGCGAGAATAGCCAGCGCGGGGAACAGGATTTCTGACAAGCCTTGAGTGAGATGTTGGAGGGGTTGACCGTATGGCAGAGATCGTACCTTTCATCGGGACACGTTACGACAGCAAGGTCATGGGCGATGTGGGGATGTTTGTCTGCCCTCCGTATGATATCATTACGCCGACCATACAGGACGAGCTCTACCGCAGGCACAAATACAACTTCGTTCGGCTCGTTCTGGGAAAGGAGCTTCCGACGGATGACGAGTATAGTAATCGCTACGAACGGTCGGCGCGCTATTTCCGCGAGTGGAAAAACGAAGGGATCCTCGTGGAGGAAGAGGAACTGAGTTTCTACTTGATGGAGCAGGAATTCACAGCGCCTTCGGGCGAAAAGCACCGTCGCCGCGGTTTCTATGCCGCCGTCAAGATTGATGAAGCCCCCCAAGCGAAGATTCGGCCCCACGAGCAAACCTTTCCTGGGCCGAAAGCCGACCGACTCAAGCTCTTGCGTGCCACCCAGTGTAACCTCAGTCCGATTCTTGTCCTTTGCCCCGATCCGAAGAAGCGAATCCTCTCCTTTCTCTCCGAGAAGATGAACACACGGTCTGTGGAACAATTCGTGGACACCGACGGTATCCACGCACGGTTGTGGATTTGCCAAAACCCCAGTGACATTCAGTTTCTCCAGGAAGCCGTGCGTGACCAGATTTTTCTGATCGCCGATGGCCATCATCGCTACGAAACCACCCAGGCCTATCGAGTGGAAATGCGCCAGGCCGTCGGCAAGCGCCACAAGAACATGCCGTTCGACTACGCCATGATGTTTGTGGCCAGCATGGAGGACGAAGGATTGGTTGTTCTGCCGACCCATCGGGCATTAAGCCCGGAAATGGGAGCGGGCATTGATCTTGCCGAAATCATGGGCGACCTGGAGACATACTTCACCGTTGAACCCCTCGCGGTCAACCTGGACCAGCCCGAAAAGGCCGCTAAGCAATTGCTCGATCAGATTGTCCCGCGCCGTCCCAAGCAGGTGCGAATGGCCATGGTCCTGTCCAACCGCGCCGTTCACATCTTGACTCTAAAGCCCAATGTCAAACTCGACGAAGTGATCGGCCTCGAAGATCTCGCCCCGTCCATCCGCAATCTCGACCTTTCCATCCTCCATCGGTTTATCATCAACCAGATTTGGGTCGGCAATCCCGAGATCGAGCTGGACGAGGCCGACGTGATCTATGCGCGGGATGCGGCCGTGATTCTCGACACAGTCAGACGCCGCCACGCCTGCGTGGGGTTCTTGCTCAATGCGCCTCGAATTGACCAGATTCGTGAGATCGCCGAAGAGGGATTCCTGATGCCTCACAAATCCACGTTTTTCTATCCGAAGATCCCCTCGGGCGTTGTCGTGCGCGACATCTCGCGGCACCAGTGAAAGAGACCCCGCCCCTCCTGCCACTGCCTGGCCCTCACTGAGTACACCAAAACAGAATCTCGGGATCAAAATCGGCACGCCCACATTACCGGTGAGCACAGCAGCTTGTGCTGACCAACAATAGGAACAGGCAAGATGCCTATACCACCAATAGAGAAATCCCTTGAGACGGTGGTATAGGTTTCCAGCCACAAGCGTCTAACGGTTTCCTGGTCATGGAAAACTGAAAAAAGGCAACTTACGATTTGCTCCTTGGCTTGCCTGAAGGGCAAGAAGACAATAGCCTGGGGCAACGCCCCAGGAAAAGAATCACCCGATTCCGTTTCAGCCTGAAGGGCTGACACGTGGCACCCCTACAGGGTGCTCGATGGTGTGGGACGGCTTTCCTGGGGCGTTGCCCCAGGCTGTTTTCTCCCAGCCTTTCAGGCTGAAAACAAGAACTAGCATCTGAGCGCAGCGCGCACCCGAAAGAGCCAGAACCATTAAACGGTGCTGGCTTCCAGCCTGTGTTCTATGTGGATCAAACCAAACGAATTTGGCGCCTTAATTGTCTTGGGCTGTACTGAGGAAATCGGCGGGCAGTTGAAAGTCAACACTGAACGGAAGCAAAGGCGAAAATGGCCCGCCTATAACATTGAACTTTCAACATCCAAACGTTTTTACAGGTGCGGGACCTTGCAGATGACCGACTGGCGTCGCGGACCCGTCAGAAGAGGCAATTCGTTGACCATGTGCAATTCGACGCCGACCTCGTTATTGAATAGTTCGAGACATTTCTGCCTGAGCAGTTGGGCTGTGCGCTCCTGAAACAGGGTGCCGGGTACAACGAGGACCTCGACCATTCGCGGCTCGGTTTGGACCGCCCGATAGGCCGCAACATTGGTGAACTGGTCGAGGCATTCCTCCACTTGGCATGCACTGACATAGCCGCCCTTGGGCAAGAGAATGGTTTGCTCGATCCGCCCGTGTACCCTTTCGAGCATTGGCCCGTTCCATCCGCACGAACACGGCCTCCCTCTCCATTTGGCCACATCTCCCAGCCGGTAGCGAATCAGTGGCATGGTTTGGTTGGCCAGTGCGGTAACGACGATCTCGCCGACCTCATCGGGGCCCGCAACCCATCCGCCCCGCAGGATCTCAATGCGAACAAGGTCGAAATTGACGTGGAGCCCATCGTGGCGGGAACACTCGGCCGCAATCGGTCCAAATTCCCACGCCTGGTAGAAATCGGTAGGCACGACGCCGAGCGTCTGGCTGATGGCCTCGCGGTCGCTCGGTCTGAGAGGTTCGCCCCAACTGAGCACCGATCGCAGGCGAAATTCCAATGGCTGAGTGCGACGGATTTCGTTCACCAACCGGCTGAGAATCCACAAGGGGGCGGCCAGGCAGTCAGGCATCACCCGTCGGAGAACTCGCAAGTGTTCCGGGGTCGTCTCGAAGAGCGAAACGTAATGGCGCCGCCCGTGAAGAAACCGCTCACGCCACCCCGGCTGAAGCGGTGTCTGGTTGGGCGGGAGAACCCACAGGCTCGTATAACGCCCCTCCAGACCGCTGCTCTCGATCGTCCGGCGCTCAATAGCCCGAAGGGTCTGGCATTCTTCGGGCGAAAGATAGACCTGAAGCGATGTTTCGTCCCTACCTCCCCGGCTGCGGCTGAGACATGCACTGCGGTCAACCCCTCGGGCCAAAAATGCCTCCGGGTCGTGTTCGAGGTCCGATGGCAAAGTGAGCGGAAGGAGCGTAAGGTCCTTGAGATGGCGGAGATCGCGAACCGTCAGTCCATGCTGCCGTATGCGTTTTTCATAGAAAGGAACATTTGTGGCGGCATGCTCAAAGAGGGCATGCAGGCGCACCTCGCTGTGGTGCTCCTGTTGCTCCGGCGACCAACTCACCCGTTCCGCGATGTCCTTGTAGCGGATACGGCCCATGTCGCTTCCTCCCCAAAGGCACTGGTGTGTTGCAGACGTGACGCGACCCTTTTGAATTGTTTCTACGAGATTTCCGTCCTGTCCGCAAGCCTTTTCTTATGCCACTTTCCCGACGAGGTCATAAGTTTCCGCAGCTGTGATCTTGACCTTGACAAAGGAACCGGCCTCTAAGAGGCGCGTGGAGTGAATTTTCACGACGCCGTCCACCTCGGGTGCGTCGCGCACCGTTCGTCCGATGCATTGGCCTGCGGCGCGATCGGCTGACTCGACCAGAACACGGACGGTGCGTCCGATCTGGCGTTCCGCCAGCTGGGCGGAAATCGTCGCTTGAAGTCGCATCAGGCGGTCGAGTCGCCGATTTGCCGTCTGCGGCGATGGGCGGTCGGCCATCGAAGCGGCTGCCGTGCCCGCCTCGGCCGAAAAAACGAACGCGCCCAGACGATCGAATTGAATCCGCCTAACACCATCCAGAAGCCGCTCGAATACCGCACGGTCTTCACCCGGAAAACCCACCATCATCGTCGTTCGAAGCGCAAGATCGGGAATGCGCTCGCGCAGCCGTCCGACAGCCCGCTCAACATCAAGACTTGGCTGCGGACGCCGCATCCGTCTCAGCATGACCACATCGAGATGTTGAAGCGGCAGATCGAGGTAGGGACACAGCTTGGGGTGTTGAGCCAGAAGTTCGATCAATCGGTCGGTCAGGCCAGCGGGATAGAGATAGAGCAACCGGACCCAGAAATCGCCCTCGAGCGCGAGCAGGTCTTCCAGAAGGTCGGGCAGACGGTAGCGCCGGTAAACGTCGGTTCCGTAAGCCGAGATGTCTTGAGCAATCAGGTTGATCTCGCGTGCGCCTGAATCAAGAAGTGCGCGCGCTTCGTCGAGCAGGATTTGACGGGGCACACTTCGCAACCGCCCCTTCATTAGGGGAATTGCACAGAAGCTGCACCGATGATTGCAACCATCGGCAATCTTGAGAAACGCATAGGGACGAGCATCCAGGCGCAGGCGCGCAAGACGAGGGGTTACCCGGACACACGGCGAGGATGCCACGAGGCGTTGTCTGCGGCGGGTCGGCTCGAGGATAGCGGCCGCGAGCTGTTCGAAACGGCCAACGCCCGCAATACCGTCTATCTCGGGAATCGCTTCGGCCAACTCGGCGGCCCAGCGTTGCCCCATGCAGCTCCAGACATAGAGCGCCATCGGGTGGAGCGAACGGACTTTGCGAGCCGCCCATCGGCGGATTGTGGCGAGACTTTGCTGGCGCGCCTCGTGGGTGAAACCGCACGTCGCAATGACAACGACATCCACCGGCCCATCGCGGATCGGATCGGTCGTGACCATGGCTCCGCGTCTGGCCAGCGAGGCCGCCAAATACTCGCTGTCAACGGTATTCTTGTCGCATCCCAGAACGACGAGGCCGATGCGAACTTTTCGCCTGTCTCTCATCGCACGACCTGGATGTTTCTCGCATCCCATTGTGCGAAATTGCCGTCAACGTTTCTTTTCTTCCTTGCCCCCAGGCCGGTCAAGCGGCACGCTGATGGCCACGAACCGCTTCGGGGCGCGGGGTGCTTTCAGCATGGAGAAAACTTCTCAGGCCGCAGACACCGATCGTCGCTTGTTGCTCCTTTCCGATAAGGATAATGTCTGTGTCGCCGTCGCCGCGATTGAAGCAGGCGAACGCGTCTTATTCAATGGCAAGCCGATCGAGGTCCGGAATCCCGTGCCGATGGGACACAAGATCGCCGTTCGGCCAATCGCCGAGGGCGAAACGATCGTTAAATATGGCGCGCCAATCGGTTCAGCCGCCTGCGTCATTGCCATCGGCGAGTACGTCCACACTCATAACCTCAAGAGCAACTACCTTCCAACATTCACGCGCAATGGATGTGGCACGGGCATCCTGCCCGTGAGCAATCATGGGCAATCCGCCCGAGGCGGACATGCCACTTTGGAGAAGCTGTGATGCAAGGCTATCCGCGCGCCGACGGGCGCAAGGGAATTCGCAATGTTCTGTTGGTGGCTTACACCGTCGAATGCTCCCATCACGTGGCGCGGGAAATCGCCTCGCGTTTCCGCGGCAAGGACCTTCACCTGATCGGCTTTCCCGGTTGCTACCCGAACCCATACGCGCAGCGCATGATGAGGCGCCTTTGTACCCACCCAAACGTCGGCGGCATCCTGTTGGTGTCATTGGGGTGCGAAAGTCTCGACCGCAAAGACCTCGCCGGGGCGATCCGTGATTCGGGCCGGCCCGTTGAGACAGTGGTCATCCAGGAACTTGGCGGCACGCGCAAGACCATCGAGGCTGGCTTGAGTTGGGTTCGTGAAGCACTCGAACAGATTCAATCAGCCCCACGCGTCGAGATGGCCGTCGAGCAACTCATTGTAGGCACTATTTGCGGGGCATCGGACGCCACAAGCGGCCTGACGGCTAATCCCGCCATTGGGCGGGCACTCGACAGGCTGATCGAGCGCGGCGCGACGGCGATCTTTGAGGAAACCGGCGAGTTGATCGGCTGCGAACACGTCCTGGCCGAGCGCGCGGCGACGCCTGAACTCGCCCGCCAACTTCTTGCCGCCATGGAAAAAGCCGCGAAATACTATGCGACGTTGGGCCACAGCAGTTTTTCCCCCGGTAACATCGAGGGCGGTCTGACCACAATCGAGGAAAAATCGTTGGGTGCCTACTGCAAAAGTGGCAGCGCCAGAATATCGGGCATGATCAAGCCCGGTGACATTCCGCCGACCGGAGGCCTTTACCTGCTCGACGTTGTGCCTGACGGCGAAGTCCGGTTTGGCTACCCCAACATCAGCGACAATGCCGAAATTGCCGAACTAATCGCCTGTGGATCGCACCTGATTCTGTTTTCAACGGGGCTTGGATCGGTCGTCGGCTCGGCCATCTCGCCGGTCATCAAGGTGTGCGCGAATCCCGAAACCTATCGGCGCATGTCGGAAGACATGGACATTGGCGCAGGGCGCATTCTGGAGGGCCACGCGACGCTCGATGAAGTGGGGCGCGAAATCTTTGACCGCATTCTCGCCACAGCCGACGGAACGCCCACGGCCTCCGAGCGCCTCGGCCATCGAGAGTTTATTTTGACCTACAAATCCTTCGAACCAATCGGCCCGGCCTGTCTGCCAAAAGCGCAGAGCTGATCCCCATCCGACTCATCGCGGCATGTGTTCCACTTCCAGGATGATTTTGCCTCTGACGCCGCCCTTTTCCAGTTTCTGGTGGGCCTTGGCGACCTCGCGCAGGGGCATGACCGAATCTATGACCGGTTTCAATTGGTCGTGTTCAATTAAGTCGGCCAGGATGTCCAGCTTGTAGCGAGCCCGCTCCAAGAAAACGAAGTGAATGGTCGTGTTTCGCAACAAAGCCGCACTGAGATCTTCGGTTGACCTCAGGATCGTGGCGATTCGGCCATGCCGCCTCGCGGCCATAATGCTCCGAGCGAGAGTCTTGCCGCCCACTGTATCCAGAACGACATCCACGCCCGCGCCGCTGGTCTCTCGCAGGACGGCTTCCACAAAGTCCTCCGATCTGTAATCAATGGCGCGATCGGCCCCCAGGGATTTCACCAGGTCCATGTTGTGGGGACTACACGTAGTGAAGACATGTGCGCCTGCGGTTTTGGCCATCTGAATGGCAAGCGAACCAACTCCACCAGCGCCAGCATGAATCAGGACAAACTCGCCGATTCGCAACTGTGCCCGCGTGAATAGTGAATCCCACGCTGTACAGCCCGCCAGCGGAATACCGGCGGCTTCGATATGTGACAAGTTGGAGGGCTTTCGCGCAACGATCGCTGCCTTGGCAACGTGGTATTGTGCGTAGCAACCCTGGCCGGAAAAAATGTCGGCTGTGTAAAAGACCTCGTCGCCAACCTTGAAGTCGCGAACCTCCTGTCCTACCTCTTCAATCATCCCTGACACGTCGTAACCTATGATGGCCGGCGGCTTCACGCCCGCCCACTCGCCGTGGCGGCGAATCTTGTAGTCCACCGGATTGACTGAGGTCGCGGAGACCTTGACCAGGACTTCGTTCCCAGATGGCCGAGGAGTGGGCACCTCTCGCTCCTCGAAAACCTCGGGCCCCCCAAAACCAGTGATGACCATAGCTTTCATCGCGCTCCCTCCCTTTCCTTTTTGTAGGAGATGTGAACAGGCCTCTATCGCAACCCCTCTTTCATATCAAGAACGTTTGTCGTCCGGACATTTCAGAAAGCAGCACAGGCATCCTGCCTGTTCCTGGTCACGGGCAAGAGCCCGTGCCACGCTACAGACTCGCCAGACCGCCGAGGCGATTGAAAGGCGTGCCGTCGGCATGAAGGCAGCGGTTGCAGAACAGTGTGTCGGCAGCCAGGAGAACGGCGGTTTCGTCTGCCTTGGCGATCCATGCCTCGTCGCCCTCTTCGAGTCGAACCGATTGCGGCGAATTGTCGGCGCAAAGAACCGCCGGCCCTCGCCGGATTACGATCCGCAGCCGGTCGGTCTCGTGCAGTATGAGGTGGTCCACCTGCTCGGTGCTGTTGTTAAACGCCACGCCAATGCCGACGCGGAAAAAACTGCGCGTGATGCTGCGATAGTAAGCCGTGCTGCCAAATGGCGTCGAAACAACCAACCCGTCGCCAACGATCTCGCCCGAATAGGATTGCTCGTTGATCCAGACCCGGTAGCGAACTCCTGTCACAGGAGAAACCTTGTTGAGCGTAATGTCGTTAAGACCGACTAGCCGTTGATCCTTGGCGTTCCCAGCCAACTTCATCAAAACCGTCCGGGACACCTTGCCCTCGGCCAAGCGACGGAGCACAGCCGCGTCGCCGTGGTCCGAACACTTAATGCACGTGCGATTATGGCGGATCGCCAGCTTGGGAATGCTCGGCCATTGATGCTCGGCCCCGAGAAAGGTTCCGTCACCGCCGTAGGAAATAACGACCTCCGGGCGATCGCAATCCACCTCCAGACCAATCTCGTAGATCAACGGCAACAGGTCCGACGCGTCCTGTCCCGCCAAGGCGATCTTCATCGGTTTCTGTTCCTCCTTGAACTCTCCAATAATGTGGAGATGGTGTGCGGTAGCTTGCTGCCGCTTCGGGTTCGGGGAGATTGCTTCCCAAATGAGCGCACCATGGACAGACGGGCAGCCGAAACACTACCACCGCCCGGAACCGAGGTTCCGCATTCCAGAACGCAAGCAAGCTTGCGCACTTCACACGCAAGGGCCTACCGTTCTCTCACCTGGTCAAAAAGCCGCCGCAAGCCCTCCGCGAGAGGCGGCCGCACGATGCCCCGTTCGGTGATCAGCGCCGTGACGTAGCGGTGCGGAGTCACGTCGAATGCCGGATTATAGACCTCGATCCCTTCGGGCGCAATCCGGCGACCACAAATGCACACCACTTCGTCGGGATTGCGTTCTTCAATCGGAATTTCTGCCCCCGATGGGATACTCATATCAATGGAAGAAAGCGGCGCGCCGACATAGAAGGGAACGTGAAACTCGTGGGCCAGAACCGCCAGTCCCAATGTGCCCACCTTGTTGGCCACATCGCCGTTGGCGGCGGTGCGATCGGTCCCAACCAGGATCGCCTGGACCTTGCCCTGGGCGATGACCGTGGCGGCCATACTGTCGGTGATCAGCGTCACGGGAATGCCCGCCTGTTGACACTCCCACGTTGTCAGACGCGCCCCCTGGAGCAAGGGGCGTGTCTCGTCGGCATAGACGTGGATGCGCTTGCCTTGTTCCGCTGCAACAAGGACCGGTGCCAGAGCGGTGCCGTAACTCGCCGTAGCCAAACCGCCTGCATTGCAGTGGGTCAGGATGCTGTCGCCGTCGTGGAGCAGCTCCGCCCCGTGGTTGCCGATGGCACGGCAAACACGGTGGTCTTCCTCGATCATATCGAGCGACTCATCGAGAATCGCGTGCTTGATCTGCTCGACTGGTCGGTCGCGCAAACGGTCAACAAGGTCCCGGACCCGGCGCAGCGCCCAGAACAGGTTCACCGCCGTGGGTCGTGCCGAGCCGAGATAGTCGCAAACGCGCGCCAGCTCGCCGGAGAAGCTCTCGAAATCTCGCGCCTGCGAATGGCGCACACCGAGATAGCAGCCAAGCGCCGCCGCGATGCCAATGGCCGGCGCGCCGCGAACTCGCAGCGTCTTGATGGCTTCCCACAGGCGTTCGATGTCGCCGAGCTCGATGTAGCGAAGCTCGAGCGGCAAAGCGGTCTGGTCAATCACGCGAACCGCATCGCCTGTCCAGGCTATTGTCTCAACCGGCGTCATTTGCTTCTGTAAAAATCCGTTTGGAGTTCAACCTTCAGGTTGCAGACAACAAGCACGCTAAAGCGTGAACTCCGAACTTTCAACTATCAACTGTTCTCGCACAGCCTCACGGATTCCTTCGGGTGGGCAAACGGCAACCTTGGCGCGAATTGCGCCGCTCGAGTTCGGCTTCGATGTCGGCGATCACAGCGCTTTTATCCAGGCACCACAGGGGAGCCAAAAGAGTTCGCGCGTCGGTGTCACTGGCGAGGCGATGGATCACGATTCGCGGATCGAGGCGTTCGAGGATGTCGCAAACGCGCTCGACATATTGGCGGCGCGTCATCAAGTCGAACGGCTCGCGTTCGAAGATCGCGCCGAGCGGCGCATTGCGGCTGACATAGAGGCTGTGAATCTTAACGCCCTCAAAGCCAAGGCGGTTGAGCAGGTCGGCGGCGGCCAGATGATCGTCGGGCCGGTCGGTCGGCAACCCGACGATCAGGTGGGCGCAAAGACCAAGGCCGCGCGATCTTGCTTCTTTTGCGCCGCGCTCGAAAGTCGCAAGGTCATGGCCGCGACCGATCCATTTCAGCGTTTCGTCGCTGGCCGACTGGAGCCCCAACTCGACCCACAGATACGTCCGCCGGTGGTATTCTTCGAGAAGAGCGAGAATGTCTTCGCCGAGGCAATCGGCGCGCGTGCCGATCATCAGGCCGACGACGTCGGGATGGTCGAGCGCCTCGTCGTAAAGCGCGCGCAATCGCTCGACCGGCGCGTAGGTATTGGTATAAGGCTGGAAATAGACGAGAAATTTCTCCGCCTTGTAGCGTCTGCGCATCTGCTCAATGCCGCGCCGAACCTGCTCGCGGACCGGCAACTGCGGCTCGACGTAAGCCGCGCGCGAACCCGCCTCGTCGCAATAGACGCACCCGCCAACGCCGACCGTCCCATCGCGAGTCGGACACGTAAATCCCCCATCCACCGCCACTCTCTGCACGCGGCAGCCAAACACCTCGCGCCAATGCGCCGAAAGCTTGTTGTAGCTGGCCAGCGTACTCACTGCTTTGGCGGGGGCAAATTTCCCCCACCGGAGCACCGACGCTTGCGGCATGGGCTTCGTGCCTGTGCCACGGCCGGTGAGCCGCCAGCGCTCCATGTCAGGCGGTCTTCTTCGTGGTGCCGGGATGGCCGATTTTTTCTTTGACCTTGGCCTCGATGGTCTGGCGGATCTCGGCGTTTTCGATCAGAAAGTTGCGCGTATTCTCGCGGCCCTGACCCATGCGCGTTCCCTCGAAGGAGAACCAGGCGCCGGTTTTCCCGACGATTTGGTGTTTGAGAGCCAGATCGAGCAGGTCGCCTGCCGCCGAGATACCCTTGCCGAAGAGAATATCGAATTCCGTTTCCTTGAACGGGGCGGCGAGTTTGTTCTTCACGACGCGGACGCGCACGCGGTTGCCGACATTTTCCTCGCCTTCTTTGAGCGAAGCGATTCGGCGAATGTCCACGCGCACTGACGCGTAGAACTTCAGCGCCCGACCGCCGGGTGTCGTTTCGCTTGGGCCGAACATGACGCCGATTTTTTCGCGAATTTGATTGATGAAGACGACGCACGTGCCTGAGCGGCTGATCGCGGCGGTCAGCTTGCGAAGGGCCTGCGACATCATGCGCGCCTGCAACCCGATGAACTGGTCGCCCATTTCGCCCTCGATCTCGGCGCGCGGGCTGAGCGCCGCCACCGAGTCTATGACGATGATGTCGAGCGCGTTGCTTCGCACGAGCGTTTCGACGATGTCGAGCGCTTGCTCGCCCGTGTCGGGCTGCGAGATGAGCAGGGCGTCAAGATTCACGCCGATGTTTCTGGTGTACTTCGGGTCCACCGCGTGCTCTGCGTCAATGAAGGCGGCGGTGCCACCCAATCGCTGCGCCTCGGCCACCACATGGAGCGCAAGCGTGGTCTTGCCCGAGGCCTCGGGCCCGAAGATTTCGACGACACGACCGCGCGGATAGCCCCAAACACCCAGTGCCTGGTCGAGCGACAACGCTCCCGAGGGGATAACAGGCACATCTCCGAGAGCCGGGCGCTCGCCGTAGCGCATGATGCTGCCTTTGCCATAGCTTCGCTCTATTTGGGTCAGGGCCAGTTCGAGGGCCTTTCGTTTATCTTCCGTTTCGCGGCTCACGACTCACCCTCCTCTTATTCCGAAAGATTGGAGTCTATCGTTTCGATCAACGTGCGAAGTCGCTTCTGAATTCTTTTGTATTCCGGCGAGCGCCGAAAACTCTTTTCATCACGGCTCAGCAACTCGTATGCGAAATGGAACGCGGCCATCATGGCGACGCGCACGCTATCCACCAGGCCGGTGCTCTGCGTCAGCTCCGCCATCTTGGCTTCGACCATTTGGGCCGCCGAGCGAAGTTGTTCTTCCTCGCCTTCCGGGCAACGCAACCGGAAAACCTGGCCCTGAATGGAGACTTCGATGCGTTTTTCAGGACTCATCGCCGGCTGACTCGATTTCGGCAACTTCCGTTTCCAGCGAATCAATCTGAGAGAGAATCTGCTGGAGCCTGTTCTTGACCACATCCTCGCGGCTGTTGCGGCTGGCTAATTCGTTTTCGAGTTCGCCCACCCGGGCGCGCAACTGCTCGTTTTCGCACCCCAGTCGCTGACACTCCGCCACACTTTCTTCGAGGCGGCCTTCCAACAAATGGATTTTCTGCTTCGCGTCGCGGTGGCGTTCGATCAGTCCCGCGACTCGTCGCTCGAGGTCTTCCAATCCGTCGGTCATCATCCGATTTCCATCATTTCGACTGCGCAAGGGTGGCTCTTTGTCAAGTTCCTGCCGCCAGAGCGAATGGGTGTCAAGCGCGAAGTCCGGCAAGACCAAAGTAAAGGCAAAAAAAGCGACAGCAAAAAGTATGACATCCCATTGTCATTTGTCGCGCAGGAATCGGGCCGCTCATTTATCTCGCTATTTCTGCCGAATTGCGCGTCTGGCTCCTACTTTCCCCTTTTTCTTTTTGCCTTTTGCCAAAAGGGCGACCGCCAGGGCCGCTGCTCCTTCGCCGCTGCCCGTGAAGCCCATCTTTTCTGTTGTCGTTGCCTTAATATTGAGAGCCGCCACCGGGCCGACGGCTTCGCGCAGCCGGGCGATCATCGCAGGGACATAGGGAGCGATCCTGGGCGCTTGCATGATCAAGGTCATGTCCGCATTCACCAGGTGCCAGCCGCGCACCTTGGCCATGAAAAGCGTCTGTTTAAGGAGCTCAACGCTCGAGATGTCCTTGTAGCGCGGGTCGGTATCCGGGAAATGAGTGCCAATGTCGCCCGCGCCAATTGCGCCAAGGATCGCATCGCACAGAGCATGGATCAAGACGTCGGCATCGGAATGTCCTTCGAGCCCGCGCTCGTAGGGAATGGTCACGCCTCCAAGAACAAGCGGTCGTCCGGCGACAAACCGGTGAGCGTCGAATCCGCAACCGACGCGAGATCTGGTTAGGCTCACGGTTTCTTTCCCTCGTGCCAAAGCCACTCGGCAAACTTCAAATCCTCGGACGTTGTGATTTTCGGATTAGGTCGTGGCGAGGGGACGATCTCGACCGGCAGGCCCAGTCGCTCGACCGCCGCTGCGTCATCGGTCACAACGACCTCATCGGCAAGAACCTTCTCGTAGGCGCGACGAATCAGATCAAACTGGAAAACCTGCGGTGTCTGCGCCAGCCACAAGTGGCTTCGCTCCAGCGTTTTGACAACGCGGTGATTCTCATCGCATAGCTTCGGCGTATCCACGGCTAGCGCGGCAAGGATCGCCGCTCCCGTTTCGCGTGCCCGCCCGATCGCCTCGCGGATCGCTTCGGGCGCTGCGAATGGCCGAACCGCATCATGAATCGCCACAACCTCGGTAGAGGCGGGCAGGCTTCTCAACCCTGCCAACACCGACTCTTGTCGTCGCGGCCCGCCCGGCCCAAAACCCACAATCTTGGGGTAGGGCGAAAGATCGAATCGGTGCTCGAATCCCAAGACCCACTCCCTGGGCAAGACCAGCCAGATTTCGTCGAACTCCGGCATCCGTTGGAAGATTTCGATCGAATGGAAGAGAATCGGTTTGCCGCCCAGGAGAGCAAGCTGTTTGGGAATTTCACCGCCGAAGCGGCGACTTCGACCCGCTGCCACAATCAGCGCCGCAATGGACATCGAGCTTCCTAAAGGATGAAGGATGAAGCGAAGACCTAAAGATGAAGAACCGGCGAACGATGAAGGCAATGGTGCAGGGTCAATCCAATACATCCCCGCCCGGAATCACTGTTTCCATAGTCCCGAGCAAAAACTGATGTGTGCGCACGATTCATGGGCCTGCTTTCCCGGTTCGCACCCGCTCGACTCGGTTTTCGCTCTTTTCTTCATCCTTCAGCCTTCATGATTTTCTTGTTTCCCGCCCCTGCTCTCTGGAGACCTCCGCGTCGCCTTTGGCAACCATCTTCTGGTCCCTGTCCGTGCAAAGACGCCCAAAGATCATGCGCCCGCGAGAGGTTTGGAGGATGCTTGTCACGGTGACCAGAACTTCCTGGCCAATGTATTCTTCGCCCGCTTCCACAACCACCATCGTGCCGTCGTCGAGGTAACCAATCCCTTGACGCGGCTGCTCGCCTTTTTCGGTGATGTAAAGGGTGATTGTCTCGCCGACAAAGGCGGTCGGCTTCAGGATATTGGCCATCTCGTTGAGGTTGAGCGTTCGCACCTGATGAAGCATGGCGACTTTCTGGAGATTGAAATCGTTGGTGACCAGTTCGCCGTCTGTTTCGCGCGCCACGGCGATCAGTTTCTGATCCACGTCCGGGATGTTCGCGTAGTCGTTCTCGTAAATCGTCAGAGGAATGTCCATGGATTTCATCTCTTCGAGAATGGCCAATCCGCGCCTACCTTTCGCTCGTTTGACGGGATCGTTGGAGTCGGCCAGCGTCTGGAGTTCCTGAATGACAAATTGGGGAACGACCAAAGTTTCGGGGATAAAGCGCGCCGCCGCCAGGTCGCGAATCCGGCCGTCAATAACCACGCTGGTGTCGAGGACTCGCACGTTGCCCTTCGGCGGGCCCATCAGGAATTTCAAGCGCGACAAGTCGAATCGGTCCACGTTTTTGAGCGCCAGGATGATCCCAAAATAGCCGCAAATCATATTGCAGGCGATGCGTGTATAGAGTGGTTCGCCCAAAAAACTGCTGGGTACCGTCTCATACAAGCGCGAACCCAGGATTAGACCGAATAGTAACCCAACGGCAGCAAAAAGAATCTTCTTGGGCGAGAGAATGTGAGCCGAAGACTCAAAAAGAACAACGAGACACGACACGAAGAAACTAAGGGCAGTATAGGGGAGAACCTTAGACGGCGTTTGTGCCTTCCCTAGATAGACACCAAAAAACCATGTAGTAAGCAGAATAAAAAATGTGCGGGTGATAACAAATTCATTAAGAACGGGACGTTTTGGCCGGTATCTACTGTCCTGCGGCGGCATATCTACGCCTCCGAATCATACACATTGTAGTCGCGGTGCTCATGGGTCCTGTTCTGCGCCCGAGGCCAACCTGGCAGCTGATTCAGAATGTAATCCTGTCCGAATCCATAGGGCAGAATTGTATTGACAACATCAGGACCGTAGAATAGCAGATAGAGGCTTTTCAAGCAGAAAAAGGTTGGCGTGTCGGGTCATTCTTCAGAGAGGTGTATAGATTCCCAGGTGTTTGATGGTGATTGCCTCTCCCACTCGGTGCCCGTGACGCCCTGATTTCCTCGAAGAAAGGGGGGAAAGGGCGATGGGGGTTATCATCGTTGAAGAAAACGAATCCATAGACCGGGTTCTCAAGCGATTCAAAAAAGAGTGTCAGAAATCGGGTATTCCCACCGAGCTTCGTCGGCGCGAGCACTACGAGAAACCCAGCGTGCGGCGCAAACGGAAGATGGAAGCGGCTAAGCGAAAAGCACGCCGGCGGATGCTGAAAATGAGGAGAAAGATGGAATCGTACTGAGACGAGTCGAGGCAACAATGCCCCTGACGCATGGCCCTTTTCCAGGGTGTCTCGGAAGGGGGCCTTTTGCTAGATAGACGGAGTGTTGAGTTGTCGGTGTTAAGTGTTGAGTAGCAGAGGTCCAACATGGAATGGAGCAGGGACTCACCATGGGGCGTTCATCGTTCGTCACTGAAAACTCATCCCTCAAGACTCCGCACTCAGAACTCGTCGTTTGTTTGAGGCCCGCGTGCGAATGATTCGTTCGAGTATCCGCGCCAAACTGATCACCGGTTTTACGGTGGCGATTGTTGTTCAGGCCGCAATCACCTGTATTGTCGGGGTTCGCCTTTTCTATGGAGGCACGGTTTTTCTGGATGAAATCGGCAATATTGACAGCGAAATCCAGGCCAAGCTCCTGCGGTTTCTTCAGGAACGTGAATTTATGCCAGTCGGGGGAGTCGAGCCGCGCCGGGTGGACGTACGGTTGGTTTTTGCTACCAACCGTGACCTGAAACAGATGGTCGAGCAAGGCCAATTCCGCGCCGATCTCTACTACCGCTTGCACGTTTTTCCCATTCGCCTTCCACCGCTGCGCGAGCGTCGTGAAGATACCCCCTCGTTGGCCTACCATTTTCTCAAATCCGCTGCGGCTCGCACGGGCAAGAACATCCAGCGCTTCGACAACGAAACGCTCGACCGGATGATGGCCTATGACTGGCCGGGCAATGTCCGCCAGATTGAAAACACCATCGAGCGGCTGGTGATCCTCGCCGAGGGAGAAACGATCGAGGCCCGCCACCTGGCCCTTTGCCTTCATGAATCCGGCGCGATGGGCGCCTTCAGCTTACCGTCCAACAGTCGCGAACTCAAGACGCTCAAGAAAGAACTTCGCGAGCGATCCGTGGCCGAGGTCGAAAAACAGTTTGTGCTCGAGGCCTTGCGCCGCAACGATTGGAACGTCACCCGGGCCGCGCGCGAAGTGAAAATGCAACGGACTAACTTTCAGGCGTTGATGAGAAAATACGGTCTCAGCCGCCACCACCGCGAAAGTGGCGCCAAGGGACCGTGACTGCTCGCCATCTCCGGAGGGGCTGTCACTGGGGACCTGGATTAAGATGTGCCCCGTGCCGCGCAATCAATGGAGCTTTTTGGCCTTGACGGGTTTTCTCGGTTCGGGTTACAAGCTTCTCACATGGTCGGGCCACAACGGCTGGGGCTTTTCACCAGAGGGACTGACATCTGGCCTGCGCGAAGAGATCATGGAATGGAGCGCAGCCATGAAGAAGTTTTACGAGCGACGATCTGGCCATGAGCGGCGCGACTGGGATGTTTATGTCCGCCCGGATCGCCGCTCCAACCCGGACCGACGTTGTGGCGTGGAACGCCGCCAGCCCTCGCAAGCCCATGCCGGTTCCGAACGGCGGCGGGAGAGGGAGGTGCCAACCGAGTCTCCGCCCCCTCAGCCAGTCCCAACAAGTCATGCTGGAAACAAAACCTTCTATACCACTGCCGAAGTTGCCGAAATGACCGGCTTGTCGCAAACCACTCTCCTCCTCTGGATTCGCAACAAACTGATTGACGGCAGCCGGATCAAGCGATCGCTGGAGGGCAAGCGGCTTTGGACGCACGAGGACGTCGAGGAAGTCAAACGGGTCAAGGCGCGCAATGGGTGGGTGACCTAGCAAAACCCGTTGGCGATCTTTGCGGCCGCTCCCGAACCAAACAGACCATGACAGCGCATGGGGGAAGATGAGTTCCTCTCTGAGAGACGGAGGATCGCCGTGCTCCACTTGCGTGCAAAAAGGTCAAGGTGTTCCCCGTCGGCTCTCTTGTCGGGGGTGCATGTCCGAATTCCATTTGTCGGGAACCTCATAACAGGCGCCGGGGCGAACCGCATCGAGGCCGTTGTGGGCGTCTATATCGCGCATAAAGTATGGTGTGGCGGCACGATGGTCGGATGGCGTCGGTCGTCGCCCGTGTTCGTGGAGAGAGGTCTTTCGCGCCTTGCGCGCCAACCCAAAGCCGCCAAGGCGCAAGCGATTGCGGAAAGAGTCGTTCTTCCGCGTCCTGAAGGGACGAGCGAAAATAGCCGGGGGCAACGCCC
>Ga0315280_10003216_pt1 | contig 25292 bp, 26 predicted proteins | sample YL17G06_40_MG_FD_203697 | JGI IMG/M metagenome (GOLD analysis project Ga0315280, IMG submission 203697) | Sediment microbial communities from Yellowstone Lake, YNP, Wyoming, USA - YL17G06_40 | ecosystem: Environmental > Aquatic > Freshwater > Lake > Sediment | place: USA: Wyoming | collected...
AAAATCCTCCAGAAAAACTTAGCCCTTATTACTTGTCTCATGATTGAGAAAATGGTTTATCCTGAATAAATACTTAAAGCTCATTTTCATACTCATGGGTGCCCAATCGGGCATGAAGGTTTCTTAGTATCGTGACTTCCATCGAGGCTTGGCCTTTTAATCCAATGCATTGTATATTCATTGAAGAGTTCATCGGTAAGTTTTATAATGCGATCTAAATTGCCAGACTTACTTGAATTACTCTCTTTTTTCAACTGTTGAGCTACAACTAAGCCATTTAAATAGTGAAATTTTTGAACAAAGCCATCTGGTAATTCGGAGGGCGAAATATCCGGACCGATTGAGTGAATAGCTTCTTGATTTAACAGGCTCATTAGATAAACTGGGTCAATTCTTCCTAGCTCTTGCTGTAAAGACCCAACTAAGATTTCAACTTTTTTTTCGAACTCCTCGTCCATATTATCTCTTCTAATAGTTTCCTGATGAGCACCAAGAGTTATACAAGTTACGATATGTAGGGCATCGAGTTATCAACAATCGGCACCTCTGCTCCAGATGAGCTGCCTGGTGCAGCCAGGCAAAAGATAAATATCATGCAGCTCTTATGGAAATTCCAGCGCATCAGCTGCAGGGGTTCTCATCCATGGACATCCAGGCTCTCAGGGAAAGGCGTGAGGAGATCTTGCAGATCGCCGCCAAGCACGGAGCCCAAACGGTTCGCATCTTCGGCTCGGTTGCCAGGGGCGAGGCGGATGCAGCAAGCGATCTGGACCTTCTCGTGGAGATGGAGCCGGGCCGGAGCCTGCTCGATCTGGGCGGGCTTCTCATGGAACTTCAGGATCTTTTGGGATGTTGCGTGGATGTCGTGACGGAAAAGGGACTTAGGGAAAGGATTCGAGACAGAGTGCAAAAAGAAGCCGTGGCACTATGAGAGATGACACGCAGTGGCTGCTGGACATCATCGCTATTTCGAGATAGACCGGGATCTGGTGTGGTCGGTGGTTGTGGGGGATCTGCCAGAACTAAAAGCAAGAGTTGAGGCTATTCTGAGGAAAAATAGGAAGTAAAGAGGGGATTACTTACGCCCCTTCTCCCTCTCCATCGCCTCTTTCGCCAGCCTAATGGCACAAAGCTCAGAGCACATGGTGCAGGTGTCCGTCTCCACCCCCCGGCGGTGCCGGATCTGCCGCGCTCTGGCCGGATTTATGGCTGCTCGGAATTGCCCTTCCCAGTCCAGCTCGGCGCGCGCTCGCGCCATTGCCAGGTCGCCCGCTCGCGCCCGCTCCCGCACGCCTGGCCGGGTGAGGTCGGCCGCGTGTGCAGCTATGCGCGTGACGTAGGTGCCCTCGATCACATCCTCCTTGGTTGGCAGATCCAGGTGCTCCGAGGGCGTCGTGGCACAGAGGAAGTCGGCTCCCGCCATGCCTGCGATCACCCCGCCCATGGCTGCGGTGATGTGGTCATAGCCGGGCGCAATGTCGGTCACCAGCGGGCCAAGCAGATAGAGCGGCGCGCCGTCGCAAAGGTGCTTCATGGCCCGCACTGAGGTCTGGATCTCGTCTGCTGGCACGTGCCCCGGCCCTTCCACCATGGCCTGCACTCCGGCGGCGCGGGCGCGCCGCACCAATTCGCCCAGCATGATGAACTCCATATACTTGGCCCGGTCCGAAGCATCCTGAATGCAGCCGGGCCGCAGGCCGTCTCCTAAGGAGAGCGTCAGCTCATGCTCCCTGGCCACCTCCAGCAGATAATCATACTCAGAGTAGTAGGGATTGTCCTCGCCCGTCTCGGCGATGTACTTCATGGTCAGCGAGCCGCCCCGGCTGACCACGCCCATGATGCGCGGATCCTGGCGCAGCCGTTCCAGGGAGTTCTTGTTCACGCCCACGTGCACCGTCACGAAGTCCACGCCGTCCCTGGCATGCTTCTCCAGGGCGTTGAACATCCCCTGCGATGTGAGTTCTTTCTTGACCGCGGCCTGATAGATCGGTACCGTACCCACGGGCACGCAAACGGCGTCCAGGACCTTGCGCCGCACCAGGTCCAGGTCGTCTCCTGTGGATAGATCCATCACCGCGTCCGCTCCTGCGGCCACCGCCGCCAGGGCCTTCTCCACCTCCGTCTCAGGAGAGTCCAGGCTCTGCGAGGTTCCCACGTTGACATTGACCTTGGTGCTGAGTTGCTCTCCTACGGCCATGGGCTCCAGCGACTCACGTCGGAGGTTTCTGGGTATGACCACCCGGCCCTTGGCCAGTAGCCTGGCCAGTTTTTCTGGCTCTATTCCCTCTCGCTTTGCAGCGACATCGATCTCTTGGGGCACGCGCCCTCTGCTCGTCTCTTCCATCAGAGTCATGGTACCAACAGATATATTGTAAGAGCTACATCCGTCCTGAAGGTGTTTTTAATGGTCGAAGTGCATAAGGTTAGCGGTGCCGCCTTCGATGGCAATGTCTACCTGGTCCTGGACGAGAGGCCCATTCTGGTGGATGCGGGCATGATGGCCGGGCCGACCTTAAAAAATATCAAAAGATTCATCGATCCCCAAAAGATAGAGATGATAGTGCTCACTCACTGCCACCACGACCACTCCGGGGGGGCGCCCGCGCTCAAAGAGGCCACTGGAGCGCAGCTTTTGTTGAGCGAAAAAGAAGTGGGCTGCGTGGGCGACGACCTCACCACCGTGGCCTCTCTCTTCGGCCAGGAAGCCCCGGAGTACAGGGTCGACGGCACCCTTCATGAGGGCATGGTCTTAGACCTTGGAAGATGGAAGCTGGAGGTTTTAGAGACGCCCGGCCACTCCCTGGGCTGCATCTGCCTCTACGAGAAGACCGAGAAGGTCCTCTTCTCTGGCGACACGGTCTTTCCGGACGGGAATATAGGCAGGACAGACATGTACGGAGGCGACACGGCAGAGCTGGTCAGATCTGTGGATCGCCTGACCAAGCTGGATGTGAAGACCATGTATCCTGGACATATGGAGATCACCAGCCGGGATGTCAACCGTCAGATTCAAATGAGCCTCCGCTTTGCGAAGAGCGTTCTATAAAATAGTATGCCATGATGAGCAAGGAGAATATGCAGCGATGCAACTGGAATTCGTGTCTTTGATAGAGAAAGATGAGATGAAAAAAAGGGAGTCTGAAGCCGTATTCCAGACCTATGCCCGCCAGGATGTGGTCCTGGTGCGCGGCAGGGGTGCGAAGGTCTGGGACTCGGATGGCAAGGAGTACCTGGACTTCGTGGCGGGCATAGCCGTGAACAACGTGGGCCACTGCCACCCGGCTGTGGTCGAGGCGATAAAGCGTCAGGCTGAGACGCTCATCCACACCTCCAACCTCTACTACACGGAAAACCAGGTGCTTCTGGCGGAAGAGCTGAAGAGGCTCACGGGCATGAATAGGGCCTACTTTTGCAACTCCGGTGCGGAGAGCGTGGAGGCTGCCCTGAAGCTGACCCGCCGGGCCACGGGAAGATCGAAGATCGTGGCTATGGAGCACGCCTTCCACGGCAGAACGCTCGGCGCGCTGGGCGCGACCTATAAAGCCATCTACCGCGAGCCCTTCCGGCCCCTGAACGAAGCAGTTTTCGTTCCCTACAACGATGCCGAAGCATTGAAAGACGCAGTGGCGAAAGATACTGGCGCGGTCATCTTAGAGCCCATCCAGGGTGAAGCGGGAGTCTACGTGCCCGATCCCGATTATCTGAAGGCTGCCCGGCAGATCTGCGATGACGCCGGGGCGCTGCTCATCTTCGACGAGGTGCAGACCGGCTTTGGGCGGACGGGAAGGTGGTTTGGCAAGGATCACTCCGGCGTTCAGCCGGACATCATCACCCTGGCCAAGGCCCTGGCAGGCGGCCTGCCCATGGGAGCCATGCTGGCCCAAGAGAGTGTCTCGGAGGCCTTCCAGCGCGGCGACCATGGGTCCACCTTTGCCGGCGGTGCCCTGGTCAGCGCCGCGGCCCTGGCGACGATTGAGGTCATAAAGAAAGAGAGGCTGGTGCAGAGGTCAGAGGAGATGGGAGCCTACCTGTGCGCAGAGCTGAAGAAGCTCGGTCCCCGCGAGGTTCGCGGCCAGGGACTGATGGTGGGCCTGGATCTGGATCTGGACTGCAAGGCCCTGGTGGAGAAGGCTCTGCAAAAGGGAGCGCTGATCAACAGCACGGGCGATCATACTCTCCGCCTGATTCCGCCTTTAGTGGTCACCAGGGAAGAGATCGACAGAGTGGTGAAGGTCATTGGAGAATCGCTCTGAGAAGCTCCGGCCTTGTCTCGGCCAGCTCCGGCCCTACGTAGCCGGCAAAGGCTTCACGGAGATCTCCAGAAAGTTTGGTCTTTCGCCCCAGGATATCGTGAAGCTGGGCAGCAACGAGAATCCTTACGGTCCAAGCCCAAAGGCGGCAGACGCTCTGAAGAGCATCTCTCCCGAGAGGTACCCTGAGCCCGAGGATCTGATGGCCGGTCTCTCAGGCTACACTGGCTGCCCGGAGGAGATGATAGTAATAGGAGCAGGCATGGACGGGGTGATGGACACCTTGACACGTCTCTTCCTGGGGCCAGGTGATCAGACCTTCATCCCCACCCCTACCTTCAGCTATTACGAGATCCTGACCACCCTGGCCGGAGGAACGCCTGTATTCGTTCCGCGGGATTGTGATTTCCAGGCAGCAACCGAGATCCCCAAAGATGTGAAGATGGCCTTCCTCTGCTCCCCCAACAATCCCACGGGCAACGTCACCTCCGAGGATGATGTGCGGGCCATGGTGGAGAGCACGGAAGCCATCGTATTCCTGGACGAGGCCTACGTGGAGTTCGCCGACCGCTCCCTTTTGGAGCTGGTGAAGGATTATGAGAACCTTGTCGTAGGCCGCACCATGTCCAAGGCCTTCGGACTGGCGGGCATGCGCCTGGGCTACGCCATCGCACCGCAGTGGATAGCAGACCAGTACCGCAGAGCTGCTCCGCCCTTCTTCGGCATCACCTGCGCCTCGGTGGCCGCTGGAGTCGCGGCGCTCTCAGATCTTGATTTCATGCGCCTCTCCGTGGAGCGAATCCGCGCGGAGCGGGGAAGGCTGCAAAAGAAGATCAGATCGCATCCCTCCCAGGCCAACTTCCTCTATATCGAGACTGCCGAGCCCTCGAATGTGTTTGTGGAAAGATTCCTGCAAAAGGGCGTAATCATCCGAGACTGCCGCTCTTTCCGGGGCGCGGGCGAGCACCACGTGCGGGTGACGGTGGGAACTCCGACAGAGAACGACCGCTTCCTTTGCGCCTTGCGGGAGATATGCGCATAGCTCTGACGGGCACGCCGGGCACGGGCAAAACCACTGTGGCGGCTCTTTTGCCCTACAGGGTCATTGACATCAACGCCCTGGTCAAAGAGGGATTGAACCTGGGCATAGATCCCCGGCGCGGCTGCCTGGATGCTGATATGGATGCTCTGGCGCGCCGCCTGGAAAAGATGGCCTCCGGAGAGATATGCATCCTGGAAGGCCATTTCTCTCATCACTTTGCAGACTGGTGCATTGTCTTAAGACTGGCTCCCTCCGAGCTTGGAAAACGGCTGGAGGCACGGGATTATTCCCAAGAGAAAATAAGGGAGAACCTGGAGGCGGAGGCATTGGATGTCATCCTGGTTGAGGCCGTGGAGCTATGTGGCCGCGTGGACGAGATAGACACCACGGGAAAGACCCCTCAGGAGGTGGCTTTGCTGGTGATAAAGATCATTGAAGGAGAACTGGAGCTGCCTCCGGGTCAGGTGGACTGGCTCAGCGATTTCTTCGGCGGTTCCTAGTCCTGGGCGGGGCTGGTCTGAGCTTTGGGCAAAATCCCCTCCGAGGATTGACTCACCGGGCCCTTCCTGCGGCCTGTCTTCAGGAGGTGGCCGATGCGGGAGGATGCTCTCTCCAGAAAAGAAAGTGCCCCGCTGCTGTTTGCATCCTCGCAGGCGATCACCACCGTCCCTTCCGCCTGCCTGGCGCAGAGGATGGGTGCCGAGATCCAGATCCTTTTGGAGGTCTCCCCAGATTTATGGGCCTTTGCCAGGCTGAGAAGCAGATGGGATTCCTTACCTTCGATGAAATCCATGAGCTCCTCCACCTCTCCCACCAGTGCCCGCAGCACGATGCCTCCGCCTTCCAGGAGGAATACGCCTCCAACCTCCGCTCCTTCCATTGCCGTGATCACCTGTGCCAGGGCATCTGCCAGATCCTTGTCCATATCTCCGCTGGGATGCGAGCATATCTCCATTATGCCGTCGATGGCCAACAATTCCCGGTTGGCACGCATGATCTCGATCTCCAGTTCCTTTCTCTGGGTTATATCCAGAAGATTACCCAGGATTGCTCTGCGACCCTCGTACTCTATGGGAACGACGCGAAACTCAATCCAGCGCTTAGTCCCATCTTTGCGCAGGACCTTTGACTCATAAACCGGAGCTGGCGCTAGCCCTTCCCGCTCCAGCCGGCTGACGCACTCCATATCATCAGGCTTGACCAGCTGCCAAAAAGGCATGCTGATGAGGCTCTCGGCCACGCAGCCGAATATCTCGCCAAGCTTCGGGTTGACCAGCTTGAAGATGCCATCCTGAAGAATATAGATGCCGGCCAGAGCATTCTCCACTATATTCCTATGGATCCTCTCCGATCGCTCGATCTGCTCTTGCATAACCCTCTCGTTGGCCTTGAATCTGGCCTCTTGAATGAGGTTTTCAAAGACATAAGGAAGGCTCTTGAAGCTCTCCAGGCTCTTGACGACATATTTGGTGGCCCGGTTCTCGAAAGCGACCACTGCCATCTCCGTTGTGCCATGACCCGAAACCATGACCACAGGAATATCGGGGTCTAGCTTGCGAATTCTGACCAGGACATCCAAGCCGCCTATCCCAGGCAGGACCAGGTCTACAGAGATCAGATCGTAGGAAGTGCCAGCAATCATCTCCAGCCCCTCCTCCCCCGTGCTTGCGAAATCAAGGAAGAATTCGTCATGTCTTCGAAAGCCCATTCTTATGAGCTCGGCATGCTCAGGATCGTCCTCTATGATAAGAATGCGATAAGACCTTAACATCCTGACCCCGTCCCTGCAGGAATAAGCATAATGGATTTGGATATTTCTATCTTTCTCCCATTGGCCAGATTTGAAGCGAGGTTAGACTTGGCAATAAGCAAATGGATTTGACATGGCTCATTGCAGATAGAGGAGGAGGCTCTGGCCGTTCTGTATCCCCAAAGCTCGTTGGAATAGGATATCAGTCTTCCTGAAAGTATGCAACCGCCATAGATAATAGACAGTAAATGCAAATGCACAGCATGATGAGATATCCGATAGCCCTCCTCCTTCTGCTTCTCATGGCCTCTTGCCAGGCCAGGACCCTGACCCTTGATGCCAGCGGATCTGGAGATGCCAGGACTCTTTCAAGCGCGATATCCCTGGCCAGCCCAGGAGATGCCATCCTTATCCAGCCCGGCAATTACGGCGGAGCCCTTGTGGACCGCAGCGTGACCATCTCCGGCACACCTCAGGCTCGTCTTGACGGATCGCTTGTGATATCCGCGCCGGGATGCAAGATCTCCGATCTCGCAGTGCAGGTCAGTGGAAATGACCCAGCCATTGTGCTCCTGTCCCAGGATAACCTTCTGGTTCGCTGCACTGTTGCAGGAACCACCATGGGCATCAGGGCGAATGGCGAAAACAACACTGTGCTGGAAAGCCGGATCGATTCCGCCCTGGGACTGGAGCTCTTCGGCGCAAAAAGCAGAGTTCTCAACAGCACCTTCCGGGGCGATGTGGGCATCAGTATGAATGGCACCTCAGAGAACACCGTCAAGGGCTGTCAGATCTTGACAGGGCAAGGTGTGCTGGCGGAGTCCTCGACGAAGAATCGAATCGAAGAGAACGACTTTTCCGGCAGCAGATTCGGAGTGGTGCTCACCAGATCCTCCGGCAATGAAATCTTCAGGAACAACTTATCCGGAGCCTACCTGAGCAGCATCGATGTGGTGGACTCCAGCGGAAATAACCTTGTCGGGAATCGCATGACAGGCGGCAAGCTGGGCATCAGCCTGAGAAGAGCAAGCGAGAACAATCTGACCGAGAATGTCTGCCAGAAGATGGAGCGAGCAGGGATCTATGGCGACAGCGCTTCTGGAAACCATCTGGAGAACAACGCGCTCTTGGAAGACGGCAATGGCATCCTTCTCTCGGGCTCCGCCGAGAATCTGCTCCAGTCCAACAACGCATCCAGAAACACCTATGGGATATCGCTTAGGGGCTCAATCGATAACGTCTTGAGAAACAACACCCTGAAGGCCAATGCCTATAACCTGCGCATTGACGCGGGCGAATCCTCCAGCGCTTCCCTGGCGGCATCTCGTCACGATTTCTTCGTCCAAGACATCGATGATTCCAACCTGGTGGATGGCAGGCCCATCTGCTACCTGGTAGGAAAAGCCAATCTAGCAGCGCCTTCAGATTGCGGCTTCCTGGGCATCATATCCTGCCAAAACATCGAGGTCGCTAACCTGACCATATCCAACAGCAGTGCAGGCGTCCTGGCGGTCAACTCCACTGCCTGTCGCGTCGAGAACAGCAGCTTCTCGCAGGCGGAAAGGGGAGTCTATCTGCTGGACTGCACCAACTGGAGCGTCGGAAGCTGTCGGGCTGCAGACTGCCAGACCGGCTTTATGGCATCGGAGTCCGCACATGGGCGATTCGAGAAGGATTATGCCCTCAATTGCCCTGGCGAAGGCTTTCGTGCCGACGGCGCTCAAAACCTCACCTGGGAGAGATGCGAGGAAGAAGCCTGCGCCAGGGGACTGGCCATCCATGGATCCAGGCTCTGCATAGTTGAGAGCTGCACCACGAATGGCAACGAGGAAGCAGGCATAGACCTCACCAGCTCACACCAATGCTCGCTTGAAGGCAACGAGGCATTCTATAACTACAGAGGCATACACCTTACAGGCAGCAATAGCTGTGTCCTGGTGAACAACAACGCCAGCGGAAACCGGCGGGACGGCATATCTCTGGAGCAGCTGTCAGATGCAAGAGTCGAGAACAACACCGCCAGAGGCAATGCTCAGGGCGTCTTTGTCCAGTCCTCGAAGAAGTTGGCGATTGAGGGCAACAACCTGAGCGAGAACAGCCAGTACGGCCTGCGCATGAGCAGCAGCGGCGGTAATGTCACCGAGAACAGCTTCTTCAAAAATCAGATCGCTGGCGCTAATTTGGTGGATTGCACTGCGAGCTTCCTATATCACAACATCTTCAGGGACAATGGCATCCAGAACGCCGCTGACAACGGAGCTAACCGGTGGGATGCTGGGCCCGCGCAAGGCGGCAACTACTGGAGCGATCATAAGGTGAATGGAAATCCCAGCAACGTCCCAAGGCAGATACCCTCCAAAGGAGTGGATCGCTATCCCTTCCAGGATCCAGGAGGGTGGCGGTGATGGACTCCTTGGATCTTGAGATTCTCAAGGCTGTCCAGGACGGGATTAAGCTGACAGAGCGGCCCTACCTCGCGCTGGGAGACGAACTGGGCATCTCTGAGGAGGAGGTCATCAAAAGGCTCAAGGACTTGCAGGAGGAGGGCATAGTTCGCAGGTTCGCCGCCACCATTGGTCACAGGGCCCTGGGAATAGTGGCCAACGCCATGATCGTCTGGAGGGTTTCGGCCAGGCGGGTGGAAGCGGTGGGAGATATCTTTGCCGCCGCAGAGGAGGTCACTCACTGCTACGAGCGGGCTACAAGTCCCAACTGGCCTTATAACCTTTACACCATGGTTCACTCCCGCAGCAAGGAAGACTGCCTGAGGATAGCGGACCAGCTATCCAAGGCGGCGGATGTTGAGGATTATCGCGTTCTCTTCAGCGAGAAGGAGTACAAGAAGACCAGCGCCAGGATCTGATGGTCCCATGACACTACCAGAAGATAAGGATCGCGAGCTGGGAGAACGTCTCCTGCCCCTCCTGCTGGACCTGAACTCGAAGCTAGTGGTAGTATTCGGCGGCGGAAGGGTAGGCGAGCGCAAGGCCAGGCTGTTCTCGGATTACGCCCATGTCCGAGTCGTTGCCCAAGACTTCACACCTGGACTTGAGGAGATGGGAGAGGACCTGGAGCTGGTGCATTCCGACCTTTCCTCGGGCTTTGAGAGGTATCTGGACGGCGCTTTCATAGTGATTCCCGCTACAAGCGATTCAGAGCTGAACCGGACCATTGAGCAGGAGGCCAGCCGACGGGGGATACTTGTGAACAGAGTGGAGAGTAGGGGAGATGTGGTCGTCCCCTCGCTGATCAGAAAGGGCCCGATCACTATCGCCATCTCCACCGAAAGCCCGGGCCTCTCCAAATACCTGCGCCTCCGGCTGGAGAAGGAATTGACAGAGAACTACCAGGAGATGGCCAGACTGCTCGGGCAGATCAGAAGGGAGCTGAAAGAGCTGGTTCCCGAGCAGAAGGATCGCTCAGGGATAATCTGGGAGATCCTGGAGGATGAGGAGGTCTGGAGGCTTCTGGACGTCTCCTATGAAAAAGCCTATATGAAGGCCCGCTCACATGCATGCCAAGATGAGCGAGATAGCATCGATGCTGGTGACCCATCGCAAGGCTTCGATCGACGAGATTGAGCGGGCCTGGCACGGAGATGTGGAGACCATCCTCAAATGGGTGGGCTCTCAGGAAAGGGTGGAGGAGTGCGCCGTGCTCAAGACCTGCAACCGCGTCGAGATCTATGTCGTCAGCCCGCGCGGCGAGAAGGTGCTCTTCGATCTGGCCAAGAAAGCGCGCGTATCCTCTCGCATCATCGATTTTCATGATCAGGATGAGTCTTTGCTCCACCTTCTTCGGCTGGCCTCGGGCCTTGAGTCCATGATCATCGGGGAGGACCAGATCCTGGGACAGATGAAAGAGCTCATTCAAATGGCGATGAAGGCCGGAACAACGAGTTGGATGCTGGAGACGGCCTTCAAGAAAGCCATCCAGGTGGGCAAACGAGTGCGAAAGGAGACGCATATCAATGAAAGATCCGTGTCAGTGGGCTCGGCTGCCGTGGATCTGGCGGAAGAGATCTTGGGGGACCTGGAAGGAAAGTCCGTTCTGGTGATAGGCGCGGGCGAAACCGGAGAGCTCATCTCCCGCGCGCTCATGGCCAGGAATATCGGTTCCCTCTGTGTCACCAACAGAACCTTCAGCTCGGCCGAGGCTCTGGCCGAATGTTTAGGCGGCGAAGCCATCCCCTTCGAGGAGATGAGATCTTATCTCAAAACGGCCGATGTGGTTATCAGCGCCACCGCTGCACCTCATTACATCCTGCTCAAGGAGGATATCGAGAAGGCCATGGCCAGGCGAGAGGCAAAGCTGCTCTTGATAGATATCGCCAATCCCAGGGATATCGATGAGGCCGCCGCAAAGGTGCCGGGCGTCGAGCTGCACAACATCGACAGCCTGAGGAACATCAGCAGCGAGAACATGAAGCAGAGGATGGCGGAGGTGGAGAAGGTAGAGGCCATCATCGCCGAAGAGCTGCAGCTGCTGAAAGCCAAGTACAAAAGAAAGCAGGCAGAAGATCTCCTAGCCCTGCTTTACTCTCAGGCCGAGGTCATCAAGAACCAGGAGGTCAGGAAGGCCATGAATAAGCTCTCTGCCCGTCACACCCTGGGCGAGATCGAGCAGAAGGTGCTGCAGGACATGAGCCATTCCATCGTGAACAAGCTGCTCTCCGAGCCGACGAAAGCGCTGAAATGCGCTGCGGAGCGAGGGGACACGGAGCTTCTCCTGTCCCTCTCGGAGCTGTTCCGGCTGGAGGAGAAGACATGAGGAGAATGAGGAGGCTAAGAGCGCCAGGAATCAGGGAGATGGTGGCGGAGACTCAGCTCTCCCTGAAAGACATGATACAGCCCATCTTCGTGGATGAAAGGATATCCCTTCCCAAGGCCATTGAGGCCATGCCCGGCCAGTTCCGGCAGAGCCTGGAGAGCCTGGCAGCTGAGGCTGCCATCCTAGAGGACCTGGGCGTGCCCGCTGTTCTTTTATTCGGCCTGCCAGCCCAAAAGGATGAAGTGGGCTTGGGCGCATACGATCCAGAAGGTGTGATCCAGAAGGCAGTGCGGCGGATAAAGGATACCTGCAACCTGATAGTAATAACCGATCTATGCCTTTGCGAGTACACCAGCCACGGCCACTGCGGGCTCATTCGAGGCGAGACTGTTTTGAACGATGAGACATTGCCAATCCTGGGCAAGATCGCCTCAAGCCATGCCGAGGCGGGGGCGGACATCATCGCCCCCAGCGGCATGATGGACCATATGGTCCGGGCCATCCGCACCGCCCTGGACCTGGACGGATACACGGACACGCCCATCCTCTCCTACGCCGCCAAGTACGCCTCCACCTTCTACGGGCCATTCCGCGAAGCGGCGGAGTCAGGCTTCGCCTTTGGCGATCGGAAGGGATATCAGATGAACCCCGCCAACGCCGCCGAGGCTCTCTGGGAGGTGCAGCTGGACATCGAGGAGGGTGCGGACATGGTCATGGTCAAGCCGGCCATGCCCTATCTGGACGTCCTGCGCGCCGTGAAGGATATGTTCGGCGTGCCGACGGCCGCCTACCAGGTCTCGGGCGAGTACTCCATGATCGTCGCCGCGGCAGAGCGGGGCTGGCTGAAAGAGGAGGCCGCCTTCCTGGAGGCGCTGACGTGCATAAAGAGAGCGGGCGCGGATATGATCATAACCTACTGGGCGAAGGAGTATGCGCAGCTGGACAAAGCTTGAGCTTTGCTAACAGGAAGGTTGCTTCAAACTGGCTTAAGGAGATGAATGTTCTCCACGCGAAAGATCTTTTAATTTTAATACTGATACAGTTGAGTTCAATGGCAGAGAAGAGCGTCATATTCTCATCCTGTGAAGAAAAACGGGACCTCGAAGGCTTAGTTCCGTCAGAAGTACTTCAGGCTTCCCGAGATGATATTCAGAGGGCCATTCCCGCTCTGGCCAAAGATCCAAACAAGGTTCAGGCGGCGGAAAACAGATGGACGATGTCTACCGAAATGTTTTTTAATTTGTTTAACAATTTTAAAAAGGCAATGATGGAAGCTATCAAATCCGAGGGGCATGTCATAGGCTCAAAGGTCTCTGCGGTGGAGCTAGAACAGATAAAGCAATTAGTCGCTTCTGGCGTTTACCTGAACACCTCCGACTTCGTGAGGGATGCCATCAGGGACAAGTTGGCAGCCATTAAAACCATAAAATACCGCGATGTTGATTATGATCGTGCCAAAAAGGAAGTCATGGGGTATTTCCAGGAAAGGGGCGAAGCTTATGCTTCCGAGATCGAGGAAGACCTGGAGCTCGATTACAAATTGATTTGCCAGATCGTAGATGAATTGAAGCGAGAGGGGCGCCTGGAGGTGCTTTGATGGAGTGCTACGAGGAAGGAGACTCCATACACGGCTACCGAATCAGAGCTGAAGCCCGGAAGATCAGCGACCCACGGGTTATAGCGAAAACCGGAAGGCACAAGGCTCAACGCATAATCCTAACCGAGAACGCTGAAGCCATTATAGAAAGAAAACTTGGATGGATACCAAAGCGATAGGTGAACTCTCTGAGGCCCATAGCCGAAAGATGATTTTGGCCGATTTTTGCTGCATGCATGGCATTGTCGAAGTATTAAACAGAATAAAAAGGGCCTGTGGAGGGAGGATCTAGATATCTGGACTGCCTATCGTAAAGGAGCTTTTTGCACATCTCCCGCGCCCTGGCTGGGATATCTCCTGCTCTTGGAAGATTGCCCTGAATCAAGGCGTCCCGTAGGAGTGAGAGAACCGCATTTTCCTGTATTTCCAGAGTTTCACGACGCCTATCAAGAGTTTGCAGAGGATCTTTCCGCAGGGCAGTTCTTGTCTCAGCTTCTTAATCGTGCGGGCGGCGCGATACACACCAAAAAATGATCTTGTTAAATGGGGCAAGAGCGACTTCATCTCTGACTTTTATATCTTTCATAAGCCACCCGAGACAGCTGGTCCGCCTCCTCGTTCTCCTCCCTGGGGATCCAAGAAAAGCTCACCTCCTTTCCCTGCAGCAGCCTCCTGATCTGGGGCACGTATTTCTTGGAGGTGGCAGAGTTGATCTTCCACTCTCCCTTCATCTGCTTGATCACCAGCTGAGAGTCGCCTTTGATCACTATCTTCTCCTCAATACCCTCATCCCTGAGCCATTGGGCTGCGGCCATCAGCCCTTCGTACTCAGCCATATTGTTGGTCATGCCCTTGCCTTCGCCCACGGCCCGGAAGCCCTTATAAATCGGCTGGCCATCGCGGTAGATGAGATAGCCATAGGCGGCCACTCCGCATGGATTCTTGGGATAACAGAGACCATCAAAGTAAACTGTGATCATCTTCGCACTTTCCTATCTCATCCTGTATCCTGAACTTGGATGATATAAAGCGGTCGCTGGAAAATTGCCGCGCAGCTTTTTGAGAAAGTTGAATCGCGATGATGAGGCTAACCTGGAACTTAGTAGCCGGGAAAGCCCGACCGAAAATTCTTTTCCGATTCTCAACTATATACCATGGTGATGCGGGAGAGACAAGTCTTGCTGTGGACGGCTGGCAGTAAATGACCATTTTATATAGGAGCCAAAACCAGTTGGCCGAGGATATGTTGCTGCTAATTGATTTACAAGAGGTCGAACCGCTAGCATGAAGGTCGCAGTCATAGGAGGAGGCGTCGCCGGAGCTGAGCTGATCAGAGTGGCCTCGCCGGGGCCCCTGGAGTTCACCTTGATCGAACCCAAGAGGCAGATTGAGCTGCAGGCGTTGTACCCTGAATATCTGGGCGGCCTGGCGAGAATCCAGGAGCTTACTGCACCCCTCAAGCCCTTCTGCGAGCGCGTGGGCGCAGCCCATGTCCAGGAAAAGGCCCTGCGCCTGGAGGGAAAGGCCGTGGTCTGCAAGAAGAGCAAGGCGGAGTTCGATTATGTGGTGGTGGCAACAGGTGCCACCCAGAACTACTTCGGCATCAAGGGCGCCGAGAATACCTTCTCCATCAATACCCTGGAGGATACCAAGAAGGCGCGCCGGTTCGTGGAGGATGCGAACCCGGAGCGAATCATGATCATGGGCTCCGGCCTGACGGGCGTGGAGGCGGCCTGCATTCTGGCGGAGAGCTTGGACGCCAGCATCTACATCATCGAGGCCAGGGACGGAGTCCTTCCCCAGTTCTCGCCTCAAACCTCACAGCTCATGGAGAAGGCGCTGTCCAAGAAGGGCGTGAATATCCTCACCTCCACCCAGGTCTGCGAGGTCAAGGAGGACTGCATCCTCTTCGGAGACGGCACCTGCCTGGACTGCGATATGGCCATCTGGACGGCAGGCGTCAAGCCTTCCCAGTTTGTCCAGGATCTTATGCTTCCCAAGAAGAACGGCTGGATTCTGGTGGACTCCTACCTCATCGCCCAGGACAATATCTTTGCCATGGGCGACTGTGCCTGGGTGGAGATCGACGGAAAGCTGGCCACCAAGACCGGCCTGGAGGCAGAGCGCCAGGCAAAGCACATCGCCCGCAGCCTGACGCGCCTGGCAGAGGGCAAGCCAATGGAGAAGTATTCCGTACGCGCCAGCACCGACAGCCAGGTGGCGCTCATCTCCCTGGGATGCGACTGCGCCGTGGGCGTGGTGGGCAAGATGTGCATCGGCGCGCCCACCAGGCTGATATACTCCCTCAAGAGCTGGATAGACAAGTCCTTCATCAAGCGGTTCAAGTGAAAGGGACAATTGATTCCCAAAAAGGGATAGAATAGGCGCATAACCTCGCGCCTATATTGCTTGCTGCCAGCTTATCTCGCGGCCTTGGCCACGCGCTCCACGCTGTCCCTGTGGTTTATGGCGTAGCTCTTGACATCATGGTTGGCTGCGGCGATGATCTCATCCGCCAGGGCAGCCTCTGCCGACTTGGTCTTCTTGAAGGAGGCTGCGTGAGCGCCTTTGGCTATGAACATGAGGGCGGTATCCACCCTCCTCTGAGGAGCTGTATCCACTGCCTTGGGTACGGTTATGCCTCCGTACTTGAGCCGAACGACCTCTTCGCGCGGGCCGGCATTGGATATGGCCCTGGCCAGAACGGAGAGCGGATTCTCCTTGGTCCTCTTCTCAATAATATCGAAAGCGCCCTCGACGATGCCGTAGGCCTTCAGCTTCTTGCCCGTGTTCTTCGCCTTGCGCATCATCTTATTTATCAGTCGCTCGACGATGTGCTGCTCCGACTTCTTGAACTGCTGCTTGGCGTGCCTGCCACTAGAGTGCATGACCGCCTTGGGGGCGAGGTTCATGTAACTCTTGATGCTCGGATCTGCGACCTCCACCTCAGCCGAATCCCACTTGCCGAATATCTTCACGAAAATCACCTCACCGGCTTCTCCTTTCTTCCACGCACCAGCTCCAGCAAGGACACATTATTGACAGCGATAACCTTGAATCTGACGCCGGGAATGTCTCCCATGGACCTGCCCATCCGTCCGCCGATGCGATCGATTATGACCTCATCATGCTCATCTATGAATCCGATAGCTCCGTCGCCCGGGGTGAAGGCCGTAACCTGACGACCATTCTTGATAAGCTGTATGCGCACCGCCTTTCTTATGGCCGAGTTGGGCTGCTTGGCCTCTATTCCGACCTTTTCCAGTACGATTCCCCTGGCCATGGGCGCTCCTCCCAGAGGGTCAGCCTTTATCCTGCTCCCCGACATCCTTCGGATATACTTCGGATAGCTCCACCTCAGGGTCTTCCTATCACTCTCCAGTTTCCTGGCTGCATAGATTCCCTTTCCCATTCATTTCACCTTGAGTAAATCGCGACATTCCTCATTGAATTATGATATCATCAACGCCGTGATGCCTCTGCGCTAGCATCTTGGCTTTTAATATGTTGCGGCCATCTCTGCCGATGGCAATGCCCTTGTCCTTATTTGCTACCTCTACATAAGCCAATCGCTTATTATTCTTGTTGACCACCATCACATTCTTTATGGCGGCCGGCTGGAAGAGGTTCTCCAAAAACTCCTTCACGTCGTCGCTGTACTCGACGATCTCGATCTGCTTTCCTACCGATTTCTTCACCCGGTTGATGTTCGAGCCCTTTCGGCCAATGGCCGCGCCCATATCTCCTTTCTTGATGACGAAGATGATGCGGTCGTTGTCCTCATCCACGACGCAGTCCCTGGCCATGCCGCCCGTCAGGCTCTCGAACAAAGCGATATATCTGATTCCTTCGGTGGTGAGCTTGAACTCACTCATGCCTCAACACCTCGGATCTCCCTCTGCAGTGCCATTATCTCCGAGTCCCCTGGCTCGATGATGGCCAAGGTGGCCACGGAGAAGGGTTTCCCACAGGCAGATCCGAGGTCCTTGCCCATACCCTGGTAACTGTAGACTGGTACGTCCATGGTCTCCAGCTGCATCCGCACGTCAGCAGGACAATCGAGAGCATATATTATGAGCTTTGCCTGTCCACCGAGTCCGACCTCGACGGTCCTGTTCGATCCCAGCACCACATTTCCTGTTCTGATGGAACTTCTCAGAGCTCTATCTACGTTTATCATCGTATTACCTCATCTCTTGCTTGCCACCAGCGTCACATCTCCTGTGCCGAGCTGTATTGGTTGGCCCACGATGACGTTTTCCGTAACGCCTTTGAGATCGTCTACATCCCCGCGTATGGCGGCGTCCAGGATGTGGTTGACTGTGACCTCGAAGGCCGCCCTGGCGAGCACACTGGCTTTCTCGCCCGAGACGCCATGCCGTCCAATCTGTTTGACCTCTCCGTCCACAGTCATGATGTCTGATACCAGCATGATGTGCCGAACGTCCACGGAAAGGCCCTGTTCGCGCAGGGTGTCAGTGGCCTCGTTGATGATGGCATTTCGCGCCGCCTCAATGCCCAGCACCTCTCCGATCTCATTTATATTGTTGGTCTTTATTCTGGTGGGGTCCACTCCATCAAACTGCATGACCTTCTTGAGGGACGACCCTTCTGTGTAGAGGACGTATTCATCGCCTTCTTTGCGGATCACGACGCGCTTGATGCCCTCTACACCTTTGAGCGATATCCTCTTGATCTTCTCAACCAGCTGGAGCAGCTCGCGATAAGAGGACTCCTCGGGAGCCATCACCAGCACATTCTCCTTCTGGTCGACAGACAGACCCGTCTCCTCCTTCAGCCTTTCCGCCACCTCAGTTGAGGTGATCTTGCGCTGCTCCATGGCCCCAGGGTTCAGCTCGATTATCACGTTCATCTCCGCCAGGTCGGTAGCTATGGACCCCAGGTGAAGGATGGAGGTGGACTCGATGGCCCAGGCCACCTCTCTAGCCAGGTCCCGGTCGTGGGCATAATCCTGATTGAGTCTTATGGTCATGGTGGGCGTAGAAGGAATCTTTCTCGCGTCCACGATCTCGATGAGCCTGGGCAGTCCCAGAGTAACGTTGATCTCGGCCACTCCGGCGTAGTGGAAGGTACGCATGGTCATCTGCGTGCCGGGCTCGCCTATGGACTGCGCTGCGACCACCCCCACCGCCTCACAGGGCTCTACTCGAGAGTGCTCGTAGTCTGCAGCTACCTGGGCTATGATCTCCTCCAGCTGCTTCTCGCTCACCCCAGCTCCTTGCAGTCCGGCTTGAAGGGCTTCTTTGATGCTCTGGGGAAGGTCGAGGCCGTCTAACCTTTCCAGAACTTCCTTATCCGACAGCCTCATGCCGACTCCTTCTTCAGCACATTCTTGATGATGCGCAAAACGTTGTCTGTGCTGGCGTAGTCGCGCCGGGAGGCATCGACGCCATCTTCGCCGTACTGGAACTGAACGATCATGCCCCTTGTCTCCTTCACTGTGCCGTCGTACTTGACCTCCAAATCCTGCAGGGCATTGACCAGCCTGCGCTGCAGGTATCCGCTCTGAGATGTCCTGATGGCCGTATCCACCAAGCCCTCTCGGCCACCTATGGCGTGGAAGAAGAACTCCGTGGGGTTCAGACCGTCTTTGTAGCTCGACTCCACGAAGCCGTGCGCTTCTGCGCCCAAATCGCCGCGGCGAAAATGCGGGAGCGTCCGGCCAGCGTAGCCGCGTTTGATGCGCTCGCCGCGCACAGACTGCTGGCCGACGCACGCCGCCATCTGGGTCAGATTGAGCATGGAACCGCGGGCTCCACTGACGGCCATGACCACCCCGGAGTTGTCCAATCCCAGATAACGACCGGCGATCTTGCCCGCGGTATCCCTGGCCTTGCCCAGAGTCTGCATGATCCTCATCTCCAGGGTCTCATCCAACGTCCTACCGGGCAGCGGCTCCAGCTCACCGGCATTGTAGGCTTCGATGAGCTGCTGCACCTTCTCGCGCGCCGTTCTGGTGGTCTCATCAATCTGCTCCGCAGCTTCCTTGGGAATGTCCTCATCATCTATGCCGAAGCTGAATCCCGCATACATGATGCCCCGCAGGGCCAGCCTGGTCATCCTGTCCAAGAACTCGCTCGCCACGGAGGGGCTGAACTCCTTTATTATCCTGTCTGTTATCTTGCCCTTGAAGGCCCCTACGGCCTCGGCATCGATGGTGCCCTTGAGGAGCTGGCCGTCCCTAATGACGACATAGGCATCATTCTCGCAATCCTCGCCCTTGCAGACATCGCAGTTGTAGCAGAAATCGGCCTTGAAGTTCAGGTCAAGACCCCGGGGAAGGATGAGGGAGAAGACCTGCTTTCCCGTCCAGTAGGGCTTTTTGTCCGTGACGCCCGCAGGCGCCGGCAGCTCTGATACCTCGAACTTCTTGAGCAGCTCCATGACACCCTGGCGGTCGATGGGTTTTGTCCCATGTGTCAGGAGGAAAGAGCCGGTCACGTAGTCGTGGATGCCTCCGATGATGGGGCCGCCAAACCTTGGAGAGAGAATGTTCTCCTGCACACGCATGAGGATCTCCGCCTCGGCGCGCGCCTCCTCCTTCTGAGGGACATGCATGTTCATCTCATCCCCGTCGAAGTCTGCGTTGTAAGGAGGACACACTGCCGGGTTGAGCCGGAAGGTCTTGTAGGGCATCACCTTGACGCGATGGGACATGATGGACATCCTATGCAATGACGGCTGCCGGTTGAAGAGAACTATGTCGCCGTCCGCCAGTTGCCGGTCGACCCCCCAGCCGATGTCGATCTGCTCCGCGACCTCCTCGCAGTTCTTGTCTGTGACCTTGATCCTCCTCTGATCGGGCCTGGTTACGTAGTTCACTCCTGGATGTCTGTCAGGACCTCTTCTTACAAAGGTCTTGATCTGCTCTTTATTCCTGGCATTTGCGAGCATGGGCACGGAGAGCTCCATGGCCACGTCCATGGGAACGCCGACCTCATTTATGCTCAGGTTGGGATCGGGGGAGATGACCGTCCTGGCGCTGAAGTTGACTCTCTTGCCCGAGAGGGAACCGCGGAACCGTCCTTCCTTGCCCTTCAGGCGTTGCGACAGCGTCTTGAGGGGGCGGCCGCTGCGGTGGCGCGCCGGCGGGACGCCGGAGACCGTATTGTCCAAAAAGGTGGTGATGTGATACTGAAGCAGCTCCCACAGATCCTCGATGATCAGTTGAGGAGCGCCTGCCTCCCGGTTCTCCTGGAACCGCTGGTTGATGCGGATGATGTCCACCAATTTATGCGTGAGATCATCCTCGCTGCGCTGGCCGGACTCCAAGGTGATGGAGGGGCGCATGGTCACCGGCGGCACCGGCAGCACGGTTAGAATCAGCCACTCCGGGCGCGCTGTCGCGGGGTTCATGCCCATGACCTGGATGTCGTCGTCCGGGATCTTCTCGAACCTGTCCCGGATATCCGAGGGGGTGAGCTTGTGACCCTCCTCGATGTAAGAGAGCGGCCTCTCAAACTTGATCTCCTGCTGCGGCGCGCCGCAGTAGGGGCAGTTCTTGTTCTTGCGGGCCTCGGAGAAGACCTTGTTGACCACGTCGTCCGTCATCTGCCCCAGCCGCTCCAGGGTCTGGATCTGCTCCAGGTACATATTCTTTTCATTCTCTTTCAGCATGAGACGGGAGCAGTCCCTGCAGATGGCGCGCAGGATCTTTCGTATCAGTTTGGCAAAGCCCACGTGGATCACGGGCGCTATGAGGTCGATATGGCCGAAGTGGCCTGGGCACTCGCCCGGCCGGCCGCCGCAGGATCGGCAGCGAAGCCCGGGATCGATCACTCCCAGGCGCGGATCCATCAGCCCCATCTCTATGGGAAAGCCGTCGTCGTCGTAAGTGTCTGCCGTTATGATCTTGACCACGCTCATCTTCCTGAACTCTTGAGGAGAGATGAGGCCGAAGCGGATCTTGCCTATTCTCTTGGGAACCGTCATATTTCCACCTAAACCGCGTCCTCCAGGATCAGCCGCGGCGCCACACCTAAAGATTTGATCTCATCCAGCAGGAGCTTGAAGGCATAGCTCATCTCCACAGGGTAGATCTCCGTGTCTGCGCCACAGGTGGGGCAGAAGTCCGCATTTCTGCGCCTATCATGGATAGCGATCATGCCGCAATGGCTGCAGACCAGCTCCGTCACCTTATCCGATTCATCCACCAGGCGCTCTTTCAGCGCCAGGGCAGCGCCATGGGCGATGAGCACATCTCTCTCCATCTCTCCGAACCGCAGGCCGCCTTCGCGGGCGCGGCCCTCCGTGGGCTGGCGGGTTAATACCTGAACGGGTCCTCTGGACCGGGCATGCATTTTGCCCGTGACCATGTGGTAGAGCTTCTGGTAGAGAATCACTCCCACGAAGAGGTCGGCCATAATCTGCTCCCCTGTGGCTCCGTTATACAGTATCTCTCTGCCGGTGTGGGAGAAGCCGAACTTGGTGAGGGCTGCGCGCAGATCCGGCTCGTTCTCGCCCAAAAAGGCCGTGGCATCAATGAACCTGCCCTCCAAAGATCCGACCTTTCCTCCGATCATCTCCAGGACGTGGCCCACAGTCATGCGGGAGGGGATAGCATGAGGATTGAGCAGAAGGTCAGGCACTATGCCCGATTCGGTGAAGGGCATATCCTCCTGGGGGACGATCAGGCCCACCACGCCCTTTTGCCCATGCCGGGAGGCAAATTTGTCGCCCAGCTCCGGTACGCGCTGGTCACGGGTCTTGACCTTGGCCAGGCGGTTGCCGTTGGAGGATTCAGTGAGGATGACCATATCCACCACGCCCTTCTCGTTGGAGCGCATGGTCACAGAGGTCTCGCGCCTCTGCTGGGGCGTCAATCCAAACTCAGAGGGCTCCTCCAAAAACCTGGGAGGGCTTGTCTTGCCGATGAGCACATCGTTCGGGCCGACGTAGGCGTTGGGGTTGACCAGGCCGTCTGAATCCAGCTGGTCATAGGCCTCACTGCCCCGCGCGCCGCGCACCTCCACATCGGGAATCTCGAACTTATCCTCCTGACCACCGGGGTACTTTCGCTCCTCAGCCTCGGAGACGCGGAAGAAGTGGCTGCGAGCGAGGCCGCGCTGGATGGAGCCTCGGTTCATGACCAGGGCGTCCTCGATGTTGTACCCTTCGTAGGCCAATACCGCGACCACGAAGTTCTGGCCCGCCGGTCTCTCGTCGAAGCCTATGGCTCTGGAGGTCTTGGTTCTGACTATGGCCTTCTGGGGGCAGTTGAGGTAATGGCCTCGGGTATCGGGCCGGAGCCTCATGTTGGCCGTGGACATGCCCAGGCATTGCTTGACCATGCCTGCGCCCATGGTGTTTCTGGGGCTGGCGTTGTGCTCCGGATAGGGAACAAGCCCTGCAGCTATGCCCAGGATGAGCGAGGGGTCCAGCTCCAGATGGGTGTGATCCGGGCTGATGTCCTCCTCCCAGATGGCGATGAGGCTGTTCTCCTCTTCCTCGGCATCCAGATACTCCACCAGGCCTGCGGCCACCAGATCCTGGAAGGCCATCTCTCCCCTTTCAATCTTGGCCACGTGCTCCTCTGTAACCAGAGACCGGCCACTCTGCACCACAATCACAGGCCTTCTGGCCCGCCCCGAGTCGGTGTTCATGAAGATCTCATTGGTGTCCTCGAAGTAGGCCACATTCATCTGGCTGCTGATGCTGCCCGCGCGCCGCAGTCGGCGCAGATTATCCACCAGCACTTGGGGGTGCTCATGATGTCCTACGATCTCGCCGTTCACATAAACTCGAGTGCCGCTGTTGAAGGCCTCAGCCAACACTACCACCTACTGCAACCACGCCTAAATCCATCAATATCTTCTTTATGTCGTCGTAATCGTCCACGCCCTTGGAGAGCTCCACTCCCTGGGCGAAGTTCTTCACCAGGCCGCAGTTGGGCCCCTCCGGAGTCTCGGATGGACAGATGCGGCCCCACTGGGTGGCATGCAGATCCCTGGCCTCGAAATGTGGCTGCGATCTGGAAAGGGGCGAGATCACCCTGCGCAAGTGCGATAGCGTCGCCATGTAGTCCGTTCTGTCCAGAAGCTGGGAGACGCCCGTGCGTCCTCCCACCCAGTTGCCCGTGGCCAGGGGATGGATCATCCTCTCCGTCAAGACGTCCGCCCGCACCGTCGTCACCACATTCAGCTCCCGGTTCCTCATGCTGGCCCGCTCTAATTGGTATTTTATATCTCTGGTGAGACGGTTGAAGGCCACGCGGAAGAGATCCTCCATCAAATCCCCGGAAAGCTTCAGCCTCTTATTGGAGTAGTGGTCCTTGTCGTCCTCGCCCCGGCGCGCCAGCGCCAGCTCAAAGCAGGCCTCAGCCATGCGGGAGAGGAACAAGGCTTTAGCATAGCGATCCTTTTCATTCACGCCGATATGGGGAAGCAGATACCTGTCCAGGACATAGGCTGCCCTCTTCTTCTGGTACTCCTTGGCCTGGCCTGCAGCCACGCGCGAGCCTATCTTCTCCAAAGCCTCCTCGGTGGTCGAGACCTCGGCCTCCTCCAGGTTCTCCAGCATGAACTTGATGATCTCAGGGTTGTCCGATACAGATTTTACAATATCCATGTCTGTCTCCATGCCCAAAGATCGAAGCAGGGTCACGAAGTTCAGCCGTCCTGAGACGGATGGGAAAGAGACCTCCAAAATTGACCGCCGGCCACGCTCTACGATGACCAGCGACCGGTAGCCCTGCCGCTGGCTGAAGACCTTGGCCACCTCGATGTTTTCATCGTAGCGCTGGTTGTACTCCACCAGAATCTTATTTGGTGCCAGATCCTCCAGGGTCATGATCACGCGCTCCGAGCCGTTGACCACGAAGTAGCCGCCGGGATCGGTGGGATCTTCTCCGTAGCCGATCATCTCATCCGACGACATTGCAAAGAGGTTGCAGACCTTGGAGTTGAGCATAATGGGCAATGTGCCTATCTCCGCCTCCACGGGGTCCTTCTCAGTCTCGCCCTCCACGATGGTCATCTCCAGCTTAATGGGGGAGGCGTAGGTGAGGTTGCGCAATCGGGCGTCATTGGGGTAGAGCCTCTCGACGGACCCGTCCGCTTCGCGCACCATGGGCTTATCCACCCGGATCTTGCCCAGCCTTACATAGGTATTTTCGATATTGGTCTCGATGATCCCCACTTCGTCGATGACCTTTTGGAGACCTCTATCGATGAAATCATTGAAGGAGTTGAGGTGATGATGTACCAGCTTATCCCTGGTAAAATAGGAGCTATAGAGTGCATTTCTATCGAGCAAAAGACCACCTTTAATCGATTACCAGCCGGTAAAAGATCGACTGCTTAGCCGTCGTACTTCTTCTTAGGACCTTGATGATATCGCCAACTTTGGCCCCGATCTCTCTGGCGGCGGGGTCGCTTACGTGGATCTTGGGGAGCTTGGGTGCCTCAATGCCAAATCCTTTCAGCACCTCATCACCTTCTTCCGGAGTGAGCAGCACATGTTCCGGAACCATTTCATGATCTTTTACGGCAAATTTGGTCACTCAAACCACCTTCTCATTAGAAGGAGCAGCAAACAGGCTCAAGGAAACTCCAAACGGGCTCGGGGGGATTTGAACCCTCGACCACCTGGTATCTTCACCCAAAAATTTAAAAGCCAGACGCTCTGCCTAACTGAGCTACGAGCCCCCGCGGCCTGGCATGCCTCAAGCCATATCCACTGCACTGAGGGAGAATTAAAAACATCCCACATAAAGCTTTTTCCCTTGAGGACTTAGACTGTGTAGTCCTGAATGTTTGGACTTTATATACTCCAGCCTGTTTATTATATTCTTTAACAACCATTTAATTCAGTCTCCATCCGATTCAGGAACATTCCTAATTTGCATCCGTCTGGCAGCCTTGA
>Ga0315280_10003218_pt1 | contig 25286 bp, 18 predicted proteins | sample YL17G06_40_MG_FD_203697 | JGI IMG/M metagenome (GOLD analysis project Ga0315280, IMG submission 203697) | Sediment microbial communities from Yellowstone Lake, YNP, Wyoming, USA - YL17G06_40 | ecosystem: Environmental > Aquatic > Freshwater > Lake > Sediment | place: USA: Wyoming | collected...
TGGAGCTGGAACGGTTCTTTCGTGGTCCCAAGGGGCACGAGCGTCACCTCCATGGCCACCGCCATGCGGGCGTGCGGATCGTCGTGGAAGGACCCCCACTGGTCGCCGCCTTGGACGCCCACCGGCATCATCCCGACGCCTTCCATGTTGAGGACTTGCGGCCCTATGCCGATGCGCCGATCCCAAAGTCACAGGGTCAGGCCCTCCAACGGCGTCGAATCATGAGACAGGCGAGATCGTCAAGACAACGTCCCCTCCTTCTCGATCAACTGGAAAGACGCTATCAGGATTCATCTTAGCCTTCGTGCGGATCATTGAAAAAAAGAAGCCCCCGCGGAAACGGAGGGAGAGGAAGCGAGACACCGCGGGGGCTTGTAGACTTATGTATGCCCGTGCGAGACGGGCTGATGCGGTCTGCGGATGCCGTTGCGATTTCATATCACTACGATGCATCGTGGGCATTCAGACCACTCGTTCCAGCCTTAATGGTGGTCCATGCCCCCGTCCCAGCCAGTCCAACTTAGTAGTTGATACGAATCATCGGCTAATCTGTTCGATGAATCTGTTGGAATCTCGGCCCGGGGGGCATAAGCGACGGAGCCATGGCCTGGGGGGATTCGCACAACTGACGGTGGCCACCCGGGAAAGCGATGGGACAGTGGACGAGGCTGGGGATTCCTGCAACTGACGGTGGCCGCCCGGGACGACGGAGGATTCGCACAACTGGCGGTGGCCGCCCCGGGCGAGCGACTGAGGCGTGGCGAAGGTGGGGGATCGCACGGCTAACGGTGGACGTCTGGGGCGAGTTATTGAAATCGGATGCAACACCTGGGTATCATGACACGTGTGCGACCAGACAACCGACGCGGGTTGCCGAAGGCGTTAGACTTGGCGGGTGATGCAATGAGACTGAGGCCAGTTGCCATGGGGTGTGTCGTGGTGTGGGCTTTCTATCTTTTGTTATGTGCGGGCTGCGCTTCGCGGGAAGTGAACGTAGCTCTGACCTATGCGCCCGTCGGAAGGGGCCTGCTGAGTGATCTGAAATCGGCGGTCGTTTCTCTCCGGGTCGTGGACCAACGACCGCAGGAACAGCGGAAGGGTATGGGAGTCCAGCCCCCTACGATCTCTGGGGCAGAACCGGCTGTCGTCATTTCCCAAAGCCCCGCGGTTCAGGTGGTTCACAATGCCATCCGAACCGAACTGGAGAGGAGCGGCCATCGCGTGCTAGCGCCAGGGCAAGGCCACGCTGAATTGACAATACGTGTTGGGCTGACACAATTCCTCCTCGACAGCAAGGTGACGGACAGCCACATCGAGTTGCTGGGGAGCATTCAGGCGGACGTAATTGCTTTTGCCAGTGCTGGGAAGACGCCTGGCATCTACCTATTCGTCGTCGAGAGTGCTTATCCCGACTTGGTGCCGCTGGGCCTATTTCGTCCCGTGCTCTCCGGTGGTGCAGTGGGGATGTTGTCCAGTACGACCTCCAAGAGTCACGTCAAAGAGACGATGGACCGTACGTTGGAGGTATTCATGAGGCGTTTTTGCCTGGCGCCAGAGTTGCGCCGGGTCTTCACCCAGGTAGCCGAGTAGACGAGAGGACACGAAGGGTTCGGTCTTCACAGGGACCATACCCGCCTTTGGGAGTCCTTGCCTCTGCTTGCCGGAACAGCCTCGGCCCTCGGCGCATCTTCTAACAAAGACGCCGGGCTGGTCGAGTTGTCGGGACGTATTGTTGTGGAATGACGAGAAGGGAGGCACAGCCATGGGATCGAAGAGACAAGCCTTTACGCTGATCGAGTTGCTGGTGGTGATTGCCATCATCGCGATCCTGATGGCGATTCTCATGCCGGGGCTTCAGCGGGTCCGGGAGCAAGGGCGATTCACCTCGTGCAAATCCAACCTGCGCAACTACGCCGTGGCCACGCGGATGTACGCGGATGACAACGAGGGCAGTTTCCCCTATTCCTTCACCTGGCTCTACAACAAGGGCGGGGTGAACTGCAACTGGCACACCAAGGCCAACAGTCTGGAGCTGCACCCGGAACTGGCCGGTGTCGCCTGGCCCTATCTCAAGAGTCTGGGGGTCCATCTGTGCCCCACGTTCAACATTGTGGCCAAGCGGATGGGCTGCCAGCGCTGCAACGGTTCGATCCCGGTCGAGCCGCAGTACGGCTACACGGTGAACTCCTATCTCAACGGCGATGCCTGGAACTACGTACCGGCGCAGTATCAGACGAAGCTCAAAGATATCAAGAAGGAAAGCCAGGTGAAGCGTCCGGCGGAGGTGTTCTACTTCTCCGAGGAGAATTCCTGGTCGATTCCGGGGCTGAATGCCGCGGGTATCAACGACAACAACCTGCGAACGACACCCCCCTGCAATACCGACAGCTTTGGGACGTTCCACAAGACCTCGGCTAGGCGTGCCGACCGTCGCCCTCGCCGCCACGATGGAGGTGCACGAGGACAAGGCGACAGGCCAGTATCTGATCTCGGAGAGCGGCAAGCCGGTCTTGCGTTATAACTATCAGACCATTGCCCCCGGGGAAGTGCTGGCCAAGATCAAGGAAGCCAATCTGAAGTACGCTCGGGCCCGTAGCGATTACATTCATCCTCTGTACGGTCTCCATGGTGAGGAATTGACCCTGGACTGGCCGGTCGACCATCCGCATCATCGGGGCATCTACTGGGCCTGGCCCGAGGTGGACTACCGGGGCGAGCGTGGGGATCTGCACGCGCTGCAACGGGTTTTCGCCCGGCCCACCGGCCTGTGTAAGACGCAGGGCGGCCCGGACAGCGCGCGAATCGAAGCGGAGAACTTGTGGCGCTGGGAGGACCAGGAACCGATCGTGCGGGAGGTGGCCGTCATCCGCGCGGGGCCGTCGGCGCCTGCGGGGCGTTTCATCGATCTGGAGTTTCATTTCACGGCGCTGAAGGATGAGGTTGCCCTTGCCCGCCGGGAGATGAATCTGTATGGGGGCTTGAACATCCGCCTGGCGGCAGTGAAGCAGCAGGAGATACGATTCTTTAACGATCCGCCGGGCGTTACGCCCCGGCGGGCCTGGGCGGAGTTGTCGGGCGTCTTTTCGGGGTCCGGGGTGACCGGACTGACGGTTTTTCAGAGGCCGTCGAATCCCCATTACCCCGGCGATTGGATCCAGTATCCAGAGATCAACTGGCTACAACCCACGTTCCCGGCCGCCGGCACGCGGTACGTACTGAAACCAGGCCAACCGTTGACCTTGAAGTTCCGTTTGTGGATTCATGCTGGCAAGGCCAGCGAAACCAAGCTGGCCGATGCTTGGACCGCGTGGGTGAATTCGTCCGAGTCCCCATCACTCCAAACCGTAAACCCCAATCCATAGGGCATCCCCATGAAGAAGCCAACATCAATAACTCGACGCACTCTGATCCAGAAAGCAGGCACCCTCACTGCCATCGGCCTAGCTACGTCCTATTCGAGTCGGGCGGACGAAGCGCCGGCGGCCGTCAAGCGGCCCGGCCCCAACAGCCGCATTCACCTGGGCATCATCGGCTGTGGCGGCATGGGCCGCGCCAATCTCGGCGCGTGTGCCCGCCAGCCGGACGTGGTCGTCACGGCGGCCTGCGACGTCTGGGCGTCGCGCCGCGAGGCCGTCGCCCGACAATTCAAGGATACCTGCAAGACGTACGGCGATTTTCGCGCGATGCTCCAGCAACCGGACCTGGACGCTGTCATTGTGGCTTCGCCGCCGCATTGGCACGCGCTGCACGCCATCGCCGTCTGCGAGGCGGGCAAGGACTTGTATCTGCAGAAGCCGATGACGTTGCACCTGGCGGAAAGCCTGGCGGTCCGCAACGCCGTGAAGAAGTCCGGCTGCATCTGCCAGATCGGCACCCAAATCCACGCTACGGAGAATTACCGGCGTATCGTTGAGTTCATCCGCTCAGGCAACCTCGGTCCCATCGGGGTGGTCCGCACCTTCAATGTCATGAACCAATACCCGAAAGGTGTGGGCGGGAGCACGGCGACGGAGCCGGCCCCGGGGCTCGATTGGGAGATGTGGGTGGGCCCGGCGCCCTGGCGGCCCTTCCATCCGATCCTGGTCACCGACGCCTATTACCACTGCTCCTGGATGGACTATAGTGGTGGCTGGACGCCGGGGATGGCGCCGCACATCATCGATTTGCCGGTGTGGGCCTTGGGACTCGGTTATCCGCTCCAGACCAGCTCGGTCGGGGGGCGTCTCATTCTGAAGGACGACGGCGATGCCTACGACCACCACGAAGTTCTCTGGCAGTACCCGAACGTGACAATGACCTGGATGTCGTCGCTGACGAACAGCTACGGCTTCGATCTGCACGGAGAGCCGGAGCCGAAACGGCGGCTCGGCATCTACTTCCACGGCGCCAATGGGACGATGTACGCCAACTAGGACCAGTTCAAAATCGTGCCCGAAGGGGACAAGATGAAAGGTCTGCTCTCCCTGCCCAAGTCCATCCCCCCGTCCCCCGGTCACGAACGGGAATGGCTGGATTGTATCAAGTCTTGGCAATAGCCCAGTTGCAGCGTCTTCTACCATACCCACGTGGATGTCCCTGTCGTACTTAGTTTGCTTTCGCTCCGACTGGGACGTTCGATCCGGTTTGACCCCGCGACGGAGAAGATCATCGGCGATCCCGCCGCCGCTCAGATGGCGATCCCCAAGTATCGGTCTCCCTGGAAGTTCCCTGAACAGTACTTGACCTGATCGGAAACGCAGGTAGGCGGCGTCGGACGGGAGCAACTGGCGACAGATGGGGAGAATTCCTACTTCGCCGGAGGGGGTATTCGGACTGGTTGAACTCTTCCCTTGTAGGGGCATGCATTCGTAAGGCATTGCCATATAAAGACTTGCAGGAGGATAGATCTTGTCAGTCTTCCTCATGTCTCCGTTTTGTCTCCACCCGCTACGCCGCGGGACCGCGCCAAGGGACCGAGCGGCCAAAACTGCCGATATGATGAAGACTATGAAAAAGCCATGGGTGTACAAACGTAAGAACATCAAGGGCTGGTGGGCAGGGTGGTACGAAAACGGCAAGCGGAAGGCCAAGGCGTTCCCGACCAAAGCTCTCGCTGAGCACTTTCGTCACATCAAGTACACCCAACTGAACTCCGACGTGTTCACCAGCGTGGTTGATGTTGACTGGCGTCACATGGTCCAGGAGTACGGGCAGTTCAAACAAGTGGAGGGCCGCAAGGATGCTTCCATCTACGAGGCCCTACTGACACTGCGACATTTTGAACGACTGGTCGGTTCCACCTCCTCCAAGGAGATCACGCAGCCGAACCTGGATGCGTTCGTTCTCAAACGCAGTGCGGAGGTCGAGAAGAATACGCTGAACAAGGACATAACGAATCTGCGTGCCTTCCTCAACTGGGCGGTCCGGAATCGTTTCCTGGCCTCCGGCCTGGAAGTCAAGAAGATCAAAGTGCCGCAGAAGCCTGTGGTAGCCCTCTCCGTCCAGCAGGTACGGGATCTGCTCGCGACAGCGGCGAAATACCCGACGCTCCGCCTGCGAGTGTTGGTGGCAGTGACGACGGGTCTTCGGCGGGGCGACGTCGAAGCCCTGCGCATCGGTGACCTTCATTTTGACCGGAGCACGATCGCAACTCGGAATCGCAAGGCGGGCAAAGCGATGCCGGAACGACCTGTCCCAGAGGCGAACATGACGGAACTGTCCAACTATGTTGCCACACTCGCAGATGGGCAGGAGCGGCTCTTCACCGACAGATTCAGTGTCAAAAAGTGGAACCGGGTACGTACGCAGATCAAGCTTCCGGGTCTGACATTCCAGGTTCTACGGAAGACATTTGCTTCGCTTCTGGCCCAAAGGGGCGTGTCCACGGCGGTGACTCAGCGGCTGCTGGAGCATTCCAGCCCGCAGCTGACGAATGATGTGTACACCAATGTCGACCCCGTGCTGCGCCAGGCAATCAGCCTACTGCCCGTGGCCGATTGGATTTGAAAAGCTGGAAAGGGCTGAGGAAGAGTGCGACGGGTGGCGGACCAAAACTGCGGACAAGCACGCGTATCAGTCCTCGGTGTGCCTGCTGCAAAGCGGGAAACGAAGAGCGGGTTCTGGTGACAGGCAAGACAGTCTGCGGCATGATGGTTTCCAAGATTTTCTTCCAGCGCATTCACCTGCGTTTCCTGATTGTTTTGCTTCTTGGCGGCCATAACGCATTTCCCGATTGGCAGTTATGGAAAGTTGACGCTGTTGCCTGGCAGCGAGACACGTCCGAAAAGATTCTTTGAAAAATACGTAGTTATACGGATGGACAGGCCCAAAGACCACTGTACCATATATCCACGTTGTCTTGCCATCGGTTGGACGGTCATGCCGGACAACGGATCATGCGTCATAGGATGGAGACGCGGCTTTTGCCCGTGCTAAGGAGGGCGGTGTGTTGGGCAGGATGTGGAGTTGGGTTGGGGGCAGGGACGGGCCTGAGAGGACGGCGAAGGCGGAGAGACTACCTGTCTTTGAACTACTCGAACCGAGGGTTCTTCTCGACGCGGACTTCGGCGGCGTGCCGCCCCTTCTCTCCCCGGAAGTCTCGCTTCACGAGCAAGCCGTGGTGGTCGACCTGCACGAGCAGGACAAGCAGCCGGAGGCTAGTGAATCTCCCATCTTGACCTGTGAGTTGGCAGCCTCCGCAGATGTGGTCCCGGCACCGCGGGACCAGACCGAGAGTCCTGCTGCTGTACTCAGCCCCGTTCAGGCCGAACCTGATGAAGAATCGGTCGCTGACTGGACTGGACCCGTTGCAGATAGCTGCGCCGTCCGAATCGACGCGCCAACAGCATCGGCAGTCGCACCAGCGTTTTGGGCCTCATCGGGATACAACGCCCAGGTGAATCTATCCACGTCCGCGGCCGCTTTGCCTGAGGAGACTGCTGGCCTGAACGTACCGAGTCAGCAAGCGGATAGCATCTCTTGTTCGCAGGTCCTCCCGGTCGGGTTTCGTTGCCGCCGGTACCTTTCGGTATCCGGACGCGTCGCACCGCCGGAGCACGGTACGTGCCCCCCAGTACCCGCTCGCGCAGCGATTCCAGGTTGGACCGCAGGTTCTTCCCGTACTCTTCGACCGTCACGCCGTCGGCCCCCGGTGCGCTCTTGGCATGGAGACACCGGTACGCCTCGGCGAACCATTCCAGGTCCAGTTGATGGTGCAGGAACGTGAAGCTGCGCTGGACGAATTGCTTCCCCAGCTCTGCTATTCGTTGTCGTTTCGTGGACACGTCCATGTTTCGGCTCCGGTTCCTGTGCACCGGTCGTGTTTCCCAACCACGATTCCGTAATCCGAGACCTCCCTTCCCTACTCGCAGGCTTTCGGTCAGGCCCGATTTCCCTGCTTTCCCGCGGTACTATGAAGGTCCTAAGACTTCCTACCGGTCCTCCCCTGACACTCCGTGAGTTGTGCCAAGGGACTGCCTGAAGCCTCCAGTATCTTCGTTAGCCATCAGGGCCCTGGAGACCCAACCCCTGGCCCGGGACCTTGATGAGCCGGCGACTCCCACTCCCGGCGTTTCCTTGGGCAGAACCGATAGGATCTCCCAGCTTCCAGGGAAACCTCTTGCTACCTATGCCCCGGCCAGCTACCCCGGTCGGGCGAGGGACGCCAGGCCGTTACAGCGTCCTCGTGCTGTCCCCGCGTCCTACACGGGCGAGGACCCCCCACCCTGCGTCACTTTCGGGATCGACGCACGGGGCCTCAGTAGTCGCTGTCTACGCTTCGTGCCACCGTCACCGATGACGACGCAAGACGCGCTTGCCGCTGGCGGCCACCCTTTGCGGCGTGGGATTTGCACCCACCAGGTTTCTCCGCAGGTTTCCCGCTGCTGACGTCAGCGTTCCCCCTGCTCCCAGCTTTGCTGACGCGATGTAGGTGTGATAAGCATATAGGGTTCCTTCCCTGAGGTCGCTACACTGGGAATCCAAGAGCTGCCCGTGGGAGGCAGCGCCAGGATGGCAGACGCTCGAAGAAAGGAGCCCAAACATGCGTAAGACATTGTACTGTGGCGTCGATCTGCACTCGAACAACGCGATGTATGTTATCACGGACGAGAAGGACCAGCAACTGCTGCGCCAACGCTTGCCGAACGAATTGCCGCTGGTGCTCCAGACGCTGGCGCCCTTCCGCGCGCGGCTGAAGGTGGTGGCGGTGGAGTCGACCTACAACTGGTACTGGCTGGTAGACGGATTAGTGGATCATGAATATCCCGTCGTGCTGGCCCACCCCTCGGAGATGGAGCAGTACGAGGGAATCAAGGAGGCCGATGATCTGACGGACGCGGCCTTTCTGGCCCGCCTGGCGCGGCTGAACATTCTGCCGACCGGCTACATCTATCCGAAAGAGGATCGGCCGGTGCGGGATCTGCTACGGCGGCGGATGCTGGTGGTCCAGCACCGCACGGGCGTGATCTTGAGCTTGCAGAACATGGCCGAGCGGCAGACCGGTCAGAAGGTCGGCTGGCGGGCGATCCGAAAGCTCAGCGACGCGGAGCGGGCGGAGTTGCTCGGGGAGCACGACTGCCTGGCGTTCGTGACGGCCGAGCAGGTCGAGATGATCGAGCTGCTCAATAAGAAAATTCGGCGGTTCGAGCAGAAGATTCTGGAGCATGTCCAACTCCGGCCGGCGTATGAATGCCTGCAGAGCCTGCCCGGCGTGGGCCCCATCCTGGCCTTGACGATCCTGCTGGAAACGGGGGACATCGGGCGGTTTCCGACCGTCGGAGATTACACCTCCTACTGCCGCTGCGTGCGGGCGACGCACACGTCGAACGGCAAGAAGAAGGCTCACAACAACGGCAAGAACGGCAACGCGTACCTGGCCTGGGCCTTCGTGGAGGCGGTGCACCATGCCCTGCGCACGTGTCCCCCGGCGAAAGCCTTCTATGACCGCAAGCGGGCGAAACGCAACGGGGCGCTGGCGACCAAGGCGTTGGCGGCGAAGTGGAGTAAGGCCGCCTACTATATCATGAAACGGCAGGAGGCTTTCGATCTGACGCGGGTGTTTGGATGAGCGGAGCGAGGCGGCGGTCGATCTTGGGGATGGGGTTGGCTCGGACCAACAGGTGTGATTGGACGGCCGCCGTCTTGCTCTCTTATCCGACGAAACGACTGTGGTCTTTCGGAATCTCTTTCGCCCGCGTCCGGAGTCAGAAAGGTTTGACGGCCCGGTCCGACCGAGCCAGTCACCAGGTGTGTCCGGTCCGTCCTGCGGGAGGGACCCGCGCTTGAACCGGGTGCGGTACTGACGTTGTTCTGGTCCCGACGAGTCGGGATGGGGCCCGGTCCGGCAGCCGCCGAGACCGTGGTCTAGATCCAGATGGATGACTGCACGAAAGAGCCGTCGGTCGGTGGCCGGCGGACTCGACGAATGAATCCAAAGAAAACAGGCAGGAGCGAAACAGGACGATGGGATCAGGACGTTTCGGTACGTTGATGTCACGCGGCAAAACCGCAGACAGGGGAAGAATACCGATAGACCGCATCCGGTTGTGGCGGGGAACTATTTCGGTCCGGAGAGAATATTTTTGTACTTGACAGGAACCCTATATGGATGACCCCCAATCCCCTTGTTACCCAGAGACAGATGGACTTGGATTGCCGGCTCTGTTCGTCAGAACTCGTTAGGCGTAGTCGATTACTTCCCCGTGATCGCGCCGTGACGCCCGGGCTGGAGAGGCTCTTCCTTGCCTTCTTCCATTCTTACTGTCTCACTGAGTATAGAATCTGACCTCCGCAATGATCATGTTTCCGGGAGACTGGGAACTGACGTCGACGTTCAGGCCCAGGACCGTGAAACTGGTGGTACTCATGCCGGTAGGCAGGGTGCCGGTGGAGGGACTGACGGTCCAGGTGCCACCCACCGCCGGAATGCCGGAGACTTCCAGCTTGAAGTTGGTCGGGCTGCTGGCATAGAAGACGAAGGCGCCCGAGCCATTGAATGTGACCGGGACGCTGGGCACGGGGCTCGGTATTGTTGTCTTGATATCGAACGTATCCTCCAGTTGCCAGGACGATCCGGGATTGGGTCCCAGCGAGATGGTGAGATCGACGGCGGCGCCGACGTTGGCGGTGGAACCGGCGACCGGGTTCTGGCTGATGACCCGTCCGCTGGCAACCGTGCTGCTGTAGGCTTGAGTGATCGTTCCTACGACCAGTCCGAAGCCGTTGAGCGTGGATTGGGCCGCACTCTGCGTTTGACCTACCACGTTGGGGACCAGGACGACGGCCGGAGGCAGTCCGCCCCCTTCGTACGCGCCTTGATCCACTTGGCCGCCTTGGATACGCGTATTGCCGTTGAGGTCGGCCGTAAGGCCTGCGGGCACGTAGGATTGATTGCCCGCGTTGATGCTGGGCGATCCTGCCAGGAGGGTGTATCCGTCGTTGTCAAAGAACCAGCCTCCTTCTATGCCGAAGGCTCCGGGACTCTTGAACAGGGGATCTTTGTCGATGTTGCCCTGGCCGTTGTAGCTGCCTTTGCCGCCTTCGATGTTATTGTAGTAGAGGGTGACGATGCTCGGTTCGGTGCTCCAGATCTCGTTGCCGCCGTTTCGGAGGATGCTGTTCTTGATGGAAACCGTGTCTACCACGGACGGCCCCCAAATCAGATTCACCAGGGCCCTTTGGTTCGCGGCCGCACCGTGACCGGGCCGATTGTCCGCAATGGTGCAATCGGCGATAGCGAGACTCCCCATGGCATTGAGAATGGCATCGCCGCCCAGGATGTCGGCGCTGCTGGCGGTATTGCCGACGATCAGGCAATTGGTGATTTGTGTGTCGGCGTTCTCGTTGTACAGGCAACCGCCGAAGACAAAGGCCCAGTTGCCTGTGATTTCCGTGTTGATCAGGACCGGCGCGACGCCCTGAAGGACCGCCACGCCGCCCCCGAAACTCGCTTTGTTGTCATGAATCTTGCAGGCGTTGATCCGGAGGCTCGAGGATTTCAGAAAGACCCCGCCGCCGTAACCATCGTCTCCCGAGCCGTTCGCGTTGCCCGAAGTAATAGTGGCTCCGTCGAGGGTGCCGGACCCGGACGCGGAAACCACGTGATAGCTGTTCTCCGAGATGTTCAGGATTCCCCAGAGATCATCGCCGTTCAAATCGCCGCTTAGGATCGTGGGATAGGCGTCGACATCGCGTGCATCCGGATTGGAGGCGCCATAGCCGGCAAAGCCGCACAAGACCGTCACATTGTTGGGAATGCGGAAAGATGCCGTGCGATCCCCGGACGTGACGCCGGAACCCTCGTCCGGCACATAGGTGCCGTTCGCTACACGGACCGTGTCCCCCGATTGGGCCGCGGCCAGCCCATCGTGCAGGTTCCGGTACGCCTTGGACCAACTGCTGCCGTCGGCCCCGACTACCGACGGGGCGCTCTTATCCACGCGGATGATATGGTCGCCACTGGTGCCGCCGACCGTGAAGCTGAGCTGAAAAGCAAGGAGGCTATTGGTGCACTTGAACGTCCAATTACCGGCGGCCAGGGGACCGAAGCTGCCTTGGAAGCCTACGGCGGGTTTCAGAATCAACGTGCACATGGCAGGGGCGGGGCCCTGGAACTTCAGCTCGATCGTTTTCGCCGTGGTGTTGATCGACAGGTAGGGTGTGCCGCCGAAGGTCCTTTCCGCGGCGCAACTGTTGCCATAGGATTTGTCGGTAGGGCCCTTGAAGGTGATCACACTCGTGGTGGAGGGATTGGACGGACTGATCGACCACCCGGAGGGCGCCACCGCGCCGATCCCATCGATCCAGGTAACACTGGCCGCCCACACAGGCCCACAGAACAACAGAATCCCCACGACGACCGTTCTGATAGTTGCTTTCATCGTTCTACCCTTTCCGAATGAGTCGCCTCTTCGCCTCTGGCAATTCGGCGAGCATTTCATGTACGTGCGTCTCCCCCACGGTGGTCGCACCGTGCACGTCCGGTCGATGTCGAGCTGCAACGGATTCATCACAGCCCCATGATGAGAAATTCTCTGGGATATATTCTGACATCGTTGGGCGAGATATGCAAGGCAAAAGAGTCGGGCGGGTCTCCTTTTCTCCTTTTTCATGGTCGCGACTGCAATCGGATCAGGGCGGCCCCGTGACGGGGCACGTCCAGGGCTACGCGATTCTCGAAATCCCCGAGATCCTTCTGTCGCCAAAGGTCACGGACACGCTGTCGGCCCTGGAGTCCGAGCAACGACCAGTCGGCGGCGATCTGGCGCGGCGATTCCGCCAGGTTGAACAGGCCGAGGGCCAACGAACCGTCTTCCAGCGGCTTGGCGAGGATCAGGGTCTCGTCATCCTGCACCAAGGGCTTGGCTTGCCGGCCCAACGGGTCCTGATTGACCTCAATTGCCTCGGCGTTGCACAGGATATTCAGCGTGAAGTCGTCCAGAAGCTGCATATCGCCGGAGAAGAACAGCGGGGCGGCCATCAGGCACCACATCGACATATAACTGTACTGCTCGTTGGGCGTCAGCGTCGTCGGCTGGCCCGGCTCATTCTGGCTGTGAGCGTTGCCGACATAGCCGATCAGGATGTAGTCCGGATCGTTCCAATGGCCCGGACCGGCGTTCTCGTAGTGGCGGGCGTTGCTCAAACCGATCTGGTAGAATCCCGGCAGCAGGTCGCCCCGCTCCAGGCCCAAATCGCCCGTGGTGCGCCAGCAGTTGCCGCCGACCTCAGCGCCCCAGGTCCAGACGTCCCCCATGCCATATTGGCACAGGTTGTAGACGATGTCCCGTGGCAGCGTCTTGAGGATGTCGCCCATCTTCTTATACGGCCGCCGCAAGTGCTCCAGGTCTTTGCCGCCGGCCACCTGCGTGTAGGAGCACCAGTCGTGCTTGAGGAAGTCAAAACCCCAGGCGGCGAACTTTTCGGCGTCGGCCCGCTCGTGCTCGTAGCTGGCGACATAGCCGGCACAGGTCCACGGGCCGGGCCCCGTGTACAGTCCGGCCTTCAGGCCCTTGCTGTGAATGTAGTCCACCATGCCCTGGATATCGGGGAACTTGGAGTTCGGAAGAATGGCCCCGCGCTCGTCGCGGTACGGCTCATCGCCCTTTTTCTTCATCCAGCAGTCGTCGATATTGACGTACTGGTAGCCGTAGTCGGCCATGCCGGAGGCGATCATGACATCCGCGGCGCGGCGCATGTGTTGCTCGGTGACGCGATTGTAATGGATGTACCAGCTATTCCAGCCCATCGGCGGCGTCAGGGCCAGAGTCTCGCCAACCACGATCTTGAGGGGCCGCTGGCAGGTCCCGTGCCCGTTCTGGGCCGTAAGCGTCACGGTCCACTGGCCGCGATCCTCCGGTACCCGGCCCGTGATGATGCCAGTCTCGGCATCGAGTCGCAGGCCTTGCGGCAGGCCGGTCGCTGTGAAACGGATCGGCCGTGCCCCGGTGCAGGGAATTCGGTAGAGGAAGGGCCTTCCCGGCCGGTCGCCATAGACCTTCGGACCGTTGATCTGTGGCTGCGGGCCGGGCTTGGGCGTCAGAATCACCCTTTCTTCCGGTGGCAATTTCGGCGCCTCGATGGCTTGGGGCCTCTCCCCGGCGACAACAAATTCAGCCTGTGCCCAGTCCGCGTGGTCGAAGTCCGTCCCATCGCCTGCCGCGGTCACCAGCAGCCGAAGATGCCTGACGCCTGTCAGCGCCACCTCGACGGTTTTGGCCTGCTGGCCGCCTTTCATGATGCCGCTGTCAAAGAGCCTCTTGCCGTCGCCGTAGACCATGAATCGGACCGATCCCCGCCGGCCGGCCCCATCATCGACCCCGACGCAGGCTTTGAACTGCTCGACTTTACCGTCCAAGTCCACGTAGATCGTCGACTCCGCGTGGGTGCCGACGCCCCGGTCGAACGTCCGTCCGCCAATGGAGATCGCTTTGCCCGTGACGCTCTGGTCCATCAGGGGTTTGCCCCACCCGCTCGACATCTTCGCCAAATCCAACTCCCCCAGCCGCACTACGTCGGCACTCTGGGTACCGCCTGCACACCACAGGACGACAGCGGCGACGCCCAGCAACACGCGAGAACCTGTAGCCATGATCTCAACCCTTCCATTTGCCCAGCACCAGATCGGTCTTTCACTGCAGCGCCGAATGCTACCAAAACCACCGCCGGCAAGCAAGAGATGGCCGATAGACAGCAGGGCTATCGCCTGTGCGCCTATGGAGCCTTGCCCTCACCTAAAGATGGTGCGTGGTACACACCCTACGGGTTGGGGGCCATGCGTCATTCGTAGGGTGCGTACCACGCACCGCTCCATCTGTCGCCAGGGGTTACGGCGCAGGCTCCAGGAGCTTTGATTATGAGATCGGGGGCAAGGAATATAGTCACGAGACGACCTTTTTTCAGAAAAAAACTCGGATTTCGTACTTGCAGAATGCCGGGACCGCTGGTACCTTCAAGGGTTGTAAGTATCATGAACTGGATGATGCGTTCAGATAGTGGAGTCAACGCTGACTGATTGGATTCTGGCTGCCTGCTTTTGATCCCGCCTGTTCGCTGATTCTGCAAGGGAAAACTGAAGGAGAAGACTATGAATATTTATGTAGGGAATCTTCCATTTGAGGTCACGGACGACGACCTGCGGCAGGTTTTCAGCGCCTACGGCGAAGTGGAATCGGCCAGCGTTGTCAAGGATCGGTTCAGCGGGGAATCCCGTGGATTCGGGTTCGTGGAGATGCCGGCGAAGAAAGACGCCGACGCGGCGATCGCGGGTCTGAACGGCACCGATCTGAAAGGCCGGGCCATTACCGTGAACGAAGCGAAGCCGAAGGCCCCGAAGAGTGGCGGCGGTGGCGGCGGTCGAGAGGGCGGACGCGGCGGACGCCGGTACTGAGAACGTGTTTGAAAAGTGGCACGGGCATCCTGCCCGTGGACTCTGTGGCATCCTGCCGATGATTCATGGGCTGGAAGCCCATGCCACGGTGCGCCGGCTTTTCAAATACTCTCTATGATTGCTTTTGCCTAGATTTCCGACTCGTCGGCCGTATCTCGCGCAGGCCAGGTTTGGCTGGGGAAGATGCGGCCGACGAGGCTCGGTTCATCTATACTACTTCACGTTGGCTATCCCTGACGACCGTCAGGCGTTCCGGAATTGCGGTCTGTTCTTTGGGGAAGCGGTTTGGCTCCGCGCATGAGGGCCAAGTGGTCGCGGGCGGCCTGTAAGCGGTGTAGAAAGTCGCTTTTCCCGAAGGCGGCACTCCATTTTCGCATCGTGATCCAGCCGCCAAAGCGGATGAGGCTGTTGCGCCAGGATCGATACCATCTGCCCCAGCCCAGCCGGAGATTGTGGAAATACAGGGCGATGGAGGGAAACAGCAGTATATCCGCTGCCACGAAGAGGACGTAGCGGAACCGGTAGACGCGGCGCATGATTTGCTTGCCGGCCTCCTGGATCTCCTGGGCCGTCATGGGCTCATCCGGCTCGAAGAGCGGGAAGTTCCCATCATAGAATTCCCAACCCACATCTTGGAGAGCATAAATCCGATTCTGCTCTTCGAGCCGTCGCCGCAGCCCCGTCCCGGGTAAGGGGACCGGGAGCAGGACTTGCACGGTGTCGATCTTCGCTTTGCGGATGAAACTCCGGAAACGCCGCACCCGTTCTCGGGCGGACATGACGAACGAGGTGTGCTCGCCCAGCGGATAGCCGAAGATGAACATGCCGTGGATCAGGAAGCCGAACTGGTGAAACACCCGGACCAGCGCGAGCATGTCGCGGGAGTTGATCGCCTTGTTCATGGCTTTGAGCTCTTCATCGATGGGCGATTCGAAGCCGATGGCCACGTACTTGATTCCCGCGTCGCGCATGGCGGCCAGCAATTCCGGGTCTTTGGCCTTGTCCAGGCGGATTTGGACCGTTGTTTCTAGCCCCCGTCCGATGCGCCGCTGGTAGTCCGCGAACAGGCGGCAGAAACGCAGGGTCTCGTCTCGCTGCTGGCCGAAGAGATCGTCCACGATGAAAAACTGCTTGGCGTTCCGTGTTTCGACGAGATAGCTGATGTTGCCGAGCAGGCGGTCGACGGGGGCGCACCGCGGTTGGCCCTTGACCGTGCAGAACTCGCAATTCATGCAGCAGCCACGGATGCGCTCGACCGGGAAGATCTTGAGATGGGCATACCGGACGAGAGAGAAATCCGGATAGGGAAGCTCATCGAAGTCTGTCAGCGGTTCGCGGCTCGGCGTCCGGACGACGCGGTCGCCGTCCCAGTACGCGATCCCCGGGACGCTGCCGGCCTCCCGCCGGCCCTCGATCACTTCCAGCAGCTCTCGAATGGCCTTTTCGCCCTCCCCGGAGACCACGTAGTCGATGCCATTGTGCAAGGCCTCGGTGGTGTTCTCGCCGACGAAGTGCTGTCCGCCGGCCAGGGTGACGACCCCCTGTTGTTGGTAGAAGCGGGCCAACTGGTACAGGCGGGGGGCGGTGCTGGTCAATCCGCCGTAGAACCCGACGACATCCGCCGGCCTTTCCTTCTGGAGCAGTTCATGATTGGCGCCGCCGTCCCGATCTCTCGGCCCAAAGCGACCCAAGTTGTTCTCGTCGATGACCTCGGCGTCCCAACCCTCGATCTCGTGGACGGCCGTGGCCACACAGACAGGGCCGAGAGCGGTTGTTCTCTTGGCGATCCGAGAGTAGATGTTGAAAGCCGGAAAAGCCGGCACGACAATTCGCAGCCTGCGCCGCTTACTAAGCACATCAACCATAAATCATTCCTGAGACGGTACTTGTACTCTCGCTGCTCGCGTCAACGCGGCGGCTGGAACATTTGCGCTGCAATCTAAACGTACGTTCCACGGACTTCATGCGTGCTACACTTTTTCCGCATAACGTATGGACTGGCCCGGTGCTGGGCGCCATGTCTACACTCGCGTAGACACGTTCGCTCCGATGGACAAGACATGCTTGCGCAAGCGTAAGCATGGCACCGCATGTCCAGAGCTTTCTCTGTCCTGCCCGCCGCCAGGCGGCTGAGCGAAACACGGCGATCTCTTCGCCACAGGCGTGAGATTCACGCTGTGCGACGTCGCTCACAGCACCTGTCTGCCTTTGCCCCGCTGGATCAGCGGGACATAGGTCTCCAGTTCGGCAAGGGTGTGGGGATCGGTCATATCGACGACCTTCCTCTTCTCGTGAGACAGATACGCGGCCATGATGAGCATGGTGATGAACCGGCCGTATTCCAGATTGAGCAGGGCGTCGTGGCCCTCGGCGAAGGCCTGGAGGGCGTCGAGCCATTCGGCGACGTAGCCGTACAGGGCGATCTCGTCCGGCTGCAGGATCAGGGCGCCACGGCTGGCCTGCGACTTCTCCAGGGCCAATTCGCTGTCCAGCACGGCGGCGGCGGCCGCATCGCTGATGAAGATGCCGGCCGGCGATTCGAGCGAATTGACGGTGTACGAGTAGCCGGGCCCGAAGGCCTCCATGAGCAGCCGCAGGCCGGGCGCGTCGTACATCCAGGAATTCGTGGCCTGGACGATGCTGTGCTGCTTCGTCTGCGGGTCCTCCAGTTCGATCGTGACGCTGGAATAGTCCTCCGCGGGCGTGGTGGAGTAATCGACGCCTCGCTTTCTCAGTTGGCTGACCCAGGGCTCTTTGCCCCACTTGAGCAGGGCCATGGTCGCGTTGATCCGCAGGGGCTTGAGGTAGTTCACCGGCTTGCCGGAGGGGGTGACCATGTACATGCCACAGGCAATGCTGTGACAGCCCATGTCACAGCAGACACCGCCGCCCTGGGTGGTCGGGTCCCAGAACCACGGCTCGTGCGGCCCGCCGTGCTCTTCGGCGCTGCGGGCCAGGTGGGCCGACCCCATCGCCTTCTCCACCTGGGCCAATTGCGTGCGGGCCTGGACGACCGCCGGCATGTGGATCTGGTTCTCGAAATAAGCCGTGGGGACCTTCATCTCCTTGGCGATCCGCACGAGGATGTTCGCCTCGGCGAGATTGCGCGCCAGCGGCTTTTCGATGATGATCCCCTTGAGCTTGGCGCCGCCTTGCACGGCCGCCGCGATCTCCCGTATCATCGTGACACGGGCGAAGTTCGGGGCAAAGACGCACACCACGTCCACAGCACGAGCCAGGTCGGCAATCGAATCGCAAACCTGGGTGTCACCGAGACCGTTCTGTCGGGCCCATTGGGCCAGGGCTTCGGCCCCTTTGAGGGCGTAGACGCCGGCCAACTCCGCGTTGCGGACGGAACACAGCGCCCGCGCATGAAACTTGGCCACGAAACCCGCCCCGACCATTCCGATCTTCAACATGGGCCGATCCTCCCATAAGCTCCGAATTCGCGGTCTTGAGCCAAGGGACGTACACACCTCAGAACTCCAGCATCCCGTATGTACCGAAATCGCCGCCCAAATGCAAGAACAAAGGCTGGCAAAATCCGGCCGGAGCGTGGTAGAATCGAAGGTGGGTGCCAGGTTGCTCCCGGCGGTAACAACTGGCCGCCACGCGCAACTGCATCTGTGGTTGTCAAATGACGGAAGGCAGCAGCCTGCCGCTGAACCGGCACTGTGTTGAAAGCTCTCAGCAGAAGGTGTCTGAAAAGTGGCACGGGCATCTTGCCCGTGAGATTCTGTGGCATCGGCATCCTGCCGATGGTTCATGGGCTGGAAGCCCATGCCACGATGAACAGGTCTTTCAAACGCTCTCTGAGGGACGTTGTGCTTTTGACCCTATTCGGGAGAGTATTATGCAAGAAAAGATGACTCGACGGGAAGTGATCGGAGCCGGCGCTCTGTTCGTGGGGTGCGTCTGCGGCTGCCGGACGGGGGGCGAGGCGACGGCCCCGCGCTCCACCTGCTGCAATACGCCGGACATAGAACCGGAGAGCGTGACTTACGGGCCGGGCGGCCTGACGATCGACTTGCTGAAAGCACCCTCGCTGAAAGAGATCGGCAGTGCGGCCTACGTCGTCAACGAGGCCAAATCCCTCCAGCTTATCGTGGTGCACGCGGAAAAGCAGGTGTACGGCGTTTTGTCGCGTCTGTGCACGCACGGCGGACAGGTGATTAGCTACAATCGCGAGCGGGGCATGCTCCAATGCAACAACTTCAATCATGCCATCTTCCTGCTCGACGGCCGCGTCTGGAAAGGGCCCGCCGAGAAGCCACTGAAGTCCTATCCCGTGGTGCTGGTGGAAGAGGCCCTGGTGATTTCGATCTGAGGGAACACGATATGCGTCGAGTGTTGCTTACTTTGGTCTGCCTGGCTGTCCCAAGCCTTCTGTCGGCTTGTGCCACGCGGCCCGGCTCCCATACGGCTACGTGGCGGAACCCCAAGGACGGTATGACCTTCGTGTGGGTCCCGGCCGGCTCCTTTACGGCCCAGGTCCCGGCCGAGCGCACGAACGTCAGCGATCCGGAGAAGACCGCGGCCCAGGAAGTGACGTTTGTCGAAGGCTTCTGGGTGGGACGCACGGAAGTCACGGTCGGACAGTTCGAGCAATTCGTGAAAGCGACGGGCTACCTGACCGACGCCGAGAAGGTGAACAACCGATTCACCTGGAAGAGCCCCGGCTTTCCGCAGAAGGGGAGCCATCCGGTGGTGTACTTGAGCTATGAGGATGCGTGCTGCTACGCCCGGTGGGCGGGCGCGGACCTGCCGACGGAGGCCGAATGGCTCTACGCCTGCCGGGCCGGCTCGACGACGAAATTCTACTGGGGCGATGTGGTGGACGATCGCTATCTCTGGCACCGCTGCAACACCTACGGCACGGGTACCCGCCCCGTCGCCCAGAAGCGGCCGAATGCCTGGGGCCTGTACGATATGGTCGGCAACGCCTGGGAATACTGCCAGGTGGGCGATACCGCGTGTTGGGCCAGCCGGGGGGCCTCGTGGACCCGCTGCCCGCAGTATCGCACCCGCCAGGGGACCATGACCGGCAACCTTCTGGAGGAAGCGGTCGAGCCGCGCTTGCAGCGCTGCGACCCCAACCCCAAGTTTCCGCCGTACCCGTGGGACGACGACCGGGGCTTCCGCTGCATCAAACGCGTGAGTGCGGGGGCGAGATGATCGTGTGAAGCCTGGAAGCGCATTGTGCACGTCTTGTACTTACGGGAAGAGATTGCTTCGTCGCTGCGCTTCTCGCAATGACATGCAAGGCGCGTTTATGTCGTTGCGAGCGAAGCGTGGAATCTGCCACCGATAGTCGTGGAACTTGCGGAATGCGACTGCAAAGGTCTGGTTGGGAATAACAGATGGATTTCGGTTTGACAGACAAGAAACAGGCGGAGCTGGAGGCGCGGATGGCGGCCCTGGGCCTGCGCGAGGCGGACCTGGAGGAGAAGTTCATCCATTCCTCCGGTCCGGGCGGCCAGCGGGTCAACAAGACCGCCAGTTGCGTGTATCTCAAGCACGTGCCGACGGGCTTGGAAGTGAAGATGCAGAAGGAGCGTCAGCAGCGCTTGAACCGTTACTATGCCCGCAAACGGATGTGCGAATTGCTGGAAGAGAAGACGCTGGGCGCCCAGAGTCCCGCCGCCCTGAAAGCGGAGAAGATCCGCAAACAAAAGCAGCGCCGTCGGCGACGCAGCAGCAAGAGGTAAAGCTGCTCGCTTAGGGGCTCCAACAGAATGAGCACAGAGGTGCCCTCCCTCTGTCACCCCGGTGCAGAGCCTGCCTTCGACCTGATCGGGGGCGGGGGTCCAGGAAAGCCGCGGCCCTACTGGATTCCCGCCTACGCGGGAATGACAGGAGGCAGCAGTCTTCCCAACAGGGCATCATTGTGTCAGAGGCTCGGAACCAGCAAAACCCTGCGAGAAACCGAGGAATTTCCCTGCGTACTACGAGCATCGTCAGACGCCGGAAGGCTGTACCATTGTGCGTACCTAATCCTGGCAAGCTTTTCCGGGTGGCACGACCAGACTTGTTTGACCGTGCATGTCTGGACGCGCCCCGTCGCCCGGGAGGACCGGGGTTGGTGGAAAGGAATCGGTCATGGCCAGAACATCGTCAGCTATCGTGGAGCCACGGGTCCAGACGGGGCCGCTGTCGCAGGAAGAATTGGATTTGGTGAATGCCTATTGGCGCGCCGCCAACTACTTGTCGGTGGGGCAGATCTATCTATATGCCAATCCACTGTTGCGGCAGCCACTGACGCTGGAGGACATCAAGCCAAGGCTATTAGGCCATTGGGGGACCACGCCGGGGCTGAACTTCATCTATGTGCACCTCAACCGGGTCATCAAGGCGAACGACGTTGACATGATCTTCGTCTGCGGGCCCGGCCACGGCGGCCCGGGCGTGGTCGCCAATACCTATCTCGAAGGCACCTACAGCGAGCTCTACCCCAATATCACCCAGGACGAGTCCGGGATGCAGAAGCTGTTCAAGCAATTCTCGTTTCCGTATGGCATCCCCAGTCACGCGGCGCCCGAGACCCCTGGCTCCATCAACGAGGGGGGCGAACTGGGCTACTCGCTCGCCCACGCCTACGGGGCGGTATTCGACAATCCGGACTTGATTGCCACCTGCGTGATCGGCGACGGTGAGGCGGAGACCGGCCCGTTGGCGACCGCCTGGCACTCCAACAAGTTCCTCAATCCCGTCCGCGACGGCGCCGTGCTGCCGATCCTGCACCTCAACGGCTGGAAGATCGCCAATCCGACCGTCCTGGCGCGGATCAGCCACGATGAGTTGGAGGAACTGATGCGGGGCTACGGCTACCGGCCGTACCTTGTCGAAGGCTCCGAGCCGGAAGCGATGCACCAGATGATGGCGCAGACGCTCGATGCGGTGATCGGTGAGATCAAGCAGATTCAGGATGATGCTCGAAGTCACGGCGACACGACCCGGCCGCGCTGGCCCATGATCGTGCTGCGCAGTCCCAAAGGCTGGACCGGCCCGAAGGAGGTCGATGGCCTGCCGGTCGAAGGGATATGGCGCTCGCACCAGGTCCCCGTCATGGACTTTGCCAACAACCCGGAGCACATCAAGCTGCTGGAAGAGTGGATGAAGAGCTACAAGCCGGAGGAACTCTTCGATGCCGGCGGCACGTTGATTCCCGAGCTGCGCGAGCTGCCACCCCAGGGCGACCGCCGGATGGGAGCCAATCCGCACGCCAACGGGGGGCTGCTCCTGAAGGAGCTGCGTATGCCGGACTTCCGCGAGTACGGCGTGGATGTCCCGCAGCCCGGGGCGGCGTACGCGGAATCGACACGGGTGCTCGGCTACTTCCTGCGCGACATCATGAAGATGAACCGGGACCGTCACAACTTCCGGGTCTTCGGACCCGATGAGACGGCCTCCAATCGCCTGGACGCGCTCTATGAGGCTTCCGACAAGATGTGGGAAGCCCGGATCGAGCCGGTGGACGAGCATCTCTCGGAGAACGGGCGGGTGATGGAGATCCTCAGCGAGCACACGTGCGAAGGGTGGCTCGAAGGTTATCTGCTGACCGGGCGTCACGGCCTGTTCTCCTGCTATGAGGCGTTCATCCACATCGTGGACTCCATGTTTACCCAGCACGCCAAATGGCTGAAGGTCTCGAAGGAAGTCCGCTGGCGGCGGCCCATTGCCTCGCTGAACTACCTGCTGACCTCGCACGTGTGGCGGCAGGACCATAACGGCTTCAGTCACCAGGACCCCGGCTTCATCGACCTGGTAGTGAACAAGAAGGCGGATATCGTGCGGGTGTACTTCCCGCCGGATGCCAACTGCCTGCTGTCCGTGGCGGACCATTGCCTGCGTAGCCTCGATTACGTCAACGTCATCGTGGCCGGCAAGCAGCCGCAGCCGCAGTGGCTCACGATGGACGGCGCGATCAAGCATTGCACCTCCGGCATTGGCATCTGGGAGTGGGCCAGCAACGACAAAGGCCAGGAGCCGGACGTGGTCATGGCCTGCTGCGGCGATGTACCGACGATCGAGACCCTGGCGGCGGTCGATCTGCTGCGCGACTATGCCCCGGACCTGAAGGTGCGCGTCATCAATGTGGTCGATCTGATGACGCTCCAGCCGAAGGAAGAGCATCCACACGGCCTGTCGGACTACGAGTTTGACACGCTGTTCACGACGGATAAGCCGATCATTTTCGCCTTCCACGGCTACCCGTACCTGATTCATCGCCTGACCTATCGGCGGACGAATCACCACAACCTGCACGTGCGCGGCTACAAGGAAGAGGGCACGACAACCACGCCGTTCGATATGCTGGTGCGCAACGATCTGGACCGATTCCACCTGGTGCGGGATGTGATCGACCGGGTGCCGAAGCTGGGGTACCTGGCTGCCTACGTGCGACAGGCCGTGCGCGATAAGCTGATCGACCACAAGTACTACGTCTCCGAGCGGGGCGAAGATATGCCGGAGATTCGCAACTGGACGTGGAAGCGGGGGACATAGTGCCTAGAGACTATCTCAAAACCGCCCTCCGGCCTGTCATTGTGAGCGTAGCGAAGCAATCTCCCATCCCTGGGATTGAGATTGCTTCGTCGCTGCGCTCCTCGCAATGACATTCGCCGTTTTGAGATAGTCTCTCGGTCTTTATTGGCTTTTGGATACGCAAATCATTCGACTCCGGGTGGCAGCCTCAAGGCCGAAGGCCTTGGGGATGGTTCGCATAGACATCGGAGGCCATCCCCAAGCTGCGCTTGAGGCTGCCACCCGGATGTGGCACTGGACGACGGAATGCATGTACTTGTTCTGAACAGCGGCTCCAGCAGCATCAAGTTCCAGCTCTTCGACATGGGCGACGGGGAACAACTGCCGGTCAAGGGGATGGCCGACAAGATCAGGCTGGAGGATTCGTTCTTACGCAGCGAAAGCCCGAACGGCGCATCAGAGCGCCGGCCGATGGACCTTCCTGACCATCGTTCCGCGTTGCAGGCCGTTTTTGAGGCACTGAGCCGGCTGGAGGAACCTTGTGATGCGGCCGACATCGTCTTCACGGCGGGAATCGGCGAGAACAGCCCCTACCTTCGCGGCGAGATCCTCCGGCCGTTCGGGTACTTGGGATTACGGGTCGATGAAGCCAGGAATCAACAGGGGCAGACCGTCTTTTCGAGCGACGACTCGAGGGTCCGTGCGATGCGGGTCCCGACCAACGAGGAACTGGTGATCGCCCGGGACACCTGCACGCTGATCACGGGGCGTGTCCTTGCCAGCGAAGGGCGGTGACGGCCGGGTATAAAGAGAACGTGATAAACGACCCGCCTGCCGGATCGAGGAGAACCCTGACTCCTGCGGCACGGCATGGCAGCCTGGAACACCAGCCTCCTCGGCGTGGCGCGTCGCGACGTCATCGACGCAAATCCTTGCCTTTCATGCGGTTACAGCATCTTAAGAGGACAACACGCTGGCGGCAGCGCAGGCCGTCAGTCTTGGGCCGAGCCGATTCCTCGGAATTGCCGAGGCGATCCGAGGTATATTTTCAGGATTTTGCTTGACGCTGCGGGAGCCAAACGTGTAAATTTGTCTTGATTTGGTTGGGGAGTATGCTTTCGTCCCTCAGAAGGGATACTCCCTGACCCGGTCCACGCGTCACGTTTCTGTAGTACCGAGGGGACAAAGGAGCAGGACTGTGAGTAGAGGCAAGGTGAAGTGGTTTGATGCAAAGAAAGGTTTCGGTTTCATCACACCCGACGACGGAGGCGAAGACCTGTTTGTGCACTTCTCGAACATTCAGGCCGACGGGTTCAAGTCGCTTCTGGAGGGTCAACAAGTCGAGTATGTGGTAGGTCAGGGGCGGAAAGGACCCCAGGCAACGCAGGTCCGTCTCGCCTGAGCCGGACTCCCGCAGACCAAGCGGTCAAAGGCTGAAGGTCCCGTCACGATAACGGGACCTTTTTCGTTGGATGCCATCCGTGCCAGGACGGATGCCCGGGCAGGCGAGCACGCTCATCCGGGGGGCGATCTCGAAACCGAGGAACCCTATAAGCTCGAGACCGTTCATGCCGCCACCAAGGACGCAATGAAGCAGTTGCAGTTGTCGGTCCTCGAAGGCAAGAGCGAGAAGGACGCCTTGTCGGCGACCCTCGTGGCGCGAGACGCCTCGGACAAGTGGGTCACCATCCAGCTCAAGGCCCTGGGCGAGCAGATGACAAAGCTGTCAATTCGGATCGGCACCTTTGGCGACCAGACGAAATCGCACATGATCTACAACCGCATCCGGGAGAACCTGAAGGCTACGGTCGCGGCGGCAGCCTTGCCTGCCCAGACGCCGCCGGAACCGTCCGGTCCGCAGCCAGTCGGAGAGCCCGCAGCAGATCCGCCTGTCCCACCGACGCCTGTCCAGGAGGTGCCGGCTCCACCTGGTCCC
>Ga0315280_10003219_pt1 | contig 25284 bp, 25 predicted proteins | sample YL17G06_40_MG_FD_203697 | JGI IMG/M metagenome (GOLD analysis project Ga0315280, IMG submission 203697) | Sediment microbial communities from Yellowstone Lake, YNP, Wyoming, USA - YL17G06_40 | ecosystem: Environmental > Aquatic > Freshwater > Lake > Sediment | place: USA: Wyoming | collected...
GCTTTCACGGTGAATAAAGCCTGCGCTTCAGGAATGGAAGCCATTCACCTCGCCTCTCACACCCTCCTTCTTGGCGAAAGCAAAATCGCCCTAGCTGGCGGAATCGAAAACATGTCCCAAATTCCTTATCTCTTAGAGAACGCCAGATGGGGTTACCGCCTGGGTGATGGGGTTCTTATCGACGCCATGTACAGGGATGGATTGTTCTGTCCCTTAGCCGAAATGATTATGGGAGAGACGGCAGAGCTCTTGGCAGAAAAATATCATATCTCCCGCGAAGCTCAGGATGAATATGCTTATGAGAGCCAGATGAAAGCGAAGCGAGCCATGGAGGATGGAAAATTTCATGATGAAATAATCCCTGTCAAAATTCGGGAGAAAGATGGCAAGGAAACAATTGTTTCTTTGGATGAACACCCTCGGCCTGATACGACTTTAGAAAAATTGGCAAAACTCCCTCCTGTGTTTAAAAAAGGAGGAACGATCACTCCTGGCAATTCCTCAGGGCTCACTGATGGAGCCGCAGCTTTAATCTTAACCACTGAAAGCCACGCCAAAGAGCTGGGCCTCACTCCTTTAGCTCAGATCCTAGGAGCTGCCTCTGCAGGCGTTGATCCCAAAGAAATGGGCATCGGTCCCGTGCCCGCAACTCTCAAAGTATTGAAAAACCTCAAGCTCAATCTTAACGACATCGACCTCATTGAAGTCAACGAAGCTTTTGCGGCTCAAGTCCTTGCTGTTGAGCACGAACTCAAATGGGACAAAGCCAAAAGAAATATTAATGGTGGGGCCATTGCCTTAGGCCATCCGATTGGATGTTCGGGAGCGAGGATCATCGTAACCCTGCTCCACAGTTTAATCCAAGAGAAAAAAGAACTCGGTCTTGCGACCCTTTGCGTGAGCGGAGGGCAGGGGATGTCCCTTGTCCTTAAAAGAATCTAGAGAAGGTTGTGTCATGAAGCGATTATCTCCTCAAATTCTGACAAGTTTGCCCGGGAAAAAAGCCAAAAAAATCATTGCCAAAGACAAAAGGTTCACCTCAAGCTCTTACATCAAAGAATACCCTCTGGTTATTGAAAGAGGAAGGGGTGCCACGGTGGTCGATGTTGACGGCAACCGATTTTTGGATTTTATGGCAGGCATAGCAGTCAACATCACCGGCTACAGCCATCCGAAAGTCGTGAAGGCTGTCAAAAAACAGAGCGAAAAATTCCTCCATATCTGCTCCACAGATTTTTATTATGAATCTTTTGCAAATTTGGCTGAGCGCCTGGTCCAGATGACGCCCATCTCTGGCGAGAAAAGCGTCTTCTTTACCAATTCCGGCTCTGAAGCTGTTGAGACAGCTATCAAACTCGCCCGCTATTCGACCAAGCGGCCCTATATCATCGCTTTTCTGGGAGCCTTCCATGGACGGACGATCGGAGCCCTGAGTTTGACAGCGAGCAAAGCCAAGCAGAGAAGTTACTTCGCTTCACTCCTCCCGGGAGTTTATCACGTACCCTATGGCTACTGTTATCGCTGTCCTTATCACCTCATGTACCGTTTTTGCGGAATTCACTGTGCCGAAGTCATTGAAAATACACTCTGCAAATCTCTGATGAGCCCCGAAGAGATTGCCGCCATTTTTGTGGAACCCATCCAGGGCGAGGGAGGCTATATCGTTCCGCCCATTGAGTTCCACCAGAAAATCCGGGAATTTGCCACCAAGCACAATATCCTTTTCGTTGTCGATGAAATCCAATCGGGGATGGGGAGGACGGGGAAATTTTTGGCGATTGAAAATTTCGATGTCGAGCCTGATGTTGTTCTTCTGGCGAAGGGACTGGCTTCAGGACTTCCCCTCGGCGCCGTCGTTTCCAAGAAAAAATTCATGTCCTGGAAATCGGGAACACACGGCAGCACCTTCGGAGGCAATCCAGTCGCCTGCGAAGCATCCCTGGTGACGCTCGACCTTCTTGAAAAAGGATTAATGACCAATGCCAGAAAGATGGGGACGCGCCTTTTCAATCAGTTAAAAAAGCTCCAAAAGAAATATCCTATTATCGGAGATGTGCGTGGTCTTGGCTTAATGATCGGGGTGGAACTCGTCAAAGACCCGATAACGCTCGAGCCCGCCATCGATGAAACCAACGAGATAGTTCAGAGGGCTTTTCACAAAGGCCTCCTGCTTCTCCCCTGTGGTGAAAATGTCGTCCGTTTCTCGCCGCCCCTGATTATATCTTCTCAAGAGGTGGATACGGCCGTCCAGATTTTTTCTGAGGTTCTCGAAGACTTCGGAAAGGAGGGCTAAGGCGAAGTGAACAATAAAGTCATGACCATGAAAGAAGCCGTGGAAAAGTATGTCCACGACGCCGACACGCTCGTCATTGAAGGCTTCACTCATCTCATCTGTTTCGCCGCCGGACACGAAATCATCCGCCAGAAGAAGCGAAACCTCACCGCCTGCCGCTTGACTCCAGACCTTATTTACGACCAGATGATCGCGGCCGGCTGTGTCAAAAAGCTTGTTTTTAGCTGGGCTGGAAACCCGGGAGTCGGCTCTCTCTTTGGCTTAAGAAGAGCCATCGAGGAAGGAATCCCGCGTAAAATCGAGATTGAAGAATACACTCATTTCGGAATGGTCGCAAGGTTCATGGCTGGCGCTGCTAAGCTTCCTTTCATGCCCCTAAAAAGTTTCGAAGGCAGCACGCTTCCCCAAAAGAACAAAAAGATCAAATCCATCAAATGCCCTTATAGCGGTGAACGTTTTGCCACGGTTCCGGCTCTAAACCCGGACGTTGCTGTTGTCCAGGTCCAGAGAGCGGATGCCGATGGAAACGCTCAGATCTGGGGGTTGATGGGGGTCCAAAGAGAAGCTGCTTTTGCCTCAAAGAAGGTCATCATCGTGGCCGAAGAACTGGTGGAGAGCTCTGTCATCCGTTCTGATCCAAACCGGACACTGATCCCCGGCATGATTGTCGCCGCCGTTGTCATTGAACCTTTTGCCGCCCACCCCAGCTATGCTCTCGGATACTATGACCGCGACAATCAATTTTATGTGGAATGGGCCAAGATATCCAAAGACCGAGCCTCCATGGAAAAGTATATCGATGAGTGGATTCATGGAGTTTCAGGCCGGAAAGAATATATGGAGAAATTGGGCACAAATTATGTCAACAAACTCAAAGCCAAAAGCCGGCCATCCGGTTCTGTCAACTATGGGTATTGAGGAGCGAAAAATGACTTCGTATTCGCCAGCAGAAATCATGGTGGTCAGGGCAGCCAGGGAGCTAAAAAGCGGCGAAGTTGTCTTTGTAGGCATCGGTCTGCCCAATTTAGCCTGCAACCTCGCCCGAAGGCTTCAGGCGCCCGACCTGGTCTTGATCTATGAGTCAGGAGCCGTGGGCGCGGTTCCCTCGCGTCTGCCGCTCTCTATCGGAGATCCCTGTTTGGCGCAAGACTCCCTCTCCATCTGCTCCATGGTCGAAGTGTTCAATTATTATCTTCAAGGAGGCTTGATTGATGTCGGCTTTCTGGGGGGTGCCCAGGTTGACAGGTTCGGCAACATCAACTCCACCGTGATCGGAAATTATGCGAATCCAAAGGTGAGACTCCCGGGAAGCGGCGGAGCTTGCGAGATTGCCATCCATGCTAAAAAGATTATTCTCATCTTAAAGCAGACAAAAAAATCCTTCCCTGAAAAAATTGATTTTTTGACCAGTCCCGGTTTCATCAATAAGCACAACCTAAGAAAAAAATACAATATGCCGGGACACGGACCTGCATTGGTTATCACAGATTTGGGAGCTTACAACTTCTCAAAAAAAACCCACGATATTGTCTTGACCGAGATTCACCCCGGTATTTCTGTCCAAAAAATCAAGGAAAATACAGATTGGGATCTAAAAATCAGTCGGAAACTGGCCACCACCAAGCCGCCCACACAAGAAGAACTGCGAATTATAAGAGAGGACCTTGACCCTGATAAAATCCACCTCGGCTGAACCCTATTCCCTTTTTTTCCCCTTCTCCCCTTTAGATAAAGGGGAGATACAGAGGGAATCGAAGCCTTATTTTCCACGCAATCTCAAGGCAGGAAAGTCAAATAGAGATAATAGGTCCTGAAATCTAATTTTTGTTTTTTTGTTTTGAGTTCGAACGCCCTAAATGGAGATTTATAGTCACTCAGCGCTGTCTTGAAAAGGACGATGGCTCCTGCGTTCATAATTTCCCTCACCTGAGTGATCAGAAGTCCTTTCTCCAAGTGAAGGACAAGGTTTGTCCCTGCCTCACGCGCAGCCTTTATAACTTCCAGCAAGTAAGTAACATCCTTTTCTTGTTGAAGGCTTAGGTCTGAAAGATGAATCCAGGCCCCACTCCCTGCCAAATCTTCGAGCCCCTGTTCAAGCGGGCCCAGATGATAATAAACAAGCCAAGCTTCGCCTTTCCAGCAGTCGTAGGCCAGCTCGTCGAGCGCGACGAGGCTGCGCTGCCTTTCTCTGTTTGAAAGATGAAGATAAATCCCGCTTCTTCCCATCACCTTCAAGTTTGAAAAACTAACGACTCCAGGCTTCTCTTCTGCCTCTATCGGACCGTGATGAAAATAGGCAACAATTCCCCCGCCCCTGCTGTAAACTTTGCTGATAAACATGAGCTCTTGCGCACTCCGTTTGGCTTCATCTGAAGAGTATAAGTTTGCCCCCACTTCTCCCAACCACTCAAGCTCGGCCGAATCCAGCTTGCCAGTATCAATTAGGTTTAACCGCTGGCCTTTTTTCTGAGCTATCCTCGCTGCATCAAAAAGCGAGGCAAACTCTGATTGATCGTCCCGAAGAATAAGCTCGTGCCTTTTCTCCGCCATTTTTTTCTTTCCCTGGCCCAATTCCAAGAGATTTCGAAAGATATACTACCCTTCAAGAGATGTCAAGGAGAGATAGGCTCTGTTGCGAAAAGTGGGGTAAAAGTAGAAAAGGGCACAAAATTCCGATAATAGATGGGGCTAGGCTAGTCCCTGTGTGTTCGAAGACCTAGGGGGGCGGGTGGGTTTGGTCAAGAACATACAGGGACTGGCCTGGCCACCAACTGGGCGATCATTATCTTGGCCTAAAACAATAACCCCACTTTTTGCCAGAGAGCCGGGGAGCAAAGAATAGATTTTTTAGCCGTTGACAGGGCTTCACAAGGAGTGTTATTTCTTATTTGTTATTTGAGGCGTCAGCGCCTGCCATTCACGACGAAAAGGGAGTCAAATCGCAGGACAGCAAAAAAGCAAATTCTTATCTCCACAATACATCCCACCTAATGCAAACGAAATAATAATTTTTACATCTTGGTAGCCGCAGGCTTTAGCCTGCGTCGAGCGCAACCTGAAGGTTGCGGCTACCATGTAATATGATTTGCTACGTTTGTATTAGTTAACGTTGAGTCTTGACTCAGTTTCAAGTTGTAGCTTTGAATCCTCTTAAATGATTGGTGAGAAGGGTCTCTTTACTATCCACCAGAGACATTCATCAACTATTTTCAACCTACCCTTTTTCTGCGAGTCTGATAAAGAGGACCATAACTTATCGTACTTCCTGAGCAAGGATTGTATTGATTTTATAAACTCAAAATAATCTTGAGCCGAGAATGGTTTAGGATTATTGCCAATAGAGTACTCTGCGCGTAGTCCATTAGCAATGGCATTATCCCACAGCGGGAAGAAATTTGGGCAGACAACATGGAGTATTTTTGCGGATGCAACAGAGCCTACTATTGAATTTAACGAGTTATAAAGGCTTTTAACATCCACCTCATACCTGCTTAACTCCACATCGGCTAGTTCCAAAGTGCGCAAGCTTTCTAATTTAGCTTGAGGTAGGCGAATCTTGCTAGCAAGGGCTTTTTGCCAGCCGGAGTACTTCTGTCTCCCAAGTACGCGACCCATTCTGCCTCATACATATAGGTAGTCTTCAATAATGTCTTTTACGTCAAGTTCAGTGATATTCCCTAATCTAATTTCATACATTTTCTGAAGAGGTCGATGATAGTTATCATCATAGCCATATGTGTGTTCGCACTTCTCTATATTTAATCTGATTATGTTTTCAGACAGTAGATATTTATCCATCTTATCCTCCACATCATGGCTCCCAATTTGGCTCCTTCATAATACTAAAGGCGGCTGAAAAAAAAGAACTCGCTAACTTTAAGCTTTTTTCTGAGCTGCCTTCAGTTCATCAAAAAGCGAGGCAAACTCTAATTGATCGTTCCGGAGGATAACCTCGTTCCCTTTCTTCGTCATTTTATTCTTTCCTTGGCCCAATCCAAGAGATTTCAACAAATATACTACCCTCCAAGGGATGTCAAGTTAATGTAATGTTCGATTCTCCCTTAATCCCCCTTTTGAAAAAAGGGGAAAGAAGGGGGAATAGAGAAGATTGCTTCGTCGCTATGCTTCTCTCAATGACCCTTCAGGTTAGATCGCCGCGTTTCGCTCGCGATGACGCTATGCAATCGGCAAATCCAGGGAACTTGAAAAAAGGAGTGGCATCCTTTATCATTTTCAAGAGAACTATCTACGATGAACCCATGCGTTGTCCTTTTCTCCGGGGGAATAGATTCAACAACTGCCCTTTACTGGGCACTGGCTCGTTCTGATAAAGTTTTTCCGCTGACTTTTAATTATAGGCAGCGGCACAGAGTTGAAATCTCCATGGCCCGCAAGTTGTGCCGGAAGCTCAGACTGCCCCAGACAATTCTCAAAATAGACCTGAGCCAAATTGGAGGCTCTGCACTCACTGATACTCAAGTTCCTCTGCCTGAGTATGGCCGGACCGAAGAAATTGGCCCAGGATTGCCTCTGACCTATGTTCCCTTCCGGAATGGAATCTTTCTGGCATTGGCCTCAGCGTGGGCTGAAGTCCATGGAATCAAGGAGATTGTCTGCGGGTTCAACGTCATTGATTCTCCGAATTACCCGGATACGCGACGAAATTTTGTCGAGGCAATGGAAAATGCTATCAATGCCGGAACCAAAGCAGTTTTTAGCTACGAAAAACTAAAAGTTTCGGCACCCTTCATTCATCTGAAAAAATCAGAGATCATAAAGACAGGCCTTTCCTTAGGGGCTGATTACTCCTATTCGATCTCCTGTTATTCAGGCAAGGAAATCCCCTGCTCCAAGTGCTCCTCCTGTCTTTTTCGCCAAAAAGCCTGGGAAGAGGTCGGCCTCAAAGACCCCCTCCTCCAGAGACTCGAAAAGGAAGGTAAAATATGAGCTGGATACTCAAAGTCAAGGATAAATTTCAAGCGGCTCATTTTTTAAAGGATTACGGCGGCAAATGCGAAAAACTCCACGGCCACACTTTTGAGGTTGAGGTCCAGGTCGAAGTCACAGAGCTCAATAAAACCGGAATAGGGATTGATTTTGCTCAAATCAAGGAAAAATTGTCCCAAGTTCTCCCTGACCACGCCCATCTTAATGAAGTTTTTCCCTTCAACCCTTCGGCCGAGAATCTTGCCCGTCACTTTTTTCAAGAATTAAAAAAACACTTTCCCGTGAAGGAAGTCACAGTTTGGGAATCAGGGGATGCCTCCGCAACCTATTCTGAAAATCGCTGAAATTTTCCCCTCAATCCAGGGTGAAGGCCTGCGGCAGGGAGAGCCAACCATCTTTTTGCGGCTTTCAGGCTGCAATTTGAAGTGTTCTTTCTGCGACACCAAATATGCCTGGAAAGAGGGCAGAAGCTATACAGTCGACCAGGTCTTGGGGAAAGTCATTAAAATAAGCCAGAGCTATCCTGCTCGGTGGGTCTGCCTCACCGGAGGCGAGCCTTTGCGGCAAAATATAGGGGAACTTGTCCGGCGCCTTAGGGCAAAAAAGTTCAAAATCCAGGTTGAAACAAACGGCACTTTTTATAAACTTTTACCTGTGGATTGGTATACAATCTCGCCCAAGCCGCCAAAATATCTCTATCAACTTGAATACAGGAAAAAAGCGAAAGAGGTGAAAATCATCGTCACAAAAGGTCTGAAGTTTGGAGAGATTCAAAGGCTCAGGCGAGAATTTCCGAGGGAGGTGCCTATTCTCCTCCAGTCTCAATCCAACCTGAACTGGAGCAGGAGGCTTTCATTGAGACTTTCAAAACAAGCACTTACAGCAGGTTTAGAAAATATTAGAGTTACCGTTCAACTCCACAAGATATATGGATTAAAATAATATCAAAAACTGAGATTGCCACGACATCTTCGATGTCTCGCAATGACTTTGTCTGATTAGCACACTTCGCCCGCAATGACAAATTCCCCTTTTTCTAACTCATCTTAAGGTATTTTGAAAACTAGGTGACAAATTTCTTTATTATGCCCTTTTTCCTCTCAAACCAACGGTATCCAGAGCGAGTCAAATAAACTCCAAAAAGGATAATCAAAGCTCCCCAGACCTGGAAAAGCGAAATCTTTTCTCGCAAAAAAATGGAAGCAAACAAGACTGCCACGACGGGAGTCAGGTTTCCATAAATCCCGGTCTTGCTGCTTCCTACGCGCTTCACTGAAGCGTACCAGATGATGAAGCAAATGACGATCGCAAAAAGGGTGGAATAGGAAAAGGAAGCCCAGGCTTTAAATGAAACTCTTTGCCACTGGATTGCTCCGATGTCCTTGACGGAAAACGGCAGAAAAAACAAGGTTCCGATGGCCAAAGTCAGTGTGGTAAATTTGAGCGGTGAAATTTTCTCCAGGAAGGGTTTGGAAAAGACGGTATAAACGGCCCAGCAGATATTTGCGAAAAGAATCATCAAATCCCCTCTCAAGGTCTGCGACGAAAAACTGAAGTATCCCGCTTGCTTTGAGATCACAAAATAGAGGCCGATGAATGAAATAAAAATCCCCATCCATCCCGCCCAATGGATGCGCTCCCGGAGAACAAAAGAGCTCAGCATAGCAATAAAAACCGGAGTCATGGCCATGATCAGCGCAGTGTTAGAAGCGGTTGTCTGGTTGATCCCTTGGATAAAGAGGATTTGGTAGAATGTGTTCCCGATGAGGCTGATGGCGACTACTTTTAGGACATCTGCCCTAGCCAAAGAAAAGCCCTCTCCGCTTATCCAGAGCACCAAAAGCAGGATGATCATCGAAAAAAACAACCGGAGCCCGTTAAACGCATAAGGAGCAAGATCTGCCAAGGCCAATTTGACAAACGAATAATTCACCCCCCAAAAAAGTACAGTCAGGAGCATCAGAAAATCTGTAGAGCCAAACTTCTTGTATTCTTCGTTTTCAGGCATCGGGATTGTTGAGAATGACAAAGGTTAAATATTTCAGGAATAGCTTATTTTGAAATTTTTTGGGCGCGGGGGTAGTGAGCTTCGACAACAGCCTTTATTCCTCCTCTCGGGTTAAAATCTCCAGTCACAGTGGCCCGCACAGGCTTCGAGGCCTTCACCACATCCTCTAAGATTCGGTTCACCGCGTTTTCGTAGAAAATTCCCAGGTTTCGATAGCCCAAAATATATTCCTTAAGAGATTTAAGCTCCAGACAGTGCTCCCCTGGAATATAGCGAATAGTGATGGTGCCAAAATCCGGGAGACCCGTCAGGGGACAGACCGAAGTAAATTCTGGAATTTCAATTTTTATTTCATAATCCGGAAACTCATTGGGGAAAGTTTCAATTGCAGGGAGCTTCGCTTTAAGCCCTGCTTTGGCTTCTTTTTCGGTATAGCGATGGGATTTTTTCATTTCTCTTCCTTATTTTAATGAAAATTATGATATAACATTCCCTCCAGGAAGGCAATTATACTGTTCACGAGAGGAAGGATGTCCCTGGGGGGAAGGAAGCATCCCAAAGTCTGTGATAAACGGGCTTTAAAAAGGGCTCGAGCGACCATTGCGGAGATCAGCCTGAGAACCCGTCTTACGAGGGTAGCCGCAGGCCTCCTTCGGGCCAAGACTCCAAGAATGTAATATTCAGGGCGAGGATTGGATGAATGAAGAAGGCCGGGTGAAGAGGCAGAGCGGGCATGGTTCCTCGACCGAAGGGAGAAAGGTAGCCGCAAACTTTAGTTTGCGTCTTTAATTATGACGCAGGCTAAAGCCTGCGGCTACCGGGAAAACGCAGCGTGCCTTCGAATCGTCCGACCTGAGCCCTCCGAGGAAGCCGGGTCTCTCAGGCCGCCGATCGAAGCGGGCAGCCAAGCCCTTTTCAAAGCCGTAATTTAATCATCACGGAATTTGGGATGCTTACTGTGGGGAATGTCCCTATTTGAAGCTTGACCTGATTCATTTTATAATGAGCAGCGGAGTTGCGTATGAAAGAATGTAAAAGTAAACAAAACCTGGAGAGATGCAATTGCTCCTGGGAACCCTGCAGCCGCAAAGGAACTTGCTGTGAATGCCTTGAATATCACTGGAACAATCAGGAATTGCCCGCCTGCTTTTTCCCCGATGATATTGAAAGAACCTACGACCGCTCCTTAAGAAGATTCATTCAAATTTATAAAAAATGAGCGTCCATTTTATTTACGGGCCAGTCCCCTCGCGCCGCTTAGGGTTTTCGCTCGGGGTTGATATCCTCCCTTTTAAAACTTGCTCTTTTGATTGTATCTATTGCCAGTTGGGAAGGACGATCAGAAAAACGATTCAAAGAAAAGAATACATTCCCCACAAGGAAGTCCTTCATCAAATCAAAAAATCAATCGCATCGGGACAAAAAATTGACTATATCACCTTTTCAGGGTCTGGGGAGCCCACTTTAAACCAAGCGCTTGGAAAATTGATCCGAGAAATTAAAAAAATCACCGTTATTCCCGTAGCTGTTTTAACCAACAGCTCCCTCCTCACTCGTAAAGATGTAAGAAAGGCGTTGCTGGCCGCCGATCTGGTTGTCCCTTCTCTGGATGCAGCCAGCCAAGTGATCTTCATCCAAACCAACCGGCCGCATTTATCGCTTCGAGCAGAAAAGATTATCAACGGCTTGATTCACTTTCGAAAAGAGTTCAAAGGCGCTCTCTGGCTCGAAATCATGTTGGTCAAAGGAATAAATGATACTAAAGCGCACCTTGAAGAATTGAAAAAAGCCATCACTCGAATAAGGCCGGACAAAGTCCAACTGAACACAGTCGTCAGGCCTCCGGCAGAAAAATTTGCCCGCCCCCTAAGCGAGAGAGAAATGGAGAGAACAAGAAAAATCCTGGGGGATAATTGCGAGGTTATCGCCGATTTTAAAAAAAGAAAACAGAAGGCTACCAGAGAGAGCTTGGAACAGGCTATCCTTTCTATGGTCCAGAGACGGCCGGTCACGCTCAAGGATATTTCTTTTTCCTTAGGAAAGCCCTCTGAAGAAATCCTCAGGCCTCTGGACGCTCTGCTTGAAGCTAGAAAAATCAAAGCTGTGAGGCGAGGAAGTTCTGTTTATTACCTAAAAAGTTAGATCTTTTCATCTTTCTTGAATTGTGGTATCTATATATACTTTTTTTAAATGAGGAGCTCTAAGATAGGTTAAAATAGAACAAAAAGAACTCTGGAAAGAGAAACATATTAGTTTTGGAATAAAAAATAGGTCCAAAAGGGATTCAAGACATGTTCAACAATACGCACTTCCCCAACTCCAAGAAATACTGGTACATGGGGAAATTCTATGACTGGTCTGAAGGCCTGCTCCATCCCATGATGTTTGCTCTCCATTACGGCGGCTCTGTTTTTGAAGGAATCAGGGCCTATAGCACGACCAAAGGAGCTGCTATCTTCCGCCTGCCAGAACACATTGATCGGTTTCTTCATTCAGCTTCGGTGGCGAAAATGAACGTCCCTTATAACCAACAAGAGATCATGGATGCAATCAAATTAACCCTAAAAGAAAACGAGCTCCAGTCAGCTTACATCCGTCCGGTTCTCTTCTATTCCTATGGAAATTTGGGACTCGTTCCAACTTTTTGTCCTGTTGAATTGGCCATTGGAACGTGGGGGTGGGGTGCTTATTTTGGGGAAAAAGCTGAAAGGGGAGTCCATGTCTTTATTATTCCCTGGAGACGAGTCCATCATAGCCAATTGGACCTGACCGCTAAGCTCGGCGGGCTTTATGTGCAATCAACCATCTGTGCACTTGAAGCCCGCGCTCAGGGATGTGATGAAGCCGTCTTTTTGAACCTCGAAGGGAATATCGCTGAAGGACCCGGAGAGAACATTTTCGTCGTCAAAGACAAGATTATCAAAACAAATGATAAAACGGACTCGATACTCGAAGGCATTACCCGAACAAGCCTCTTAGAAATAGCCAAAGATCTGGGCTATAAAACGGTTGTCGGGCCGATAACCAAGGACGAATTTTTTAGGGCTGATGAAGCCTTTTTTTCTGGGACAGCGGCTGAGATCACTCCCATTGTCCGGGTCACCGACGGATCCAATCCCAAAGCTCCCAAAAAAGAATACACCGTGGGCTCCGGTAAAGTTGGAGAAATTAGTTGCCAACTTGAAAAGGTCTTTAAGGATGTCGTCAGCGGGAAAAACAAAAAATATGAAAAATGGCTCACTTGGGTTTATGACTAAAATGTCCCCCCTCTTTTCATTTTTCTTTAAATGTAGCAACCATGCTATTTTAGAAAAAAAATAATATTGTTTTTCATTCTCGCAAATTTTAGATATAATTCTTTCCTTTCAGGGAGGCCGTGTGGTCCAATCAAGAGACTTTTTGAAGAAGATAAATCCTTATCTGCCAGGCAAGCCGATTGAAGAGGTTGCCCGCGAACTGAATTTAAAAGGTGAAATAATTAAGCTCGCCTCAAACGAAAATCCCCTTGGAGCCTCTCCTTTAGCGCTCCAAGCGATGAGAAAGGCATTAACGGAATCATTCCTCTATCCAGATGATAGCTGTTTTTACCTGAGAAAAAAGTTGGCAGAGAGATTGAAGGTTGAGCCGGAGAATCTCATCATCGGCAATGGCTCCGTCGAACTCTTGCCTCTCACGACCTTGGCCTATCTCAGTCCCGAATACAGTGCCGTTGGCAGCGAAGGCGCATTCATCTGGTTTAAAATTGCGGCGAATATCGCCGCAGCGGAATTTATTGAAGTGCCCATGAAGAACTACGCCCACGACCTCAAGGCAATGCTCACGGCGGTCCAAAACAACACTCGATTGATCTATATTGCCAACCCCAATAATCCGACTGGAACCATCGTCACCAAAGACGAGGCCGAGGAATTTTTCCGAAAAATCCCCGAGGACATCCTGGTAATAATGGATGAGGCCTACTATGAATACATTGACGATCCTCGTTATCCCGATTCCTTCAAACTTTTTAGGGAAAGCAATAATATCCTGATCCTCCGCACATTCTCTAAGATCTACGGCCTGGCAGGAGTTCGCCTTGGCTATGGAATCGCCCCTAAAGAGGTCATTGCCAGCTTGGCAAAGTTACGAATTTCCTTCAATGCCAACCGCCTTTCCCAAATTGCCGGGATGGCCGCCCTCGATGATGATCAACATACTAAAAGAGGGAAAGCCGTCAACGATGCCGGAAAAGAATATCTCTACAACGCCTATCAAAAATTGGGGCTCTTTTATCTTCCAACTTATGGAAATTTTATTTTTGTCGACTTCGACCGAGATAGTCAGATTGTTTTTGAAGCCCTCTTGAGAAAAGGAATTATCACTCGAACCATTAAAGAATACGGATTTCCAAATGCCCTGCGCATTACCATCGGCACCGAAGAGCAGAATCATAAATTAATCAGGGCCCTCGAAAAGGTTCTCTAAATATTTAAATAAATAAAGGAGGTTAGGAATGATCGTTAAATTAGCGAATGGCAAAGAGCTTCCCGTTGAGATGTATAAAACGAGGATGGTTCAAAAAATCACGCTCCTTCCTGCTGAAGAACGGCTCAAAGCCATCAAAGAAGCAGGCTACAACACCTTCCTGCTTAAAACAAAAGACGTTTTTCTGGATATGCTCACTGATAGCGGCGTGAACGCCATGAGCGACAATCAATTCGCGGCTTTCATTAAAACCGATGACGCCTATGCCGGAAGCATGACTTTCTACGAATTTGCTGACGCCGTTAGAGATGTCCTGGGCTATCAACTTGTGATGAATGTCCACCAGGGAAGGGCGGCTGAACATCTGTTGTCAAAGGTCTTTGGGAAACCGGGTGGTGCAATTATCACTAATTACCATTTTACGACGACCAAAGCCCACATTGAAATCACCAGCCAATCCGCCTGCTTAGAGCTCTACGCTGACGAGGCCTTAAAAACAAAGAGTTCACATCCTTTCAAAGGCAATATGGATCTTCAAAGATTACAGGATGCAATCAAGAAATACGGAAGAGAAAAGATTGGCTATGTGCGCATGGAAGCTACAACCAATCTCCTTGGCGGACAGCCCTTCTCGATGGAAAACTTAAAAGCGGTCAGAAAGACCTGTGATCAAAATGGGCTTCTCCTCGTCATCGATGGGAGTTTAATAACGGAAAACGCCTACCTTATTTGGAAGAGAGAAAAGGGATACGAGAATAAAACGGTTTCAGAAATAGTAAAAGAAATGTGCGCCTTCGCCGATCTCTTCTATCTCAGCGGAAGAAAAAATACCTGTGTGAGGGGTGGATTTATTGCAACCAATAACAAAGAATTATTTGGGCAATTAGAGCCCTGGCTGCCCGTCTATGAAGGATTCTTTACCTATGGTGGGATGTCTATGAGAGAAATCGGAGCCATGGCTGTTGGACTGCGGGAAATGGTTGATCCCTCTGTGGCTGGCTGTTCAATCGAGCAAATAAAATATTTTGTCGAAACCCTTGATGCGATGGGGATACCCGTCGTCACTCCTCCAGGAGGATTGGCCTGCCATATCGATGCCAGAAAATTCCTGCCCCATGTCCCTAAAGAGCATTACATCGCTGGAGCATTGACAGCAGCACTCCATATTGCTTCCGGAGTAAGAGGTATGGAAAGGGGCACGATTTCGATGGACCGCGACAAAGACGGCAACGAAGTCTATGCCGATCTAGAATTGACCAGAATCGCGCTTCCCAGAAGGGTTTATACGATATCCCATATCGAATATATTATCGACAGGCTAAAATGGCTATACGAAAATCGAGAACTGATCAAGGGATTAAAGTTTGTCTCTGAGCCGCCGGTGCTCCGATTCTTCCTGGGCAAATTAGATGCGCTTGACAACTGGAGCCGAAAATTATGCGATGTCTTTAAAAAGGATTTCGGCAGCAATTGGTAAAAAAATAAAAAATTCTCCATTCAAGACTCAAGAAGATATTCAGCTTTAAAAAGGAGGTGTTATTTATGACAAAATTTATTCCCTTGGTGCTAAGTCTTTTTCTCCTCATTGCCTTTCCCCTGACTCTTCACAGTTCCAATATTTTTCCTTATGAGTACAAAATCGAACAACTGGAAAACGGACTCAAAGTCGTATCCATTCCCCTCAATAATCCCAATATCATTTCCTATTACTTGATTGTCCGCTCTGGCTCCAGGAACGAGGTCGAACCGGGGAAGTCGGGATTCGCTCACTTCTTTGAGCACATGATGTTTAAAGGCACGAAAAAAGTTCCCCGCCCGGCTTATGACAATTTTTTGACTCTGCTGGGAGCAGGAACAAACGGCTACACCACAGATGATTATACCTGTTATTTTGTTGTCTTTGCGGGGAGAGAAAATCTTGAAAAAGTCGTGGAAACCGAAGCTGACAGGTTCATCAACCTTTACTATGACGAGGAAATGCTTAAAACCGAAGCACCGGTCATCGAGGGAGAATACTATTCAAGTGTGTCAAGCCCAGACCGCCGTCTCTACGAACTTCTTAGAGATACGGCCTTCCAAAAACACTCATACAGGCACACAACCCTCGGTTATCTCAAGGACATTCTGGACATGCCTAACCAGTTCGAGTACAGCCAGCTTTACAAAAAGAGGTTTTATGCCCCTGATAACTCCATCCTGCTTGTCGCGGGCGATTTCGACCACAATAAACTAATGGAATTAGTCACAAAGTATTACAGCCCCTGGGAGAAATCCAATTACACACTTGTGACTCCCGAAGAACCACTGCAAACCCAAGCCAAGCGGGCCCATTATGATTGGCCCACAAAAACCCTGGCCAGACTCGCCATAGCTTTTCATGGCCCGGCCTACTCGGATGAAAAATTTGACAAGGCTGCTCTTGACCTTCTGGCTGAAATTGCTTTTGCATCTTCCTCCCCCCTGTATCAGAAGCTCGTCATCGAAGAGCAAAAATGCCAAGCCCTTCGTGCTGATTTCTCCGACCACCGAGACCCTTATCTTTTAACGCTTTACTCGATCATCAAAAAAGACGAAGACCTCACCTATGTTGAGGAGGAAATCTTCAAAGAACTGGAAAAGCTCAAGACCGAACCTGCTTCAGCGGAGAAACTTGCCGACATCAAATCGAACCTTAAATATTCTTTTGCTAATATACTTGGAACGACTGACGGTGTTGCCGGCGCACTCGCTGATTTCATTAGTTTGACCACTGACCCAGGTTCAGTCAATAAACTCTTTGCCCTGTATGAAAAAGTGACTCCTGCAGATATTCAAGAAATGGCCAAGAAATATTTCCAAAAAACTAACAGCACGGTGGTTACTCTGACCGGAGGGAAAGCAAAATGAGAAAGAACATGAAATATTTTTTAGGAATTTTTCTCTTGGGTTTATCAGTGATCTGCCTCTCCTCCAGCAAGAAAGCCGACCCGAACCTGCTCACCTCTGAACTTTTGCCCGTCGAAGGAAACCCGCTCGCGAGCTTTCGCATCCTTCTGAACATCGGCACGGCCAATGATCCGGCGGGGAAAGAGGGCATCTGCCAGCTCACGCTCTCCATGCTGGCCAACGGAGGAAGCAAAACTCTAACTTTCAAAGAAATCACAGAGAAGTTTTATCCGATGGCTGCGAGCGTCTCGCTCGATGTTGATAAAGAGATGTCTGTTTTTTCAGGAACCATCCATCGCGATAACCTGGAGAAATACTATGCAATCCTTAAAGATATGCTCCTCAACCCTGGCTTCCGCGAAGACGATTTCACGAGGATCAAGACCAACCAACTCAACTTTCTCGAAAAAACTCTGGTCAACAACATGGACGAACAGTTCGGAAAGGAAATTTTAAACCTGATGCTTTACGAGGGGCATCCCTATGGCCACAATGATGCGGGAACAGTCGAGTCCTTGAAGAGCTTAACTCTGGATGATGTCAAAGCCTTTTACAAAGAACATTTTATCCAGGGAAATATCACTATCGGCCTCGCCGGAGGCTATCCTCCAGATTTCCCGGCCAAAGTTGCAGCAGACTTCTCCAAACTCCCCCAGGGCTACACGCCTCGTTTGACCCATCCGGCGCCGCGAATGCCTCAAGGCCTTGAAATCGTCATCGCTGAAAAGCAAACTCCGGCCACAGCCATTTCCCTGGGCTTCCCTGTTTCCCTCACGAGAGCGGACAAAGACTTCTTCGCCCTCTGGATTGCGGGCTCCCATTTCGGAGAACACCGTCAGCATGTCTCGCTCCTCTTCCAGAAAATCCGTGAAGAAAGAGGACAGAATTACGGCGATTACGCCTACATCGAGCACTTCATCCAGGGAAGGGACAAATTCCCGGCCACAAATTACTGCCGCCAGCAACAGTATTTTTCGATCTGGATCAGGCCGCTGGCAAATTCCAACCGCCACTTTGTCATCCGTCAGGCTATCAGAGAGCTCAAGAAACTGGTGGAAGAAGGGATTTCCAAAGAAAGGTTTGAACTCGTCCGGACCTATCTCCTCAATTACACTAAGCTCTACGCGCAGACTCTGGGCGAAAGGCTTGGCTGGCAGATAGATTCCAAATACTACGGCTACCAGGATTTCTTGGCAGAAGTCCAGAAAAGGCTTCCAGAGCTCACCCAGGAAGATGTGAACCGCGCCATCAAAAAATACCTGAACTTCAACAACATCAAGATTGCCATCATCACTCAGGAGGCAGAGGGCTTGAAGAGTGACCTCGTGGCGAACACTCCTTCACCCATAAAATATGCGAACCCTAACATGCCCAAACAAATTCTGGATGAGGACCTCGTCATCCAGACTTTTCCTCTCGATGTCAAGCCTGAGAAAGTGAGAATCACCCCGGCTTCGGAATTCTTCCAGAAGGCAGGGATTCCTAAAAAGTAAGATTTCGATAACTACCGGAGCAAGCGTTTTTCTTCTTATGACCGTACCGGAGGAAACCGGGATTCATTCTCCATCGAACCCGGAAAGACCATTGTCCTGGCAGATATAAAAGGGCCGGCCGCTGTCCACCACATTTGGGTTACCAGTGCCGCAGAAGCATTCTAAGGGAGAAAAATCATTCTGAGAATGTATTGGGATGGAGAGCAAAACCCCTCGGTCGAAGTACCCATCGAAGATTTTTTTGGGGTAGGGCATGGCCTTAACCGCAATCTCAGCTCGCTCCCGATCACTTGCTCCTCAGAAGGAAGAGCCAGGAATTGCTACTGGTACCTGCCCTTTCGCCAATCTGCCTTAATCACGGCAACAAACGAAGGGAAAAATCCTGTTGGTGCTTTTTATTATTATGTCGATTACCGAGAACTCCCAGACCCTCCTCCTGACATTCCCTATTTTCATGCCCAATACCGCCAAGAAATGCCCTGCGAACCGGGCAAGAATTACCTAATCCTTGAGGCTGAAGGGCGAGGATATTATGTCGGCTGCAACCTGAGCATTCTCCAGCGGACTATGGGATGGTGGGGAGAAGGGGATGACATGATCTATGCCGACCGCGAGGCAGAACCGTCCCTTCACGGCACTGGGTCAGAGGATTATTTCTCGGATGCCTGGGGAATGAGGCCGGACGAAAATCTGTTCTACGGCTGCCCCCTCCAGGAAGAAGACTCCCAGGTTGGCTCCAAAGCAACAGTCTACCGCTTCCACATCCCTGACCCCATCCCTTTTAAAAAATCCATACACGTGACTATTGAGCATGGCCATGCCAATGACCGCTCTGACAACTACTCTTCTGTAGCCTACTGGTATCAGAGCGAACCGCACAAGGCATTCCCTCTGCTTCCTTCTGTTGATGCCAGACTTCCCTTTGCCTTTGAAGCTCCCGATAATTTTGTCCTTCCCAAATGGGAGGAAGCGAAGGGAGAAGCGAGAGCCGCAAGAATCAGCGATCTTCGAAGGATTTTCTTCTGAAAAAGAAATGGCTGTGCTTAACCTCAAAAAAGGCTGGAACAAAGTCCTGGTCAAAGTTTTGCAGGGGGCAGGAGGCTGGGGATATTATCTGCGCTGCCGTCCTTGGAACAAGGTCTCCCCCTGGATCATCAGAGAGAAGAAAGCCAACTGCTTTGAGGGAGCGATTTTCGCTGCCGCAGCTTTGCATCAAATAGGTCATAAACCTCTGGTGCGCAATCTCAGAGTCGTGAATGACGATGACCATGTGATCGCTCTGTTAAAGAAAAATGGCCGGTGGGGGCTGTGGCTAAATCGAATGTCAAATTGCTTCGCTTTCGGGAGCCTGTGTATAAGAACTTAAGCGAACTCGACCTCTCCTATTTTGATATGTACTACAATACTCTTGGCGAAAAACCCCGAGGGCTTATTCCCTCCCGTTTTGCCTCGCTCAGTTTGACTCTCAAAACTGGATGACAACTGAAAAAGACCTGATTTACATCGGAGAGCGTTTGGATGAGGTCAAACACTTCAAAATCATAACCCCAGCCATGGCCCGCTCGCTCCATAAGATGGACAAAGATTTATTCAAAGCAGGGCTTTTGGGAGCGAAGAAATCAGGGCTTTACAAGCCTAAAAAAAGAAAGTAGGTTATCTCTCGCTAAGGATCTCTTCAGCCTTGGCAGAGACAAGATCCCACGCTTCCCGCACATGTCGCTCCTCTGTCGTCCTCTGGCCGATCGCCAACCGAAGGGTATATTTGCCGCGGAGGGAAGTATGGGTCAGGAATATTTTTCCGGTTGCGTTTATCCTCTCCAATAGTTTTTTGTTCAGAACGTTGAGCGCATCTTCGCTCCGGCCGTCATTCGCCCGGAAACAGACAAGGCTTAAGGCAACGGGAGCCATAAGCTCAAAATTCTTATTCCCCTCCACCCAAGACTTGAAGACCTGGGCTAAGCGAAGATGCTCTCTCACCAAAGCTTGAAGCCCTTCCAATCCATAAGAGCGGATGACAAACCATAACTTGAGTGCTCTGAATCTCCTTCCCAGCTGAATCCCCCAGTCGCGAAAGTTCTTTACGTTGGCGTCCAGACCTGTTTTGAGATATTCGGGATGAATTTCAAATGTCCGCACCAGAGTCCCCGCGTCTTTGACGAAATAGGCCGAGCAATCAAAATTGGTGAACATCCATTTATGAGGATTAAAGACAAAAGAGTCCATGGACTCTGCTCCCTCCAGCATCCACTTTTTCTCGGGAAGGATGGCGGCGGTCCCTGCAAAAGCCGCATCCACATGAAGCCATAATCCATGGCGCTGGCAGATTTTTCCGATCGGCTCCAAGGGGTCGATGGCTGTTGAGGAGGTTGTGCCTAAAGTTGCGATAACACAAGCGGGCTGCAGCCCTTTATCTCTGTCAACCACTATGGCCTTTTCAAGCTTCGCAGGAATCATGGCGAAGGTTTTATCCGTGGGGATTAGCCGAAGATTATCTGTCCCGTAGCCTGCAATTTTAACTCCTTTTTCGATGCTCGAATGAGCTTCTTCTGAAGCATAGACAATAAGAGGCTTTTTCAGGCCTTTTTGATTGGACTCAAAATTGGTGGCTCGCTCCCTCGCTGACAGGAGCGCGCACAGGGTCGCCGTCGAAGCTGTATCCTGAATGACCCCCTCCATCCAATCCGGAAGCCCGAGCATCTGACGCAGCCAATCCAGGACTACTTCCTCAAGCTCAGCCGCTGCAGGAGAGGTCTGCCAGATCATGCATTGGGCACCAAGCCCGGCCGTGAGCAATTCAGCCAGCACCGAGGCAGGGCTGTTATTGGCCGGGAAATAGGCAAACCAGGAAGGATGCTGCCAATGCGTGATTCCAGGCAGGATGATTTCTTTAAAGTCATAGAAGAGCCTCTCCATGGGCTCACTCTGCAGGGGAGGCTGGTGAGGGAGTTTGGCTTTAATCTCGCCCGGCCTGACCTGGGACATCACGGGAAATCTTTCCACATTCGCCATATAATCAGCTACCCAGTCAACAAATTTATAACCGAACTGCTTAAATTCTTCTTTCTCCATCGAAGGCCTCCTTAAAAAAATTCAATGAATTTTGAACTTTTTCCTGAATTTATTCTACAAAATTCCTGCTTTTTGAGTCAAAATCCTGAAAACTCCGGTGATTTTTAACATATTAAGCTAAAAAACCTGCAAAATAGCTCAATTTAGCCTGAAAAGACTGCGAAAGGAGCCTCAAAAATAGAAAAATCAAAAAATTAGAAAAAAATATTGACATATTTTTATAAATTGTGTTATAATAATAATTGATATTTTGGGGGGATATAAAAAAACAACAAAAAGTTGACCTTTTCTATATTCGTCCATCCAAAAAAGTCCGCAACTATTTTTCATTTTCTTACGTATATATAATTGAGAAGGCTGAGATGAAAAAGATATTCGAGGCAGGGCACAAAAAGCAAACAATCCTCCTTTTACCCCTCCTTTTTTCTGGGAGTTTAAAAATAGATCCGCTTATCTCTTAATCCATTCCCTCAATTAGGCTGTCTTTACTCTCTCAGAAGAGAGAAGGCAGCCTATTTTTTTACTTTGCGTTTACCTGGAAAGTTCATCTTTCCTTTATCCTTGCCCACTTGTTAGGGGATGTTAAGTAGAGAGATCTTCCTTATTCGACGACGATCTGACGATAATTAAAAATGAGCTTGATAGACTTTCTAATCGGCGGTAACTGTTATGGACAACCCGCATCGACCATCATCACCCCCATCATTGTCATACTTGTCAAAGATGATCATGATCGTATATTGCTTGCTGTTTCCAGACTCGAGGCCGGCCGTTACTTGGGGAAGGGTGATGGTGTAGCTACCAATTATTTTTTCTAATTTTGATATTGCAAAAAAGAAAAGAATCGTATAAATTATAAAGTGAGCTTTAAGCTCAGTTTTTCTTTGACAATTGAATTTCCAGGTTTAAAGGTGAGGGAAGTCCGTGTGAGACGGACACAGCCCCCGCTACTGTAACCGGGGACAAATCCCAGAAGATGCCACTTTTCTCAGTTTTGAGAGAAGGAAGGCCTGGGAGGAGGATAATCCGGAAGTCAGGAAACCTTCTTTAAACCGAAAAAGCCCATCTTCGGGAGGAAGAGCGGGTGATTTTTTTTGCATATTTTTTGCCGCATTGGAAAAACTAGCTAGAGCCGAGTTTGACACTCAGGCAATTTAAAGCGGGGGCAATTGTTCATGGAGGTATGAGAATGGCCAGAAAATTTGTTTTATTTACTTCCGCGATTTTTCTCTCTTGTTTGTTTGCCTTTTCAGAAGAAAAAAAGGATAAAACTCCCCCGCCCCCTCTTCAGTACGATGTTGTGGTTACAGCCACCCGGATGGAAACCCCCTCTAAGGAAATCGCAAGTTCTATAACTGTGATTTCAGCCCAGGATTTAAAAAATTCAAAAAAAAACACCGTTCTGGAAATCTTGGAAGAAGTTTTGGGTGTCTCGACCCTTCAGAATGGAGGGAAAGGCGGAGCCGCTTCGGTTTCCCTCAGGGGAGCGAATTCCGAGCATACGTTAATCCTTCTTGATGGCGTTGAGCTCAATGATCCCATGACACCGTCGCGCTCCTATGACTTGGCTCATCTTTCTCTTGAAAATATCGAAAGGGTCGAAATCCTCCGCGGCCCCCAAAGCACACTCTACGGTTCAGACGCTATCGGCGGAGTCGTGAACATCATCACCAAAAAAGGTAAAGGCAGGCCAAAATTATCGCTTTCCACAAGCGGCGGGTCCTACGGAACAGGAGCTGGCACAGCAGGGCTAAGCGGCAGTGGCGATAAAGTGAACTATTCTTTAGGCTTTTCTTGCTTTTACACTAGGGGAATATCCGCGGCAAGTACTGCTTATGAAGGAAACCATGAGCGAGATGGTTACAGGAATCTTTCGTTCTCTGGAAGGTTGGGATTTGTCCCTCGCCAGAATCTAGAAGTTGACTTTATTGTTCACTCGGTCTGGGCGAAGACTGACCTGGATAATTTCGGAGGAGCTTTTGGAGATGATCCAAACAACACGCAAGATTACAAGTCTTTTTTCGTTAAGGGGCAAATGCGAGCGCTCTTGTTCAGAAACCGCTGGGATCAAAGATTGGGAATAGCTCTTGTTGACTCCAACCGCCACTACGAAAATCCCGAAGACCCGGTTCATACTTTTGATCGAGAGAAAGGCGATTTCAGAGGTCAACTGTTCCGGATGGATTGGCAAAATAATTTCTTCCTCGCGGCGACAAACACCTTGTCTTTTGGGATTGATTATGAAAGGGAACAGGGAAAATCTGAATATTATTCTTGGAGTGCCTGGGGGCTATTTGTAAGTGCCTTCCCCCGCCAACAAGCCAACTCGATAGGTTTCTACCTCCAAGACCAAATTAGGCTCCAAGATCAGTTTTTTGCAACCGCAGGAGTGCGGCTCGACCAGCACAGCCAATCCGGCCAGGCTCTAACTTACCGGCTCGCTCCAGCTTATTTTCTCAAAAAAACTGGGACTAAACTTAAAGCAACATTAGGCACAGGTTTTAAGTCCCCCTCTCTCTACCAGCTCTATGCCCCTCCCACTGCCTGGGGTTCTATCGGAAACAGGAATCTTTTGCCGGAGAGAGGAATCGGGTGGGATTTTGGGCTGGAACAGCCATTTGTTCAGGGAAAATTACTTTTAGGAGCAACCTATTTCTTTAACACCTACCGTAATCTCATCAACTTTGAATCTCTTCAAGGATATGTCAACATCGGGAACGCGGAATCTAAAGGGCTGGAACTTTCCTTGGAGCTCAAGCCCAGCAAAGAATTTTTATTGAGAGCCTTCTACACGAAGCTTGAAGCCAAGGATAAAGACAAAAACTTGCCCCTTTTAAGAAGGCCCAAGGATAAATTCACCGTAAACCTTCATTCCATTTTTCAAAAAAAATGGAATCTTGATCTTTCGCTCGTTTCTGTCGGAAAAAGAGACGATCTCGACTTCACCACCTGGCCTTCCTCCCATGTCACTCTGGCTCCCCATACTCTTCTGAATGCCTCGCTCTCCTTTGACCTCAACTCTTCCTTCCAAGTCTTTGCCAAACTGGAGAATATTCTCGATGAAAAATATGAGATGGTCTATGGATACGGGACACCGGGTTTTTCTGTTTATGGAGGGTTCAAACTTGGCTATTGAGAGCAAGTAATTCTAAGTTATCGGAGATGATCGAAAAGAATCTTTAATCCAACAAGTATAAGAATAACACCGCCCAGCAATTCCACTCTTTTGCCGATGAGTTTTCCCAAGAAAGGCCCTATTTTTACTCCAAGCGCAGTCATAGCAAAGGCGACAATGCCAATAATAACCGCAGGATAAATAATGCCTACATGAAGTGCGGCAAGGCTCAAACCTACCGCCAAAGCATCCACACTTGTGGCCAAGGAAAGGATCAAAAGGGATGATCCTTTTGTAGGGTCAGAAATGTATCTCTTGGGCTTCTCCCCAAATTTAAAGGATTCCCGAATCATCCTTCCGCCGATGAAAAAGAGCAAAACAAAAGCCACCCAGTGGTCAAAAGCCTGGACATGCTTCAAAATATTTTCGCCAGCAAACCAGCCGACGATCGGCATCAGAAACTGGAAAAGGCCAAAATGGAAGGCAAGCCTGAAAGCCTGGTTTGGCGTTATTCCTTTCAGAGTGAACCCCATCCCCAGCGAAACAGCGAAGGCATCCATCGCCAGACCTAAAGCGATGCCGAGGACTAGTAAAAGGTTCATTTTTTAAAATATTCAAAGCGGCGATAACTGCGATATTTAGAAGAGGTTGCCGTGCTTCGCTGGCAACGACAGTTGAAATAAAATGAAAGAGAGAGATTATGAAAATTCATGAATCCTATAATTACAAACATTATAACAGATGGTGGAAAGAGAAGAAAATTTCTCATCTCAAAGAATTCCAGATATAATATCAGCTTTTAGGATAAAATTTAACCACATAATTCATGGATTGGTTGAATGGCAGAAAAAGATAAAATCATCCTCCGGGGCGTCAGAGTTCACAACTTGAAAAACATCAACCTGGACATCCCGCTGAATAAGCTAATCGTCGTCACTGGAGTCAGCGGCTCAGGAAAATCCTCCCTCGC
>Ga0315280_10003223_pt1 | contig 25269 bp, 27 predicted proteins | sample YL17G06_40_MG_FD_203697 | JGI IMG/M metagenome (GOLD analysis project Ga0315280, IMG submission 203697) | Sediment microbial communities from Yellowstone Lake, YNP, Wyoming, USA - YL17G06_40 | ecosystem: Environmental > Aquatic > Freshwater > Lake > Sediment | place: USA: Wyoming | collected...
ACGTTTCGTCGACGATCGTGCCGGCGGGGGTGAGGCGCACGATCAGCAGCGCCAGCGAGCAGACCAGCAGCAGGGCGACTGCGGAGCGCGGAATGCGGAGTGCGGAGTGCGCAATGCGGAGTGCGGAATGCGGAGTGCGGAGTGCCGAGTGCGCAATGCGGAGTGCGGATTTCAAGCCCGAGTTCCCCCATCCGCAATTCCAAGACGCCGGCCGCACAACGAGGCGAGTAAGAAAGTTTTTCATGGCGCGCCTCCTCACTTCACCCGCAGCCGCAACCGCTGGAGCGTGGCCGCCGGCTGCAGATTCTTCATCTGGGCCTCGACCGCCGCCGGCGGCGTCACCGCCTTGTCCCACCAGCGTACGGACGCGTCGCTGAGCATGGGGGCCAAGTCGCTGCGCTTGTCAACCACCACTTGGACGAAATACTTGGTGCGGTCCGCCGACAGCACCCCGCTCCAGCCCAGAATCTTGACCCCGGCCGCGGCCTGAAGCGCGGGCTTCCGCCGCGGGTGGGGCATGTACTTGGGCCGGAACGGATCGTCCTTCGTTCCTTTACCGTCCACCGGCACGATCGCATAAATGCGCGTGTGCGACTCGAACGGCGACACGCGCTGCGCGTATGCGGTGAGGCAGAACAGAAAGAGCAAACAGGTAGCGAGAAACAACGGAAAGGGCCGCCCTGGAAGCATGGTTCACCTCCCGGCAAAGAATTGACGCATGATGCACACAAGTCCAGTAAGTTGTCAAGCAGAAAGTGAAAACCGCAGGTAACCAAAGGCTATTTATCTATTTGACCATCGCAAACAAAGTTCCCGCTCATATCAACAGCGCCCTTTGCTTTCAGCGACTTATGCTGGGTGGCCTGGCGGTCGCCGGTACAGGCCCGAAAGGGGGGCGCGGCAAGCGGCGCCCCTACCGCTCCGCCGCCGGCGGCAGGCAGGTGCTGCGCGGACACAGGCTAGAAGCCTGTGCCACTGAATTTGCTGTCCGAACTATATTTGCTTTGTTTTCAACAGGCGCAGGCCGTGAAAACGTTTCCAAACTTGACACGTATGCTATAATGAAATTATAGAAACAGAATGATAATTTCAGAGCTTTTCGGCTCCGGCCAATATATAACCATTAAAATAATGGCTCCGGTTAGGTAAGCATAACAAAATAAAGGAACTAGAAATAGACACAACCGTCCTGTAATCCAGTAAAACGGCCAATTAAACGACGGGAAATGGGCGGCCGGCGCCGGGATCGCGGGGCCGGCGGGCGGGGAACGCAGTGACGAGTGATGAGTGATGAGTGATGAGTAGCCAGCTAACGACCAGCAGCCAGGCGCGAGGTCCGGCGCCCCTCTCCCTTAAACCCTTAACGGAGAAGCGGACATTTCCTGTGGCCTGAAGCCTGTAGCCTGCGGCCTTCATTTTGTGGTACGCTTCCGCGGGTTTGGGGCGGGGAGCACGCTTCATGGCCGAATACGCAGCGTTTCAGCCCACCAAGGCCGGCGCCAGGCAACTCAAGCTCCTGGAAGCGCGGGAGAGCAAGCGCGGCCTGTTCATTGTGTTCGAGGGCCCCGATGGGGCCGGCAAATCCACCCAGAAGAAGCTGTTCAAGAAGTGGCTGGAGAGCGAGGGCCACCAGGTGGTCTCCACCAAGTCCAACTCCTCGCTGCTGGTCAAGCCGTTGATCCGGGCGCGGAAGCTGGCCCACGCTCTCAGCCCGGCGGAGGCCTGCCTGATGGAAGCGGCCGAATTCCGCCACCGGCTGGAGAACGAGATTCTGCCCGCCCTGTGGAAAGGGCAGATCGTGTTGGCCGATCGCCACCTGTTTACCAACCTGGCGCGCAACGCGGCGCGCGGGCTGCGCCTGGACTGGCAGTTGAACGCCTATGCGCCTTTGTTTTGGCCCGACATGGTCTTCTACTTCGCCATCTCCGCCGAAGCTTCCATCGACCGCATTGCCGCCACCGGGGAACCCACGTACTACCAGGCGGGCCAGGACATCACCGACATCGACAACCCCTTCGCCAGCTACCGGCAATTCATGAAGCGCGTCCTGCAGGAATACGAATCGCTGGCCCTGATTTTCCGCTTCATGACCGTCGATGCCGAGCAGTCCATCTACACCCAGCACCGCAATCTCCGGCAGTTGTTCCGGCAGGGAATGAAGCGGCCGTGGACGGAGTGGAACGCCGACGCGGTCCTGGAATGGCTGGCGCACAAGCCGCCCGCCGGCGAGGTGGAGAGTGAGTGAAAAAGCGCCCAATGAGAGTCGCCTGATCGCCCTGGAGGGCACCCATGGGCCGGACTTGGCGGCGGCCACCGAATCGCTGCTGCGCAAGCTGGCCGATCGCAAGAGAGCCTGGGGGGCCAGCCGCTGGGACGCTTCCAACACTTTCTTCGAGATGCGCTTTGCCAAGTCCAGCGTGCCGCCAGCCTCGGTCCGCATGCTGATCCTGCTCTACGCCTCCGACCTGGTGTTCCGGCTGCGCTGGGAGATCGCGCCGGCCCTCAAGGAAGGCAAGCTGGTGGTTGCCGCCCCTTACGTGGACACGGCGGTGGCCCTGGGGGTGGCCGTAGGGCTGCCCAAGCGCTGGCTGGCGGACTTGTTCAGCTTCGCCCCCAAGCCCGACGGCGTCTTCCGTATCGAAGAAAAGAAGAAGAACTGGCACAAGAAGTGCAAACCGGGCGACGGGTTCGTGGAATTCTGTTGCTCGGTCCTGGCCAACTCCCACCCCTACCCCGATCCCGCCGACATTCGCGCCAGGGCCCTCGACTACCTGGACAATCTGCAGGAGAAGAAGGGCTGCAGCGAACTGAAGAAGAAGGCTGTGGCCGCCATCTGCGAGAGCTGAGGGTTGGGACGCAGATCAACGCAGAATGACGCAGATCAAAGCGGCGGAATCTGTTCGTATCTTATCTGCGCGTACCTGGGTTGATCCGCGTCCTATTCTCGCCGGTGGTCACAGCGCGTCGTAGGGAGCCGGTTCGGCGGGCTGCTCGGGCTTGATGCGCGCAATCGTGTGGAAAAACTCGTCGAGGCTGGCGACGCAGGCACGGTCGTCCAGGATCACCGCGACTTCGCGGCGGAAGTCGAGAGCTTCGGCGTCGAGCGAGATGCTGCCGATGGCCGCCGTCTGTCCGTCAACCAACAGCAGGCGGCCGTGCGAAATCATGTCCTTGCCCACCGCGCCGCCGTCCAGCAGTTGCACCTCGACGCCCGCGGCGCGCTTGGCTTTCAACAGGCTGTGAATGCCCGGGTCGGTGATGCGGCGATCGATAATGGCAATGCTCTGGCCGGCCTGCTCCATCAGCTCCACGAACTTGGCGCGGGCCCGCTGGGGGCTGATGATCAGCCGCTCGCTCAAGCCCTGGGGCAACGACGACTCGGTGGAGTCGCGGTCGCTGTCAAACAGCGTCTGCAGCCCGGAGACAATTTCCTTCGCGGTGGTAATCAGGACGAAGTCGCAGGTCTTGTCGAAACACTTGCGGGTCAGGTTGCCGGAGGCGATCAGCGCCGTTTCCTCGTCGGCTACGATGTACTTGGCGTGATACTTGATGACCGGGTCGGCATAGCGGCGAACCTTGGCGCCCATGCCTTCCAGGAACATCTCCAGGTCGGCCAGCTTTTCCTCCCAGCCCTTGGCCCGGGCCGTCATCAAGGCTTCCACCTGGACGCCGCGCCGGATGGCATCGTCCAGCTCGTCCATGACCTTGAAGTCGTCACAGCGGAAGACGGAAAGGATCAGCCGCCGGCGGGCGGAACGAATCACTTCGATCACCGCCTCGCGCCGCTCGCCCTGCGCCACGATGAGGCGTTCCTCGCCCGACGGAGCCGGTCGCCTGTTGGGGGATCCTGTGGCCATCGGTTGTCCTGAGTCCTGAAGTGTAAAGGAGAAAGGGCAAGGGGGAAAGCTAAAAGTTGAGACAGGCTGTAGGCCGTAGGCTGTAGGCAAAGCGCCTACAGCCCACAGCCTACAGCCGGTGGTCAGCCTTCGAAGCTGCGCAGCGCGTCGCTTTCGTCGTTGAAGATCTGGAACACGGAGTCGATCCTGGTGAGGCGCAAGGCGTCCCTGACCCGCTTCTGTATTCTGAGCAGCTTCAAAGCGCCGCCCCGGCCGCCGGCCGAGGTCATGCTGGACACCAGCTCGGCCAGGCCCGAGCTGTCGACGTAATCCACCTCCTCCATGTTCAACAGGATTTTCTTGTGGCCGTCAAGCAGCAGTTCGCGCACCGTATCCCGCAGTTCACCGGAGTGCTTGCCGAGCGCGATGTCTCCCTTGATATCGATGATGACCACATTGGCCACTTTCCGCGTATTCACTTTCAGACCCACGTGTTCCTCCGGCACGTTCCGTCATCGGCCAATCTGACGGCGGAACGGGTCAACCGATTATCGTGACTCCCGCTCAACGGGTCGAGATGTTGGCGGGGATAGAGAGGCCCGCGATTGTCAGCAAAACCATGGTGCGGTCGCTGGCGAAAACCCGCGAGGGCAACTGGACGTTGACCTGGTAGAGGCCGGCAAAACCCGGCGCCAGGCCCGCCCAGAGCACCTGCGCCGGGAGGCCGCCAATGGTGACCGTAGGTTTGGTTTTCGTCTCCAAGGCTGTGGCCGGCTGCCCGGTGCCCGCACTGCCGTTGACCGCGCCCAGGCCGTTTGCGTAAATAACCAACACGTCATTCGCCTTGGCCGGATTGTCGGGCGTAATCGGGGTTGTCCCGTCCTTGTGCACAAGCACGAAAATGCCCGGTGAGACCGCACTGACCGTGGTCGAGATAGCCGGGTTCAGCGTCGCCACGCCGTTGAGCGTGGCCGTAATCGTCGCGTTGCCCGGTTGAATCTCGTAGGGCACCTGCAGATTGATCTGGTTCGGCGAAACGTACAGCAGCGGAGCATCCACCCCGTTGATCTTTACGTTGACGTTCGCCAGCGTGGTGGGCAACGGGAACGACGAAGCCTGCGCGGTGGAACCGGCCAGGCCGGCGCCGAAGACACTGATCAGCGAACCGGGCGAGATGTCGTTGGGGACGAAGCTGGCGGCGTTGACGGCCCGCAGTTCATATGGCCTGTAGGTGCTGGAGCCGGGCGCTGGGGTTTGGGGAGGGTTAGCCAGTTGCGCCTTCACGTTGGCCGAGCGGCCGGCCGTGAACTGCCGCGTGATCTTGTTGCCGTCCTCGTACTGCTGCGCCGTGCAGCGAACCGGCATGCCGCTCGAGCCCTTGCACAGGTAATTGGGATCGGCCAGCACGCCGGCGCGGATCTGGTTATATTCGTAGGCGGCTTCCGTATCGGCCCAGCCCCCCGGCCCGCCGGCCAGCGCCGCGGCTTTGGCCAGCGTGTCCAAGTAGACTTGTCGGTAGCTGGTGATGGCCCACAGCCTCTTGCTGAGGACGTTCAGGTCGATGTGCTGCGCGATGTCGAAACCCAGCGACTGGAACGCCTCGCTCTTGTCCCACATCAGGAACCGGTGCAGCGTCTTCCCGCCGAAGCGGTAGGTATAGAAATTGTTACAACCCCAGTCGCCGATCACGCCGTCGTTATCGGCCGCGAAATTCTCGATGGCGATCTGGGTCATAAACGCGTTCAGGTCCACGTATTGTGAGACGTTCGAGACGTAATCGCTGTCCGACTGCGACGTCTGGTTGATGGTGCGGAACATGGCCTCGAAAACGGCCCCGCTCGGATTGCTCTTAGCCAGATCGTTTTCCGGCTGGAAGCGGAAGTCATCGCCCGAATACAGACTGGGGCTGGAACCGAGATACGTGAACCAGAACGGCGGGTCCACCCACGTGTACTTGTACAGGTAGCCGGTCGAATCGTTCAGGTTGTTTTTGATGAACTGGTTGTCGAGCGATTCGACGAACGAATACATGCCGAAGAACTGGCCGTTGATATAGAGGCGCGCGGGCACTTCGCGCACCGCCGGCAGACCCATCCGCGCGGCCAGCAGCATGGTCAAACGCTCGTGCACCCCCGAAGTCGCGTCCTGGCTGTTGTTGCGCAAGACGAAGGATTTGCGGCCCAGGAACTCCTGAGTGTCGTCGAACCGGTTCATGTCCAGCTTCAGGCTCGGCTTGATCCCGCTGCGGCTGCCGGTGCCGCGCGATTTGATTCCGATCTCGGAATCGGGGCCAATCTGCTTCCCGCCGTACTTCCAGGTGAAGATCGCGGGATAGTAGATGTCCAGCTCGTAGTTGTCCCGCAGCGCCTGCCAGTCCCTGGCTGACACCGTCAAGTAGATCTCCTGGATGACATTGTCGTTGAATATATCTTCCAGAGTCTGGGCGGGGAGGGTGACGCTGCCCAGGACCAGAACAAACAGAAGCAGGGCCCCCGCCCTGATCGCACGAACCAACATGGTGTACCTCCAAAGTGCTTTTTCGGCCGGTTACATCACAAACTGAAGTTGCCAGACCTTCATCCAGAATGGCGCGCGGCTCCCGAAGGGACTGCGCACGGGATCCTCGATCTGTTCTCGCGTGGCGTTGAACTGGATCCTCACCATCCGGTTCCAATACCAGTTGGCCCCGAAGGTCCAGGCGAACTCGCGATTGCCGAGGATGTTGGCGGCCCGCAGGCTGCGCGTCGGCTTGCCCGGGTGCCCGCTGCTGCCAAAACGCGTCTGCTCGTAACGGCTGGCGATCTCGAGCGCTCCCAGACCATGGAAGGGGATAAAGGACCGTTTGGGCACGATCGTATCCACTTTCTTTTCGCCGCTCACCAGCCAGGTGCCGGCGGCGTACCAGCCGCGCGCGATCAGGTCGGGCAGGTCGCCGCCCGACAGCGCCTGGCCGATGCGCTGGTCGCGCACATGAATGAATTCGCCCTTCAGCGAGAAGGGGCCGGGCGTCCATTTCATTTCCCCGCCCAGGCGCAACCGGTGGCCGTGAACAAACAAGTCCTGGAACCAGGTCTGCTTGGAGTACGTCCGGGCGCGCAAGCCCCCGGGTCCGCTCTTGATCGGGTCCGCCTCGGGCACCGCGCTTTCGGTAAACGCCCCGCCAAACTCGATCCCCTGCAACACGCCGGGCAAGCGCAGCAACTGCAGCGGTGTGCCGGTGAGGCGGCCGGCGAAGGTCCGGTAACCGGCGATGATATCGTTCTTGCCCCGCGCGCCTTCGCCATCATGCTGGAACAACCCCGCCTGGTAGTGCAGGCCGCGCTCGAACAAGTGGCCGTGCGCCATGATGCCCATGTCGCGCGCCGGCGTCAGCGCCTGGCTGGCGATGCTGCGCGCGATGAAGTCAGTGTGCGTGGAACCGGTCATCTCCTCCATGCCGAACGGCAGCTTGAAGTGGCCGCCCTGGATCTGGAACTTCGGGAAATAGCGGAAGTTGACGAAGACGTCTTTCCAGGGATGCTTGGAAGAAAACTCCTCTTCCGACACTTCGCTGCGGACGTCGCGTTCCACCTGGTATTCGAAGATTTTGAACGCCGTTCCTTCCACGGCCACGCGCATGCGGCGCAGCTCGAACAGCCGGCCATCATCCTGATGGTGGATTTCCGGGTCAAAGATGCGGAAATCGGTGTGCACCTTGGCCCGGAAGTCGACTCTCAGCCAGTTGCCGAAGCGCAGCGACGGGTATCTGCGAAACACAAAGCGGAACTTGCGCGTGCTCTTGGCCTGGTCCTTATCCTCCTGCGCGGATTCGCCGGCGGCGGAGGAGTCCGATGGAGAAGCGGCCGCCGTGGAAGAGTCGTCGGCGGGGGCCGCAGCAGTCAGCAGCGAAACCGGAATGCGTACTTGAGCGGCCAGCGGCGCAGGCGGCACACAAGCCCAAACCACGGCCCAAATCAGAAACCCGGTTCCCCTGGGAAGAATCATCGGTCCTCCGCAATTCAAGCCCCTGCTCTCTCACACCTCGTCTTTCTTAGGCATTCGCCAGACCACCGACTTGATCCCCTGCCCACTGCCCATCAACTGGCCGCTCAGCTCCTCGAGCGAGGTCTCGGGGTCCAGCTTGACGGAATAGGTAATGCCGGCCTTCTCCCCCTGGGAAATCTCGCGCGGCTCGAAAACGACGCGGTGGCGCGCGAACACGCTCTGGACGTGAGCGATGGGGAAATCCCGCGATTCGGCCAGCAACTGCACCATCATGGCGCGCTGCTTCTCCTTGCCGATATGGTCGAGCACCACAAGGAAGCAGCACAGGAAAAAGGTGCCCATCCCGGCGACGGCGAAGGCGCCCACTCCACAGGCCATTCCCAGGCCCACCAGCAGGAACAGGAAAGTGGTGTCGCGGGGATCCTCGACCGGAGTGCGGAAGCGGATGATGCTGGCCGCGCCCGCCAGACCAAAGGCCCGGGCCACGGAGTTCCCAATCAGGATCATCATCAGCGCCCCGGCCACACAGAGCAGCACCTGCGCCTGCTCCAGCGAGCGCGAGGCCGGCCGGTCTCCGCGCGTGCGCTTGTGGACAGCCGTGAGCACCAGGCCGATGAAGGCGGCCAGCAAAAGCTTCAGCCCCTCCAGCAGGGGATGGACCGTCTGGGCGACTGCGCGCTGCGACGTTTCCAGCCCCAGCGAGGCCGGCACTTCCGGAATGGACAGGGAGTGCGGCCAGTGGATGCTGGCAAACAACAGGGCGGCCAAGGTGGCGGCGCTGCCCGCCACGGTCCCGATGGTTTTCCACGGCCAGACCCTGCTCTGCGCCGCCTGCAGCGTGTCGTAAACCTCCAGCACGTCATTGAGGCGCATGTCCTGCAGGACCGTGCGCACCTTGTCGCTGGGGGCGGCCAACCGGAAGGTGCCGCCCACGCGCTGCGCCGACGTGTACCCGCGCACCAGGGCGCGCGTGCCCACCGTGTCGATGTCCGAGACCCCGCTCAGGTCCAGGACCAGGTGGCGGTAGCCGGCGGCCAGCAACTCCTGCACCCGCCGCTCGTATTCTTCGGCCGGACCCCCGCCAATCAGAGGTTCTTGCGGCGAGAGCACCATCCGTTTGCGCCCCGTGTGCCGCGATTCAGACATCTCGCCCTCCGAGGTTGGCCCAAGGTAACACAACAGCCCACCGCCGGACAATGGCCCTAAAAAACCATTTGGACCTGGGACCTGAGACTTGAGGGCTGCAGGCCGGAGCACTGCACACGCAGAGCGCGGGGGGAAGCAGGGCGCCCGCTCTCCGGCCTCGAGTCCCAGGTCCCAGGTCTCAAGCCTCAGGTCCCAGGTCTCAAGCCTACTCACACCATGCGGGCCAGTTGGCTGGGGGTCAGCAGCCAGCGCAACTGGCCGGCCGGCCGCTCGGTCTGCACCGCCGACAAATCGATGCGGATAAAGCCGGACTTCTTCAGGTTGATCGAAAGCTGCGGGGTGTTCAGTAAAAAGGCGGCCAACTCGGTCAGCAGCGGCTCGTGACCTACAACCATGATGGCCTTGGCGGCGGCGTGCGGCCGCAGCCCACCCCAGATGCGCTGCGGGCTTCCGTCCGGCTTCAGGGCCTCCAGTTCCTGCGGCTTGCGCCGGCGCAACAACCGCGCCGCCACCAGGGCGGTGTCCCAGGCGCGCTTGTAAGGGCTGGAGAGAATCAGATCGGGCCGCACGCCCAACTCCCGCAGGCCCCGCACCGCTTGCTGCAGTTCTTTCAGCCCTTCCTCGGTCAGGCAACGGCGGCTGTCGCTGAGGTTGGGCCGTCGCGCTTCGGCAATCGCATGCCGCAAAATATAGAGTTTCATCTTGCTGTCGCCGTATTTTTGTGGTTCAGCAACTCGCGCACCCGCCGCTGCAGCTTCTCAAACACCTCCTCGACCATGCCGTTGGCGTCCACTTCGTTGAAGCCGTAGAAATTCGACATGCGGTCGAAGATCTCCAGCATGCGGGTCTGGTAGCGGCAGAAGCTCTCGAACATGTCGCGGCCCAGCCGCATGTCCATGCCCGATTCCCAGTAGTCAAAGCCGCGGGTAAAGGCCACGCGCGGGATCAGGTGGTCGAGGTCGGCCTTCAGGTAGTAAATGGAGGTGGGGACAAGGGCGATGCCGAAAAGGTCGCGCACCCAGGCCTCGTCGGCGCCGCGCACCACGGCCCGCGCGATCTGGGAATAGATGTAGCGGTCCGTCAGCACAATAAAGCCGGCGCGCAGCGCGGGGATGATCTGGTTCTCCAACTGGTCGGCAAAGTCGGTGGCGTAGAACAGGGTGAAGGTAAGCAGGTTGAGGATGTTGCCTTCCTTGGCGCGCTTGATGCCCTTGCCCGCCAGCGCCGAGCGTGTCAGGCCGGTGTCGAAAACGGCGTGCCCGCGCTGCTCCAGCCACTGCCGCAGCAGCACCACCTGCGTGGAGCGGCCCACGCCGTCGGTCCCCTCCACCACAATCAGCTTGCCGCGCAAGTCGTCCAGCTTGACGCCGGGCAGACCGCTACCGTAAAAGCGAAACCTTTCCATGTTTGGACAACCGTTTCACGCCTTCCAGCTTGGGCTTGACGATGGCCCGCATCTGCGCCTGCTGCTCCTCGATTGACAAGGTGGCATCGATGACCATCAAGCCGAACTCCTTGGACAGCAACTCGTACTGTTGCAGGATGCGCCGCTGGAACAGCCGGAAACTCTCCTCGATGTCGTCGCTCAGGCTCAGGTCCATGCCCGCTTCGTAATATTTCAGCGCGTTGCGGCCGCCCAGGATCCTGCCCAGCGCCACTTCCAGCGGGACGCGGAAGTAGAACGCCAAGGTGGGTTTGACCGCGAACCGGTAAAGCTGCCGCACGTAACTCGGCTCCACCCCCCGCACCACATCGCGGGCCAGCGCCGTATACATGTAGCGGTCCGAGAGCACCATCCCGCCGCTCCGCAGCGCGGGCAGGATGTCCCGCTCGGTGCGGTCCGCGAAGTCGGCGGCATGCGTCAGGCAGAAGGTGGTCGGCGTCAAGATGCGCCGGTCTTTCCCGCGCTTGGTGATTTGCTTGACCAGCGCAGAGGAATTCCATTCGCTGAAGCGGACTGGATATCCCTGGTTGATCAACCACCTCTGCAACAGCGCAAGCTGCGTGCTCTTGCCTGATCCATCGATGCCTTCCACCACGATCAGGCGGCCGGCACCCTGTTGTGGGAGTGCTTTGACCATGACGAATCGCTTATTCTACGCCAATCCAAGCCTTTTGCCCAAGCCCATTGACGACCCGGATGTCCGCTTCGGCCCGCGACACTGCAGGGCGGCGGGCAGCCGGCGGGAAAGCCGATGGCCGTCGGCCGACAGCCGCCGGTCGCTTCTGTGTTAACATGCGCGGTCAGTGACACGCGCCAGCTAGTGTTGTGTCGCAGAAGCAGGTCGTCGGTGGCGAAGGCAGAAAGCAGAAAGCGGAAGGCGGCAGAAGCAGGCGGGTCCCGCTTTCTGCCTTCTGCTTTCCGCCTTCGCCTTGTGTCGGGTCATTTCTGAAACAGGACAGTGGGAGCCGGGAATGCCAGCGGGCAGAAACACGCGGAGCAGGCCGGAGCACAAGCGCACGCAGCTCTGGGCAGAGCAGGTGGTCCGCCGGCGGCTGGCCGTCTTCGTCCGGGAGCTGCGCCGGCTGGAGCGCGCACCCAACCCAGACGCCGTCCACGACGTACGCGTGGCCTCGCGCCGGTTGCGGGCCGCGCTGCGCCATCTGGAGCCCTGCTTCCGCAAGCGCGATGCCCGCAGCCTGCGCGCGGCCGTGCGCAAGCTGGCGCGGCTGCTGGGCGAGGCGCGCGACCTCGACATCCTGATGGCCAACCTGCCGCAGAAGAAGGCCCGCGCCGGCTCGCCCATACCCCGCTTGTTGTCACGCCTGCGTGCGCAGCGCCAGGACAAGCTCAAGCGGGCCTTGCCCGAAGCCCGCTGGCTGCGCGCCGTGCTGCCGGGATTCAAAGAAAGGCTGGTGGGCTGATGCGCCGTGTCCGCCCCGCCCGGCCGGTCCTCACCAATTTCCGGCGCATCCTGCCCAAGCTGCTGCGCCGCTATTTCCGCAGGGGCCGGGCGCTGGCTGCCGACTCGCAGGCTACCAGCCAGCAGCTTCACTGCTTCCGCATCCGCACCAAGCGCATCCGTTACGTTACCGAACTGTACGCCGAAATCTTCGAGCGCGCGCTCAGAGGCGCGCTGGCGCAGTTCCGCGGCATCCAGCAGACCCTCGGCGCCCACCAGGACCAGGCGATGATTGCCGCCTACTTTGAAGGCCGCCTGAAAAAGATCAAGAGCGCCACGTTCAAAGAAGAATACCGGCGCCTGCTGAAGCGCTCACGCCAGCGGCAGGAGTCGTTGCGCAAGGTGTTTTTCCAACGTTGGCGGCGTTTGGAGCGGAGCGGCTTCGAGCAGGGCCTGTTGCGGCGCATCAAGCAGCCCACCGCGTAGGCCGCAGGCGACAGGCTGCAGACTGTGCAGGCCACCGGCCGCGGCCTGCAGCTTCGCTTATCCGCCGCGGGCTGACGCCCCTCTTGCGCTGTTGCCCTGTAGCCTGTAGCCTGCGGCTTGTAGCCCATCTGGGCGGAGGATTTATGACAAGAAGAACGGTTGTTTGCACGCTGGCGCTGATCGTGGTCATCTGGCTGGGCGGCATGTTGCTTACCGCCCAGGAAGCGAAACCGGCTGCGGCGCAGGCCCAGGCCAAGGCTGGGGAGCGAATGGCGCTGCCGGCCGCGGCGCGCGAGGGCGGAATGGCGCTGCACGAGGCGCTGGCCCGCCGGCGCTCGGTCCGCGAGTACACCGACAAGGTCCTGAGCGAGCGGGAACTGGGGCAGTTGCTGTGGGCGGCGCAGGGCGTCAACCGTCCCGACGGCCACCGGACGGCGCCCTCGGCCATGGCCCGCTATCCGCTGGAGCTGTACGTGGCCACGCCCTCGGGATTCTTTCATTACGAGCCACGCGAGCACCAGATAGAGCGGCGCGGCGGCGACCTGCGGCCCGCCATCTCCAAGGCCGCGCGCGGCCAGAAGCAGATCCTGCAGTCGCCCGGCGTGTTCGTATTTACCGCTGTATTCGAGCGCATGAACGCCAAACCCGATGACCTGCGGGCGGCACGCTGGGTTTATGCGGAGGCCGGCCACGCCGCCCAGAACCTGCTGCTGGAGGCCGTGGCGCTGGGATTTGCCGGAGTGCCCATGGGCGGCTTCGACGACAAGCAGCTCCAGGAAGGCCTCCCGCTGCCCGCCGATCACCGGCCGGTTTACATGGTGGCCATCGGACAGCCGCGCTGAGGGTGCGGCCGTAGCTGCTCCGTGCGGTAAAATATTGGGAAGGCGTGGCCGTCGCCACGCGACAAGACAGGCATGGGCGTATACACGCTGGTGTTGGTCGGAGCAGGCATTGTAGCAGGGGGCGTCGCGCTGGCTCTTTCCTTCCGTGGCAAAAAGAGCGAGGCGGACAAGGAACGCGAGCGGCGGTTGAAGATCAACGCCGCAGGCCGCATTTGCGATGGGACCATCGAGAAGCTGGCTGAGCCGGCCACCGAGGGCGGCGCCCGCCTGCTCTATTACTCCTACACGGTTGGCGGGGTCACCTATTCGGCGGCGCAGGATCTGTCCATGCTCCCGCCCAAGGTCCGGATCGGCAACTGCCACGAGGGCTTTCCGGCCAGCGTCAAATACGACCCCCAGGATCCATCCAGCTCGATCGTCATCTGCGAGCTGTGGAGCGGGCTCCGTTAGGCTGTAGGCTGTGGGCTGGAGGCCGTGGAGCAGCCTACGACCGAGTACCGTCCGACGGTCAAGCTTCTTTGCCCATCGCCCACAGCCTACGGCCCACAGCCCACAGCCGGCAGTTGAAGCGACTCCCGCACGGTGTTATGCTTGCTTCCTGTCTAGCCTGCCAACTCTTTCGTAAAGGACTGTACAGCCATGTCAGGCCATTCAAAATGGGCCACCATCAAGCACAAGAAGGCGGCCACGGACGCCAAGCGAGGCCGGACGTTCACGCACCTGATCAAGGAAATAACCGTAGCGGCTCGCAATGGCGGCGGCGACCCGGACGCCAATCCGCGCCTCCGCACCGCGGTGGCGGCGGCCAAGGCCGCCAGCATGCCGGCCGATAACATCAAGCGGGCCATCCAACGCGGAACCGGCGAGTTGCCCGGCGTTCAGTACGAGGAAGTGACCTTCGAGGGTTACGGCCCGGGAGGGGTCGCTATTCTGGTCGAGGTCGCCACCGACAACCGCAACCGCACCGTCAGCGAAATCCGGCACATCTTCTCCAAGCAGGGCGGCAACCTCGGAGAAGCCGGCAGCGTCGCCTGGATGTTCAAGAAACGAGGCTATCTCGTCGTCCCCAAGGAAAAGGCCGACGAGGAAACGCTGATGTCGATCGTGCTGGATGCCGGCGCCGACGACATGCGCGACGACGGCAGCAGTTGGGAAGTCATCACGCCGCTGGAGAGCTTCGAGGCCGTTCAGCAGGCGCTGAAAGCCAGCCATATCGACGCCGCGGTCGCCGAGGTTTCCTTGATCCCGGCAAACTACATCAAGCTGGAAGGCAAGAACGCCCAGCAGATGGTGCGGCTGATGGAAACATTCGAGGAGCACGACGATGTCCAGCACGTCTATTCCAACTTCGACATCGAAGAAAAAGAACTGGAAGCCGTCGGCGGCTGAAAGCAGTGACGAGTGACGAGTGACGGGTGACGAGAAAAAGAGTCAGTCCTCACTTGTCACTCTTCACTCGTCACTAACGACATGCGCGTACTGGGCATCGATTGCGGCTCGGAACGGACCGGCTACGGCATCATCGATAGCGACGGGATCTCCTACGAATTGGTGACTTGCGGCGTCATTCGCGTCTCTCCCCAGTCGCCTCTTCCCGAACGCCTGCTGAAGATTTGCGGGGAACTCGAGCGCCTGGTCGGCGGCTACTCACCGCAGGTGGCGGCCATCGAAGACGTGTTCTTCGCCGTCAACGTCAAGAGCGCGCTGAAACTCGGGCACGTGCGGGGCGCGGCCATGCTGGCGGCGGCCCGCGCTGGCATCCCGGTGGCCGAGTATTCGCCCTTGCAGGTGAAATCCAGCGTGGTGGGGTACGGACGGGCGGAGAAACGGCAGGTGCAGCACATGGTCAAGGTGCTGCTGCGGCTGCCGGAGCCGCCGGAGTCGGAAGACGCCGCCGACGCCCTGGCCGTCGCCATCTGCCACGTCAACCTGGCGCGCGCGGCACAGGCGCTAACCCGCCCTGCCGCGGCCGGCCAGTCCCGGCAGCGAACTTTGCGCCCCGGGCGAGAGAGAATCGTATGACTCATCAGGCTGCAGGCTGCAGGCTGCAAGCTACAGGCCGGCTGAAGGCTGGAGGCTGGAGGCCGGAGGCCGGAGGCTGGAGGCCACGGGCCACAGGCGCTGCGGGGCCGGTTGTTCTCGCCTTGATCCTGCTCTCCCTGTGGGCTGCGCCTGCCGGCTCGCGGCAGGAACCGCCGGCCAAGCCCGCCCAGGCGAAGCTCACCTTCATCAAGCAATTCCCGGGCAGCGTTCCCGATTACTATTCGGTTGTGGTGACCGGTGAAGGACAGGCGGAGTACGCCATGGCGCCCGACGATGCCGACCCGCTGCGGTTCAAGCTGTCGGAGGCCACCACCCGCGAGATATTCCAGCTTGTCGAGCGCCTCAACCGCTTCGAGAACGCCCAACTGGAGACTAGCAAGAAGGTCGCCTTCATGGGAAAGAAGACCTTCCGCTACGAGGCCGCCGGCCGCCGCAACGAGACCAGCTTCAACTACTCGGAAAACACCGACGCCATGGCCCTGGTCGCGCTGTTTGAAAAAATCTCGGCCACCCAGCAACACCTCATCAACCTGGAGCGGCTGGCGAGGTTCGACCGGCTGGGCATCATGAAGGAGTTGTACCAAGTCGAGGCGGCGCTGGACAGAAACGAATTGATTGAAGCCGCCCAGTTCATTCCGGTGCTGGAGGAGATCGCCGGCAATTCCAGCTTTCTGCACATCGCGCAACTGCGCGCCCGGTCCATGCTCCAGCGCATCCGAACACCGAGTGACAAGTGACGAGTGACAAGCGGCCTGGTGGCGTGTCCCTGGTCACTTGTCACTTGTCACTGTCTTGTGGACCGCGATGCCGGCATAGCCCACTACCGCGCTGCGCCGGCCGCCGGCATCGGCGCTGGTGGCGTAGCGGATCAAGGTGGCGGCATCGGCGCCCAGGCGGCGCGCCGCATCGAGCATGGAAATCACCGGGCCATACCCGCACATCGAGTTGTGGTCCTCGCGCAGGACCCGGTAGAGGCGCTCGGCATCGAGCGCCAGGATGGCCTCGATGGCCCGGCCGTCCTTGACCCGCGTGACCTCATCGCGCTCGTAGTGATTCATGTCGCTGGAGGCCACGATCAGCAGCGGCTCCCGCCAGCCCACCAGCGCCTGGCCCAGCGCCTGGCCGAACTGTTCCAGCGCCGCAAAATCGCCCCGCCCGATGGCTATGGGAACGAATCTCATGTGCGGCACGCGGTATTGCAGAAACGGCAACTGGACCTCGAGGGAATGCTCGTCGGCGTGCGCGCCGGGGTCCTCGCGCAACGTGGGGCAGGCGCGCAGCAGGTGCCCGGCCAGCTCGCTGTCAATGCGGGCGGCCCCCAGCGGCGTCCGCCATTCACCGGCAGACATGATGGCCATCGGCTCGCCCTGCCCGGTGTGGTTCGGGCACAGGACCAAGAACAGCGAGGGCAGGTGCAGGGCGCCGTACACGGCGCCGGCCACACTGCCGGAATACATATACCCGGCGTGCGGCACCACGCAGCCCAGCGCCGCTATCGGGTGTGGCGCGGGAACCAGCAATTCCCGCACTTCCTGGCGCAATTGATCCGGATTGGCTGGATAGAACTGGCCGGCAACGGCGGGAGATCGAACCATGGCGGCCCCACTGGAAAGCGGACCTGAGTCTTCGGACCTGAGACTCGCGGAACTCATGCCTCACGCCGGTCTCAGGTCCCAGGTCTCAGGTCCCAGGTCCCAGGTCCCAGGTCCCAGGTCTCAGGTCCCAGGCCTCAGGTCTAGCCCTTTTCTTCGTCCTCGACCGAGATCTTCAGGGCCCGAAGGAAACTGGCGTCCTGGCGCGTGAAGCGCGGCCGCGCCTCCTTCTCGTGAAGGCTGATGGAAATGTCCTTGCGCGGGGTTTCCTCCTCGCGCTTGTTGAACCCGATGGTCGCCTCCAGTACCAGAAAAACATCGTAGCCGTGCTGCTTGATGTTGCCGATGGCCTCCGCGATGCGCTCCGACTCGGAAAGCGACTCATTGATGGCGTTGCCCAGCTCCTTCATCAAGTGCTTGAGGCGGTCGTCAAGTTTCACGAGATTCCCCTTTCGCCTGGGTCCCTGCTGGCTGCGGGGCGCCAGCCACCACAGCCGATACTAGCCCCGCCGTTGCCGGCTGTCAACCGCCCGTCCCAACCAGCAGGTTCGGGCCTCTCCGTCACATTCCCCGTCAGACCGGTATCGGCCGCCGGCCAGAAGAAGATGAATGCCCTTCGTGGGTTCCCCACTCAATAGACGCATGCTGATGGAGCGGGGATTCAGAACCGGCCTGGGAATTGACGAAACCCGCCTGCTGCCGATAAGATGAATATTCCAGTCCCCATCGTCTAGCCTGGCCTAGGACACCGCCCTTTCACGGCGGTAACGGGGGTTCGAATCCCCCTGGGGACGCCAAGCCCTTGCTTCCCTGTTCCGGGGTCACAGCGGAGAACAGGCGGTCGCTCGGCCGAGTGCCAGCGCCGTAGCGGTCAACCGCCCTCGGCATAGAGCGGCAACGGGTCTGGCGGCTCGTTGCCGCGGCTCCTTCCGGGGACGGGCGGGCATCTCGTCCCCGGGTTCGCCCGCGGGCCGGTCCTGCCGGGCCGGCCCGCTATTCTCGACGGTACTGCTTCCAGAGGTAGGCGAGCACGAAGGACAGGGGTATTCCAAACACAATAGCCGCGTCGCCTGACCTTGCGAATGGCATAACCAAAGCCAGGTAAATGAAATACACCGCACAGAACCTGGCACAGGCGGGAAGGACTGATCGTCTGATCGTCATCAGCAACCCTGGTTTCGCGCCCTCCAGCTTCGCTTCCAGTTCCGCAATCTGGGCCAGCAATTTTTCTTTGTTCAGCTCAGACATCGTGCGCTCCGTCGCCGGTCAGTATAGCGCCAGGCTGCGAACGCGAGCGGAAACTTCGCGCACGGCTGGCGCACCCGCAGGCCGCGGGCATGAGCGACGGGCAGATCGCGGAGCATTGCGGAGTGAGCCACAAGATGGTGGCGAACTACCGGCCCACTTTGAAAGATTCAAAGTCGTCCGTCCGCACCGGCCGCGATGGCCCTGTCCAGTACGGGCGGTTGACTTCCAACGGTTGGAAGTGAAGGCCGACGATCACGGTATCAGTGTCTCGGTGTTGGCCGTCCGCTCGGCTTCGCACTCGGCCATGTAGGGGGCGATTGCTGCGGGCACGCGCCATGCAGGGGGTGTGGTATGCTCCCCCTGTTCGGCTGTGTAGGAGCTTTTGGGGATGCGCGGCGACTACAAAGAATTTCAAGATCTAATCTTAGACCAAATCGAAGAGAAGGAGCGATCTCGGGCGGCATTCGAGCGCGTGGTCGAGGGAATCGAGAGGCTCGCCAACGAAAGGGGACGGGATGAGAGCTGGCTCAGGACAGGCGCCGAGGTTTGGCTCGAATTCGCGAAGCGGCCGACGAAACACTACCCCGTTGAGCGGTGTAAGAGGATGGCCGCTGTGCTTAATGCTGTCGCGGATCGCATGCGAGAAACGACGAACAAACAGGTTCCGTAGGCGCGGGGATGTCTTCGTACACTACTTCGCGATTCGGGCCGAGGGGCACAAGACATTGGCGGAAGGCGACGAGGTTGAATTCGGGGTGGAGGATCTACCGAAGGGGCCGAGCGCGCTTGACGTGGTGGTGCTGTAGCGCAAGCCGAGCGGCGCATGGGGGAATTGCTTGCGGCCACGGAAGTGCAGCGGGCAAAGGGCGGGCGACCAGCATCGCGTCAGGAAACCGGTGTTGCTGGTACACCGGTTTCACCGACCCTTAAGGATCTTGGAGTTACGAAAGAAGACGCCCGAAGCGCATGTAATTTGTGGCGGTTGCCGGTCCACTTCCGAACGGGCGCTTAAGGCCGCCCTGCTACATCCTACCCAAACTATTTTCGCTTTGTTTTTTGGCCCCGGCTGCGCATCCCTGGGCACGGCATTTCCTGTCACTCCCCGCCGCGGCAGCGCACGCAGCAGGCCGCCAGCATGGCCTTGGTGCTCGAGTATCGGCGGCAGGCTTCGCGCAGTTTCTCGTGATAGCCAACCACGTGCCCTGGCCATGGGGCCTGGTCCCGGCAGGCGGCGTGAAGCGCGCGGGTGAATTCCGGCGAAAGCCTCACCACCCTCTGCACGAGAAAAGTCTTGGTCACCGTGTCCATCAGGATGACCGTCAGCAGCGCGCCCGTTTCCTCGCTCACCGGCGCCCAGAGCAGCCTTTCCTGGTCGGACGACCCCAGGTCATAGTGGTAGGGCGCGGCGCACCACCCTAGCGTCGGGCCGAAGCGGTAGAGGAAGAAAATCACGTCTCGGTCGGGGAGCAAAGCGAATTCGGCCGGGCCGTCGCGCACGTCCCGCACCTCTCGCTTAGTCGGGCCGCGCAGGCCCACCATAAGGTTGTCCCCGCCGGCGCACAACGTGTAGCCCGCGCCCTGCGGCATACCTTGGCCGGGGAGATAGCCGTCAACTTTATAGAAGTCCCTCGCTCGCCGCTCTAGCACCGCGTAGACCAGCCGCCCCAACAGCAGCGCCGCGGCCACCAGCCCGTTGACGACCGCCAGCGCCGCCTGCTCGGGCAGAATCACGGCCATGACCGAGAGGTTGAGCAGAGCGAGCGCCAGGAGCAACACGGGGCGCGCCGTCCAGCGGAAGTGGACAGCGCCGGTCGCCTCGTCACACCGGCGCCAGTAGGAGCGAAGGACGGACGCCACCGCGGCCGCGCCGGCGAACATGGCCAGCACGGACGCCACCGCGACCGCGCCGGCGAACATGGCCAGCAGAGCAATCAACAGCCAAAGCCCGGGATGCCTCGTCGGCGGCGCCTGGTCAAGGAACGGTGGCGACGGCGGCGGCGGCACGAGCTGCATTACTTCTCCCTCATTCGCCCCATATCGAGCGGCGCATGCTGGCCCGCCAGCGTGGGGCGCTGGCTCCCTGCCGGCGGGCATTGTAGCATGGCGGATCGTCGGCGCGGCCCATTTTTGGTAACGCTATGGTAACGAGGAATCGAAAAATCGGGCATATTCCTGCCGATTCGTGCTAACGGGCGAACGGTCGATGGGGCTTCGGAACCCGCATAAACATTGGTCCAGCGCATTCCTGCCGATTCCTGCATACAATCTTGGCGGCGCCCAGAACGCCCTTTCACGGCGGTAACGGGGGTTCGAATCCCCCTGGGGACGCCATCCTCAAGAATCTTGCAGGTTCCCCTCGGCCGGAAGGGCTTTCTTGTTTTCGTCGGCAACCCGATTCGACGTTTGCGGCCGGCGCGCCCCCAGGGCGGGACGGACTGGCCCGAAAAGGCTCCCCCCGAAAACAGGGAGCGGCACTGCAAGGCTTTGGGGTATACTCAAGGCAAGATGCGGGGATTGCATAAGCCGGCTCGTACACACGGTAGCCCGAGGCGCAGGATCAAAAACCCCGTGCCGGTGACCGCTGAACACCTGCACCCGTTTCCGCAAATGTGGCCTATTGCTGCTGTGCCCGGCGTAGGGGCAGTTCTCAAGCGAGCCAGGACGCCCTATAAGAAGAGCCCCCTCAGTGAAGACGAGGCGCTGAACTTGGTGTGCGACGCCAGGAGTTTGGAGCCGACCCACCCAATAGAAAAGCTGTTCAAGAAATTCAGTCATGAGCTGGAACGTTGAATACCGCAGCTCGGTCGAAAAAGACGTATCCAGGCTCCCAGAAGACATCCGCGCGCGGGTTTTTCAGGAAATCGCCCGTCTTGGCTCCGATCCCTTTCCGCGAGGCTGCAAAAAGCTGAAAGGGCAAAGCTCCAGAGTCAGTCTCCGCTACCGCATTCGGATTGCACGAGACTACCGGCTGGTCTATTCGGTCTTCGAAGGCCAGCGTCTGATCAAAGTTGAATTCGTCGGCCACCGCAAAGACGCTTACCGCTGGTTCTGACTCAGAGTGGGAATCCACCGTGGTGCTGGCGGGGCACATCAGAAAGCAAATCGCGGCTGTGAGTCAGCAGGACCGGGGGCAGTGATCGGCATATCCTGGGGATGCCATATTCTTGAAAATTCCATCCCAGGCTCACGCCGCCCCTGGCGAGTGTATACTTTCACCGAAACCCAACATTGGAAGTTTTTTGGGAAAGCGGAGTCTCGAATAAGAGATGCCTGATTTGGTGAACATAGCCCCGAAGCTGCGACCGGCGCTCGATCCGGGGTTCGTTCCGGCGGCCCTGTGGAACCGGGCATTTCGCGCTCTGGTGCGGGAGAGCGGCGACCCGCAGTCCCTGACCATCTCCCTGGAGCGCAGAGACGGCTCGGTTTCCGTCTACCGGACCGCGGTTCTACCACACCAGGGAGCCAACGTGGTGGTTAACGACCGCTACGTCGAGCGCTTGGTCAAAATGCTGCTGTGGCAGAAGGGCGGCTACAAGGTGACCATCGCCGGGCCGCCTGAAATCGCCAGTTTCATCCGCGGCGTTTATTCGCCGGCGGGCCAGCGCGCCTTCGACTACCACTTCATGGGCGAAAGCGTTTACGACCACCCCATGGTGGTGGAACACACCGGCTACGACCGTGCCCCGGAAGCCAGGGAGAAGGGTACGGATATGGGGCGCAACTTCGACGGCTGCCGCATCGGCTTCGATCTGGGCGCCAGCGACCGAAAATCCGCCGCCCTGCTCGACGGTGAGGTGGTGTTCAGCGAAGAGGTCTCGTGGGACCCCAGCGCGCAGGCCGACCCGCAATACCATTTCGACGGCATCAACGCCTCGCTCAAGCGCGCGGCGGCGAAGTTGCCGCGCGTGGATGCCATTGGCGGCAGTTCGGCCGGCGTATACGTGAACAACGAAGTCCGCATCGCCAGCCTGTTCCGCAGCGTTCCTCCGGGCCTGTTCAACAGCCGCGTTCGGCGCCTGTTTTTTGAATTGCAGGCGGCATGGGGCGGAATTCCGTTCCAAGTGGTGAATGATGGCGAGGTCACCGCTTTGGCCGGATCGATGGCCCTCAACGACAACTCGGTCCTGGGAGTCGCCATGGGCAGCAGCCTGGCGGCCGGGTACGTGACCCCACAGGGGAACATCACCAACTGGCTGAACGAGCTGGCGTTTGCCCCCGTCGATTACCGCGACAACGCACCGGTGGACGAATGGTCCGGCGACCAAGGCGTCGGCGTGCAGTACTTCTCGCAACAAGCCGTGGCGCGGTTGTTGCCCGCCGCCGGCATTGATCTGCCCGGGGGCATGCCCCTGGCTGTCAAACTGGCGGAGGTGCAGAAACTGATGGCAGCGGGCGACGAACGCGCGCGCAGGATCTACGAGACCATCGGGGCGTTTCTCGGTTACACCATCGCGCATTACATGGATTTCTACGAGATTTCCAACCTCCTGGTGCTGGGTCGGGTGATGACCGGCGAGGGCGGCAACCTCATCCTCTCGTTGGCCGGCGAGGTGCTGAAAGGCGAGTTCCCGGAACTGGCGGGGCGGATCAGAGTTCATGCCCCGGGTGAAAAGGAGAAACGGCATGGCCAGGCGGTCGCTGCCGCCAGCCTGCCGCGTCTGCACAAACCAGAGTCGCGTCATGCAATTTCATAATCCCAATGCCGATTTGTTCGTTCCCGACGGTCTCGACCCCGCCGCCGCGTTGGCCAGGACCACGCACCTGTGCGTCGCCGCGCACCAGGACGACATCGAGATCATGGCTTACCATGGCATCGCCGAGTGTTTCGGCCGCAGCGACCGTTGGTTCACGGGGGTGGTGGTGACCAATGGCGCCGGCAGCCCTCGCGCCGCCCTCTATGGCCACTACACCGATGAGGAGATGCAGAAGGTCCGCTGGCGCGAGCAACGCAAGGCCGCGTACGTGGGCGAGTACGCCTGCCAGATTCAGCTCGGCCACCCCAGCTCGGCTGTGAAGGACGCCAGGCAGACCGGCGTTTGCGAGGACCTGGCCGCCATCTTCCGCGCCGCAAAACCGGGAGTGATCTACCTGCACAACCTCGCCGACAAGCACGATACCCACGTGGGAACAGCACTGCGGGCGATCGCGGTCCTGCGGGAGTTGCGGCACGAGTGCAGGCCGGGGAAGGTTTACGGCTGCGAGGTCTGGCGCGACCTCGACTGGCTGCCGGATGAAGACAAGCAGGTGCTGCCGGTTTCCGCCCTGCCCAACATCGCCTCTTCTCTAGTAGGACTGTTCGACTCCCAGGTGAGCGGCGGTAAGCGTTACGACCTGGCGACCGCCGGCCGGCGCCTGGCGCACGCCACCTACTTCGCCTCCCACGCTACCGACGTGGAAACGGCGCTCACCTTCGCCATGGATCTCACACCGCTGGTCGAAGACCCCAGCCTGCCGGTTGCCGGCTACATCCTGGGTTTCATACATAAGATGAAGGCGGACGTCGAGAACCGTCTGGCCAAGCTCGGTTGATGCGGTGGTGATAGGCGTCCTGGCCTGTTCTGCGCGCAGGGGGAGGCCGAAAAAACTTTCCGCCCTGGGCCTTCGCCATTGTCAACCCGTGCCTGAAACACAGCACCAAGTGCCCATCAGGCGCTCTGGGCGCGGGTCGCCTTGGCCTGCTTTGGCGCTTCTTGCTTGGGAGAGGGGAGCGGGGTCGCGCATTGCCGGCACTTGGCCGGCTTGCTCCACACGGGCACCACGTATACTTTGCCGCACGTTGGGCACGCGGTTCGTACCACGTCCGGGCCCGCTTCCATTGGCATCAATGCATAGATGCACTTGGGATGCGAACGGCTTCTTTTGGTGAGCCAAAACGGCACGGCAAATGGGGATCTTCGAGGGAATTCGGACATTCTCGCCCGAAAGCCCGGGCGGGCGCTGGCCCGATCCTGGGGGCTACGGCAGGCTCTCCGCGAAGAAGCGGAGACGCTCGGCTGGCGGCCTGAACTGCGGCGACCGCGCATGGTGAGGTACGACAAGCGCCGGACGGTTGCGGCCATTACCCGAAATGCTCTCAACGGGGAGCCGGCGGCCAGTCGCCCGTTTCCGAAGCAGGAACCGCACGCGCCCGCTCGACTGTATCTCTGCCCGTCCTGCCAGCGCCTTGTCCCGGAACTGGTCTGGGCCATGAGTCGGGCGGGCTATGAAGCGTGCATCTGCCCCGACTGCGCGGGTCTCTGATCCGTTAGTACCCGTTCCCCGCACACTACTCTAAGACCCAATGCCGAAAAAGATTCGGGTTCGCGGTAACAGACCTCCTCGCTGTCGTCTCCCTAAAGCTGCGCTCGGCTGACTTCAACGGCCATTGCCATTGCCACGAAGACCCCGACGGAGGCCGTCCACGGGCTGGCCCCTTCCTGGGTCGCCGGAGCCGCTCGGGGGGAAACGAGAAGAGAACGGCTTCAGGGGAAGCCACTGGCTGTACCATTGAAGGCGGCCAGGATGCGAAAATGGAAATCCTCGATTGATGGTCGCCGCCAATTCTACGGTTGCGCCGGATGCGGTTAGCAGACACTACGCGGCCAACGAACGAGGCCAAGAGCCAAGCTTCTGAGGCCGAATGTGTGGAGTTGTGTCGAGCTGTGGTCCGGCACTATGATAGCCAGGGTAACCCGGCTGACGAGGCGTTGCAGGCGGCGGTCTATAGGAGAAGTCTATGGCGAATGTATGTTCACGATGCTCCGCGCGGCTCACATTCCGAAACCACTTCGTTTACCAAGGCAAGGATTTGTGCAGGGATTGTCTGGGGGTGATTGACGCTGAGGGCACGCCGGAGGTACCGTCGGCCAGTTCCTCAAGTGGTGGGGCGCCGGACTCTACGGTTGTGAATAGGTACGAGACGCCTATCGCGTAGCCGCAGCCTTGGTCGGACTCGGCACAGCAATCAAGGTTCTGGGTGCTGCCCTGGGCGGCATCATCCTTATCGCAGCCGGGTTGTCAGCTTCAAGCAGTGGGCAGTTTGGCGGAGGCGGCCTTGTCCTTGGTGGCATTCTCCTCGCGGCTGTTGTTGGCGTTGTGTTCTGGGTTTGCGGCGTCATGGTTGCAGCGCAGGGACAGATTTTTGGTTCCTCTCCCAAAAGTGTAATCACGTTTCCGCAGGCAGCGGCAACTGCGCGCAGGTGTGATAGATCGCTGCGATGAAGTTGGCCGCGGTGCGAAAGCCATAAGAGCGGTGGCTGATCGCCTTGAT
>Ga0315280_10003224_pt1 | contig 25269 bp, 20 predicted proteins | sample YL17G06_40_MG_FD_203697 | JGI IMG/M metagenome (GOLD analysis project Ga0315280, IMG submission 203697) | Sediment microbial communities from Yellowstone Lake, YNP, Wyoming, USA - YL17G06_40 | ecosystem: Environmental > Aquatic > Freshwater > Lake > Sediment | place: USA: Wyoming | collected...
AAGCGGCATATTGAGCAATGGAACTGGTGCAGAGTACCAGCTGGGAATGGACTTCAAGCATGTTTTTTACTAGTTCGCGGTTCGCTGTGAGATATCCTACCCGCCACCCCGTCATGGCATAGGCCTTTGACAGGCCGAACATAGATATGGTACGGTCCTTCATGCCTGGAAGGGATGCGATGCTCACGTGTTTTTCACCATCATAGACCAGTTTCTCGTAGATTTCGTCGGTGATGATATAGATGTTTTGATCAACCGCAATCTGGGCAATCTCCTCTAGGTCTTCCTTTTTGAAGACAGACCCGGTTGGGCAATTTGGTGAGATAAAAAAAATAGCCTTTGTTTTATCCGTAATCTTTGCTTTCACATCTTCCGGGTTGATGCGGAAGTCCCGGCCCTCTTCGAGTCTTGTGTAGACAGGTACCCCTCCTGCCAGCACCACGCCCAAAGGATCGGCATAGTAGTAGGGGTCGGGCAGAATGACCTCATCCCCCAGGTTGATTAATGTCTGAAGGGTGACATTGATCCCCTCCTGGACGCCTGATATCACCAAAACCTCACCGTGGGGATCCACATCAATACTGTTCTCCCTTGATAGCTTTTCGGCAATAGCCTCTCTCAGCGACGTCAGGCCCTCCACGGGTAGGATATAGTGGGTGTGCCCTTCATCGATGGCCCGCTTGCCTGCCTCCTTTATGTGGGACGGCGTCTCAAAGTCCGGTTCCCCATAACCCAGATTGATGACATCCGCAACCCCCTCAATGTACTTTCTGACCTCAGAAATTACCCCAAATTTGGGGGATCGCATCTTGCTGACCCTTTCCGATATCCCTCTCGTTACTTGATTCATGACATTACCCTTTCATCTATTTTTAAAATCCCTGACAAACCTGTCGATCTGCTCCAGGCCCTTCTTGATTTCTTCTACATTACCACCTCCCACACCCAACCGGATATATTTTTCGAAGCCATAGGAGATACCAGGCTGAATTAATGTCCGGTAGGGTTTAGCAAGCAAGCGCTTGCAAAAATCCTCCGAACCGATCTCCAGGTCATATTTTACAAAACAGAGAAACCCCGCCTTCGGTTTGACCCAGTCGAATACGCCATTTTTGTCCACCCATTTCGAGACAATTGGCCAGCAGCGGTTCCCTTCCTCCTTCGCCTCCCCAATAAGCTTTTCGTATTTTCCCGGTTTGAGCGCAGCGAGCGCGATATACTCCCCGATGACGTTCATCACCTCGCTTGTAGCTTCCCTCAGGACTAGGCACTTATAGAGAAGATCCCTGTTCTGGGTGGCCATCCAGCCTGTCCTGATGCCCTGGAGACCCAGGGTTTTCGATACACTAGCCGCACTGATTGCCTTCTCATAATAGTTGACAGCCGCAGGCGATGGGGGCCCTTCCCATTCCAGGTTTCGATAGACTTCATCTGAAAGCAGATAGGCATCATTGGCCCGGGCTATTTCGCAGATCTGCTTCATCTCCTCTTCATTGAAAACAGCACCCGTGGGGTTATTTGGAGAGTTGACAAAAATCAACCGGGTGTCGGGCGTTACGGCATCATTCAATTCATCCAGATCAATCCCCCAGCCCAACTCTTCTCTCCGTTTAACAATCTTAATCTTTGCACCGTACGCCCTGGAAAGTTCATAGACCATCGGCCAGCTCGGCATGTCCATGACCACTTCGTCACCGGGCGAGATGGTTTGGGTCAGGACAAGGAAGATCGCTTCATTGGTCCCGGCCGTGATGAGAACGTTGTCCGCAGAGACATTGTATCCCTGGGTTTCAATCACGCGCTCCCTTAGTTCCGGCAAGCCGTAAAACGATTTCCCCGACCAGTCCAAAGGCAATTCAGGGTCAAGGTCATCCAAGAATTCCTTCAGCTTGGGCGAACTCCTCAGGGAAAAGGTAACGCCGTAATCGAAACCGACCTCCTGAGCGTAAAGAAAAATTTCATACAGCTTGTTAATTCTTACGTCCATATCTTTCTCCTCCTTTTAATTAAGTCCAACTTACGAACCGTTTAGGGCTAAGGGGCCCGGGGGATAAGTCAGCTTTATTCCTTCTCTAAATGCCAGCAAGTTGATACCTGCAAATCTCTCTGGAACTAAAGAGGGGATCATCTTTTCAAAAGTACCGGTTTTCAGAGCGGTAAAACCGGAGCCGGCAAGAGCCCCCATCATCACCATGTTCAGGGCCTGCATCTCTCCCACTCTCCGGGCCACCGACGTTGCGGCTACAATTCTAAGCTCCCTAGTAAGGGTCCGCAACCCCTCCTCCAGTGCTTTTAAAGGGGGATACTCAAAACGTTCTGCCTGAACCCCAATGGGCATAACAGGGGTATCATTGACAATGGCCACCGCTTCCTTATTCCCAAGCTGGGTCAGCACTCTCAAGGCCTCCAGGGGCTCAAAGGCAACCAGAATATGCAGTGAAGCTCTGGGAACCAGGGGTGGCAGAGTATTCCCCATGGTCCAGCGAACATGGCTGGCAACGGAACCTCCCCGCTGGGTAAGACCATACACGTCACCAACTGTTACCTCGTACCCCTCTTCTAAAGCAACCACAGCCAGAAGGCGCGCCGCCAGGACATTCCCCTGTCCTCCCACGCCGGTGACAATTAAGTTGGTGGCTTTATCGTTTTTCATCTCCCCATCTCCTTTTCACTCTCCACCAGCAAAATAGCTTTACGGGGGCACAGCTGGACACAAAACCCGCAGGCATTGCAGGTATCTTCGTTGATGTAAGCTTTTTCTTTATCCCGATCATACTCTATCGCCGGGCAGCCCAGCACCCGGCTGCAAAAGCGATCGCAGCCGCAGCTTTCACCCACACATTTATCCCGGTCAACCCATGCCCTTTGCCGCTGCCTTTCCGCGGCCTTCTTCTGCTCATAAGTAGAACATAACCGTCGGAAAACGATAACCTTAACACCCTTTTCCTGCAAACCGTTGTAAACCGTTTCTATGGCTTTCTGGATATCCTCTAGGGGATCGAGAACAGTGGTTTTTATTCCCATTCCCCTGGAAATATCCTCAACGGGTACAGGCGTTACGCTTTCCTCGAGCTCCGTAGAGCTTGAAGGGCTCACCTGGAAGCCGGTCATAGCGGTTATGGCGTTGTCCAGGATAACAAAAAGGGTGTCGGCATTGTTAAATTTGGCATTTACCAGGGCGGGAAGACCGGCGTGATAAAAGGTTGAATCGCCAGCCACCGCCACAACAGGCTGGTCAAAGCCGAAAGAAGATAGTTTACTAAACCCCGAGGCGTTGCCCATTCCTGAGCCCATACAGTGCAGCACCTTGATCTGGTTAAACCCGGTTTCTCCGGCTGCCAGTCCATAACAGCCAATATCTCCAACAACGAAACCTTTCCTTCCATCCAAGACCAGAGCGGCTTTAAGGGCAAAAAAAGAAGCCCGGTGGGGACAGCCCTGGCAGAAAGAAAGCTCGCGGGGAACCAGCATTTTGGAGGCCAGATCCTCTGCCAGCCTCTCATAAGAGCCCGAACCGCTTTTTTTAATCCTGAAGATACCCTGCAGGGCCTCCAGAACAATATCCGTATTGATTTCGCCAACTCCGGGGCCATGACCGCCCCGTACCTCCCCCGTATTCTTGCCAAAAAATTCAACTTTGCCCAGGTCATTCCTGCTCTCCGCATAAAGAACCTTTACCTGGTCTTCCAAAAAAGGATCGATCTCTTCTACAAAGAGAACCCTCTCAGTATGCCTCAGGTGTTTCCTGATCAAACGGGCAGGGAGAGGCCATGCAGTGCCGATTTTCAATATGCCGGTTTCGTCACCCAAGCCCAGGGTATCAACTGCCTCCAGGGCATAAAGTACCCCTAACCCTGTAGCTATGATTAAAAACCGGGTCTGGGATGGGCCCTGGTAGCTGTTGAATTCAGATTCATCAAATACCTCCTGAACCCTTCGCATTTTCTTTAACAGCGCTTCGTGGTTTATGGTCACCAGATGGGGTAAACCCACCAGGGGCTTTTGAAGATCAAAATAGGGTTTGATCTTCCGCCGGGGCACAGGGCCCACCTGGACGCCACCCCTCCCATGGGATAGTCTGGAAACAGAACGGAGCATACAAATAACACCCATTTGTTCGGAAAATTCCAGCAACCATTTAGCCATGTCCTTTGCTTCCTGGGGGGTAGAGGGCTCCAGAAGAGGTATTTGAGCTATTTTGGCAAAGTGCCTTGAGTCTTCCTCGTTGCTGCTGGTCAGCGGCCCCGGGTCATCACAGACCACCAGTAACAGCCCGCCTTTAAGTTCGCTCAAACACGCGGTAGTCAAAAAATCAGAACAAACATTGATTCCGTTCTGCTTCATGGTGACCATGGCCCTCAGGCCAGAAAAGGAAAAGGCTGCAGCCGCCTCCAGGGCAACGATCTCATTAACAGACCACTCAACCTCCACACCATACCTTTCCTTGTAGGGAAACATGCTATCTATTATCTCCGAAGAAGGGTTTCCCGGGTAGCCGGTGCAGTAGGAAACGCCGCCTTCCAGCGCGCCTCTTCCTATGGCCTCGTTCCCCATTAATAAAACGCGGTCGGTGTTCATTCCCGCCTCTCGATCCTTTCCCTAAGCTTTATGATTCGCTCGTAATAAGGGAGGGCCTCTCCCCGGTTTTCTGCATTACCAACAGCCCTTTTTTTCTTGTTAAGGGAAGCTTCAAGAAGATGATTCCAGCGCTCATCATCCAGCCGGGTTTTTTCCAGGCAGCCCGTCTTAACTGCCATTTTAAAAAGGGAGCTTCCCCGTTCTGTCCGAATTATGACCGTGTTATACTCCTCCAGGCCTTCTACCATTCCTACAGATATATCGGCATTTTCAGCCGTCAGATCCAGGCAGACATCGCAGCCCGGTCGGACAAATTCTCTTATTTCCTCCAGGGGAACAGCAACTTTTTCCCTGGCGGAGGCAATTTCTAAAACCCCGGCAGGAGGCGGCGGAATATCCACCCTGTTAATGCTCTCCTTTCCCCAGTGATTATGGAGCAGGGAGCGCCAGCCTTTCTGGCTTAATGCCCAGGTGCAAAACAATCCCAGCACCAGGGTCACCCTTCCCCCTTCAGCCTGCTCCTTTTCCTCCAGCAGCTGCCTTTTCCTTAAACCGGTACACTGGCAGGGAAGAGCAACCACTCCCAGCCGGTTTCCGGGGCCATCCGCTGACCTGTTGGCCTCCTTATTGGTAGGGGCCAGAGCAAACTTGGACCCGGCAGCTTCTAAAATTTCCTCCCTGTTTAACGCTGTAACCGTTAGGGGGAAATTGGCTGCTGCCCGGGTTACAACTGCACAGTTAATCAGCCCCTCCTGCAGGGCCTTAACCAAGAGGGTGGATACAACACCACCGTATTGAAAGGAAAACTCATCCCGGGGGAAGGCGCTTTTGGCCATACAGTATTCCTGGTAAGCCCCAACCGGCCCCCTGTATCCAACGTCACCGCCCAGGCTGCATTCAGCCTCTGGAAAAGGCAAAGTCCTGGGACAATATAGATAGCATTTCCCTGATGAAATGCGGCAATCGCTGATGGCCGCAATTCTATCTTCAATGGAGACAACATGAGGACAGATAGCAACACAACTCCCACAGCCGGTGCAAGCGCTGGTGTCCAAAACCTCTTTCCTTAGCTCTTTCAAGCCCCCCTGCTGCTCGCTGTTTTGAATAATTCCTGCCATAACGGGTTAACTCTCCTTATTAAAAATCCTTGGGGATCTCGGTGATATCTGCATTATTTTATTCTTTTCAGCATGTATTCTCAACACATTGCTCCCCGAGACCTCCGGCTACCACTTATATCCTCTATAAGTGGTAGCCGGTTCTCCTTGCCCTCTCTGAGCCATCACCATCGGGGTATAGCTGATCCTCTAGCTCATCCGGATTAGCTGATGCCTGGATCATCTGCCTCATCTGCTCCTTGATGCGCTCGATCTCCTTCTCCAAACCATCTCTGTCCCTGGTTTGTGTCACTGAGGCATTTGCCTTTAGCTTGGTGCCATCGAAGGCAATGTGCCCTAACCCTACCATGCCTAAAGAGGCACACAGCCTCGCCACCTCTACATACAAATCTGGAAGCACATCAGCGTGCTCAGCACGGAAAACACAGATGGTTCGGGAATCGGGAGATTGCAGGCCTGACAGGAACATGAAAGCAGTATCCGTCTTCAACTCCCGGGCGATGCTTCGGGAGCTATAGCTATCCCAGCTATAGGCGTATATGATTATCTTCAACATCATAGCCGGGTGGTAAGCTAGTGCCCCGCCACCCTCATATTTAGCAAGCAGCGGCGACAAATCCATGGTATCCACCACGTCGTTGATAATGCGTGACTCATGATTTTCAGGCACAAATTTGTCCAGCGAAGGGGGTAGCAGGAACCCCTGGCTCTGGCTGTATTCCCTGAATATCTTCATTTGGACTTACCTCCGGGAAGAGCATCCTTTGCACATATTATACCTTGTATGTCCTCACACCAGCTACCCCTTTGGCGGATTTTTTAGACGGCCTGACATCCTTTCTTTTTCAGAAAATCGCCCGCTGCCTCCAGCAACCTGTCAATATCTTCATTAGAATTATAATAATGAGGGGAGACCCGAATACCCCCGATACCGGATGTGTAACGCAGGGTAGTATATATGTTTTTTCCTGTCAGCATCGTATTTAGCTCCCTCTCCCTTGGCATCCCCCCGGGGAGGGAAAAAGTAGTGATGCCGGACCTGTACAGGGGGTTGCCGCTGCTCGACATCTCCAAGCCCATCTCCGTTAGACCCTTAATGAGGTAATTGTTTAATGACCTTACTTTTTCTTCTATGGCCCCTATCCCAGCATCCAGTATCTTTTTGGTAGCGCTGTAAAGACCCAGTGCGCCCATGCAGTTGCCCGTTCCTCCCGTTTCAAATTTTTGGGTCGTAGAGGTTAATTGTATCTCGTCGAAGGGCGTTCTCCGGGGAGAACCCAGGTAATTGTCCCAGCCACCTTCGGGTTCAAGGGAATTGAAATAGCCGAAAAAGTCAGGCTCAAGTTCTTCCATGATTCTTTTATTTACGTACAAAAACCCCATGCCAAAAGGATTGCAGAGCCACTTTACGCCTCCGGCACAATACACATCCACATTCAGTTCAGACAGGTTTACTTTTAACGCACCAGCCTCTTGAATACCATCTACGATAAGGTAAATGTTATGATGACGGGCAAGTTTGCTCAGCTCTTTAAGATCAGTCCTGAAGCCGTTTGCTTCCTGAACAGAGCTTACCACAATGGCCCTGGTATTTTTATCCATTTTAACTTCAAAATCGGAAATCTTTACCTCCCCACCGGTGGTAGGAACCGGGCGCACCTCCACTCCTAGGTCTTTTTGCTTTTTTCCCCAGCAAAGGGTCGTGGGGAAAAACTCCAGATCGCAGGCTAAAACGTTATCACCGTTTCTTAAGGGCAGGCTGCTGGCAATAAGGCCCAACCCGTGGGTTGTACTTTCAACCAGGGCTATCTCCTCGGAGCTAACGCCAAACAACCTGGCCACGTTCTCTCTTGCCTTGGGAAAGTATTCATGCAGCTCTAAAAAACGATCAGTGGGGGCAGCGTAAGAAAAATTTTCTATTTTGGAAAGCATGGCCCTTACGTCCCGCAGCACTTCCGGGGCCACCAGGCCCATGCAGGCTGTATCCAGATAGGTGATCCCTTTTTCCTGGAGAACAGCTACTCTCTTCATAATCAAAGCACCCCTTCAGTTTTTCCGGGTTAAATCATCCCTACAACTTTTCCTCAGCGGTCATTCGCCTGCCCTGATTCCTTTCCATAGCAATACCCCTCCTGTTTGGTTATTCTATATCTTTTCCAGGGAGGGGTCTAACATTTTCCCTCAACGCTAGCTGTCCGACTTCCATTGAAGCACAACAGAACATCGGTTTGTTGAGCAGCGCACTAACTACTTAGTCTGCCGACATTTTGCCGACAAACTGTTTACTACCACCCGGCACAGGGTGGCACAGCCAGATACAAATTCAGGTTTTGCCTTGGGCGAGATTGCACAAAAGTCAGTTTTGTTACCTTTATTAAGTGTAGTGTCTTGTCCTTTGTAATTGCTCAGGCTATAATGCTTGTGACTGCCGATTCTTGATTAGGGGATTATTGATGTCGGGGGAACCCCAATGGCATCATCCTGGAGGTAAACTCCGTGAACTCGGACCGGAGTCAGTAAGCGATGCTGAACTCTTGGCTGTTCTAATCTCACCGGGCGTCAAGGACAGGCCAGCGGCACAAATCGCCGAGGACATTTTAGCCAAGTTTGGCTCCTTCAAGGGGATGGCAAATCAGCCCCTGAGTAAATTGCTGGAGATAAAAGGGCTTGGAGAAGTCAAAGCCATCAGAATTGCCGCTGCTTTTGAAATTGCCCGGCGCATTGTTAATGAGGTCTTGAAGGAACATGAGAAGACCTAAGACAGGACAGGTCAGGATTCCCAGCCCATTTGATGCGACTGCCAGCAAGACCGAGCGGACTGCTGTAGCTATCCTCATGCACTGGATGCGCCAGATTATTGAGAGGGAAAACTTAGATTTGGGACTTCCTGATGTAGATACCTCTGGCGCAGATAGGAAATCACCCGACACTGTAATCTACGAGTCCCGGCGCAGCCAGAATGTGCTCTGTGTTATTGAAGCCAAGCCCCCTTACTATGATGTTCTAGACTATGAGCAACTGAAAAAGCCCGCCTGGGACAAAGCCAATAACCGTCGAGCCAGATACTTTGCCACCACCAATTTCCAAGAACTAATCTGGTTCAATACCGAAAAGGCCAATGCCCTGAGACCAGCTGAGGAGCAGGTTGTTGATAAGTATCACCTCTCCGAACTTGAGGACCTCAATCTCATTGAAGAGACAAGATACAAAGAAAGTATCATCAAGCAACTGGAAAGGTTTCTGACCAAGCTCTACGCTGTCCACCTTGGTAAAGAGCCTGAACCCAAGCAGGCGATTGACGAGTTTCTCATCTACCGCCTCCATGACAAAATCAGGAGGCTCGCCCGCTATTATGCCTCAATAATTGAGGACCAATGTCATAAGGATAAAACCTTCTCCGCCAAACTGAGCAAGTGGTTTAATGACCAGGGCTGGAGTTTTGGCTGGAGTCCTCAGGACTTCGACAAGGCAGCACGGCAGACAGCTTATCTGCTAGTGAATAAAATCCTCTTCTATGACCTTCTCCAGGCTAAGCGCCCCGAAAAGCTCGACCCGCTACAGATTCCCCAGGGCTTGACCAAAGGGGCACAGCTTCAGAAGATACTGCAGAGCTTCTTTGATGAAGTCCTCGATATAGACTACGAAACTATCTACACTACCGATTTTATTGATACCATTGCCTTTCCTGACCAAAAAGAGGTTGTCGCGGAAGTAAAAGAGCTGATATCTATACTGCAGGAGTATGATTTCTCCAAACTTGGCTATGATATTATCGGCGGAATCTTCCAGAAACTTATCCCCCAGGACGAACGCCATAATCTGGGGCAGTATTTCACCAATCCGGACGTGGTTGACCTGATTCTCTGCTTCTGTGAGGTGAAACCTGAAAGCAAGGTCTTTGACCCTGCCTGTGGTGCCGGCACCTTCCTGGTAAGAGCCTATCAGCACAAGAAGCTGATGAACCAGTACCTGAAGCATGAAGACATCCTGGAGACCCTGTGGGGCAACGACATCGCCAAGTTCCCCGCCCACCTTTCCACCATAAACCTGGCAATAAACGACCTCTCTGTGGACCATAACTACCCCAATATCATGCAAGAGGACTTCTTCGACCTCTTGACCACTACCCAGGGCTTTGATATGCCTGAGAAGTGGCGGCGGGTAAGAGCCAAGACACTGCGTGGCAAGGAGAGGGAAATAGAATACCCCCGCTGGTTTGACTGCGTTGTGGGCAATCCGCCTTATACCCGCCAGGAAGAGATAGCGGAAATTGCTCCAGAAGACCGCCAGTATAAGGGCAAGCTCATTGATAAAGCTCTCCAGGACATCAATGGGCGAAAGTTAGCCGATATCCCTAGGAGAGCCGGCATCTATGCCTACTTCTTTGTCCACGGTGCCAAGTTCCTCAGGAATGGCGGGCGGTTCGGCTTCGTTGTCTCGGAATCATGGCTTGACGTTGACTACGGCAAGGGCCTGCAGGAGTTCTTCCTGAAGCAGTACAAAATCGTTGCCATTATCGGCTCCAAGGTAGAGCGCTGGTTTGAGGACGCTGACATCAATACCTGTATTGTCATTCTGGAGAAATGCAGTGGCGATGACCACCGCCGCGAGCGGGATGATAACCTGGTGCGCTTTGTCTATCTCAAAAAGCCCCTGCGCTACTTCATCCCGCCGGCCCAGGACATCTGGGAAAAGCAGGTGGCAAGAATCAGCGCCATCAAGGACAAGTTCATGAAGACCATCCTCGCCCACAGCGACCTCTATGAAGGAGACGATTTCCGCATCTTCCCCAAGAGGCAAAAGGAGTTCTGGGAAGAGGGCTATGACGCCGAGGAGCACAAATACACCGGCGCCAAGTGGGGCAAATACCTGAGGGCACCGGATATCTTCTTTAAGATTCTGGAGAAGGGCAAAGGTAAGCTGGTGCCCTTGAAGCAGATTGCCGGGGTGAGGCGTGGCTTCACCACCGGTGCCGACCCCTGGTTCTATGTGAAAGACATCACCGATACTGCAACCGAAGATGAACTTACTAGGATGGCTAAGCAATCAAACTATAGGGGGAAGATTAGCGACTTGCGTCTAATACAGAGCGGTGATGGCTCAAAATGGTTGGTAGAACGTGCATTTGTCCATACCGTGGCCAGAAACCCCGACGACTTCAGAAATATCCTAATCGAGACCGAAAAAGTTGACAACTTTGTTGTCAGCGTCAATGAGGCCATAGCTAGCACTAAGAAGAGATTGGTGAATAAGTATATTTTGCATGGGCAGCGTAATCCTTACAATATGGGGAAGGGCAGACGAGAAATCCCAAGTAACACAAGAACGTGTTCGTCTCGCACAAATTGGTATCAACTGCCAGACATCGCCCCAACGCGCTTGTTGTGGGAAAAGGCTTTTGACCGTTATCACCGTCATTTTTTGGCTGATAAGCCTATTCTTGCAAACCAGAGATTCTATCCGATTTACCCCCATAATCCAGAGGACACCGACCTAATAGCAGCATCCTTGAACTCACCAATCACTAGCCTATATCTTGAATTTCAAAGAACCATTATGGGGCTTGGAGCGGTTGAAGCCACTGTAGAGGAGGCAAAGCAAGCTCTGGTTGTAGACCCAGAGGTAATTGATTCAACATCAAAGGAAAGAGTTACAAGAGCTATGAGCCAGTTAGCAGGTAGGCCCGTACTCTCACTCTTCTCTGAGCTTGGTGCCAGTTCACCAGATGAGGTTTCCCTGGATAAGGTCAAGCCGGACCGCCGTGAGCTGGACAGCCTCATCATGGGTGACATCCTGGGCTTGACCGATGAGGAACAACTTGAGGTCTACCGGGCGGTAATTGACCTGGTGAAATCAAGACTGGAAAAAGCCAAGAGCTTCGGCAAGCGCAAAAAGACCAAAGAAGGCATTGACATTGACCTGCTGGTAAAGCTCGTTATGGAGAAGGTGGGTGGGGAGACTCTGGGTAGGTTTTACCAGGAAAGGGTGTTGAGCCAGAAAGCACTCTATACCAAAACTCTTCCCAGAATGACCGGTGATATCAGTATTAAGCAAAGCCTTATGGGCTGGCGGCTTTATTCCGGCAAGCAGAGTATAGACTGTGCCTCAGAGGTGGAAGCCCGCTACCTGAAGGTCTGGCTGGAAGCCGGCATAGACCAGGTCAAAGTACCCCAGAACAAAAGCTACCTGCAAACGGTAGTTCCACAGTTAGAAAGCCTGAAGCAGAAGATAGATGAAGTAATGGAACCTTACCTGAATTCCATCGTTAATATTAAGACTAGGGACAGAATCCTTCATCAATTATGGGTGCAGATAACCAAAGGCGTGCGCGCTGATTGAGGCAAGGTCGGTCAATGCAACTTACGGTCTATGGCGGTGCTGGGGAGATTGGCGGTAATAAAATTCTGCTCGAGGCTGAAGATAGCCGGGTGTTCCTGGATTTTGGCACATCATTCTCTCGTGAGGAAGAATTCTTTGAGTTTCCCTTGTTGAGGCCAGCGTGTATTGATGACCTTTTCAAGACAGGGATGCTCCCGCGATTGTGTGGTATCTATAAGAATGCTGGTTTATCCGTGGATTATGCCTCTAACGGAACACCATCACTCTGCGGTGCGGAAGAGGAACGTGGAATTGATGGAGTCCTCTTGTCTCACGCTCACGTTGATCACTATGGATACCTTGGCATGATTCGCCCCGATATCCCAGTATATCTCTCCTCCATAAGTAGAAGAATAATCGAGCTCAGGAATGATATTAGAGAGGAGTGGCAAACCAGAGTAGACTTGGATGCTCTGGTACCCGTTGAAAAGGAGGCAGATTTCAAGGTAGGGAATATTAAAATAACACGCTATGACGTTGACCATTCGATTCTTGGAGCTAGCGCATACCTGATTCAAGCTGGAGACAGAATTATTGCGTACACTGGAGACATGCGCTTTCACGGAAATGCCACCACAGATAGTGAGGACTTCTTGGAGGCTTGCAAAAGGGCAGGCGTGGATATCTTACTATGTGAGGGAACGAGGCTTGGCCCGCCATCTGAAGAAGAAAGGGAGGTGGAAAGTCATGCATTGACCTCTGAAACTGAGGTTGAACAGAAATGTCGAGACATATTCTCTAATGAGAGGGGACTGATTATCTACGATGCGTCTCCGGCGGATATGAATCGTATGAACATCGTGTGCCATGTAGCCAAAGAATGCGGTCGTATATTAGTATTTGACTCCAAGAAAGCATATTTTTTACTTTATATGAACCATCCTGAAGTACTCTGTCCGGGATTACCATCGGTTGGTGATTTCAAGATTGCACTTTCACGACTTAAACTTCATGCATCGAGATATGACAAGCATAATCTCCCCCAAGACCTCTATGCAGAGACATATACGGATTATCGTCGAGCTCATGAAGCCAGTCTTCTTGTTTCACAAAGAGGCAAGGAGAAGGAGAATCCGGATCTAATATGTCTCCCGGATGATGCTTTCATTTGGGGACCATTAAGAGAAGAAATACTGCGGGAACCAAACCGGTATCTTCTGTATACGTCAAGTGGTGCACACACATTGCTCCATTTCTTACCCTCAGATGGTAGAAACGTTCCTGGTACATATGTCTACGGCAAGGCAGAACCCTTCAAAGAGGAAATGGAATTATCTTTCCGTCGCCTCATGAAGTGGATAGAGTTGTGCGGATTGAAATTGAAATATGCCCACACCTCTGGCCACATGTACCAGAGAGACGTAGAGCGCTTCGTCTCTGAGATCAATGCAAAGACTGTTGTCCCGATTCACACAGAACATCCTGAATTGTTTACTGAGTGGGCAAAGAACGTGCGTATTCCTAAACTGGGAGAAACCCTACACCTATAGCAGTAGCTGGCAAAACAATACGTCATTTGGTGTAGCCACTTTATCTTAATCTTATTCTGCTGAACAATCCAGGAATGGTAAGGTAAAGTTAAGATAAGTTATCTTGACATTCGCCATATGGCGAATTATAATGTTTCCGCTAATCTATAGCTGATGTGGCGGGTGGGCCGAATGGGCTAATTCATACCAATGCCCGAGCAAGGCAGGGGGCGTTGAGCTGCCATCCGTAATTGGTCACTTGGGTGGTGGGGAGCCAATAGTGAAACCGACCTGGAAATGGTCGGTTTTTTGTTTTTTAGGAAGGGGGTGGTAGCATTTTAGAAGAAAAAGTTGAAACAGAGAAAAGCCGCAATGCCCTAGGCCGAGGGGCGATAAGGCAATATTAAAAAGAAAGGAGAAACTAAAATAATGAAGAAAGTATTGTTCACAATGCTGGCACTGGTTCTGGCAATTGGTCTGGCGATACCAACGGCGGCGCCAGCTTTAGCAGACGGTCCGGGCACAATAACCGTCGTCTCAAATGCCGGCACAAATTATAAGTATTGGGCCCTTGATGGCTCTACGTTCCCTGCCTCAGCTTCTATCGCGCCAACTGAATCGACTAATACAGACTTTACCGGGTACGCTGAGGCGATTGCTTACCAGGATACTGCCTGGACTGTTGACCCCTCCGCGGCACCCTTTGCTGCCGGAACTCAGTGGATTGCTCCATATCTTGTCTGGGATGCTAGCCAGGGAAAGTGGCGTGGTGGTGGGCCAGACTTTGAAATCACCAATAATTCACGTGGTGTATATACATACAAGAAGGTATTCACCATACCCGCTTTCGCGTACATCGTTAGCGCCAAGGCCGCCATTGGTGGTGATAACTATGCCTGGCTTTACCTCAACGGCAACCTAATCTTGTCACCAAGAGATTCGAACCAAAGTGACGCAAATTACGTTGCCCCGCCTAGCTCAACAGCGAGCATTCCAGCATCGTACTTCAGCAACGGTGACAATGTGCTGGTAGCCGAGGTCCAAAACGGGATTTCAAATGGCGCAAGGCATGGCCCTACTGGCGTGGTGTTCTCGCTGGAGGTCACCTATGACTTTCCAACCTTGGGCGACGTAACGCCGGCAGAGGCCTTCAACCCGGTTGGCGCCAACCACACAGTAAGCGTGCAGGTTACCCCTGCCGCGGCCGGTGTTGTCGTCACCTTCGTAGTCGGCGGACCTAACGCTCAGACAGGGACGGGCACCACCAATGCCAGCGGGGTTGCCACGTTCACCTATACCGGCAACAACCCTGGTACCGACACGATATACGCTTTCATTGACTTGAACGGTAACGGAGACTACGACGAGGGTGAGCCACACTCTGGCGCCAATGCCACCAAGTACTGGCTAGGGAACTTCGTCACCGGCGGCGGCAACTACAAGGAAGGTAAGACAGTAAAGTACACCTTCGGCGGGAACGTGGGCTTCCTGCCTGACGGGACTATCGTTGGCCAGTTCCAGATAGTTGACCACGCCAACAAGATATCCTGGCACTGCCACAATGATTTTGACTCGCTGGTCTTCTACCCTCTTCCCATTGTAGGGCCACCAGGACCGTCAGCAAGCCATAGCATAGCTGCTTTCACCGGCACCTTTACCAACAATAAGGGCGGTTCGGCACTCCTTACCATCGAGATAACGGATGTCGCGGAACCTGGTGCCGGGTATGATACGATATTTGTGACTAGCGCTGACGGTGGCCCCAACTTCGGCATCACTACCATCAGTGGTGGCAACTTCCAGGTGCATGACCTCGAGACCGGTGGGGGAGTTGAGTAAGGTAATAAGTGACCGACGAATAGGGAGTCCCTTTTGGGACTCCCTATTTTTTATCAGGCAAGGTGAAGGGTAACTAAACAAAAAGCCAAATCGTGTGATTGCCTACGAAGCTACCGGAGAGATAAAGCCACATGTAAGTGGTAAGCTCCAGAATTAAAATCTAGGCGCCTGAAAATTCTTCTGAACGTTTGTTGGATACGGTTTCCTCGACCTGCCTCTCCGTCTCCTCAAGAAGGTCTCTCGCCTGCTGGTCTAGAGGCTCCTCATAGCCGCATTTAGGGCAAAAGCATCCGCTTGACTGGCAAATAAAAGTTGTCTGCCACCTGCATAACGGGCAGTAACGCTTCTCGGTATATGCCACGCTGTCCTCCCCCTGCCCCCGCTATATTAGCAAATCCTGTAGTCAATATCTAGACGCTTTTTTGCTGCAGTTAGACTTCTGATATGACGTTAGTTTAGGCGAAGCCAGCAGAAAAATCAATTTCGAGTCAGCTCGAGAGGGCAAAATAACGCGATGGCTTTATCTAATACAACAGTTCTCCTTGTTAACCATTTCAAATTGTATGCATTGGGTACTTGACATTGTCCTATTGTTGTCATATAATATATGACGATTAGCGGGAGGAATTCAAATGCCGGAGAGGGAGATGACGGGAGTCAGCAAGAAAGACTATAGAGTGACCGTCAGGCTAGACCCTGAAACGTATCAAAGCCTGCGCGAGGCCGTACAGCAAGGAGCAATAAGCAATCTTTCCGAGGCCCTCCGTAGCATGATTCGTCAGAAGCTCTGGGAGGAAAGGTTTTCTCAGGAAATAGGAAAGGACTTGTCTATAAGAGATGTTAGCGAAGAAGAGTTGAGAGAGGTCGTCGACCAGGTTGTTGGCGATTTTGAGACTGTGAAGAGCAAAGAATTTCTGAAGTTGGATGGCGTTCTTGAGGGTATGTTCTCGGCTATGGGGGGGATTGTTAGAAAAGCTATGGTGGAACTCGAGAGAAGACACACACTCAACAAGACTAGACGGAAGTCATGAATTAGCATTGAAGGGTGAGAATTCTATCGGGTTAAAAAATTAGTAGCGAGTGATTGAGGCACCCGCTACCGTGGGCAACAAAATAGGCACGACCCCGTTTCGTATGCCCATTTCGCATTTTAACATAGTGTTAGGGCAATGGCAAGGTTGAAACTCAAAATCAGAGACGAATTGATGAGGCAGATTGTAGCCGAGGCCAATCTTCTCTGGCCAGGGCACGGCATGATAGCTGTGAGACGACTGGTTCGGGATAGCCTGAGGCGGCTGTGGAGATATTGCAGTGGAAATGGTAGAACTAGACATTGAGATGGACAGCGGTCTGATCGCCAAGACCCGTGACCTTGCTGTGCGATACTTTGGTGACGACGGCGATGCATCGTTGGCACAGGTGCTGGAAGTGGCGTTCCGTATGCGTTGCTTGTGGTCGCACTCAGTAAAAGACGGCCAGCTAGATACTAATGAGGTCGTCAGTAAGTGGGAGTTTGCAGAATCACCGGTTACCGGCGAAAATAGTGGTACAATACACCATTGGCTATTTAGGAGGTGAAAAATGATAACTACGCAGGCTATGAACAAAGAGCGGCTGGATCGCTACATTTTGGAGGCAGCGAAAACAGCCGGCTACGAGGAAAGGTTCGGGGTCGACGGGTGTGATTTGAGCCTTAACCGCTGGTGGGCAGCATACAACAGGCAGTCAACCAGGGAACAGGCAGAGAACGACCGCCTGGGAGAGTACCTGCTTACCACCGCGAGACTGGCCAAACAGAACGGTGGCATCGTGCCGAGGGAATACGTTATTTACGATGCTGAGTCCAGTGAGGATCTAAATCGCCCTGGTATGAATTGGCTCCGCAAAGAGTTAATAGTAGGTAGACGCATAGCCGGCATAGTTATTCCTTTCCAGGGACGCCTGTCTGCCGACCCTCTACACCAGTTAGCCTTCGAGAGAGAATGCGCTTATTATGGTGTAAGGGTAGTGTACGGGGACGCGCCGGGTGGTGATGACTGGGCCAGTCAGACGACCAGGCTTATCCAGGCCCAGGCAAACGCCCTACGGGTCAAATGTAACCGCGATAATGCCTTGGCAGGAAACATTGCCCGCGTTCTGGCAGGGAAAGCACCGGCACACAGAGCAGCCTATGGATATATCTACCGTACTGAAAAGATTATTGAAGCTCGCACGGGTAGAGCCAAAGTACTGCGTGCCTGGTGGGAGATAGACGAAGTTGGACCTGATGGAGAACCAGTTTACGGAAGCCCGGCCTGGGTGGTAAAACAGATTTTCGTCTGGCTCGGAGATGAAGGGCGCACTGCGTATTGGGTTGCCCATAAGCTGAATGAACTGGAAATTGAGCCACCCCAGAGAACAACATGGGCCCCCAAGACGGTGATAAAGATCGCCGGTCGCCGATGTTACACGGGGAAGGCTGAGTATAATGCCAATGGACGTGTTCCTAATCCTGAGAGACCTTTGGGTGATTTAACTCTGGGCATAAAGAGGACTCTGGTACGTCCAAAGCCTGACATTGAGAAAGTGACCTTTGAAGTACCAGCCCTAATCACTGAGGAACAGTGGCTCAGGGCCAACAATAATCTCAGGGAGAGGGGACGCGGCAGAGGCAAGCAGGGTAAACGCATACAGGCGCTGTTCCGGAACCGTATGCTTTGCCCCAAGTGTGGAAAGCCGATGTCTGTCTTGCTACGGAAGAAAGGCTGTGACCCAGTCTATTACTACTGTCGGGCACATTACTGCCGATGGATAAAAGATCCCTGTACCTATAATCAGTTTGTTCCGGGAACCTGGGATGGTGAGATATGGGAAGAAATCTGCACTATGCTGAGCAGTGATACCTGGCTGGAACAGCAACTGACTACAGAGTTATCTCAGAATGCGGACCTGGAAAAGCTCGTCAAGCTGGAGCAACTCAAGATAAGCCAGGCAAAACTCAGAATCAGCAAGGTTCAGGAGGGCTGGGAGAAGGGTTTCTACACCCCCGAGGAAGTCCAAACAAAGCTTACCGAACACCGTGAAGCCATTGCCAGAGCAGAATCAGAGATCGGCAGACTGCGTGAGCAAATGTCTAACAGGGGTCTCAGCATTTTCGAGGCTGAGCTACTGCGGCAGGAGCTCAAGGAACTCCGTGACCGAAATCTGTGGGAGTCGACCTTCGAAGAGAGGGCTGACCTGGTTGCTAAGCTCGGAATCAAGATTCTGCCGTCAGAGGACTTAAAATCAAGGAGGATATCTTGCCGGTTGAACCTTGTCAAAGAAAACGAAGAGAGGGAGCAGACCGGTTTTGCAAAAGTGACCTTTGGTGGACCTAAGGGGATTCGAACTCAATTAGATAAAGGCAAATGTTGCTCTGAAAGTTCTAGATATTGAACAACTTGGGCTACCTATTTGAACATTTTAGGGGGATAAGAGAGATCTGTTGCTATGTGATCACCATTCTTGGTGACTATCCCCTCTTGCTCCGCAATTCGATGTGCACCGCTGGTGAAACTGGTGTTCGTTATGAACATAGGAAGAACGGGAGATTTCAAAGCAATGAACCAAGAGGGCAAAGCCTCAACCGCTTGCCCTACACCGTCTCTGATGGCGCTACAGTCTTGACTGAAAGCTCTGATCTCCGTCACGCCCACCTTGGTCGATTCGGAATGATGTTTTATCTGACCGATGACTCGTATTTGCAAGCCTTTCAGGAAAGCCCCTGAGCTGTACTTGTCCATTCGCAGCAGACCACAAAAACCTATCCCGCCTTCCTTGATGCCTCCGGTAACTTCTATTGACTGCAAGCCATTCAGCTCTAGAATGCGGAGGCACAGTTCTTTAAATTCAGTTCGCTCCATTTTCCTGACCTTTGATTTTGCCTCCTTTATTTCCGCCGGAGACAAATCTGCGGAACGGATAATCAGGTCAGGCAGTGTTTGGCTGAACTCGTAGGTCGGTACTTGTCCAGCTTCTTTGCAAAGTCTAATCCTCTTCAGCAAGCGAGCCTTGACCTTAGCAATGATATCGTCTAGAAGGTCATTGACTTGTAGGTCATTCAGCTTCGGCGAGTATTTTTTCAGGCGTTTTTCAACCCACTCCACTAGATCAATCTGGTTTTCCTGCGACTGCCAAATCTCTCGTGCGAAACTTTCTATGTCTGCCGGACTTATCATTGAATAACCTACTTCTTAAGGTTCTTTATTTGACTCGCTATGATGTCAGCTATCTCTTCCAAAAGCCTTAAAATCCGATTCTTTTGATCCTTCTGCTCCTTTGTCTTTGCTCGTTGTATTTTTGGAATTGGAAGAAGGGTTATTATGTTGCTAACTTCCTCCAGGTTCGAGATAACGACGGACAAGTTGACTGGTTCTCTTCTGGTTTCGATTTTGCCTATTTCCTCCGAACATTGTCTGATACTCAAATCCCCGTCTCGGAAGCGCTGAAACAGCTTACTATGTTCCGGCTGAACAAGTCTGGAAAGGGTGTCTCTGGTTAATGGTGAGACATCAATAGTTCTTGGCGCATTGGTCGTGCGTGTCTTGTCTTCACCTGGAAGCCATGATAGAAACTCCTTCAAGCTCTCTGGCCTAGTAAACCGCCTTTGGTCATCGCTCCACCCCAGCCACACTCTTAATGCTGGTTTTGCCATGATGACTTCGTCAAAAAAACCGAAATCCTCTGGACTAAGAACTTCTCCATAATCTTCGTCACTTTTTCCTTGCTCGAAGGCATGGTACGCACGTATCAAAGTACTTGCGAGTGCTCTCGGCTTTATCCCAAATATTGAGGCGATTTCCTGAGGCTTCTTTCCAGTTTGCCTTTCATAGTCGGTCCAGAATCTTGCTTGCGTATAACGTTGCCAAGGTTCTATACCAGGTGTATGCCTGAAGCCCTGTACAATCCACGCAATATTTGGGTTATCTCCATCATAAACGAGCGCCTCAAATTCCTTAATTCCATCCAGTATGCCGTTAGGCAAAGTAATGTGACCCCTTTGGTGCTGTTCCATTATCATTTTTAGTGCGGTAATTCGCCTATTTCCTTCAATGACCACATAACTATCTCTGTTGAGCATTCTTAGCACTACTCTATCTATGACCCAAAAGCCGGAGGTCATTATACTACTCATCAAAGCATTGATCCCCGTTTTACCTATCTCCCTCTTAGCTTCTTCTTGTACTGCGTCTTCTGTAATTCTCTCATCTGGCACCCTTTCTTTCCCAGAAGGAGCAAATCTGGGATTATTGGGGTCAAGATAGAGTTGCTCTAGCTTTACCCTTACTTTTTTCATGTTTGTGAATTCTTCCCAAGTATCTATCAGATACTTCGCCATGTGAGTCACCTCCCATAAACAGATGGCCTTCAAAGCACCTCTGAATCTTTATTGTTGGCGCGACGCTTGCTTTTCCTGTCTCTCAATTTGTCCAATTCTCGATCACGTCGATAAATGCTGTGCAGCTTTTCTTTGAACTCTTTCGTATTCTTACCATACATATTTATGAACGATTCTCGACTCTTGGTAATCATGCCCTTGTTGTAGTAAAACATCAAGGTAAGTTTCAACGCGCGCAAAAGGGTAGTATTCCACTTTGGTGATACGTATCTGCCTTTTGTGCTATCAATGGGTCGAAACCGCATAGGATAAGATAAGGCGCCCAATTTGTTCATTTCGTTTATGCGATAGAAGAAATATTCAGGTGTGTCTTTGTCATCAGTCGAGTTGTAAAGCACGTATACTCTGATGTCTTTGAACCCATGTTTCTGAGCCAGCTTAATTGCATTCTGGATGTAACCTTCCTCTGAATGATTATCAAAAGCGAATCGGAGTGGGGCAACTTTTGTCTGCGATAGCGCTTTCGCCATACCATCATCAAACAATCTACAATCTAGGCCTTGATTAAAGTCATAGCGTTTGTCCAACCTTTTCAACTTTTCAATATCCTTATAGAAGTTCGGAGAATATAGCCAGTTGTTATCCCAAAAAATAATGCTACTTTTTGCCAAGTCTACATCGTTCTCCCAGTTGTCCTTGGTAAAAAAGCGAGGCTCATGCTTTCTCACAGCGCAGAATTCGCATGCTCTCTTACAACCCCTAGTCGTGAAACTGATGGAGCATCGAAGTTCAGGAAAAAGGCTGTAGTCCGGTTTGCAATCTTCAGCCCCTGACAGTAGTCCTTCGTGCGGGGAGAGTCCAGTCTCTTTTTTGACATGGTCTGGTATGAGTGTGGCCATGACTCCACCGACTTTTATCTCGGCTTGCGGATATTTCGTTTGACAATAGCGGATTGCCTTTATGACTTCATCCGCATGATAGGTGAAGAGACTAGTAATGTAGATTACGTCATAAAGATCGTCTGGCGAATAGTTCACTGGGAGTGGGTATTCTTGCGATCCCAATCTTAGGAACGTGACGGAATCCCCCTTTTGCTTGTGCCACGTTGAGATCTTCATGAGCCCTAGCGGGGGATATATATTTCCACAGTACGGTTCAACCAATAGGACTCTTTGATTCACTTGTTAGCCGTCCTTATCTGAATATCCCGGCAAACTGTGGGAAGCTCTTGTCGTCGTCATGCTAACCTTCCAATTACGTTTCGTCGTACCATAGGCCAAACGTCCAATCGTACCATAAAGAACCCGGCTGATAATCTGTCTAGATTAGCTGCCGTCCCTCACTACAAATAAGTACTAAGTCATCGAAGGGACAGTTTCTCACTTACTGCTATAATAACCTTACGAGCCATGAACTCGATAATAGCGAGTTCGGTTCTTAGCAAGGCTTCCTCTTTGGAAAAAGGCAGAATACGTCCTCCGTCTAATTCAGTATCCTTCGTATGCACAATGCGGCATCTAATATCATAGATACGCTCAGCGAACTGTTCTCTGAGGTCCAATTTCTTGTTTTCGCAGTTGATATTGCACCTAGAGAGCTTCTTAGCCTCTACCCTATAGTACTCTTCCAAACCGATACGCGCTATCATCTCACGTAATTCCTCATCTTGTACACACGCCTTTATTGTCATGAGTAGTTGACTTCTCTCGTCGGCATATCCTCTTCCAATTCCAGACATGACAGCTGAAATTACCCTGGCGACATGAGGATCATAGTTGGGGTCGAAAGCCGGCTCTTTCAAGATGTTCTTTACTTGTCTTTGCACTTCTTGCTGTGAGTAGATAGGAAAGTAAAACTCTAAGACTTGGTAGAAAGCTAGAAATTGCACTAGCGGCATTTGGTAGGCGCTAGTGGCGTACCAATACAAACGTAACGGGTCTAGATCGTACTGGTATTTTGGGAAACCGACATCAGATACATGAGTCTGTGCTTCCGCAAGAATCAAAGCTTCGGCTGTCAGAGGCGTGTGATGATATGCCTCTAGCATAAGAGGTACACCACGAGCATTGCGTATCTCGAAGAATAGGGAATTGGACAGCTTCTGTAGAATGTCTAACGCCTCTTGGTTAGTTGATATGCTTATGCCGCTTATCTTGATAGTTAATTCCTCTTCTAGTTCTTTCTGAGTCAACACCTCAATAGTTTCGGTAGGTTCGCTTATAGCGACGTTCACTTCATTTTCGCCAACGTTTCCTTTCACCTGAAAGATTAAATCTCCTTGGTTCATCTTTCTGATTTCGTGTCGGGGTATACCCAACAACACGGAGAATAGTGAATCACGCTTGAATCCTCGTAATGGTCTAACATATGCCTCTATTGTTCCATATTCGTATGAACAAATTGCCTCGTATCCTTGAACAAATCTATACTTCTCGAACTCTAGGTGACTTAATTCGGTGGCGTCTTCTGGCCACATTATTGATACTTCTCTTTTTTCCCTTCCGCAGGGGATAAGTATACCAAAATGATATGAACCATCCTCTGATACGTCTAGTTTATGCTCGATGTCGGCTTTTTGACATCTATCCACTAGATGGGTAATCAAAGTCTTATCTGGCTCCTTAAGCTCACCTAATTGGGGAAGGTCTGACTTCGCAACATCGTTGCTCTCTCCCATCTTTCTTTGCCTCGCTTTCAGACAAACTTGACCTCAAGCTGTATCTTAAATTCTATTATTCTTTCCATAATTATAGCACGGTGCATAGCCTTGAGGTAAACTTAATGTCGAAGTCATGCCCAAGCTCTCTGTGATCTGCACCGTGACGTTTTAGGGTTGTTTTCACTCCACTTCCTCCTCCGAAGGAGGAGGAAAGGGGGTGAGGTAGCAAACTGTCTCTTGAGACTCTGTCAATACACCAAATAGAGATGAACCCGCGACGTGCCAATAACATTTAGCCATCCTGTTATCTAGGCTAAGGTTTCCTTAACTGCGCGTTCGAATATCACATCAAACAGGTACACGAAATAGTCAGCGAGAGAAACCTGCTCTTTGTCAAAATTATGAAATCCAAAAACAGGCGTCTCATCGCCTTTTTTGTCCACCGGATAAGTTTGTGTGAAAACTAGCTTGCTATTGAAGATAAATAATCGCCAGAAAGGGTAATCAGTATAATAGGCTAATTGGATATCATGACCGTTTCTCCGCAATTCTCTTGCTCTTTCTATAGCCATTTTAGCCTCGTTTAGATAAAACCCTTTGGTCACTCGACCAGCAGTCTCTCGCTTTGACAAAATTGCCTGCCCTCTTGGGTCTTGAGGATTTACTATCAAAAACTTCTTGCTCTTATTTTTCTCAGTTTCTCCTACGGCACTATAAATAAGTCCATCGGTCGAAGCCCATGGATAACCGCTTACTGTCAATACCTTTATGGTCTCTGCTTCCTTGGTTAACGCCACCAGCAGGTTACGAAACTTATCTCGACTTCCCCCTACTTCAGCTTCTGCAACAGGATTGTAATACCACATTCCCAGCGGTAAGGCTTTGCCGCGCCAATTCAACTTGTTATCTAGAGGGTTTACAAAGAAAGCCTTTCTTGGGAAAATAAGGGACTCCTTTTTCCTTTGGCTAAAATACTCTAGTAGGTCTGTAATTCCCTCAAAAATCCCCTTAACTGAACCCTCAGCAGTTCCCTTCGCCAGCGAATATAAAGGGTCGTAAGCTATGTTACTCATGGTTCTCCTCCCTTAAGGATGGAAGTCTCAGCTTGTGGATTCGCTTCTACAATTATAGCATGTATAGTGCAGAACATCTCAATTCTCCGTTGCGATTTTCAGAGTTAGAGGGATAGCTTCAAGGAGCTACTATACTAGAGATGACCAAAATTCCTTCGAGACTCTGATTTTGACTGAACAAAACATCGTAATGTGTCCTTAACTACTTTAGTGCACGGCGCTGAACACTACATTTGGCTGTGGTTAATAGTGTTGCTGGGGTGTCGAGCACGGGCCCAAGTATCAGGTTAGAGAATGAAAAAGCCCGGGGTGTTAGTTCGCATCGCCCATTTATACGGCAAGAATTCGGTAGTATGATATAATATACTTTAGGAAAGGTCGGGTTGTGAGGTGGGGTGGCGACTGTAACGGGAGGTCAGACATGTTTGAACATACTATCTATTTTAGAAGCCTTCATAGCGATTCATATACTAATTGCGCTAGCCCAGTATATGAGCACGACTAATTTTGCCTCGTTGCTTTGGGAAATAGTTAAAAAACTGTTTGGTTTGTAAAGAAATAGGGTAAAAAAGGAGAAGGGTCTTGGTGAAAAGTCCTTCTCTTGTTTTTTGACGCCGTGACCACTATAATTACCTTGAAAGGAGGCAAGCGGTTGGTCTAGCAAGCGGTTAGTAGCTTGTCTCCCAGTTTACTCTTAATCAGCAGGTTCAGGGTTCGAGACCCTGGCGGCTCACTTCAAAGCTAAATCGGTCTTTCCCGTACCGTAAGGCATGGTTTTAGACTAATTGACTTCCCTCTC
>Ga0315280_10003225_pt1 | contig 25268 bp, 17 predicted proteins | sample YL17G06_40_MG_FD_203697 | JGI IMG/M metagenome (GOLD analysis project Ga0315280, IMG submission 203697) | Sediment microbial communities from Yellowstone Lake, YNP, Wyoming, USA - YL17G06_40 | ecosystem: Environmental > Aquatic > Freshwater > Lake > Sediment | place: USA: Wyoming | collected...
ATATGGGAAGGCCAGCGCAACCAAGCGCAGACCAAGGTGGACTGGCAATTCACCACCGCCGATGCACGCATCAAGCTCAAGCGGTTGTATCCCATATTATTATAGGAATAAGTTAACTGAGCACTAGTATTACTCCGTTAGGTCGCCGCGATGCGTTCGGGGCACGCCCACTCACTCCTCTCCCTTGTAGGGAGAGGACAAAGGTGAGGGTGCATTCCTTGGGCGTCCACCCTCACCCCGCCTCTCCCTCCGAGAGGGAGAGGGGTTCAGCCAACGTGCCACCGACGCCAAGTAACGGAGTAATACTAGTGCACCGTCAACAGTGATTTGCAGGATTTGAGGTATAATGGGCTGCCATGGCTGAGATCGCCGTCAACCGACGCAGCAAACATCGCAGCAGCGAGGTGGCAGCCCATGAAGAAGAAGTATATCGTAGAACTGACCGTTGACGAACGACAGCAGTTGGGGGAGATGGTGAAAGCCGGCAAGGCAGCGGCGCGCAAGCTGCCCCACGCCCGCCCAAGACGCCCGTATCAAGTTGAAGCGACTTTATCCCGTGATTCATGACTGACGGTGCACTAGCCACGTAGCGAGAAATCCCCCAGGAACTCCGTTCTTAGCGGCGCCACGGCGAAAAGCCGGTCGCATGTGTCATTCCGAGCCTGGCTCGCGCTTGCGCGAGCTCCGGAATGCGGCGCCGGGCGCCGCATCAAGCGAGGAATCCCCTACCTCCACGCGCAGCCCCGATAGGGGATTCCTCGGTCGCCTTGCTCCCTCGGAATGACAGTCATGCGCGCTGACGTTGCCCCAAAACGGAGCTCCTGAGGAATCCCCTATCGCTCTTGACTTCAAAGCGCCTCGGGTATGCCCACGTCGACCCTCAGGACATCCGCCGCCTGCGGACCCTCCACCGCCACATCGTCCACCAGGGTGACCTGCTTGCGCTCGATCGCCCAGATGCGCAGCGCCGGCCGCGTACCGGCGGGCATGTCGCCCGTGCGGGCGATAACCTCCACGCGATGCCACTGTCCGTCCGCAAGCACCTGCACCCCCTCCTGCGGATAATCGTGCGCGGCGTCGATGAAGAAGTTGACGCGCAGCAAGCCTGGGCCCTCCAGCGCCTTAGCCCAGAAGGAGACACCATACTGCGCGTTGGCTGCCGCGGGGTAATCCGGCGCTTTCAGCAGCCCAAGCCCTTGCTTGCCATCAGATTCCAGGCGCGCCGCGATGCTGCCGCGGTGGGCATCGCCGCGCTCGAATTGCGCCGTCCCCTCCAGCGCCCAATAGCGGTCCTCCTGCTCCAGCGAGGGATCCGCGATCACGGCAAGCGACGGCGCGGTGCCCGCGGGCTCAGGCGCGCGCGGGCCATTCGCCTCTGTATCGAAGTACACGTAGTATGTGCGCTCGGCGCGCCAGGGCGAAACCGGCGCCGCTAGCGACGCTCCGGAATGCGGCGCCCGCCGGGGCGCCGCATCAGGCAGCACCGGCCATGCGACCAGGAGGTTGTCGTCCGTCTGCGCCGATGAAACCGGAAGCGCCGCCATAGAATGCCCATTGTCGTCCACTTCGATCACCCGCACCGAGTTCAGGTCAAGCTTCTGCGCGGCGCGGGGCGCCCGCGAAGCGGGCCCGGGCAGAGCTGAAAGCGCGATCCGCGCCGTCGCCGTTGCGGGCAGCGCGGCGTCGGCCGGCGTCTTCACGCGCACTGGCACACGAATCGGCCAGTAGGGGCTCCACCAGTCCGCCGGGACTGCGCGTGCCTGGAGAGGTGCAAGCCGCTTAGATTCCTGCGACACCTCGACTACAGCGGTAAGCGGCGGATGCTCAATCGCGTCTTTGAACGCCTGCGCCGCAGCCTGGTTGCCATGATGCAGCAGCACGTACGCCTCCACCTCGCAGGCGGCGGACCGCCTCGCCGGCGGCGCACCGCCTCGCCGCCCCTCCCGCGTCGAGATCAGCTCGCACCAGGCATACTTGCACGTCCCCGGCCGCGGACGTTGCTCCGGCCAGAAGCCCTGTCGCCACCTATCCGCGCCGCTTGGTCGCGCGCCGGCACGACTCCGGAGTGAGGCCGGGGCGTCACCGGTCTTGACGAACACCAGCGACAGGCTCTCAGCGAAGCGCGGCGGCGTCATCATCGTCGCCACCTCGGGCACATACGCCACCTCGCGCCAACCGAAGTGGGGATGCTCCCCCTCGAATTGGCCCAACATGCCGCTGAACCCGGGGAAGATCTTGGTCAACCCGGCCGACCTGAACCGGCCGTCGAGCAGCACCAGCTCTTGCGCGGCGAAGTCGCGCTTGGGCGCGACCTCGCTCACCACGCGCACGTACGGCTGATAGGCGCGCAGCTCGTAGGTCTGGCGGCACCGGACTTTGTCGTCCTCCCAGGTCGCGCGCGCGACCGCCCGCACCGGGCCCGACGCCAGCACCTCGACCTGCGCTGGCGAGGCCGACTGGCGCACCCGCTGCTCGTCGATGAACTGCTGCGGCTGCCGCGCGGGTGACGCGGGATCGACCGGCTTCGCCCACGCGCCGTAGGTCACGCCCAGCGAATCGGCCGCGTATTCGTGTCCGCTCGATTGGGACTTGAGGCTGCTGAGCGTGCCTCCACGCGGCGCCGATAGGACAAGCGAGAGGCGCGAGTTCGACAGCCGCACCGTCCCCGTCGTGCGCGACCGCGGCTCGACCGCTAGCTCCATGCGCCCCGGCGCCAGGGGCCGTTCGGCGGCGGTCGGGGCCAATACGAGGTAGAACGTCGCCGCTGACTTCGCTGGCGCGCGGCCGATGAAGGATAGCTCGGCGCCGGGATCCACCTGGGTCGGCAGCGGGCGGCCCTCGTCGTCTTCGACATAAAGGCGCTCCGAAAGTGCGCCCACGGATGATGGCAGCGCCACCACCACGGGGTAGTTGTCGAGCGGCGCATCGGAAGGGTTGAACACATAGACCGCCGCCAAGGCGTCAGCCGGCCCGGCGGCTTGAATCGGTATGACGGCGAGAGTGAGATCGAGGTCTTGGATGGCTCGCTCGCCCCACAGGTCATAGCTGATGCGCGCCGGCAGCTTCATCAGCCGCGGCCGCCCCGCAAACGGCTGCGTCAGGGGTAATGCCCGCGTCGCCCTGCCGCCGCCCGCGATGTCGCCGAAGCTCACCTCGCGCCCATCCACCTCGACCGTGACCCCGCGCGCGCGCCCGCACTTCCTTGCGCCCGGAGGCGGCGTATTGCCGAGGGTCAGCCGCGGCTGCCGGCCGTCAAGCAGTGTTGCCACAGCCTCGACATGCGGATTCGGCTCAACCTCCAAGGTGCGAAACAGCATAGCAGCGCCGCTGGCTGTCTCCACGCGCACGCCGATGGTCTTATGCCCCCAATCCACGTCCTTGCGCGCGACGACCGGGATTTCGATCCGCGCGCTTTCGCCGGCGGCGACTTGAAACTCCCGCGCCGGTCCCACCATCGCCACGGTGGGAATCACCGAAACCAGGCTCACCGTGCCCTTGACCGCATCGCTGCCCGCGGTGGTGGTGACCGGCACGCGCCCCTGCTCGCCGGGATGCAGGACCGCCTCTCCCACCTCTATCTTCACCGGCGCTAATACCACCTCGTAAACGCCGAAATACCTGACGGTGTCGGAGAACACGGCATGGTCGCCCTCGGTTCGCCACGGGATCGCCACCAAGGCGTCGCCGTCGCGCCGCAGCGCGGTCACCTGCGCCACGCCCCGGTCGACGGCGCGCACCCGGAACTCAACCCCGCGCGCCTGGGACGGATCGTAGTTGTAGGCCAGCAGTATGAGGGTGTTGTCCGCGCGCAGGGCTGTGCCGATGATCGAGTCGCCGGAGACCCGCACAGGAGCGCGCTCGCCCGCCCAGTCCTCGACCAGCGCTGCCACCCACTCGCGCGGGGCAACATCGTCCATCTGGCCGTTGACGTACAGTATCCTGCCGCCATGCAGCAGCAGGTCGCGCGGCGCGCCGTTCGCCCGGTAGCGCGCCGTCACCTCGGCTCCGGGCGCCATCAGCGCGTCGTGCATCCACCCCGAGGCTTCGCGCGACTTGCGCGCCAGGGGGCCGTAGATTCGGCTGACGAAATCAACCGTCGCCGACGGCGGCTGATAGCTCTGCGCGCGCGAGAAGGGCAGGTTCGCGGTCGAAATCTGCACCCAATCGAGCGCCAGGTTGCAGATGCGGCTCTCGTTCGGGAAGCGCGCCGGGTCAATCTCCTTGGGTATGATCGGCGGCGAGAAGACGAGCTCGATATCCACATAGCCGCGCCCGCCGATAGCCCGCTGCGGCAGGCGCGCCATGTATTCGTGAACGCCCTCCTCGATCTGCACGCGGTCAACCGTCTCGCCGTCGACGCGCACCGCAGCTTCGCTCGGACGCAAAGCGGATCCGGCAAACCGCAGCACATGATTCCGGTTGGGCGAGGCCGGCAAACGCAGTCGCAGGGTGGGCGAATCCGCCGGCGCCCAGCGCACCGTGTATTCCTCGCCCGCCCGGCCAAAGCTGCCGTCGGGCAACTGCGACCATTCCTCGCGGCCGCTGAACCCCGATACCAGATATCGCTCGTCGCCGCGCTCGCCGACGTCCACGAACAGCGACAGGTCGGGCCCAGGGGCGTGGCCCTGCGCCGGCAGTTCAAGTTGTAGCCCCAATAGCTCACGCAGTTGCCGGCAATCAGACGCCACCAGCCGACGGCGCTCGCCGCCGTTGACCCACTGCGCCAGCAGCGCGGCGATGGCATCGCCCCGCGCGTTGCGGCCAAACCCGACCTCCGCCGCCGGCGCGAACACCAGGCTGAACCGCCGCAGCATCTCCGGCGTCACCTGGTCATCCACCACCAGGTCGAACGGCACCATCGAGCGCCGCAGCTCCTGGATCACGGCGTAGGTCTCGCTGGTGTGATTGCTGCCGCACTTGAACGCCCAATCGTTGAGCAGCACCGCCACCGACGCCCCCTTGCCGAAATCGCGCAGGGCAGAGAAGCACGTCTGCATCAGCGTCGAATAGAAGAGGTTCTTCTCGCAGTACTCCTTGCCGAGCTCCAGCGACGGCTCCAGGTTCGATCCTTCCCACCACTCGTTCCACGACAGGTGCAGCACCGCTTCGTCGTAGCGCATCAGGTCGCCCACCCAGAAGCGGTCGTAGGCGAACGGGTCGGCTGGGTATTGCGTGCCCGGGATGCGCCCCAGAGTGTTCCAGTCGCAGTAGTAACCCTTCAGATGATCGAAGAAAACCGTGTCGTAGCGCTTGGCGACGATGGATTGCACGAAACGCTCGACATCCTGCTCGTCGGGGGGACCGAACACGCCGCCGTAGGAATGCGGCCCGCCGAACACACGCGCGAAATCGCAGAAGCCGAAGCCGCGAAACGGGCCGTAGCCGACATCGAATGACGCCTTGATTCCGGGGTAGCCGAACTGCTCGCGCACGAGCTGGTTCAGCTTCGCCCATTCCTGCTCCCACAGCGAGTATTGGTAATCCACCGCATCCGCGCGCTGCGGTCCGCGCACGTCGAAGCTCAGCTTGATGTCGTCGAGCGACTTGTGCCCCGCGCCCCATGCCGCGTTCAGCGCGTCGAGGCTGCCATAACGCTTGCTCACGAACGCGCGGAAACCCGCGTCATCGCCTGTGATCTCGGGCGCGCCATTGCGGCCATAGACGAGCTGAAAGGGATAGCCGCCGAGCCGCGGCCAGGCGCCGAACGGGGCATAGTTCTTGAGCCAGTTATAGACATCGCGCTGCTCCGAGACGTTGCGCGAGAAATCGCGCATCGCGAAGTTCGTGCCATCCTGGTAGTAGCTCATCCACGCCTGGTAGCCTGCCGCGCGCGCCGCCTCCGCCGCCTCCATCACGATCCGGTCCCGCGGCGCGCCGCCCTCGCCTTTCCAGTCGGGAACCCAGTAGTCCATAAAGTGGTGGGTCATGCCCCAGTCGGCCGCGGTCTCGATCTCACGGCGGTTGACTTCGGCCAGGCGCGAGTCGTAGTAACCGCAGGCGGCGCACCGCCCCGCGATCGGCGTGTAGAACACGCCGCCGTTGCCCCAACTGCCCCACTGCTGCTGCGGATCCCATTCGTACCAGTAGAAGAAAACATCGCTGATCCAGGGGGACGCCGCTTGCGGCCCGAGCGCGCGCGCCGGGGCGGCCGACAGACAGATGGACGACGCGGCGATGAGCAAGGCTATGCTTATCAGCCTCAAGTCCGTCATGGGTCGCCCCGCGCCACGCGTGCAATGATGGCGTCGGTCATTTCCCTCGTGCCGACCGCCGTTGGATCGTCGCGGTCGGGCTTCAGGTCGTAGGTGACATGCTTGCCCTCGGCGATTACCGCCGCCGTCGCCGCCTCCAGTTGCTGCGCCGCCGGCGTCTCGCCGAGGTGACGCAGCATCAGCACCCCGCACAGTATCATGGCGGTCGGATTCACCTTGTTCAGCCCTTTGTACTTGGGCGCCGAGCCGTGGATCGCCTCGAATACTACCGCCTGGTCGCCGATGTTGGCCCCCGGCGCGACCCCCAGTCCGCCCACCAGCCCCGCCGCCAGGTCCGACACGATGTCGCCGTAGAGGTTCGGCAGCGCCAGCACGTCGTAGAGCTCGGGCTTCTGCACCAACTGCATGCACATGTTGTCTACCAGCCGCTCCTCGTACTCCACGCGGCCGTCGTACGCGCTGGCCACCTCTCGCGCCGCGCGGAAGAAAAGCCCGTCCGTGAACTTCATGATGTTGGCTTTGGCGACCGCGGTGACTTTGCGCCGGCCGTGCTCCACCGCGTAGTCGAAGGCGAACTTGACGATGCGCCGGCTCGCGGTTTCGGATATGGGCTTGATGGAGATCGCCGAATCCGTCGCGATCTTGCCCGCCGACATCTCGATGATCTTGCACGCCTCGGGCGAGCCGACATCGAATTCCACCCCGGCGTACAGGTCCTCGGTGTTCTCGCGCACGATGACCAGGTCCACATTGTGGTAAGGGGAACGGATGCCGGGGTAATACTTGCACGGCCGCAGGCAGGCGAAGAGATTGAGCCGCTGACGCAGGGCGACGTTCACCGATCGGAAGCCAGCGCCGATGGGCGTGGTGATCGGCCCTTTGAGCGCGACGCCGGTGCGCCGGATGGACTCTATCACGCCCTCGGGCAGGGGCGTGCCGTACTTGTCCATGACGTCGGCGCCGGCTTCGGCTGTCTCCCACTCGATCTCGACGCCGGTGGCTACGATGGCGCGGCGCGCTTGGGCGACCAGTTCGGGGCCCGTGCCGTCGCCGGGGATGAGGGTGACGCGATGGGGCAAAGCAACCTCCGCGAGTTGCCCGCCGGGGCGGGCCTGATTGACGGGCATTATAGCAGAAGCGTTGTCCAACCGCCACCGCGCGCCGCGGTTGCCGTTGCACTGCCGATGTGCTATCATAGGCTTGCTGCGATGCCTGCAATTCAGGCCCGGCGCGCGTGATAATCGCCAGCTTTCTGATCGTGCTAGACGGGGAGCTAGCGGTGCCCTGTACCCGCAATCCGCTATAGCGGGGTCGAATTCCTGCCCGAGGTCGCCCGTGTGGGGGCCGGGCGGCGCAAGTGGTGTTGAAGGTTGGGCCCTGCGCGACGCGTGCTCGTGAACCCCGTCAGGTCGGGAACGAAGCAGCGGTAAGCGATCACACGCGGGCGCCGCAGCCAGCCTGGCCGGAGCTAACTGCGCCGATTCCGCTCCGTGCGCGCGCTCGACGGCAGGTGCACGATCAGGTTTCGGCTAAGGTGTAAGGCACGGGCCGTCCGCCCCAGACCCGCGCGGTCTTTGGGCGGCGCTAGCGCCTTACACCTTAACCTTTGTGCCCTGCGGCTTGTCGTGCGACGAGTCGCCGCGCGGTCGCCTACTCTGCAATCGCGCCCGCGACGCCAATATGCCATACCTGGCGCTCTACCGCAAATATCGCCCGCAGACTTTCGATGACCTGGTCGGTCAGCCGCACGTCGCCCGCGCCCTGCGCAACGCCGTGCGCGAAGGCCGCATCGCTCACGCCTACCTCTTCGCCGGCCCGCGCGGTACGGGCAAGACCACGACCGCGCGCCTGCTCGCCAAGGCTCTCAACTGCGAGCAAGGCCCCACCCCCGAGCCGGACGGCGTCTGCGATTCCTGCCGCCGCATCGCCCAGGGCTCGGCCCTCGACGTCATCGAGATCGACGCCGCCAGCAAGACCAGCGTTGACGATATCCGCGACCTGCGCGAGCGCGTTCAGACCGCCCCCGCCGCCGCCCGCTTCAAGGTCTATATCGTGGACGAGGTGCACATGCTCAGCACCTCCGCCTTCAACGCGTTCCTCAAGACCCTCGAGGAGCCGCCCAGCTACGTCATCTTCATCCTCTGTACCACCGAGCCCCACAAGCTGCCAGCAACCGTGCTCTCCCGCTGCCAGCGCTATGATTTCCGGCGGCTGTCCGTGGCGGACCTCATGGCCCTGGTCGAGCGCGTGGCGAAGGCGGAGAGCGTCACGCTCGACCCGCCGGCGACGGCGGCGCTGGTGCGCACCGCGGCGGGGTCGGCGCGCGATGCCCTCAGCCTGCTGGAGCAAGCAATCTCGTATGCCGGCAAGCAGATCGCCGCCGACGACATCCTGGCCATCGTGGGCGGGGTTGACGTCGAGCTGCTGGCGGATTTCGCCGACGCCATCGCCGACCGCAACATCGCCCAGGCGTTCCACCTGGTGGCGCGCGCGGTTGACCAGGGGCGCGACCTGCGGCAACTGGCGACGGAGCTCGTGGGGCACTTCCGCGACCTGCTGCTGCTGCGCGTGTGCCGGCGCGGTGCCGAGCTGGTGATGATGCCCGAGGGCAGCGCCAAGCGCATCGGCGCCCAGGCCGAGCGCATGAGCGAGCGTCAGATCATGTGGGCGGCGCAGGTCTTGAGCGATGCCGAGCGCGAGCTGCGCCGCAGCGAGCAGCAGCGTTTGACGTTGGAGTTGGCGATGGTACGATTGGCGGCGCCCGCGCCCGAAGCGCCGGCAGCCGAGGTCGAGGCTGAGACGGTGAGCCGCGGCGTCGAACCTGCCACCGCGCCCGCTCGCGCTGAGCAACCTGTGCCCGCGCGCGCGGGCACCCGCGAAGCGGGTCGGGCGGCAAAGACGCCTCGCGCGCGGGCGACCAGGCCCGCGGCGCAGAAGGCCGCGGCGTCCGCTGCGGATGACGCGGCAGAGCCGGCAGAGGCGCCGGCCCTGGAGTTGACGTTAGACGCTTTCCGCGAGCGCTGGCCGGCATTGCTGGAGAAGCTGCGCGCGCGGCGGCAGTCAGCGGTCGCGGCATTCCTGGCCGAGGCTTCGCCGGTCGAGTTCGACGGCAGCCGTCTCGTGGTCGGGTTCAACCATGAGTTCCACTGGGACAAGATGAAATCGCCGGAGCGCCAGAAGGTCGTGGCCGAGGTGATGGCGGAGGCGATGGGCGCGCAGGTCGCGCTCGAGTATCGCCTGTTCGATCAGCGCCAGGGCTCGGGCGACGCCGCCAAAGACGACAGTATCCGTGACATCATGTCCATGTTCCCCGGCAGCGAGATCGTCTAGGCTGCATTATTCATGCTCGGGTGGCGCAGGCGTCTCGCCGGCGTGCGTCGGGCTCATGGTATCAGAGGACGGGCTAGGCCGGCTTGTCCCGCGCTTTTGGTCGCGTAGGCAGGCGCGAGGCCGGAAGAACGGAGCGTCACATGAACCCTTTCAAGGCCGGAAATCTCGAGCGCATGCTCGCCGAGCAGATTCAGAAGATGCAGCGCGTGCAGGAGCAACTCGGCGAGGAGCGCGTGCAGGCGAGCGCCGGCGGCGGCATGGTCGAGGCGACCGCGTCGGGGCTGGGCGACCTGGTGGACATCACGATCAAGCCCGAGGCCGTGGATCCCAGCGACGTCGAGATGTTGGAGGACCTGGTGCTGGCGGCGGTGCGCGAGGCGCTGGAGAAAGCGCGCGCGCTCCAGCAGCAAAAGACCTCCGAGCTGACCGGCGGCCTGCAGATCCCCGGCCTGTTCGGGGCGTAGGCCGCGGCCGGGGAGCGTAATCCGCGATGCCGCAACGCCCATGGCGGTGCCGACGGTCGGTCCCCTCGCCGGTCAAGTGAGCATCACGCTGCTTGCGTCTATCGCATGATTGACGCGGTGCAAATGGTTCAACCTGAGACCATAGCGCGCCAGGACAGCAACAAGCTTCGCGTGGAGGATCGCGCGGCGCATGACTGGTATCGGTTTGTCCTCTCATTTCCGCCGCACCTGGTCCGCCATTATCTGCAACGGTTTGGCGCAGATGCTGGCACACTGGTGCTCGACCCTTTTTGCGGAACCGGGACCACGCTGGTCGAATGCAAGAAGCATGGCGTTCCAAGCATCGGCATCGAGGCAAACCCCATGGCTTGCTTCGCCAGCCAGACCAAGGTGGACTGGGCGGTCGATCCTGACTCCCTGCTCAATCATGCCCACGACGTCGGAAAGCGCGCACTCACAACACTGCTTGCCGACGGCATTGAAGACGCCGGCGTGGCATTGCGCGGTGCCAGCCCCAAGGCAGCGATCAGCCTGCGCACGCTGCCGCCCGACGCGTCCGGACTCTTGCTCAAGGGGTCCATCAGCGCCTTGCCGCTCCACAAGACCCTGGTGTTACTGGACACCATCAGGGAGCAGGCTGACCAGCGGCTGGTCGGGCATGAATGTCTCGCACTGGCAAGAGCCCTGGTAGGTGAGATCGGCAACCTTCACTTCGGACCGGAGGTCGGAGTCGGACCGCCCAAAGAGGATGTCCCAGTTGTTGAGGCGTGGCTGACGGCGGCCCGCCGCATGGCAGATGATCTCCGGACGTTGGAGGGTCAAGCCGCTGCCGAGAGCGCCGCGCACAAGGGGGATGCGCGGGACCTGCCGGATCTCATCGCGCCCGAGTCCGTGGACGTGGTGATAACCTCCCCGCCATATCCAAATGAGAAGGATTACACGCGAACGACTCGCCTCGAGTCGGTGATCCTCGGGTTCATCCGCAGCAAGCACGACCTGCGAGCACTCAAGCAAACGCTGGTGCGCTCGAACACGCGCGGCGTTTTCAAGGCCGACGATGATGATCTGCTGGTGGCGCAGCATGGCGAGATACAGTCCATAGCCAATCAGATCGAGGCGCGCCGACGCGAGCTGGGCAAGACCTCCGGCTTTGAGCGACTCTACGCGCGAGTGACGAAGCTCTATTTTGGGGGCATCGTGCGGCATCTTTCCGATCTTCGCACCGTACTGCGCCCCGGCGCCCAACTCGCTTATGTCGTCGGAGACCAAGCATCGTATCTTCGGGTAATGATCCGCACGGGGCAGCTGCTGGCCGGTATCGCGCAATCCCTGGGATATGAAGTCGTCGCCGTCGAGCTCTTTCGCACCCGGTTGGCGACGGCGACCAAGGAACAACTGCGAGAGGAAGTGGTGGTCCTGCGCTGGCCAGGTGGCGTGCGGGTTTACCCGCCGGATGTGACCGATTGTGGTGGGGCAGGCGTCTCGCCTGCCCGACCGATGTTAACCTATCCGCAGCCGAGGCGGCTGCGCCACTATGGGATGCTCCACACCAGGCCAGACGCATCTCCGCTTCTCGCGGTCACGCCCGACCCGTGGTCGCCGGCGGCAACTCGGGTTCATCGAAGGTATACGTGATGAGATACTACCCCAAACCCCTGGCCAGGTTGATCGAGGAGCTGGAGCGGCTGCCGGGCATCGGCCCCAAGTCCGCCCAGCGCCTGGCATTTCATATCCTGGAGCGCCCCGAGGAGGAGGCGCGCGCCCTCGCTGACGCAGTCATCGAGGTCAAGCAGAGCATCCGCTATTGCTCGCAGTGCTTCAATTTCACCGACACCGACCCCTGCGCCATCTGCGCCGACGAGCGCCGCGACCGCGGGCTGATCTGCGTCGTCGCCGAGCCGCGCGACCTGCTGGCGATGGAGAACACCGGCGAATATCACGGCGTCTATCACGTGCTCCACGGCCTCATCTCGCCGCTGGATAATGTCGGCCCGGATCAACTGCGCGTCAAGGAGCTGGTCGAACGCATCAGCATTGCTGATGCTTCGCCGCCCACCGGCGCCGCGCCGGCGCCGTCGAAGGTCCGCGAGATCATCATCGCCACCAACCCCGTGGTCGAGGGCGAGGCCACGGCCGCCTACCTCGCGCGCCTGCTCAAGCCGCTGGGCGTCAAAGTGACGCGCATCGCCCTCGGCCTGCCCGTCGGCGGCGACCTCGACTACGCCGACCAGCTCACCATCACCCGCGCGCTCCAGGGGCGCACGGAGATGTGACCCGGGCGACCGTCATTCCGAACGCAGTGAGGAATCCCGTCTCGCGCGTCAGCCCAGCGAAACGGGTTTGCGCATCGGCTGCGAAGGAGGAGTCTGTGACTACCAAGACCAAGGAGATGCTGGAGATCCGCTGGCATGGCCGCGGCGGGCAGGGCGCAAAAACCGCCGCCCTGCTGCTCGGCGAGGCATTGCTGGCGACCGGCAAGTACATGCAAGCGTTCCCCGAGTACGGCGCCGAGCGCATGGGCGCGCCCATCCAGGCGTTCAACCGCGTCAGCGACCGCCCGGTGACCCTGCACTGCCACGTCACCGAGCCCGATGTCGTGGTCGTCATAGACCCGACGCTGCTGGACTCGATTGACGTGACGCAGGGGCTGGCGCCCGACGGCAAGCTGCTGGTCAACACGCCGATGTCGCCGGCGCGCGTGCGCGAGAAGCTCGCGCTTGAGGGGCGACAAGTGTTCACCGTTGACGCGTCGGGCATCGCCATGGCGACCATCAAGCGCAACATCCCCAATACGCCGATGCTGGGCGCACTGGCGAAGGTCTCGGGCGTGCTCGACCTGGAGACGCTGATCGAGGACTCGCGCAAGCGCCTGGTGAAGAAGTTCCGCTCCAAGCCGGAGGTCATTGAAGGCAACCTGGAGGCGATGCGCCGGGGTTACCAGGAGGTAGTGGGCGAATGACCGCGACCGATAAGAAAACCACCGCGACTGATAAGGAAGAGACGACCGCGGAAGAAGATCTCGCGGGGCGCAAGCCGGGCTGGCGCGAGCTGCCGCGCGGCGGTATTATCACCGAGCCGGGCAGCGCCGCGCGCTACGAAACCGGCGATTGGCGCACCCTGCGGCCGGTGCGCGACCCCGAGAAGTGCCGCGACTGCCTGGTCTGCTGGGTCTATTGTCCCGACGCGGCGATCATCGTCGAGGACGGCAAGGTGGTGGGCATTGACCTCGAGCACTGCAAGGGCTGCGGCATCTGCGCGCGCGAGTGCCCGCCCAAAGCGGCGGCTATAACCATGGTTCCCGAATCCGAGCTGCGGGACAAGGGTGCCACAAGGTGATGTACCATTATCCGCAGATTTCACAGATTTCACAGATTACACAGATGGGATTCCAACACATGAATCTGCGACATCTGCGTAATCTGCGGATGAACATAGGAGATATGCGATGCAGAAAACGCTTAAAGCGCTGACCGGCAACGAGGCGGCAGCCGAGGCCATGCGCCAGATCAACCCCGATGTCGTCGCCGCCTATCCCATCACGCCCCAGACCGAGATCGTGCAGCTCTACTCGGGCTTCGTCGCCGACGGCATCGTTGATACCGAGATGATCGCGGTCGAGAGCGAGCATTCGGCGATGAGCGCCGCCATCGGCGCCGCGGTAGCCGGCGCGAGGGCGATGACCGCGACCTCCAGCCAGGGCCTGGCGCTGATGTGGGAGATGCTTTACATCGCCGCCGGCCTGCGCCTGCCGATTGTCATGCCCATGGTCAACCGCACCCTCTCCGCGCCGCTCAACATCCACTGCGACCACTCCGACAGCATGGGCGCGCGCGACAGCGGCTGGATTCAGATCTACGCCGAGGATTCGCAGGAGGTTTACGATAACCTCATCCTGGCGATGCGCATCGCCGAGCATCCGCAGATCGTGCTGCCGGCCATGACCTGCCTCGACGGCTTCATCCTCAGCCACGCCATGATGGGCGTCAACATCTACACCGACGACGACGTGCGCGAGTTCGTCGGCGCCTATCAGCCCGAATACACCGTGCTCAACCCGCAGCAGCCCGTCACCGTGGGCGCGATCGATATGTTCGACTACTACTTCGAGCACAAGCGCGCGCAGGCGGAGGCGATGCGCGCCTGCAAGCCCTACATGCAGGAGGTCTTCGACGCCTTCGCCGACCGCTTCGGAACGCGCTACGGCTTCATCGAGCCCTATCGCCTCGACGACGCGGAATACGCCGTCATCGTCATCGGCTCGACCGCAGGGACGGTGCGGGTGGTGGTGGACGATCTGCGCCAGGCGGGCGAGGCGGTGGGCATGCTCAAGCTGCGGGTCTTCAGGCCGTTCCCGGCGGAGGAGTTGATGGATGCGCTGGGGCATCTGCGCGGCATCGCCGTGCTCGATCGCGCCGAGGGTATGGCCGGCTTGGGCGGACCGCTCTACGCCGAAGCGAGGTCCGCGCTCTATGACCTCCAGCCGCGGCCGCTGGTCACCGGGTACGTCTATGGCCTGGGCGGACGCGACATTCGCACCGACGACATCGCCGCCGCTTGCCACGAGCTGAAGGACGACGTCGCCGCCGGCCGCAAGGACCAGCGCTGCCGCTATATCGGCGTGCGGGAGTAGGGCGGCGGGGACATATCCGCAGATGACAGAGATTTCGCAGATCCAGAGCAAGGACATTCGCGATCCGAGAACCTATGCGGTCATCGGCGCGTCCATGGAGGTTCACAATCAGCTTGGCTGCGGATTCTTGGAACCCGTGTACCAGGAAGCGCTGGCGATCGAGTTCTCGCAACGCGGAGTGCCGTTTGAGGCCGAGGTGGATATTCCGCTCGTCTATAAAGGTCGGACTCTCAATACCTGTTACCGCGCCGACTTTGTCTGCTACGACGCCGTGGTTGTCGAGGTGAAAGCCTTGCGTCGCCTGACCGGTGTCAAGGAATCCCAACTGCTGAACTACCTCAAGGCAACGGGCTTACAGGTGGGCCTGCTCCTGAACTTCGGCAGCGGTTCGCTGGAGCATAAACGCTTCGTTCTCACGCAACAGAAATCTGTGTAATCCACTAATCTGCGGATCATACGCCCCCGAGGAGGAATTGAATGCCGAGCCTTAAGGAACTAACATCACGCCCGACGATCTTCACCGGCGGCCACCGCGCCTGCGCCGGCTGCGGCGCCGCCATCACCTTTCGCATGCTGCTGGAGACGCCGGACATTCCCATCGTCGCCGCCATCTCGACCGGCTGCATGGAGGTCGTCTCGACCATCTTCCCCTTCACCGCCTGGAAGTGCTCCTACATCCACAGCGCGTTCGAGAACTCCGCCGCCACCATGTCGGGCGTCGAGTCGGCTTATCGTGTGCTGACGCGGCGCGGCAAGCTCAACCAGGAGTTCCGCTTCATCGCCATGGGCGGCGACGGCGGCACCTATGACATCGGCTTCCAGTCGCTCTCGGGCGCGATGGAGCGCGGCCACCGCATGCTCTACGTCTGCTACGACAACCAGGCCTACATGAACACCGGCATCCAGCGCTCCAGCGCCACGCCCATGTGGGCGCACACCACCACCAGCCCCGCCGGCGAGCTCGTCCCCGGCAAGCGCGAGGCGCGCAAGGACATCACCGCGATCATGGTCGCGCACGAGATCCCCTACGCCGCGCAGGCGACGCCCGCCATGTGGAAGGACCTCACGCGCAAGGTCGAGAAGGCGCTCAACACCGACGGCCCGACCTTCATCACCGTCTTGGCGCCGTGCCCGCTCGGTTGGGGGTTCCCCACCGAGGACACGATTGCGATCTCGCGCGACGCCGCCGACACCTGCTTCTGGCCGCTCTACGAGGTCGTCAACGGCGAGTACAAGATCACCTACAAGCCGAAGGAGAAAAAGCCCGTCGTCGAATTCCTGAAGCAGCAGACGCGCTATCGCCACCTGTTCCAGAAGGGCAACGAGCACCTGCTCAAGGACATCCAGGACTACGTGGATGCCAAGTGGGCCAAGCTGCTCAAGCTGGCCGGGGAGGAGGCAGCCGAGGCCTCGTAGGGATCCAGCAGGCATGAGAGCAGGTGTGACGCTCCCGACTGCCAACCCGTTGGCCCCTGCCGGGCCTTCTGTCTTCAGAATCCGCGTCTATCGGCGTTCATCGGCGGCTGCTTCCTCCAAGATCGCAGCATCGCCTGAAGTTGGCTAGAGCGGGTCGAGGAAGCGCTAGCATGTCGTTATCGCAAGGGGAAACCTCTTCTCGCGGCCGCCCCACCGCCTTCATCCTGCACATGAACGCGCTGGGCGAGGCGGTGTTCAGCCTACCGCTGCTGCATGCGCTGCGCCATGGCGCGCCGCAGTGGCATGTCGTCAGCGTCGTGCGCGGCGGCGCGGGCGGCCTGATCGCCGCATCCGGCCTGGCACACGCTGCGTCGTGCTCTTCGGCCCCTCCGATCCGCGACGAACCGCGCCCTGCGGCGACGGCCACGTCATCCTATCGGCCGGCCTCGATTGTCAGCCCTGCCTGGATGCGCCATGCCCAAACGATGGCGCCTGCCTGCGCCTCATCACGCCCGACATGGTCGTGGATGCAGTCGAAATCGCCCTGCGCCACGATGCACGGCGGATGCTTGCCAATATTACCCCCGCGACCGCCCTCCCGCGCGCTCCGCCTGCTGCAACGCCGCCGCGATCCACGGCGCGAACCCCTGCGCCTGCCGCGCCCGCCGATGCTCGTACAGCGCCCGCGCAATGATCCGCAGCGCGGGGTGCGGCAATCTGCCCTCGATGCGCTCCAGCGGCGCCGCCTCGCCGTCGTGCTCCAGCACCCCGATGAGCCCGCACAGCGCCTCCTCGACCGCGTCCGCCGGCTGAAGATAGCTGTCTGCAAGCAGCGGCCGCAGCCGGTCCAACAGCGGGCGAATCTCCTCGCGCCGCCAGATGTCCGTCTGCTCCACCAGCGCGTGCAGCGTCTCGTGCGCGACCGCATCGGCCAACCGATCCGGGCGCTCGAGGTAAGCCGCGCCCAGCACGGACGACATGCCGAAGCGGCTGACCGAGAAGGCGCGCAGCAAGTGGTAATGGAAAACCGCGACCCCCGGCCGGTACTCGACGCCGAGGGTCTCCTGGTGCCGCGCGAGCAGGCGCGTCGCGTCGAACGACCGTATCGCTTGCTGAAGCCGCCCCTCCATCTCCAGCGCGACGCCAGTCCAGCGCTCGATGAAATCGCCGAGTTGGGTGCGCGCCAGGCGCTGGAAGGCATTGCGCACCTCGGGCCGCGCCGGCAGCTCCGGCAGCGCGGACAGGGCGTCCGCGGCAACGTCGGGGCACGTCTCCACGACGCGCCGCAGCCACGACCGCCACAGCGGATCGACCTGCCGCGCGTCGAGCTCCTCCGCGGGCGCAGTCTCGAAGCGCCGCGCGAAGTCGGCGAATGGATCGGCCTGCGGCGCCGGCCACAGCGCCGGTCGCGCCAGCGCCGGCAGACGCAACTGCGCCTTGCCCAGCAAGTAGTAGCAGAAGTTCACGCCTTGCGAGACCGCGTGGCGGACGCGAAATTCGAGCCGAGCGTCAGTCATCATCATGCCTGAGTCGGTCGGACGGCAAACGCGCCCGGTTGGCGCCCGCCCGAACCTTCTGCCGCTCTAGCGCCCGGTTGCAGCCAGGCCGAACCCGCTGGGCCGCTCTACCTCTCACCCAGCATCCGCCCGATCTCCCGCCGCACCAGCAGCAGCCGCCGCGGGCTGTGCTCGTACTCGGTGCGACCCTTGACCAGGCGGCGGATGAGGTCCTTGGTCTTGGCGATGCCGACCTTTCGCTCGAGCAGCGTCAGGTAGTCGAAATCCTCCAGCCCGTCGCGGATGCACTCCAGCCGGATCGAGCCCACCGGCTGCGCCAGCCCAACCTTCGATCCAGGGTAGAACAATGACCCGTCGCCATAAAGGTCGGGGCTGATATCCTTCACCGTGGCCACGTCCGTCCACACGTCCTTAGTGATCGCCGGGTTCCAGTAAGTCGTGCACCAGTAGAGCAGGCCCTGCACGTCATAGAGCTTCTGCATCCACATCAGGATCCGGTGGTCAATGCCATCGTAGTTGACGAAGAAGTTGGGGAAGGGCCGCGTCGGGCCGCAGCAGACATACCACCACACCTCCTCGCCCTTGGCCTGCTTCGCGCGCATCGCCGCCTCGTCGTAGAACCCGAGGTTCGGGCACCAGATGTCGAGGTAGCCGTCCAACAGCTCGTAGATCATCTTGCCGGCCGTGAAATCCGGGCCGCGGAAAAACGGCGACACCACCTTGAGCGAGCGGTCAATGCTGTGGATGCGATCCGCGCGCTGCTTGAGGCTGGCGTAAGCCTCGGCGGTTACCGGCTCGTCGAGCGGATAGAAATACGCCTTCTTCAGCCAGCCGCCGTCGCGGCAGCGCTTGACGTCCGCGCGCATGCGCGCCGCGTCGTCGGAGTAGGGGATGATGAAGCCGGTCACGCGGCGGTCGTTGAGAAAATCGCCGACATCGGGCGAATCGAGCGGCACCGGCGGATCGTAGGCCGATATGCGATGCTCCAGCAGCGCGAGATAGTACTGCGCCAGCAGCTCGCGGTACTCGCGGCTGTTCTCCTTGAGCCCGTGGGCGGTGGCGATGTAACCGCCGCTGATGCCGAACGCCGTTCGGCTCGCCGGCATATCGGGCAGCGTGAAGTTCCACACCGTCAGCGCGACCGGTATGCTCCGCTCTTGCGCGCCGTCGGCGTTGACTGTGATCTTGCCGCGATATTCCCCCGCCGGCTTGCCGCGAGCAACATACACCGTGATCCATACCGGCTGATTGCTCTCCGCCTCGACGCGAAATGGCCCGGTCAGCGGCGGCAAGGGGTCGGGATAATCGGCCTTGACCGCCGGCAGGTGAATATATGTGACCCGAAAGAGGCTGACGCTGTCTGCGCCGATCGTCGCGCCGCCCGGGCCGACCAGCGGGCTGATGGTCACAGTCGCGTCTTCCACTGGCGCTGCCCCCGCGCGGATGACCACCTGCGCCGATTCGTATTCATTGCGCGCCGCATAGATGCGCACCGCGCGCGGCATTGGGCGAGGCGCCGCAGCCGTCCGCATCACCTTTGTCAACCCGTCCGCCGTCCAGACCTCATAGCCGCTTGCCGCTTGTGCCATCGCCGTCCCCCTAGCCGCGATAATCGCCGCCGCGGCAATCCCAATCAGCATCGTATAGCGCCAGTTCATCGCCGCCTCCCTATGAGCCGCTTCGCGTCCTGCGCAAGTCGCTGCCGCGCGCATCGCGCCTCACCCTGCACGCCACGTCGCGCATGAGCTCGGGCGTCGTCAACACCAGCCGCCCGCCTCGCGCGGTTGCTCGCGCGCGCGACACCGCCGCGCCGGCATTCGTATCCCACCATTCGACCTCATAATCGCCATCGCCCAGCCCCGCAACTGTCACCACCGCCGGCGGCAGCGGCTTGACCTCGACCCCGTGCAGCGCATTCCACCACGTGTGCGCCCTGTTCTGCACCCACAGCAGCGCCGAATCGCGATCGGCCAGCCCGACGACGCGCAGGTCCGGCGCCGTCACATAGCCCACAAAGCGATACGACACGAACGCCCAATCATCGCCTTGGTTGTCAACCGTAATGCGGTGCGCGCGCGCGGGCACGGCGATTCGATACGCGCGGTTATACTGCTGCATCGTCTCGTGGTCGGCGGGCGCCGTATCGGGGAAATCCGCTGCCAGTTTCGTCTCGCCGTCGAGCTTGATGCGCAGGTTCGCGCCGCCCCAACCCGACACGCCCTCGATCATGACCTCGAATGCCCCAGCCGCCGGGTAATCGACGACGAACGTCGGGGGGTTGTGCAGATCGCGATGGTTGACCACGCCGTGCAGCAGCCCGCTCAGCCGGTCGGAGTCGCTGATCGCGCCATCGCGGCCGGCGCGATACTCGCGCGGCTCATTCGCCGGGTTCCTCTCCCAAGAGGCCACCCGCGGCTTGATGACGAGGTCGGTCGGGTGGATCGTCGTGCCCGGCGGGAACTCGATCCGCTCGATCACCGCGGGGCCGCCGCTGCCCGCTATCAACCCTTCGCCGGCGACGAAACGAGCCAGCGCGGCGAACTCGTGATAGAGGTTGCGCGGCTCGACGTAGCCATCCCACCACCAGGTCATTGCGGCGCCGCCGTCACCCGCAAGCGCCGTCGCCCAGATGCCGTTATGCAGGTGGACGCCTTCGGTGTCGGCGCGGTCAGCTTCTCCCAATGCATCCGCGCCGAACTCGCCCACCAGGTGCGGCTTGTCATACTTGGCCGCCTTGTCGCGCGACCACGAAAGCAGCGCGCGGGCGATGTCGCGCTCGCCGTAGGAATGCGTCTGCACGAAGTCCATCTCCGGCAAGCCGTCAATCGCTGGGTCGCCCTGGCTGCGCGCGAAGCTGGTGGTGATGAGGTGGCGCCAGGGATCGCGCGCGCGCAGGTATCGCGCCATGTCGCGGTGCCATGCCGCCGCCGCCGCCGAATCGTAGTGCTCGATGATGTCCACCTCGTTCCAGAACTCCCACGCCAGGACATGCGTCGAGTAGCCCCAGCGCGCGACGTAGTAGCGCAGCCGCTGCTGGAACAGCTTGCGCGCCGTCGCGTTGGTGAAGAACTCGTCGGGCGATTTCAGCGGCCCGCCAAACTTCGCGTTCAGCGGATACTGATCGAACGCCGGGTAGGGTTGGCTCGTGCGCAGCGAGTTGAACGAATCCAGGCACAGCATGCAGTAGATGCCGCGCTGCTGCGCCAGCTCGATGACCCGATCCAGCCGCCACGAGCTGCGCTGGCTGTAACGGCCGGGGCCGACCTCCGCCGGGTCATCCGTCGAGTGGATCGGCGCGGTGGCGATGAACGGCCCCGCCAGCCACAGCCGCGCATAGTTGCAGCGCGCATCGGCGAGATGGCCAAACCAGGTCTCGTAATCGCGCAGCGGCGCCGCCTGGCCGGGCCAGCACACGTTCTCGCCAATCGCGAAATACGGTCGGCCCGAATCGAATGCGAACCGCCGCGGATTCTTCGCGCTGCGGCGGATGAAGCCTTCGCTCCTGCCCGCCGCAGCCTCGAGGGAAACCTCGGGTGCCGTCGTCTCGCCCCGGGCATCGCGCGCGACCACGCGCAGCCGGTAGCGCCCGATCTCTATCGGCGCGAAACGAACCTTCCACGCCATCTCGCCGACCGCCGCGAGCTTCTCGCGCTCGCCCTCGCGCGTCAGGCGGAAGTCCTGGTACGGGAACGCGGGCGCAGTGATGCGCGCGCCCGAGGGCGCGGTTATCTCCGCCGCGGCGTCAATCTGTTCCGGATCGAAGGGGTTGTCGTATGCCCGCGAAAGGCTGAACGTCACCTCCACCTTGTCGTAACGGCCGACGCGCGCAGTCGCGAGCTTGACGCCGCTGATCTCGGGCCCACCGGCGGCCGCGCACCCGCCGCCCGCCAAGGCGACCAGCCCGCTAGCCATCGCCACCAACAGCACCATCCGGTAGTCCATCATCTCGCTCGCTGCATGGTCCTCTCGGAGCCAAGGCGCACCCTCACCTGCTTCCTGTTCGCCACCCCGCGCGTCGCGCCTGCCGCGCGAGCGGGAGCGGTAGGACATTCGCTTCCGTGTTGAGAATGAAATCGCCCGAGTCTCCGATGCGCGATCTGATTCTAGCGCTGACCGCCCTCGCCACTCTGGCGGCGTCACCACTCGCGGCCGCCACGGGAGATATGATGCAACCTTACGATGTAACCTGGGATGCGCCGAGCAAGGATTCCTCAGGCTCGATGCCCATCGGCAACGGCGATATCGGCCTTAACGTCTGGGTCGAGCAGGACGGTGACCTGCTATTCTACATCGGCAAGACCGACGCCTGGAGCGAGAATGCGCGGCTGCTGAAGCTGGGGCGCGTGCGCATCCACCTCTGGCCGAATCCGTTCGCCACGGGTGTCCCCTTTCGTCAAGCGCTGCGCCTCAATCACGGCGATATCGAGATTCGCGCCGGAAAGAAGGGTTCCGAAATCACGCTCACCGTTTGGGTCGATGCCAATGCCCCCGTCGTTCACGTCGAGGCTGCAGGCGCGCGCAGGTTTCGCATCGAGACAACCCTCGACGTCTGGCGCACTACGCCGCGCGAGCTGACCGGCGGCGAGCTGTTCAGCGCCTATGGCATGGATGGCGGGCCGCAGCCGGTGATCGTCTCGCCCGATACTGTCCTGCCGCCCGCGAGCGCGCGGGGCGCGTCGTCTCCTTACCGCGCGCCAGCCGACCGCATCGCCTGGTACCATCGCAACGCGACTTCAATCTGGCCGCTCACTCTGGCCTTGCAAGGCATGGGCGATTGGGCCAAAGGCGCGCCCGACCCGCTGCTCAATCGCACCTTCGGCGGCGTCATCAAGGGCAAGGGCATGGTTAGCATCAACGCCGCCACTCTGGCGTCACCCGAGCCACGCACGCGCCACACCATCTCCTGCTACCTGCTGACGCAACAGACCGCGACCGCCGACGACTGGCTGCGCGACATCGACCGCCTCATCGCGCGCGCCGAGGCCACGAGTTTGGCGCGCGCCCGCGCCGCCCACCTGCGCTGGTGGCGCGACTTCTGGAGCCGCAGTTGGATTCGCGTCAGCGGCGCCTTCGACGCCGAGACCGTCTCGCGCGGCTACGTCTGGCAGCGCTTCGTCAGCGCCTGCGCCGGCCGCGGCGCATCTCCCGTCAAGTTCAACGGCTCGATCTTCACCGTTGACGCGCGCGAGCCGAACGAGCGCTTCGACGCCGATTACCGACGCTGGGGCGGGCCCTACTGGTTCCAGAACACGCGCCTCATCTACTGGCCGATGCTCGCCGCGGGCGACTTCGATCTGATGCCGCCGCTCTTTCGCATGTACCTCGACGCGCTGCCCTTGGCCAAAGAACGCACTCGCCTTTATTTCGGCCATGGCGGTGCGTTCTTTCCCGAGACGATGTACTTCTGGGGCTCGTATGCTAACAGCAACTACGGCTGGGATCGCGCGGGCAAGCCCATCTCGCAGGTGGATAATACCTTCATTCGTTGGTACTATTCCGGCGCACTCGAGCTGTCGGCGATCATGCTGGACTATTATGCGTTTACGCAGGATCGCGACTTCGCGCAGCGAACGCTGCTGCCGCTGGCGAATGAGGCCATCACGTTCTACGACCAACACTACCCGCGCGACGATGACGGCAAGCTGCTGCTCAAGCCCGCGCAAGCGCTGGAGACCTGGCAGAACGCCGTCAACCCGCTGCCGGACATCGCCGGCCTGCGGTTCGTGCTCAACGAACTGCTGTCGCTGCCGCGCGATCTGGTCACTGCGCCCCAGCGCGCGCAGTGGCGCCGCCTTCAGCGCGCGCTGCCGCCGCTGCCGATGCGCCAGGTAGATGGTCGGCTGATCCTTGCCGGCGCCCGCGAGATCCTGGCGCCCGCCGGTAATGCCGAGAACCCAGAGCTGTATGCCGTCTTCCCGTATCGCCTCTACGGGGTTGGCAAGCCCGGGCTGGAGTTGGCGCGCGAAACCTATGCCCTGCGCCGCGTCAAGGGCCACGTTGGCTGGCAGCAGGACGACACTCAGGCGGCGTTCCTCGGCTTCGCGCAGGAGGCGCGCCGCGATATCGCCGAGCGTTTCGCAACCCACAATCCCGGCAACCGCTTCCCCGCTTTCTGGGGGCCCAACTTTGACTGGATTCCCGACCAGGACCACGGCTGCAGCGGCCTCACGGCTCTGCAAACCATGCTGCTTCAGTGGAATAATGATGTCATTCCGAGCGAGGCGCCGCGAAGCGTTGCGCGGAGTCGAGGAATCCGCCTTCGCGGGCGACGAAGTTCCGCTTCAGCGGACGAAGGCGTCCCCTCTCGCGGCGAATTGGGCGCGGGGTCGCTGACCCCGCGATGCGCGGCCTCAGAGCCTGCCCTGAGCTTGTCGAAGGGTGAGGCCGCGCCCAATCGGCGTGAGCGGATCCTCCTCTTCCCCGCCTGGCCCAAAGAGTGGGATGTCGAGTTCAAGCTCCGTGCGCCGATGAACACCACCGTCGAGGGCACCTATCGCGCCGGCAAGCTGCGGTATCTGAAAGTCACGCCCGCATCGCGCGCGCGCGACATCGTCATCCTCGACCCGCAGTAGGCGCCGGTCTTCACCGCGCCAGGTCATTGATGCGCCGCCCGCGGCTCGCGTCCATGCGCAAGGGGCCGCGTCGCCCGAGGTGGAAACTAAGCATACAGACATGATCGACATTCATACCCACCTGGGCAGCGGCGTCGCGCGCGGCGAGCCGCCGATCGACGAGAACCATCTCTTGCGCCGCATGGATGAACTCGGAATCGAGCGAGCTGTGGTGCTGCCGCGCGGCATCAGCCCGGAATGCTCGTTGTTCTGCTTTACCACCGAGCAGGTGCTCGAGGTCCATCGCCGCCACCCCGATCGCATCATCCCGTTCTGCAAGCTCGACCCCAGGGGCGGCAGCAACTCTCCCGATACCGATTTCTCGTGGGCGCTCGCGGAATACAAAGCCGCCGGCTGCAAGGGGGTGGGGGAGGTCACCGCCAACCTGCACATTGACGACCCCTTGTGCGTCAACTTCTTCCGCCACTGCGGCAAGGTCGGCCTGCCCGTCATCTTCCACCTCGTGCCGCGAGTCGGCTACGGGCTCTACGGACTTGCCGACGACATGGGCCTGCCGCGCCTGGAGCGGGTGCTCCACGATTGCCCCGAGACCGTGCTGATCGGCCATGCCATGGCCTTCTGGTCCGAGGTGGCGTCAAACGTAGATGAGGCGACTCGCGGCGGCTACCCCAAGGGTGCGGTGGTCGGCCCAGGCAGAGTGCCGCATCTCCTCGAGCGCTACCCGAACCTCTACGGCGACCTTTCCGCCGGCAGCGGTTTCAATGCCATCAGCCGCGATCCGCAATTCGGCCATCGCTTCTGCGGGGAGTTTCAAGATAGGCTGCTATTCGGCACCGACATCTGCCACGTCAACCAGGAGGTGCCCATCGTCCCCTGGCTGAATGCCGCGCGCGACGAAGGCAAGATCTCCGAAACGTGCTACCATAGGATTACGCATCTGAATGCCGTTCGATTGCTGGGGCTAGCTTATTGACGCTCGCGTAGGTGTGACCTTTATCGGTGGATAGCGTCTATGTGGGAGCCGCGTCTCGCGGCGATCCGGATCGCCCGGGGGCGCCGCGCTTGGCGCGGCCCGGGCGGCTAAGCCCGAAGGGCCGCCGTGGCGGCGCCGACAAGTCGGCGCCTAG
>Ga0315280_10003226_pt1 | contig 25265 bp, 25 predicted proteins | sample YL17G06_40_MG_FD_203697 | JGI IMG/M metagenome (GOLD analysis project Ga0315280, IMG submission 203697) | Sediment microbial communities from Yellowstone Lake, YNP, Wyoming, USA - YL17G06_40 | ecosystem: Environmental > Aquatic > Freshwater > Lake > Sediment | place: USA: Wyoming | collected...
ACTCAAGTTTTCACCCGACAAACTAAACATTGACTGAGGAAAAACAGTCATGTTCTGGTAGATTGAAGATTCGATCCTTACCATCACGCCGTTCGTTTGAATCTGAATAGAAACTTCACTCGCCTGTGCGGGAGCAGTTTCGTACAGAAATATTATGAGCAACATGAGAGCTGCTGCAGTGATTCTACTCAACGTGCAAACGCCGACCCTAGCTCATACAGTTCCATTTTCAAGTTAATTCCATTATTGCTCAAAATCAGAAGCCAAGCTATCTATTTAATACTAGTGATTTGCTTTTCGCTCGTTATCGAACTTTAGTTCCTGGCGGCACTTCTTCCGGAACCGTGAGCCAAACAGGCTTTCCACCTAGGTCGGCTGCCAAAAGCATACCTTTCGACTCTATTCCGGCTATCACTTTGGGCATTAGGTTTACCAACACGACCACAAGTTTGTCTACAAAATATTCCGGAGGGTAAAATTCAGCGCCCCCAACCACGGTTTGGATGGTCTTTCCGCCTATATCGACATGAACCTTGAGAATCTTCTTCAACTGCGGTATCTTCTCAGCCTTCGCAATCTTCCCTATTCGAATATCCAACTCTTGAAAATCTTTCATCGTCAACGACATTGACATCCCACCTATGAAGCTATGTGTTACTCTCTGATTGCTTCAAAAAGTTTTGCGTGATGTTGCGGAAACGCGGCACAAGCGTTGACCACAGTTTTAAGCTCTAAGATTCATTTATATGCGTTTACCATAGTCTATGAGAAATGAGTTTGGGCGACGATGCCAAAGAGTCTGCTAATTCTTCAGCCTGAAGGAAAACGTTTGAAGGCAACCGTCGGCAAGACGATTCTTGAAATTTCTCAAGAAGCTGGAGTTGACATTCAGTCAGTATGCGCAGGCAAAGGAATCTGCGGAAAATGCAGAGTCATTGTTCGTACCGGGTCGGAATTCCTGTCCCAAGCTCCAAAGGTTGAAAGAATAGTCTTCTCGGATGACGAAGTGAGGAAAGGTTACAGGTTAGCCTGTAGAGCGATTATTGAGAAGTCGGGAACGATCACAGTCGAAGTTCCTTCTGAGAGTAGAGCTGGCCTACAACGATTGTTGGTGTCCGGTGTCGAGACGAGAATTGAGTTTGAACCTGCTGTCCGGAAATACGTAGTTGAAGTTGGAAGACCAACTCTGAAGGAACCGAGGTCAGATGTGGATAGGTTATTAGATGCGCTGTCTGGACACGGAGAAATGCGCATAGAAAGGATCTGCCTGGACGCCTTAAGACGCATACCTCACGTGGTCAGGGGCGCAGAGCTGAAGGTCACTATCACTATCTGGAAGAACAAGGAAATAATTTCGGTTGAAGTGGGAGACAAGCAGAGAAAACTATACGGGTTCGCCGTTGATGTTGGCACCACAAAGTTGGCAGGGTATCTCGTGGACTTAGACTTTGGGACGATCGTCACAGCGATGTCCTCTACGAACCCTCAAATACCCTACGGAGAAGATGTAATTTCACGTATGTCTTTTATCATGAAAGATCCGAAAGGGTTAAGTCAACTACAAACGTTGGTCATCAAGGAAATAAACAAGCTTATACTTGAAACGTGTAAACGTGCTCACGTCACACCCGATCAAGTGCATGAAGTCACAGTAGTCGGCAACACCGCGATGCATCATATCTTCTTTGGCATATATCCGGGATACGTTGCTCTTGCACCATATCCAACGGTTCTGAGAGATTCAATTGACGTAAAAGCAAGGGATCTCGGAATAGACATCAACCCATGCGGCAACATTCATGGACTACCGTTGATAGCTGGATTCGTTGGAGCTGATGCGGTGGCGGACATTCTCGCGACCCAAATGTACGCTTCAGAAGATATTGCAATGATGATAGATATTGGAACGAATACAGAGATCGTCGTTGGTGACAAGAACAAGTTAACTGCCTGCTCCTGCGCTTCAGGCCCCGCCTTTGAAGGTGCCCACATTAAGAACGGTATGAGAGCGGCGACAGGAGCCATAGAAAGAGTCTACATAGACCCCGATACGTTCAAGATCGGATATGAAACTGTGGATAATGCGAAACCTTCAGGGGTCTGCGGTTCTGGTGTCGTTGACGCGGTTGCTGAGATGTTAAGGAGACGGATCATTGATTCCTCGGGTAAGATCAAGCCCGAGCTGGGCTTGCCGAGCGTAAGGGTGAAGAATAGGATACCGGAACTTGTCCTTGCTGGCGCGACCGAAACAGCAAGTGGCCATGAGATAGTGATAACTCAAGAAGACGTTAGACAGATACAACTTGCGAAGGCCGCTATTTACTCTGGAATCTCAATATTGATGAGGCAATTCGACATCAAAGGTGGAGATATCTCGAAGATATTCATCGCTGGCGCATTCGGCACATATGTGGATCCTCAAAGTGCACGAGTGATAGGAATGTATCCGGACATCCCGTTGAGCCGGGTTCAATTCGTAGGCAATGCCGCCGGCTCAGGTGCAAGAATGGCTCTGATGTCAATTGACATGAGGAGAAAAGCAGAAGAGATTTCGGAGAAAGTTCATTACATAGAACTCGGTGCGGATTCAAACTTTCAAAACGAGTTTCTTAACGCAACCTATCTTCCGCACAAGAATATCGAATTGTTTCCAAGCGTTAGAAGGCTATTGGAGAATTGATAATATTGACATGTTCCTTAAGGGCGGAGTCCACGGATATCACCTGAAGATCTTTGACAAAGGGTTGTTGCTGACTTTGGGTTTAATCCCGTATCTCCTGCCATAATAGGTGTTTAATGCGTCGGTCATAGCGCAAGCTGGAAACGCTCTTTCAGCCAGCCCGATCGGCCCATAGAGAACAAAGTTCGCGCCCTCCACCTGTGTGAGAACTGCAGCCGTGGCGATGCAAACATCGTAGGCGTACGGTCCCAAGCCTTTCCTGACGTTCTTCCAAGTTGTGATGGCGTTCGATGGTCCGCATCCAGTGGGGAGACCGAACTCTTGTTTGACAAGTCTAATCGACTTGGCGGCCAAAATTATGCCTGGCGCATCCAGTACGGCCGTGTCAACGAGTTTATTTTCAATGCCAGCTTTCTCAGCGGCTTCGAGCAGGCTTTGCTTCCTTTCGTCTCCTCTTAAGATCTCAATTCTTCCCTCAGGCCATGCATTTGATGGATTATATGCGAGAATCATCGCAGACTTGGCTTTCATTTCTTCCAGAGCGGCTATCTCATCTTCCTTAACGTTATAATCAATTGAATTATAGATGGTTCTTTCTCTAAGCCCAGTTTCGATCGCATGCCTCATTGCGGGTATCCGCTGATTTGAGGAAGTACTATCGACCAGAAAGGGTGCATGCGTAACGCCGGCGACAAAGTCAATGTAGTTGATCAAGGCCTCGCAGGTCGAACCAAATATATCCACAATGTGAGGGTTACCCGTCAGACTAGACATCTCTTCCTGTTTTCTTATGAGACTTTCAGCAGCACGCTTATCGAAACTGCCCTTGATACAGTCACTGACGATCTTGTGGCCTTCGTAGAAGATAGTCCCTATAAGGACGGTCGGGCACTCACCCAGTCTTCCGCCAATCTTAACCCCAGCGATATCAAATATTCTCTGCTCCTTTTCGTTCATCACAGCCATCCCTTCCAAAGGCATTAATTCTATGTCGATAGCGAACTTCTCGATACATCTCTATTAACTTCACAAGCCTAAGCTTGAATTGATATATCCAGTTTTCTATTAAAACAACAGGAAGAGGCGTCCTAGCTAACGCTTAAGACAGAGTTCTTCCACATTGATAGTCTTCAAACTGGAGGAAATGGGTACTAATGAAGGAGGTCATTATCTCGGAAAAAGCGCCCAAGCCTATTGGCCCTTACTCTCAAGCAATCAAAGTCGGAAACATGGTATTTGTCTCCGGTCAGGGCCCGGTTGATCCCAAGATTGGAAAGATCGTGAGTGGAGGGATTCGGGAGCAGACGAAGCAGACGTTTGAGAACATAGAAGCAATTTTGAATGCGGCGGGATTGACGCTTGAACACGTTGTTAAGGTCAGCGTTTTCCTCAGGAATATCGGCGACTTTGGTAGAATGAATGAGGTTTATGCTAGGTTTTTCAAACGAGAGCCGCCTGCTAGGACGACAGTGCAAGCGAATCTACCATTCGAAGAGATGTTGATAGAAGTAGATGTCGTCGCCGCGTCATAGTAGCGAGAACACTCTATTTTCAATAACAATCTGCGTAGGAGGGCGAGTCACCGGTAGAGGTCTCGCAGAACATCAGATAGACCGCGAACAAAGCCGGCAACGTTGTTGGCCCCAGTACGACGAAGAGTTCTTCTTGCGCCTTCTCGAGCGTTACCTTGTAATGCAAAAGGTTGAATATGGATGCTATATCTGTTGGAAGGAAGCTGATCGCAACTCCAGCCAAGATCACTGAGGCATGAATTATTCTCGTCGGATCTGAAGCTGGGCTGCGTGTTCCCAAAGGGTCGTTTCAGCCGTCTTCGAACGAGATGATCTCGAGGTCACTTTTCTTCTCGTTGCCCAGAGGAACGCTTCAGAATTTCTTCGGACAGTTGTTCAGCCGTCTTGCCATGAACATCTATTCCAAGTTTTCGAGCAGTTTCCCGCAGGATCTCCTCTTCGGTCTCAGTTTTGGGTCTAGGTCTCTCCTCTTCAATAGGTTCGGAAGAGGCTTTTCGGTACTCCCTGATTGTTTCTCCAATTGCCTTCGCAAGTTGAGGGAGCTTTCTACCTCCAAACAAGATTAGAACTATGACCAGAATCAGAGCTATCTCCCACGGCCCTATGAACGGCATTCATGCCACCGCATTACGTGTTTTCTTGTTTAACTTTCTTAAGTTTTCCTAGGAGTTGGCGAAAATTCTTCTAGGATCGCGATGCTCCTACTTGTGCCCAAACGATTCGCCCCAGCCTTAACCAACCGGTAAGCCTGTTTGAAGTGCCTTATTCCCCCTGCTGCCTTAACACCCATTTCGCTACGGACGGTTTGACGCATAAGCTTAACATCATGGACAGAAGCCCCTGAAGGTCCATAGCCAGTCGACGTCTTGACGAAGTGCGCCCCCGCATCTTTTGCGATGAGACATGCCCTTGCTTTCTCCTTGTCGGTTAAGTAGCCTGTCTCGATGATGACTTTGACAACAGCCCCTTTTGCCGCCTTAACTACTGCTTCTATATCATCCCTTACATAGTCATAGTCCCTCGACTTCAATGCGCCAACATTCAACACCATATCAGCCTCGTCAGCTCCATCGGCGATTGCAAGGCTGGTCTCGAAGGCTTTCACTTTTGTCGGAGTGGCACCGAATGGAAATCCTATTACTGTGCACACTTTGACTTCTGTGTTTCTTAGTAGCTGTGAAGCCAAACGCACATGAACAGGATTTATGCAGACTGCGCCAAAATTCCACTTGGCAGATTCATTGCAATGATTTCTAATCATAGTGTAAGTCGAACTGGGATTTAGCAACGTGTGATCTATCATTTTGGCAAATTTCTCGATGGTCAGACTGCTGAAGGTGTTCAAATGAAAGCACCACGACAAGACTTATGTCAAACTCTCATTCTTTTGAGATTTTCGTTATGCTGATGTTCTTGCACGATAAGGGTCATGGCTATCTGACTCTCTAAAGATTAGGCCAACTTTATGTCATGGTTTACGTGCGGTTTGAAGCCAGAAAGCTTCAAGCCATCAAACTTCAGTCGGAAAACCATCTAAGGCATTCTTCCAGCGTATAAGGTCGTGCACCATATGGTAGGAACGTGTACGGCCAAGTGCCGCAGTCAAGTTCAAATTTTGCCAAAATCACCATTCTACAGTTTAGTTCGAAGCTAAAAAATGACTTTCAGCGGTTCGGGTAGAATGAATAGTCTTATTAGTTCATTGCAGTTAGCATGATGCTGAGAAAATGGCGAGATTAGAAATATGGTCAAAATCGGAGTGACAAGCTGGATTTGGGTCTATCCGTTTGACCCAAGAGTTATCGGAAAGGCAAAGGAGATAGGTTTCGATGGGATTGAAATCCCGATTGAAGATCCAAAGAGAATCAATGTCAAGAAGGCTAAAGAGGCGCTCAAATCGCATGAAATCGAGTGTTCCTCTATATACACAGTCTTGGGACCTGATCGCGATGTTGTCCACCCTGACAAAGTCGTAAGAGAAAATGCTAAGAAATACTTGAAAACCTGCGTTGACTTCGCAACCGAGTTCGACACAGATATCGTTTGCGGTCCCCTCTATTCCTGCGTTGGAAAGACGAAATTTATGCGCGATAAGGAGAGGGAGTGGAAGTATGCTGTGATGGGACTAAAGGAGATAGGCAAATACGCTGAAGATAGAAACGTGTTTCTTGCAGTAGAACCTCTCAATCGGTATGAAACTCGATTGGTCAACCTTGTGTCGGATTGCGCCAGAATGCTGAAAGAGGTTGATAGCCCCGTCGTCAAACTTAATTTTGACACGTACCATGGCAATATAGAAGAGAAATCGTTAGGCCAAGCAATCAGAGAAGCTGGAAGCATTCTCTACCACGTTCACGCCTGCGAGCATGATCGAGGAACGCCAGGATCAGGCCATACCGAATGGAGAGAAGTGGCCCAAGCACTGAAAGACATAGGATACGACCGATATATGGTCATAGAGACGTTTCAACCTGGTGCAAAGAAGATCGCCACAGCAGCCTCCATATGGAGATCTTTGGCGGCGAGTCAAGATGAGCTAGCACAAGAAGGCCTGCTGTTTCTCAGAGAATTGATGAAATAGACCCTAACGTAACCTTCTTCTTTCTAGTTAAGAAAAGACAGCGGAGCGGCTTCAGCTTTTAAGCATTCTTCCAGGAATCGGCTGAATCTTAGCAGTATTGCCCACTGTAGCCCTGCATTCATTTTCTTCCCATTGACAGGATTCAGCGGCGGTATCGTTGAGTTTATGTCGTCGATGCTCTGAAGCGCTTCAAAGGGATTTTCACCCGTCAACGTTGGCCGAGAGAGTTTTTAGCTTTCGTCTTGCATATTCTTCGAGTGTTATCGATCAATCGTCCTGTCAAATGATGTAAAAAGCCTAATTTGTTAGTCGTACGAGGTGTTTGCCATGAACATAATACGGAATATATCTGAGCTTGTTGAGAACGCAAAATCAACTCGAGATCAAAAAGCGAGGAAACTAGCATTGAAGGCCTTGGAGATCTCGATCGGAACTGTTGATCCCAAAAGGATTGTAGAATCAAGAGTCAAGATCAAGGGCGATACTTTAGCCGTAGATAACTTCAAGCTGTCTTTGAAACAGTTCAATAGAGTAACTGTAATCGGAGCAGGAAAAGCTAGCGGCGCTATGGCCGACGCCTTGGAACGAGTTCTTTCATCTAGAATAACATGTGGGCTTGTTAACGTTCTTGAAGGGACGAAGTCTAATTTTCACACAGATAAGATAGAACTTCATGAAGCAAGTCACCCTATACCCAGTGACAAAAACATTGCAGGAACTGAACGCATGCTTGAGCTGCTAACGAGTCTTTCAGAAGAAGACCTCGTCTTCTGTTTGATTTCCGGGGGAGGTTCCGCGATGATGAGCTGTCCAGCAGCCGGCATATCCCTAATAGACAAACAAAACATTACGCGTTCCCTGTTGAAGTGCGGAGCGACGATCCAAGAGATCAATGCGGTTCGAAAGCATTTGTCTAATGTAAAAGGAGGATGGTTGGCGAAGAAAGCCTATCCTTCGACCCTTGTAAATCTGATAGTTTCCGATGTTGTGGGCGACCCGCTCGATGCAATCGCCTCTGGACCGACTGCTCCCGACTCGACGACATATCTCGACGCGATAAATGTGTTGAAGAAGTATGGTCTCTGGGAAGGTTCACCGGACTCAGTTAGAGAAAGGTTGGTCAGGGGATGCAGAGGTATGATTCCAGATACGCCGAAGTGCGACGATGAAAGCTTCAAGAAGGTGTTCAATATTGTCATCGGGAACAACCGTTTGGCATGTCATGCAGCACAACGCGCACTTAGAGAGTTTGGGTTGAAGACGCTCTATCTTACATCCTTCTTGGAGGGGGAGGCAAGAGAAGCGGCATTGGTTCTTGCGTCCATAATCAAAGAGATTAACGCATTTGGCCGCCCTATCCGTAGACCTGCTGCATTGATAGCGGGAGGGGAGACAACGGTCACCGTCAGAGGACCTGGAAAGGGTGGACGCAACCAAGAAATGGTTCTGAGTCTGGCTGAAAAGATTGCGGGGATGTGCGGAGTTGCCGCAGCTTCCCTCGGAACTGATGGAGTTGATGGACCTACGGATGCTGCAGGGGCTATAGTTGACGGCAAGAGCTTGAGTCGCGCTGTTCACATGAAGCTTAGTCCCACTGAGTTTCTCTTGAACAATGACTCCTATGGGTTCTTCTCGAAGATGAACGACCTGATATTCACAGGTCCCACAGGGACGAATGTCAACGATCTATTCGTTGCAGTTCTCGTTTAGAAACGTAATAACACCTGTCATTTGATGACGGTTACTGCTGACTAACTCCCTAGTTGGATTGCAAGATGGCGCTGAGGCATTGGACCCGGACGAGGCCCCGGCAAAGGGAATCGTCAGGGACCTTGAACTGGATAGGATTCTGAGAGATTATTACTTTTCAACGTTTGGATGCTGGACAAGGGAAGGATAAGAAACCTCAAGAGTTAAGGTTCTGAGATCCGCTACTCGAAGAAAGTTCTTACTGCGTTGAATAGAGCCTCATCAACAGTCTTGAGCTTTGCTACAGCTTCATCCAGCTTCACTGGCACAATCCGCGTGCCTTGTAGACTTACCATCATGTCAAACTTGCCTTCCTTCACAAGGTCCACGGCCGCCACCCCGAGGCGAGTTGCTAGAACTCTATCAAAAGCAGAAGGAGGACCACCTCTGACGACATGCCCAAGCGTCACGCATCTCGTTTCTAAGCCAGTGCATTTCTCAATCTCATCCGCCAGGAACTCTCCTACTCCACCAAGTCTGACATGGCCAAACTCATCAACTTTCGATCCCTTAGACACTGCCCCGGGCGAAGTTTTCAAAGTGGCCCCTTCAGCTACTACCACAATGACAGATCCCCTAGCAGTGGCGCGTTTCTTCACATATTGGCAAATCACGTCGAGATCGAAGGGATGCTCTGGAACAAGGACCACGTCTGCGCCGCCTGCCAAACCTGCTTCAATAGCCACCCATCCCGTGTCTCTACCCATTACCTCGACGACTATCACTCGATCATGAGAAGCTGCGGTAGTTCGAATTCGATCTATCATCTCCATTGCAACGTTGACCGCTGAATCAAAGCCGACAGTAACATCTGTCGAAGAGAGATCATTATCCATAGTCTTCGGCACCCCAACAACCTTCAAACCCTTCGCAGCCAGTTTATGAGCGACACCCAGCGTATCTTCGCCCCCTATTGCTATCAAAGCATCTATGCCGAGCTTCTTCATATTCGCGAGAACCTTCTCTACACCAGCAGGATCCTTAAGAGGGTTGGTTCTAGAAGTCTTCAGGATAGTTCCTCCGACATCAAGGGTTTCACGAACATCCTTGTAGTACAACGGGACAACATCAGCATTCACTAGGCCCGCCCAACCGTATCTTACCCCAATTACTTGGAAGCCATAATCCTCTGCTCTCTTGACAACAGCCCGTATTACAGCATTTAACCCTGCACAGTCTCCTCCACCTGTCAGAACACCTATCTTCATCCTGACTCATCCCTACCCATGATCATACGTACAATTAGCTATACTGCGCCAACTCATTGCCTTCGGAACTTTAAAGCTGATGCTTTGAGGGCCTCTATGGCCGGCATCGCCTTGCCCATAACGAACCTTTCCAGTGCGCCTCCTGCAGTACTAACGTAGGAGATCTTGCTGAGCAACCTTACTAGTTCGAGTGCAGCGGTAGTATGGCCTCCGCCGGCAACTGAAAATGCCTTGCTATTCACTATGGCTTCCATGATCGACGACGTTCCCTTCAAGAATTGAGGTTTCTCGTAAACGCCTGCTGGGCCGCTCACAAAAATGGTTCTGGCTTTCGAGATGACTTTGCGGAAACGTTCAATGGAATTCGGCCCTATGTCACAGATCGAGTAGTCTGTGGGAAGCTTGTCTATTGAGATCTCAAACCTCTTACCGTCTTCGTCGATTGCGAAGTCGTCAGGTAAGAGAATTCTGTCTTTATGCTTGTCAAGAACGCTTCTAGCTGACTGGTAGAGTTCTAGAGTACCCTCTTTCTCCAGCGCCTTCTCATTGTGAGGACCCAAGTTGGCCCCTTTTGCCTTCAAGAAGGCTTGTGCTGTCAGGCCCACCAGAATCACCTGGTCTGCCTTCCCCGTCTCCAATACGTTATCAACAACCTTAATCGAGTCTGCGAACTTCGCGCCGCCGAATATGAAGATTGATGGTTTCGCTGGGTTGACAAGCCTACTCAGACTCGTTATTTCTGACTCCATTAGTCTGCCGGCTGCTGATGGCATCATTTCCGTGAAACCGACCAGAGAACACTGAGACCTGTGGGCGGCCGAAAACGCGTCGTTAAGAAAGATATCGCCGAGAGGGGCCAAGTTGCGGATACACGTTGTCTCTGAATGCTCCAGCGGAGTTTTCTCTTTCATCTCATTCGCGTTGAAGCGCTGGTTCTCGAGCATCAGGATCTCGCTGTTCCTCAAGCTCTTTATGGCGTCTTGAGCCCTTTCTCCGCAAACATCAGCAACGAACTTCACATCTATCCCCAAGACTTCCTCGAGTTTTCTAGAATGTTCTTCGAGCGAGACAAAGTCCCAGTCGCCGGGCCTTCCTTGATGCGCCAGTATGACGACTCTCGCTCCTTTCACAATCAGTTCTCTTATGGTGGGGGCGGCAGCTCGTATCCTTGAGATGTCAGTGATCTTCTTCGTCTTCTCGTCGAGGGGGCAGTTTATGTCGACTCTGAGAAAGACGGTCTTACCCTTGAAATCGAAGTCATCTAATGTCAGGAATTCCTTCGTCTTCGTCAACTTTACTCCTTTCTCGCCATTAGCTTTAGCAAGTCAACTAGTCTGCATGAGAAGCCCCACTCGTTATCATACCAGGAAAGGACTTTGACCAGTCTTCCTCGTCCGCCGATCACATTTGTGCTTAAGCCATCTGCTATCGAAGAGTGCGGGTTGCCGATTATGTCAGCTGAGACTATAGGGTCTTCCGTGTACTGCAAAATGCCTTTCAGATTCGTTTCGGACGACTCTTTCAGTACGGCGTTGACCTCGTCTTTCGTCACTTCCTTCTTGAGCACAGCGACGAAATCGTTTATTGAACCATCTGGCACTGGCACTCTTAGAGCAAGACCGTCGAGCTTTCCTTTCAGTTCAGGGATAACCTCAGCAACGGCCTTCGCGGCGCCTGTCGTGGTAGGGATTATTGATAATGCTGCTGCTCTAGCTCTTCTGAGGTCCCTATGGGGAAGATCCAGGACTCTTTGATCGTTCGTGTAAGCGTGGCACGTTGTCATGAACCCTTGTTCTACACCAAACTTGTCGTTCAGCACCCTTACGATTGGCGCTAAACAGTTCGTCGTGCAAGAGGCCATCGAAATTATATTGTGCTTTTTCGGATCGTAGAGGTTCTCGTTAACTCCAATAACAATGGTCACATCTGGGTTCTTCGCTGGAGCGGTAACGATCACTTTCTTCGCCCCGGCAAGCAGATGCTTTGATGCGCCCTCTCTATCCGTGAATAGGCCGGTGGACTCTAAGACATATTCTACATTCATTGATCGCCAAGGAAGTTTCGCTGGATCCTTCTCTGTCAGGACCTTCATTTCCTTCCCCCTGACCGTCATCGCAGATTCCTTCGATTCTACGTCCTCGTTAAGAACACGGAAGATTGAGTCGTACTTCAGAAGATGAACCAAGGTTTTTGAATCCGTGATGTCGTTCACCGCGACTACTTCGAACATTCTCTCAAAGTCCTTGTCGTTTAAAGCTGCTCTGAAGAAGAGCCTTCCTATTCTTCCAAATCCGTTTATTGCGATTTTCACGGTCAACTGATTTCACGTCCAATTAAGAGAATTTCGGGAAACTTATAAGCGTTTGCAAAAGGTTACGTAAATCTTAGATAATAACGGCTTGAATAGTCACAATCTGTTTGGAGGAAGAATAGGTTGCCCGGGTCTTCAAGAATCCAGACGCCGTTGGTTCTAGTGAACTTTAAGACGTATCTCTGGGGAACAGGTGCGAACGCACTCCGGCTTGCAGAGATTGCTGAACGCGTCAGCTCTGAAACCGGAATAAGCGTAGCGGTCGCTCCGCAACTGACGGATATCAGAATGATAGCGGATCAGGTTGAAATCCCGGTCTATGCGCAGCATGTAGATGCTGTCGACGCTGGCGCGTACACTGGCCACGTTCTAGCAGAAGCCGTGAAGGAGGCAGGCGCTGTCGGAACATTGATCAATCATTCGGAGCGAAGGTTGAAACTCTCTGAGATTGATGAAGTTGTTAGAAAAACTAGGTCGGTAGGTCTCTTATCGGTTGTTTGTACGAACACGGCGGCTGTGAGCGCGGCCTCTGCAGCGCTGGGGCCGGATATGGTAGCGATTGAACCTCCAGAACTGATAGGAACCGGAATCGCTGTTTCAAAGGCGAGACCTGAGATCGTGACCGATACTGTTTCGCTGATAAAGAGGATTGCCCCTCAAGTGGTTGTGTTATGTGGGGCGGGCATAACCGTCGGGGAGGATGTCAAAGCAGCCCTGAAGCTTGGAACAGAAGGAGTGCTACTCGCAAGCGGGGTTGTTAAAGCCAAAGACCAAAGGAAGGCGCTGATGGATATCGCGACTGCAGCGGTCGAGAAGTAGTAACCTCATTCGATATTGAACTTGGATCTTAGAGCTAGCGTTGGTTCTAGAGCTCCATGGTATCCGAAGCTAAGAATCGAACCCGTCAAAGATGAAAACAATTTATACGCGAACTGTCTAGTTCGCTCTGGAATATGTGCGCCTAGTGAGGTATCAGCGCCGTAAGCTCAGACAGATTTGACCGTGATGATGTCAGGCGACAGTGGATGTATACGATCTGTATAATCGGCTCTAAGAATGTGGGAAAGACTTACCTTGCGGAGCAATTGATTAAGAGATTCACTCGCGACAGCATTAGAGTCGCGGCAGTCAAGTCCAGTCGTCATCCACTCGACATGCCTCATACCGACACAGAGCGATTGGCCAAAGCAGGAGCTCAACTCGTGCTTTTTGGATCTTCTAAGGAGACCGCTCTATTCATCAAATCCAGAGTAGACCTGAGAAAGCTGCTTAACAAGGTTGGAACGGATTTCGAGGTCCTTTTAGTTGAGGGCATGAAGCGCTCCGAGTATCCGAAGGTCCTTCTAGCCAAGGATTCTAGAGACCTCAAGATCGACGTGGACTCCCGCACTGTCGAAATGGTCATCTGCTCGAAGGAACTTCGATCTGAGGCCAAGAGGAAGTTTCCTTCAGCAGTTCTGCGAGAGAGGAGCGAAATAAACAGGATCTATTCCACATTGAAGAAGAAGTACATTCAACAGTATGTGCGAGAACTGCCGGAGAAGGACTGCGGCGCATGCGGTTATAAGACATGCGCGGCGTATGGAAGAGCGATTTTGAAAGGAGAAACGAGACCGGGAAGATGCTCGGTGGGCGGATGGCGTGTGAAGATGTATGTGGACGATAGCCTTGTAAGGCTTTCACCGTATCCTGAATCGGTTGCACAACGAATGATTGAAGCCTTTCTATCTACACTGCACAGGGTTCGTAAGGGGTACAGAAAGGTTGAAATCTACCTCGATCGCCGGCCACGTTGAAGCTCAGAGAAGATTAGTGACTCTTTTCAGATACGATACCGTGTAGCCGAATGGGGCGAGAATCGTTGCTGCTGATGAGAAGAGCAGCTCAAGGTATCTGTCAACATCGTATGGAGTACGTTCGTCTACGAGTTCCGCTGCCAAAACTCTGTTCTTGCTAAACCTGTTCTCGCTGTTGATTATGATAAAACTGATAGATTGACCAGCTCTGACCTCAACTTTCTCTCTTACAAGCTGCTTTGCAGCAATCGCTTGAAGCACTTCATGCCTATATTCATAAATCTCTCTTGAAAGATGTTTTTCGATAACTAGATCGTCAAGCTCTATCCGCCTTGACTTCAAAGCTTGAACGTATTTCTTCAAAACATTCATCGACTCAGGTACTCGATTATAGAAAATGCTGGAATCTTCTCCTTTCGCAAGAATCGTTAGCATCTCTTCGATACATTTCCGTACCACTTCCGGCGTGTCATGTCTCCTAGTGGCGATACCCCTTGCCTTAATCCTGCCGTCCATAAACACGCCGTAATATCTAGTCAATACTGGCAGAGTCCTCCTGGTTTCTGAAGGCAAGAATACTATCCAGCGGTATACGCCTTGAAACGAGATAGGAAGCTCTGTCTCTCTGTAAATTTCATCTACCAGTTCAATGAAGTCGCTCTCAGTTACGCCTTTCTTCTTGAGCCAGAGGGAATCGACTATTCCATGAACAAGTTCGAATCCCCGTTCTTCAGCCAAACGAGTAGCCTTCAAAAGTGTTTGACGAGCAAAAGCGCAAGTTGCGATGTGAGCGTCTATCTTACCGAATCTTGCGTTCTTAAATCCTAGGTATCCGAATGAGCACACCAAGATCCACTTAAGTGCTGCTCGCCTTTTCTCGTAGAGCGATCGAAGTGATGGATCGCTTTCCCTTCTTTCCAATTCCTTATATTTCGTCCTCTTCCTTAGGAGGAGTTCAATACTCTTCGGAACTATTCCCTTCCGCTTCTCACAGATGTTGTAATCCAGTTCTGGAACGCGTTCCGTAGAGTCTGGGCAGCACTTGCATCTCACTGTCTCCGCGCTAAGGTTCTTCTTCAGCATCAGCATGGGGTAGAGGCTTGTAAAGTCAAGTTCACCAACTCTATCGTGTATACCTACCTTCGGTTCACGATAGAAGCCGCCTCGATCCGCGATAAGCAATTCTCTAGCTGTTTTCAAGTCTTCTGGGTCAGCTTTCACCCAAGGGATTAGGATATCGTTCCTGACAGCGTGATAGAGCTGAGCGGATGTCATGCTGGTTCCAATAGTTGTATTCGAAACCCTTTGTACTGGAATTCTGCATATTCGCGCAACCTCTATGAGGCCTTGGAGGCCGCAATCGCAGTAGAGCATGGAATTCTCCATGTCTATGTGTATCCGACCGAGCAGCCTAGTCGGCAACGGTCGATAATGCACTCTATCATAGCTTACATACGACGCGCCTTTCTCATTTGAGACTCTTAGAGGAGATCTCTCCCGTCCTATAACCAATCTTTCAGAAAATTCGTTTTCAACAGCTCTTCTTGCCAAGTACGGGAATAGAAACTCATCACCATTTGATGTATAGAGTATGTCCGGATCCAGTTGCTGAATCGATTTGACAAGCGTCACTAACTTATCGAGTTCATCTCCTGAATCGATTCGAATCGACTCGCTGCCGAAGCGGATATTTATCTCTCTGATCGCGTCATTGAACTTTGGGATTCTCTCACTTGCAGCTTTCACTTCTAACGTTAACTCTTTCAACGGCGGTGTCCTGTATTCCACTTCCTCTTGGCTATCGAGTAAACGCCATTCTAATCCATTAGGTCTCTGAGTTGCATGAGCAAAGGCGAAGGGGAAGATGTCTTTCTCATATAGGTACATTTGGCTTGGTTTTACATCCACATTATATAGTCTGAATCTCTTGTACCCGCCGTAGACCAAGATCTTCTCTGCGAGTCCCTGCGCCTCTTTTGAATTTGAAACTGGAATCTTCAGAACTGTAGACTTATCAGAGTCTTCAGGCCTTGCGTATTTCTCCTCCAGAGCAACTCCATCGGTAGCAATCTGTTTCGCTAGATCGATAAGGTCGCTATGATTGCCGGAGACGTAGATGCTGTACTGCCACCTATCGAGCAAGCGGATGGTGTTACCCTTCTCCGTCTTAATCCAAATTACCATCGTGTTCTCTTTAGGGTAAAGATCTAGAATCCAGCCATTAACGCTCTGAACGCATTCCTTTGAGGAGCCTGTTGATTTCGGCAATATTCAAGCTCCCTTAAAATTCTAATGGGGAAACGTTCCCTCGGTCATTAGGAGAGAAGAGTTGCTGCTTTTGTCACTGGGATGCATCTTTTACATTCGTTGAGCAGAATAGCCGGTGGATTAGCAAGATGCTTCTCTAGAATTATTATCGTTGCGTCGCCGTAATCTTCAAGCTTAGCTATAATATTGCTATGGTATGCTATCTGTTCGAAGAATGAATTTTTGCTGATATGCTCATCGTCTAGGCTGGTTCCGATAGCCACTATCTTCTTTTCCCTAATCGTACTGACGAGCGAATTCAATGCAACTTTGAAGAAGATTGACGACTGTTTCTCGGCTATATCGGGATCACAGTATGGTTCGAGCATGTTGGAGACAACAGCTAGCTTGATGTTCAATCTGTCTATCCATGGCTTAAGATTGTTCGCGATTAGAGAGGTGAGTTGGTGATATGTGAACGCGCGAGAGACGAGAATATTCTCCAGAACTTTATCGCTGTCAAGGGAGAGTTGCTCTGCGTATTCAGCTATTAAGCATGGGTCGAAGGTATTGCCGCCATCTATGAATATCGCTTTGGACTCAAGTCCGCCTTCTGTCAGCGCTAATTGAGCCTGAACGCATAGCAATTCGGATAGAGCAAGACAATGCGAAGTGCCATGTAAGAATACAAGATGCCCGAGGTTTAACTTCCCAAATAGGGAGTCGAACACGTCATTTCCAAAAGATACTCCTTCAAGGCGGCTGAGTAAGTCAGCTCTCGAATAATTTAATAGAAGTAAACTTGTTTGCATATGCTACAAGTTGGTAAGTTGAACTAAAGAGAAAGAGAGATAACCAAAACTACTTTCTTTGGATCTTGGATTATCTCGCGTCCTATCCTAAGGTCCAACTTGATGGCTGATAAGGATCTTGTGTGCTTCCTTGCTTGGGCGATGAATGATTTTAGCAAGGGATTTTCTTGGAATTTCGCGGATCAGTGCGGAGATGTGCTGAGCTGAAAATTTCCAAGCCTATAGGGGATCACGGAGCTAGTTTGGATGGACGGCTTCTTGTATGGAATGGTGTTGGTTTCGGTCTCTTATGTAAGGGTTGAGATTTGAGGCTTCTTACTCTGACGGTAGAGTTGTGCTGGAGGCTTCTATTCGAGCGATGGAGGTCCGTCTGGCGTCTGAAAGAAGCGAACTCAACCAAACAAACTGAGAAGTCTGTACGAAGGGCGAAAGGGTAGACTTTTGTGGAAGGGGATCCTCTTAGAATTACGTATCAAAATAGTTCGGAGAAATACGTAGAGAGGCGGGCTGTTACTTGAGTGAAAGGAAACGAGACGAGGATCGGGCTGCGGCTGTAATCGCATTCTACGAGCAACAATGGCATGATGTTCACAATTCGGACGTTCTCGACTGGCGGATTATGACAGTGCTACTTACGGTAACCGCTGCCTTTTCAGCGATTATCGGTGTCCAGTTGGGAGTGCGAGCGGGTGAGCCCCAGACAGTCCAACCGCTTTCTGTGTTATCTTCGCTCTCCTTAATTCCATGGTTTTTAGGTCTGATCGCACTAGCCTTGGCGTTCTACGGGATGTGGATGACTCTAGGCAGCTATCTGGTTATTCAGTTAAAGATGGAGAACATAAGAAAAGCGGAAGTAGAAATGGGCGTAAGCCATCTTGTCACTCAAAGGTTCAAATTGGCGAAGACCGGAAAGGAATTTATGTCCGATTTCATGGTGAGCAGGAGGTCCCCTCTTTTCATTGTCTATGTCTTGTTGTCGATTCCACCAGTAGCTGCTCTTACTCAACTGCTGGGTATTGACCTAATAGTAGCTGTAGTTTCATCGCTTGCCATATCATTATCGCTTGCCATAATTGCAGCCGTCTTCCAGACGAGAGACTACGTTAAGAAAGTGCAGGACTATCTGAATACTAAACCCGAAAAGGATTACTCAAACATCGGGGGCACACTCATAATGGTCGGAGGCGTCTTGAACATAGTTTTGCCTCTCCTCTCTGTAACGTTCGCTCTACTCTTCTGGGGAACTATGATACGAAGGTTCGTAGAGATCCCTGAAATATGGATCAGATGGGGAGGGGAGCGTTGGATTTCGAGAGTGATTCCTGAGGCCTTCAGATTGGCTATGGGATTAGCGATTGCAGGAGCGGTCATCTCAATAGTCTTAGGAATTCTTGCCATCTACTCTTACAACAGAGTGAAAGGCGGAGATGTCAGGAATGGTGGTCTAATCACCATCATACTCGGCGTAGTAATGATAGCAACCGCGAGCTGGCTGCCTGGAATCATAACCCTGATCGGAGGAATACTCTGCTACACATCAAAGTGACCCAGACAAGCGCATGTGTGTGGGAAGATGTCAAAGGAAAATGAGATTCTAGGTGAACTGAAGCGAATTAGAGAGTTGCTTGAGCCCAAGCCAGCTCCGCCTCCAAAGAAGGGTTTGTGGAATGAATTCATGGACTTCCTCTCAAAATACAAGGTCATGGGTCTCGCCGTCGCTTTCATCATAGGCATCTACCTCGGCACCTTGGTGAAAGCGCTCGTCGACGACTTAATAATGCCGATAGTTTCTCTTGCCACGCCTGGCGTCGAATGGGAAAACATCATGGCCGGACCATTCCGTCTGGGACATTTCATCGGGGCATTGATAACGTTTCTAATAGTAGCCTTCGTAATCTTCGCTCTGGTGAAGATCACGAAGAAGTGGGGCATAGAATAGCTGGAAAAGATCTAGCCATTACAACTTTACTGGCGCTCCAAAATTCATTCACACCATACCTAGAAATAATAACTTTAATACAAATGCAGGTCCTATACTAAATCAGGAGATAGTTTGCAATGCCGTTTATAGGCCCATGGGAGATAGCCCTAATCCTCGTGATCGTTCTAATAATCTTCGGCCCAAAGAAGTTGCCTGAACTCGCACGTTCCATTGGAGATGCCTTGAGACAATATAGAAAAGCGCAGGAAGGCGTCCTTGAGGAACCTACGAAACCGCAGACTGGAAAGAGTGAGAAGGAGCTACTTATAGATACGGCGAAGAAGCTTGGGATCAAGACTGAAGGAAAAACGATGGAAGAGATCTCCGACGAGATCACCAAGGTGGCCGCAGCTCCAGAAAAGAAGGAACTACAATAGCTAGACAACTGCGCGAAGCCTAGTGCCGTTCCCTTTCTTAATTTTCTTGAGTAGATATGGATGAGAATGATTTCCAAGACATACTAGATAACGAGATTGTAGAGCCGGCATGGGAAATCACCTATGCATCTTTCAAAGACGAAACAGAAGAGCGTGATCGTCCTAGCTGGTGGAAGAGGATCTAGAATCGGAATAAACAAAGCCCTCACCCCACTTTCCGGAACAACCATGATACTCTACGTTGTCACACGAGGTCTGCAGGTTGCTGAAAAAGTGGTAGTCGTTGTTAGCCGAGATGACGCAGTCGCCGCATTCAGAAAAGTGCTTCCCAGAAATGTCGCGATCTTGAGAGATTCTGTTTCGAGGCGAAGCCCCTTAGTTGGCATGCTAACTGGCATGGAAAGTGTGCTTGGAGAAGTTGAGTATTCAGCTGTCGTTCCATGCGACTCGCCGTTCATCAGACCTAGGGTACTTCAACACTTGTTCCAAGCCGCGGAGGGACACGATGCTGCAATTCCAATATGGCCAAACGGGTACATAGAACCCTTGCACTCAGTGTATGAAGTGCAGAACACCATTCGAGCGATAAAACGAGCTTTAAGGACTGAGCGAAGCAGCAACAGAGACATGATCAAGAACTTGAAGAATGTCAAATACGTTCCAGTCGAAGAGCTTAGAAGATACGATCCTGAACTCAGAACGTTCTTCAATGTAAATCGACCTGAAGAGTTGCGTGAAGCCTCGAAAATCCTAGATCTTGAAAGAGCGGATCCCAGCGTCTAGCCCGATGTTCATGGCTGCGTTGAAGCCGCCGTTGCGCCGGAGTTCGCAGCTACAGTCGTCCAAAGAACTCTGAGTGAAGCGCATCGCATCCTCAGAGACCCCCCTCCCCTGTTTTGATGTAAATTGGCGCATAGGTTCCGATTCCTTCCGGGAATATTGTTGATTGCTAGTTCGAACGTTCTGCCTTGAACTTCCCAAGCGCAGCGACTACCCCATCAATAATCGCTTGAGGTCTAGGCGGGCATCCTGGAACGTACACGTCCACGGGGATAACACGGTCCACAGGGCCAACTATGTTATAGCTCCCCTCGTAGCACCCGGTAGATGTGGCGCAAGTGCCTACAACCACGACAACATTAGGTTTTGGCACTTGCTCATAGACTCTCTTCAATCTAGGTAAGACTTGCCTCGTCACAGGACCCGTTACCAGAAGCACATCTGCGTGGCGAGGACTGCCTTGGAGTAGGATTCCAAATCTCTCCACGTCGAATCTAGGCGTCAGAACATCAACTATCTCGATATCGCAATTGTTGCATGAACCTGTATTCAAGTGGAAAGCCCAAGGCGACTTTCTCCTTGACCAGTCGAAGATCTTCAATCGCCTAGATCCTCCCCGAGAGCAGCAGCTCTGCCTGCAATGTCTTTCTGCAGTCCTGACATAGTGACGACACGTACGCATCGTAGTCTTCCGGCAGGATCAAGTCTTTGACCTGGAGGCGCACCTTGTCTATCTGCTTCGCGGTCGCTATCGGTTTGCCGCATCGCGAGCATCGATTGATTTCCAGTTGAACGCTGGATTTGATGTCTTCCTTCCGCCCAGTAACTAGGCTGTAAGTAGTCGTAAGAGTTATTGCTCTCTCCGGGCAGACCTCTTCGCATCGTCCGCAGTAGATGCATTTCCCATACCATACTTCGATCGTCAGCCTGTTTCCCTCGGAGATACTCTTAAGGGCGGAGGCTGGACAGTTTTGGACGCAAGCAGCACATCCAGTGCATTTTTCGATATCATATTCAAGTTTGCCTCGGAAGCCTTCAGGGGCTGGCGAAGCAATCTTGGGATATTTGAGCGTGTAAGCCCTGCTGGCCAGAGATCTGAGCACTTCCGCAATTATTCTAAGCTTGACTGTCTTCAAATGCGACCGTACCTTCAACTATGTTTGCTGCCATTTCTCCAGCGTTGAGCCAGCGATTCGAAGTCGACAGATGATTTCCTGCTCGTCTTAACATCCACTACTGCTATGCGTTCAGTACAGCAGAAACAAGGATCAACCGCTGCTATGATAAGAGAAGCGTCAGCCAGAGAAGCACCTTTGATTTGTGGCACTATTGATGAGACATTCATGTAAGAGGGGGCTCTAATCTTCACCCTTTCCGGAATATCAGTCCCGTTAGATCTGACGTAGTGAATGTCTTCCCCTCTAGGAGCTTCGACCTTTCCAATACCGTCCCCAGGCACTATCTCCTTCGGTTCGACTCTTATCGGGCCTTCGGGGATTGCGTCCAGTGCTCTCTTAACGATCTCTATAGATTCTAATGCTTCGAGCAGTCGAACGAGCATCCTCGAAAGAACATCTCCCTCAGTGAGAACCTTGACGTCGACGCCGACTTCTTTGTAGGCTGCATAAGGTTCATCCTTCCTAACGTCTATGGCAAGCCCTGAAGCCCTAGCTACGGGTCCGACCACACAGAGCTTTCTCGCTTGATCTTTCGAGAGAACGCCGATATTTTCTATCCTAGCCCTAACCACAGGATCCTCGGTGACAGCGTTTTCCAGCCGTACGAGAGATGGCCTAATCTGACTTAACGTCTCCAAGATGAGCGCCTTGTGCTTCGTCAGATCTATGTCCCTCCGCACACCTCCAATGCAATTCATCGCGTAGTTCTGCCTGTTTCCCGTCAGTACCTCGAAGAGTTCGCAAACAGGCTCCCGGTGCCTCCAGAAATGCATGAAGAGAGTATCATAGCCTATTATGTGCGCAGCAACGCCAGCCCAAAGGAGATGGCTATGAATCCTTTCAAGTTCACCAACTATTGTGCGAATATATCTGGCTCTATCTGGAACTTGGAGCCCCCATGCTTCTTCAACAGCTTGACAGAAGCACATAGGATGGACGTTAGAGCATATTCCACATATCCGCTCAACGAGGAAGGGAATCTCATTGTAAGTCTTCCTCTCGGCCAAATACTCTATACCGCGATGCGTATACCCGAGCCTTATCGCTACACCTACAACCTTCTCTCCATCCAAGAATAACTTGAAGAACTCAGGCTCTTTCAGAGCAGGATGATAAGGACCTATGGGAAGCGTCGCTTCAATACTCATAGGACTAGCCGATTCTCCTTAGAGGATATTCGTTTTCAGGCCAGTCATCTGAAGTCAAGAGCTTTCCTGGGCTTGGATGTCCTACGAACTTTATCCCGAAGAGCTCTTGGATCTCCCTCTCGATCCAATTTGCAGCCGGCAGCATGTCCGTCACCGAGTCTAGCGATGCAGCTTGTTTCGGCGTAGACAGGCAGATACTCGCGACCAAGCCCTCCTGATCGAGTGCGAAGTGATACAGCAGGTCGAACTTGAAGTTGCGGTCAACCGCGGAGACCGTAGACAGCCTTGCTCCAAACTGATCGAAAAGAACTCTAACGCAGTCCCTGATGCCATCCTTACGAACCCTGATATAGGCTCTCTTTTCATTTTTCGTTGAGTAGCCTTGAAATCTGTCGCCAAGGACCGATCTCAGTTTCTCGACCAACGACGCGACGCTGCTCAAGACATGCACCTACGAGCGTGTTGTGAGTGAAAGCACATATCCTATTATCCGATCTCTTATAACCTTTTAGTTGAATACCTCTATGTCGCGACTGAAATCCGGCATTATGAAAGCCAGTGCCCATTTCTCGGATGACCGTTTGCTTTCTCGCAAAGACATTAATAAATAGCAAAGCAACCTACTACCGAAATCGCAGGCGGTACTGTGTTGGCTACAGCATCATACAGGACAATCTTGAAGAAAGTCTTCTTCGTGGATTTAGACCGCTGCATCGGCTGCAAGTCTTGTCAAGCAGCTTGCTCAAGAGAGCATTTCGGCAAGCCATTAGTTTTCGTCCAGACACTGGAGGAGCACGCAGTACCTCTCCACTGTCAGCATTGTGAAACAACCCCCTGCATAAAAGCCTGCCCGAAGGAGGCTATAGAGAAGAATGATCAAGGGATAGTCCTAGTAAATGAGATCAAATGTATAGGTTGCTCCGCCTGCGTGACAGCATGCCCTTTTGGAATTCTACAGCTAGATGAGAAGCGGAAAGTTGTAGTCAAGTGTGATTTGTGCAAGGACAAGGTTGAAGCTGGAGAGTTTCCGACATGCGTCAAAACATGCCCGGCCGAGGCAGCCAAGTTCATTCCATGCTTAGGCTGCAATATCTGCGCTGTGGCCTGCCCTTTCGCCAAGCGATTCGGGCCTTTACCTAAATGGTGAGATATCGCCTTGTACGATGAAAAAATAAAGCTAGAACTTTTCCAAGACCTGCTTAGTCAGTTGTCACAGAACAGACAGTTAACTCGCCGGTTCATTCCAGTACCAGAAAAACTCGAAGGATTCGGTCTACTGGAATTCGACTCCGAAAAATGCTGGGCGTGCACAGCCTGCAAAGTCCAATGTCCCGAAGAAGCCCTTAAGATATCGGAGACGGGGAAGAAAAGGACGATTGCCCTTGACTATTGGAAATGCGTCGCCTGTGGGGAATGCGTAGACTCCTGCCCCAAGGAAGCTGTCGAAATAAAGAGAATATTCGATCTGGAAGCATTCCTGAAGAGAGAAGTGCTCAAATGTATTGAGACTGAGGTTAAGATTTGCGTTCGCTGCGGAAAGACTATTGCTCCGGTCCCTCAGCACACAGAAGTAAAGCGGAACGTAAGCGAGCTTGCAGTACCTCCAATCTACTTGAACGATATCTCAGATTACTGCGAAGAGTGTAGGAGGCAACTCTCAGCTCTAACCCTCTTGAAGACCCGAAGAAAGTTGTGAAGCTGGATCTGATACGATGCAAGAAAGAAGATACAGCATATGCCCGTTCTGCGGACTAGGTTGCGGTTTCTACCTTACTACTGTGAATGGCGAAGTAACTGGCGTAGATTATGCCATGGATCATCCATTCAATGAGGGGGCATTGTGCAGCAAGGGCAATACATCCTTCGAAGTTATTCAAAGGCACGATAGACTCTTCGAGCCGATGATGAGAATAGAAAACGAGTTTGGGCCAGTGTCTTGGGAGGAAGTGCTAGCAACAATTGCCAGTAGCCTTGGAGAAATCAAGGAGAAATACGGAGGGCAGTCTATAGGCATCTTTGCATCAGCAAAGGCGACTAACGAAGAGAACTACCTCGTTCAGAAGTTGGCGAGAAAGGTTCTTGAAACAGACAACGTGGATAGCGGCATAAGACTTTGCCATGCTGCATCTATGCTTGTTCTCAAGGAATCCTTCGGTCTTCCCTATCCCACAGGTCCTCTTGAAGATCTAGAATACGCTGATTGCATACTGATCATCGGCGTTAACCCATTCGAGAACGCTCCCGTCCTTGCAAGAAGAATCTTAAGAGCGAAAGAGAAGGGTGCGAAAATAGTGGTAGCCGACCCTAGACGCACCAGGACCAGTTGGCACTCTGATTTCCACCTTCCAATCTACCCTGGAACTGATATCCAACTCATTAAAGCTTTCATTCAAACCATCCTTCAGTCTAAGCTAGAAAGAAAGGAATTTCTGCGTGAGAGAGTTGAAAGTCTCAACGATCTAGAAAGGCTGGTGGCCGACTCTTCACCTGAAATCGTATCCTCAGGCATAGGCATTGAGCCTGAGTACATCAGGAAAGTTGCGCTTACATTCGCTCTTGCGGATAAGGCTAGCATTTTACTCGGGAATGGTTTGACTCAACATGTGAACGGAACTGAGGCCGTTGGATGGCTTGTAAACCTCGCGCTGATAACTGGAAATATTGGGCGGCGAGGAACTGGAGTCTTTCCACTTTTGGACCAATGCAACATGATGGGTGCCGCTGATACGGGAGCTCTGCCTGAATTCTATCCTGGTTACGTTAAGGCTGAACATAAAGGGCTAACATTGATCGAAATAATTCAGGCAGCACATAGCGAACAGATGAAAGCCATATTCATTGTAGGAATGAATCCGATGGCATCTTTTCCTGACACTTCATTTGTC
>Ga0315280_10003227_pt1 | contig 25265 bp, 28 predicted proteins | sample YL17G06_40_MG_FD_203697 | JGI IMG/M metagenome (GOLD analysis project Ga0315280, IMG submission 203697) | Sediment microbial communities from Yellowstone Lake, YNP, Wyoming, USA - YL17G06_40 | ecosystem: Environmental > Aquatic > Freshwater > Lake > Sediment | place: USA: Wyoming | collected...
ATAGCTACCAGCCTGTCACACGAGCTAGGAGCAAGAATATCAAAGGCTGCGTTTATCAGTACCCTGTTAGCTGAACTGGAACAACTATATTTAGAGGCTCAAGCTGGAGCACCTGTATACAAAGAATGGCAAGAGAATATGGAGACGCTGGGCAGGCGGATACAGGTCAAAACTGGGGAAGCAGTCGAGCAGGGCAAAGCTGAAACCGTGACCGAACACGGCAATCTCATCTTGCGCCGGCCCGATGGCAGCCTCACCGAAATCGTGGCCGGTGATGTCACGGTAATAAAAGATTGATTACCCCCTGCCCCCTTATGGGAGGCAGGGGCACAGGTCAACTACTTCTTAGCCTGACTGAGCTTGCCGAGCAGAGGCATTATCAAATCCATGGGCAAGGGAAACACTATCGTGTTAGTTCGCTCGGTAGCAATCTGGGTCAGAGTCTGAAGATAACGAAGCTGAAGAGCTGAAGGCTGAGTGGCAATAATCTTCGCCGCCTCAGCCAGCTTCTCCGCAGCCTGCGCTTCACCTTCAGCATGCACAATCTTAGCTCGTCTCTCTCGCTCAGCTTCAGCCTGTGCCGCCATAGCCCGCTTCATCGTTTCAGGCAGCTCAACATCCCTGACTTCCACCATGCTCACCTTTATCCCCCACGGCTCTGTTCCTTCATCAATCAGTGTTTGGAGCTTTTCATTGATTTTATCTCGATGAGCCAATAAGTCTTCAAGCTCAGACTGACCCACTACGTTTCGCAGAGTGGTTTGTGACAGCAGTGAAGCAGCTCTAACGTATTGCTCCACATTGAGCACAGCGTCTTCAGGTTTCATAACCCTGAAATAGACCACAGCATCTACTTTAACAGTGACCGTATCCAACGTGATGCATTCCTGGCTGGGGACATCCATGGTGACAACACGGAGGTCGATCTTGACCATACGTTCGATAAATGGAATTAGCAGGATAAACCCAGGCCCTCTGACACCGACAAATCGGCCTAAGCGAAAAATAACACCACGCTCGTACTCGTTGACAATCCTGATGGCTGCTGCCAGGATTATTATGGCGATAATGGCAACAGCAAAAATAAGAATTAAATTCATCTTCTCCTCCTTTTAGTTTGCTTCTTAGTAACTATCAATTTTAGTCCTTCGACCTTAGTTATCGTCACCTCCTCTCCTATTTCTACCTTGCCATTGTCAATTACGGCTCTCCAGAGCTCTCCGTCAACGAGAACCGTACCCTTAGGGTCAAGACGCGTCTTAGCTACGGCCACTCTGCCAATCAACCCCTCAGCACCAGTTGCTGCCCGCCTTCTCTGGCCTCGAACCACGGCGCCGACGACAAAGATTACGAAGGCAGCTATGACAACGGTTACTCCGGCAATTAAGCCTCTGTTTACTTCCATAGCTGGCGTATGACTAAATAAGACAAGGGAGCCAAAAACCAAAGATGTAAGCCCACCGGCTGTAAGTATACCAAAAGCCGGCGTGAAAAGCTCAGCGGCAAATAGCCCAAAGGCAAGAAGTATAAGCAACACTCCAGCCCAATATGCGTTTAGCACACCCAGAGAATAGAAAGCTAGAAACAGGCAAATACCACCAACAACTCCAGGGAATATCAGCCCTGGATTTGAGATCTCGGTAATCAAGCCTATCGTAGCTAGGCTGAGCAGGATATAGGCTATATTAGGGTCACTGATAACATGCAAGAAGCGTTCAACAGGATTCATCTCATTCCTACTGAGCATATAATCGGTAGTATCGATAATGACCTCTTTGCCGCTGGCCAAAGTCACTTTCCTGCCATTGAGCTGGTGAATCAAGCTTTCTAAGTCATTAGCCTGGAAATCAACAAGCCTGGCTTCCACCGCTTCAGATGAGGTGAACGACTTGCTTTCTGAAACCGCCAATTCAGCCTGCTCAGCATCGCGCCCTCTTATTTCAGCGATACTTCTGATCCAAGCAGACGAATACTCGGTTACCTTCTTTGACACCTCTTCAGGCATTTCCTCACCGACGGTTACCGGGTGAGCGGCTCCAATACTTGTCCCCGGAGCCATAACCGCTACATGCGCGGCTACGGTGATAAAAGTCCCGGCTGAAGCTGCCCAGCTACCACTAGGCGAAACATAAACTACAATCGGCACTTTAGCATTCAGCATCCGCTGCACAATATCTTCTGTGGCATTAAGAAGCCCTCCAGGAGTATTCAATTCAATGATGCAGGCGACGGCACCTTCGGATTCGGCTCGGCTGATACCACGGTCTAGATAATTGGCAACGACAGGGACAATGGTGCCTTCAACACTGAGGATTTCTATGTCCGCCGAGCCAGCATTGACCCCGCTGGAAATGAAGACCATAGCTGACAAGATAGCCGGGAAAAGAATAAGAGCGAATCGTAGCCTAACTTTAAGCATCTATTGCCAGAACAACTCAATTATAATTCACCCAATGATTGACAGCAAATAGGTTGTCCGTTCGCGACTGCGGTGACAGCGATGGGTTTCGAGATTCTTCGCTTCGCTCATAATGATAAGCAGGATTAGCAGATGTTTCTCGGTAAACTTAAATTGAACGAGAAAGCTCGTTAGTGTAGAATAGGTCAACCTGGATAAGGGTTAAAATTATGACAAGTCAAAAATGCAAAGGGGCTCGAGATTTACTCCCCAAAGACACAGAGGCCTTTCGTTATATAGAGGATATCTTTCGCAGGTCGTGTCTCAGCTGGGGTTACCAGGAAGTGCGGACTCCAACTCTGGAATATCTGTACCTGTTCACCGCCGCCGGCACACTTACTCCCAATATGCTGAGCAAAGTATATTCTTTTCTCGATTGGGATGGCTGGAGTGGTGAAAGGGTAGTGCTGAGACCTGACGGCACTATACCTATCGCCAGGCTATACATAGAGAACTTGTCCCAACAGGAAATAGCCAGGCTTTTTTATGTCACCAATGTTTTCGCTTTTGAAGAGACAGGCAAGGAGAACAGAGAACGGTGGCAATGCGGAGTCGAGCTTATAGGCAGTGACAAACCAGCATCGGATGCAGAATTGATTCTGCTGGCTATCGAAATTCTACGCAGCTTAAATGTCGGTGATGTTCAGATACAATTATCCCACGCCGGTGTACTGAAGGCTTTGCTCAAGGAGTTAAAGCTGAAACCCGACGAAGAAATCAGGTTGCTGGACCAGGTTTTTGACGGCAACTGGCAAGTGCTGACGGAAACGAAGCCGAGCAACTCAGATATTGGCAGGCTGATATCATTGTTCCTCGATTTGAGGGGAAAAACTAGTGGTTTCTTAGAAAACCTGAAGGCTCTACCTCAGATTCCCGTTACCTTGAAGCCTGCGCTCGACAATTTCTCTGAAATTGCCAGCTTTCTTGATACCCTTGGCTGTAATTACCAGATTGACATCACATCTACTCGGGGTTTCGAGTATTACACCGGACTTTGCTTCCAGTTTTCAGCTAAAGGAGAGAAAATTGGCAGCGGTGGTAGGTATGACAACCTTATCCCGCTCATAGGTGGGAAGAGCACGCCAGCCTGTGGTTTTGCTCTCTATGTTGACCCTATTATTAATTTGATTCAACCTCAAGCCAAACGAAAGACGGGACAGGGAATCCTGGTTAGATGCGATAAAACGACACCTGATTCAATAAGAACCAGCTTTCAGCTAGCTCAGTCACTTCGCCAGGCTGGATATGCGACTGAGCTTGACTTCAGCGGTCGCCAGTCAGACTGGCGCTGGATAATCGCTGTTCAAGAAAAGCCGCCACCCTTTCTTGTTATTGACCAAGCCCGAAACCAGAAGAAAGAGGCGTCCTCAATTGCTGACGCCATCAAGACGGTAGGAGGCTCCGCATAACTTGCTAACTGGAGGCCAGTTGGACTACGTTAGGATAGCTTTACCCAAGGGAAGACTTCTGCCGGCTACCGCCTGTCTATTGAAAGAGACGGAGCTTGAATTCAAAGACTACACGCAAGGGACACGAGCCTATCGACTTAAATCAACAAAGCTTCCTTATCTTTCAGCCAAGATATTTCAAGAAAAAGACATCCCCATCCAGGTAGCTGTAGGCAATTACGATTTGGGCATCTGCAGCCTGGACTGGATTGAAGAGCTTTTGGCTAAGTACCCGACCAGTGCCTTGATCAAGGTAGCCGACTTGGAATACAGCAAAGGAAACCTATATCTAGCCGCCAGCCGCTACAGAAACATATCCAGCCTCCAGGAATTGTCAACCGGGCAATATAGCTGGCGAATAGTGACTGAGTATCCCAATTTGGCAGAGATTGCAGCTTTGAATCTCAGGCTGAGGAGGTTCAGGATCTTCCCCGTGTGGGGGGCTGCCGAAGTCTATCCACCGGAAAACGCTGACCTGGCTCTACTATGGGCAAGAGATGATTCAGAAATAAGGGCGCAGAGCCTGCTTCCGCTGAAGACTTTACTCTCTTCCACTGCCTTTCTTATCGCCAATCAAGAAAGCTGGCAAGCCAAGAATTTCAGCCAGGTAATAGCCTATTTCAGCCAGGGTCTTGAGATGAAAGCCAAGCCATGGCTGAAAATCAAGCCAGACGTGGCCAAGAGTTTCAACAGTTTTCGTCCTGATTTTAATGAGGAAAAGGTTTGGCTGGCTCTTCCCGACGGGCATCAGCAACCCCCAACTTCAGAGTTCCTGAACAAAGCTGGATTGAAGCTGCAGGGCTATTCAGAGAACAAGCTAAATCGTCGTCCACGTTTCAATCTGGATTGGGTTAATGTTAAGGTGATCAGACCACAGGATATGCCACTCCAGGTAGCCAACGGGAATTTCGACCTGGCTATAACAGGTAAAGACTGGCTCCTTGACCATCTCTGTCGCTTTCCTTCAAGCCCAGTTGTAGAGCTTGTTGACCTCGGCTTCGGCCAAGTAAAAGTAGTGGCGGTAGTCAGCCAGGACTTACCTGTGGCTAATATCGACCAATTGAAGCAGGTACAAGATGTCAATTTATCACCACTTAGAGTCGCTTCAGAATACGTAAATATCGCTGACAAATACCTTCATGACAACCATGTCAGCCGGTATAAACTGATTCCTACCTGGGGAGCCAGTGAAGCCTTCCTACCTGAAGATGCTGACTTGCTTATAGAAAACACTCAGACTGGAAAGACCTTAGCCAAGCATAATCTCAAAATCATGGACACACTCTTTCAATCCACAGCTTGCCTTATCGGCAACAGGAACAGCGTGGAGTCATTACCCAAAAAAGAGAAAATAGCCTCTCTGGTTGAGAGCTTCCGTCAGGCAGCCGAGGCTAACTGAAATGAGAGTAGTCAAAGGTTTTCAAAAGGCAAAATCCCTGTTGACCAGAGAAGTCCCTTACTCCGGACTTATCCTGCCCCCAAAGCCTAGAACCAAGACAAGGAGAAAAGAACCATCCCCGGAGGAGATAGTTAAACGCATCCTTGCTGAGGTGCGCAGAAAAGGTGATAAAGCACTTTTCAGCTATACCAAGAAATTAGACGGGGTTGAACTTAGCTCGCTAGAAGTGACCGAAAGCGAAATTCAGGATGCTTATAAGAAGGTGGATAAGAAGCTAGTGTCGGCGCTAAAGCTAGCGGCAAACAGAATAAAGCAGTTTCATTCCATGTGTAAGCAAAGACTTGAATCAAGCTTCCTCAGCCAGGGTCTGGGGCGGCAAATCAGCCCATTAAACAGGGTAGGCATCTATGTGCCCGGCGGCACCGCTGCTTACCCATCTACAGTGCTGATGACCGCCATCCCGGCCCGGGTAGCCGGAGTAAAAGAAATCTTTGTAGTCACGCCACCACAAAAAGATGGTACAATTCCGCCACCGACCCTGGTAGCAGCTGACATCACCGGGATCAATCGCATTTTCAAGATAGGCGGGGCTCAGGCTATTGCCGCCCTGGCTTTTGGCACCGAATCGGTACCGAAGGTGGACAAAATTTGTGGTCCGGGCAACATCTTTGTGGTTACAGCTAAGAGAATGGTCTATGGAACAGTGGCTATAGAGAGCCTTCCCGGCCCCAGCGAGGTAATAATTGTAGCCGATGACACTGCTAATGCCTCCTTTTGTGCCGCCGACCTTATAGCTCAAGCGGAACATGACCCTCAGGCATCAGCAATCCTAATCACCACCTCATCCAAGTTAGCTAGCAATGTTGACAGCGAGGTCAAGAAACAGCTGGCAAAGCTGGAACGGCAAACCATTGCCACAGAAGCCCTGAACTCCAGAGGTATGATAGTGCTGGTCGATAGTCCGGATGAAGCTATTGAACTAGTCAATCTCTATGCTCCTGAACACGTATCGCTAATGTTACGCAATGCTGCCAGTTATATCCAGAAAATCCGCCATGCCGGCTGTATCTTCATCGGCGGTAGCTCCCCGGTAGCCCTGGGTGATTATATCGCCGGACCGAGCCACGTCTTGCCCACAGGAGGCAGTGCTCGCTTCAGTTCCCCCCTCGGCGTAGAGGATTTCCTTAAGGCTACCAATATCATCGCTTTGGATAAAGCCGCCGGGAAGGAACTGGGGCAAGCAGCCATAACTATAGCTGAGGCTGAAGAATTCAAAGGTCATGCCCAAGCAATCAGGATAAGATTATAACCGACAAGAAAGAACTCAAATGATTTCACCTGAAGATATCGAGGGATTATTGAGGCCGGAACTCAAAGCCATGAAAGCCTATACGCCAATTGAGCCAACTGACGTATTGAGCCAGCGTGTCAAAATTCCCCAAGAAAAAGTAATCAAACTCGATGGAAATGAAAATCCCTATGGCTGCTCAGCCAGGGTGAAACAGGCCCTGGCCAATTATGCCTTTTATCACCTATATCCCGACCCCGAACAGCGAGAATTAAGGAAGGCTCTAGAAGAATATACAGGAATAAGCTCAGAGTACATTATAGCTGGCAGCGGCAGCGATGAGCTCATCGACCTCATCCTGCGTCTATTTGTTGAACCCGGAGATAAGGTAATCAATTGCCCACCCACTTTCGGTATGTATTCTTTTAGCACCGACGTCAGCGGTGGCAAGGTGGTCAGTATAGCGAGAAAGCAAGACTTCTCCATCGACGTTGCGGCTATAAAGGAAGCTATAGATAAGCGAACAAAGGTTATCTTTGTCGCTTCACCAAATAACCCTTCGGGTAACGTAACCTCTGAACAGGTAATTCTGGAGCTTTTGCATAGCGCCGCTGTAGTGGTAGTCGATGAAGCCTATTTTGAATTCAGCGGCATAACGGTGGCTCCTCTGGTTCCAAAGTACTCAAATTTAATAGTCCTTCGTACTTTCAGTAAATGGGCAGGGCTGGCTGGGCTAAGAGTCGGCTACGGCATTTTCCCGATTAATATGGTTAAATATCTCATGAAAATAAAGCAGCCATACAATGTAAACGCCGCGGCTCAAGTGGCAGCGTTAGAATCGCTGAAGGATATGAACTATCTGCGTGGCACAATCAAGGCTATTGTTGATGAGCGGGAACAGCTGTTAACCAGGCTTGGCCAGCTTGATTGGCTGAAAGTTTATCCATCCCAAGCTAACTTCATCCTTTGCTCGGTGCTTAACGGCAAAGCAAAGGCGATACATAAAGGACTGCAAAAGAAGGGTATCTTTGTCCGCTACTTCGATACCCCGCAGTTGAAAGACTGCTTGCGCATCAGCGTCGGCAAGCCAGAACACACCGATGCATTGATTGCCACATTAAAAGAAATATGTTAATGTGGCGCTTATCAGAGTACAGCGAGGTTAAAAAATGGCTGAAAGAAAAGCAACGGTAACCCGGGAAACTAAAGAGACCTCCGTAAAGGTGGAGCTGAACATCGACGGCAGAGGACAATCCGAAATCACCACCGGAATCAGGTTTTTCGACCACATGCTCAGCCAATTGGCTCAGCATGGAATATTCGATATAAAGCTCTCAGCCACGGGCGCTGACCAGCACCATGTGGTTGAAGATGTAGCCATCTCCTTAGGTAAAGCCTTCAACCAAGCCCTGGGAGACAGGCGAGGAATAGTCAGGATGGCTCACGCTGAGGTGCCTATGGATGAAACTTTGGCCATGGTAGCCTTAGATATCGGGGGCAGAGGTTATACAGCCTTCGAAGCTTCCTTCAACAGCACCAGAATCGAAAAAATGTCCACTGACTTAATTCGCCATTTCTTCGTTTCCCTCGCCTCGGAAGCGAAGCTTAATATCCACGCCAAAGTCCTCAGCGGTATCGATGACCATCACAAAGCCGAGGCCCTGTTCAAAGCCCTGGCTCGGTCTCTTGATGCCGCAACTCGCCTGGATGAGCGAATCACCGGCAGAATACCCAGCACCAAAGACACCATCGAGAGTTAGAGTTAGCTAGCAAAAAGTGGCAGCAATTCGGCTTTAATCTGGCCTTTCAGATACTGGATGGCCCAATCCACAAGTTCTGCGTCTTTGAGTTCAAGTACAAAGTCGGGTGTCAGTCCAACACCGTCTATCGGCCTGCCAAACGGAGTCAACCAGCGATAAGCGGTTATATGCAAAGCTGAGCCATCGGTGAGGTCACGGACAAGCTGAACGCTGCCCTTGCCAAAAGTCTGGCTACCGGCTAGCTTAGCTCGGCCATAGTCCTGGAGAGCGCCAGCCACTATCTCACTGGCACTGGCACTACCTTGGTTTACAAGGACGATAAGCGGCAGATGAGTAGCTATGCCACCTTTCTTCACCGGCACCGAGCTTTCATTTCCTTCATCATCCACAACCTTAACCACCAGTCCCATGGCCAGAAATTGACTGGCCACGTCAGCAGCGGCATTAAGCAATCCACCGGGGTTATTGCGAAGGTCAAGGACAATGCCTTTGGCTCCCTTACCGATGGCATCTTTTAGAATATCTTGCAACTCACCACCGGTAGATTTTGAGAATTGGCTAATCCTGATGTAGGCAATATCACCGCGCATCTCGAAGGAAACGCTCTCCACCTTTATCTCGCTCCGGACTATCTGAACTTCCACGGGTTCGGCCTCACCCTCGTGAAGTATAAGGAGTCTAACCGAAGTACCTTTTGGCCCCCTGATTTTAAGGGTGGCTTCGATCAAATTCATTTTCGAGGTCGTTTGACCATCAATCTCCAAAATCTTATCCCCGGCCTTGATACCTGCCTTCTCGGCAGGAGAATCAGCGATTGGTGCCACAATTGTTAGCTGCTTATCTTTAATACTGATAACGGCACCAATACCCTCAAATTTCCCTTCAAGGGTGCTCAACTCCAGTTCCTTAGTCTTCGGGTCGACATAGAAACTGGGGGGGTCGTCTAATGCCTCAATCATGCCTTTCACTGCGCCTTGGCTCAGCTTCTGCGGGTCTAGCTTACTTTTGTCTACGTAGTCCTCAGACAGCAGTTTCCAGGCCTCATCGACAATTTTAAACTCAGGAGGCAACGCACTATCCGCATTAGAAGAAAGAGACTTATTCGTTTCAGGAGATGTAATGATGGGGACGAGTTTCTCGGTAACAAAATCGCAGCCAGCACCCAATATCGGCAATATAAACAACAGAATAGCCAATGCCACAGATACAGGAATAGCTCTCTTTATACGCATAATTTACCTCCGTCTATCCAGGAAATAATACAGAAATACGGCAGACATTGTAGCAGTTTACAGGGGAAATAAGAAGTTTAAGCCTGCTGGCCTTGAGCAATGGCTTGTTTCACCAGCTCAAGGGTCCTGTCCACACTGTCGAGAGCCAAAGACAGTCCCAGCTGCTTAAGCTCGGCGCGGCCCAACCCATTAAACAGACGCTGCCCGGCCACCATTGCCATCTCATCGTAAAGGGCTGGCCAGTCAGCACCGCGCCTCTCCACGCAGAACAAAATGAAATCCCGAAGTTGCGGGTCTAGAGAATTCATGGCTGCCAAAAATAAAACGTTATAGAGCCACAAAAAGTTTACTACCAGAAGTGGACTCAAGCAAAGTTGCTGGCAGCCATTGAGCTAATCTTTCTCTTCTTGCTTTTGCCTTGACTAATGCTCAGGCTAAGGCATCCAACCCTGTTCCCTGCCTCAAGAGGATAAAAAAATTTATCAAACTTTTGACCGCTCAAAGAATAGGACGCCAGAAGTTCAAAAGGCAAACGTATTTCATAAGCCAAAGGGCTAAGTAAACCTATAAGCCGAGTTCTGTACTCCGAAGCAGTCTTCGGAGCGGCGACCATCCATCTAGCCTTGATGTTACCACCAAGGTCAAGCGACCAACCCGGGGTTAGGGCCGGGCGTCCCTCTCGCCCCCTATTTGGTCTTGCTCCGGGTGGGGTTTACCCAGCCAGCTAGTCACCTAGCTGCCGGTGAGCTCTTACCTCACCATTTCACCCTTACTCTTAATACAAAGAGCGGTATGTTTCTGTGGCACTTTCCGTAGGGTCACCCCTCCTGGGCGTTGCCCAGCACCCTGCCCGGTGGAGCTCGGACTTTCCTCCCTGATTTTTAGGTCAGAGCGGTCACCCGGTTTACTTAGCCCATTATCCACTTTACACCCTGGCTAAGTAGCCGTCAAATCTAAACTTGCTGTTTGTTGAACTTCCTCAGCGCTGCTTTAGCCAAGGCATGGGCTTCAACATTTTCATCATGCCCAATGTGGACGATAGATAGATTGGCAAACTCCTTGCACAGCTCAACAGCTTCTTTGTAGAGAGGAAAGAGAAAAAGGTTCCTCACCTTGTAACTGCCAGCTAATTGTCTAGCTACTAATTCTGAATCCAGATAAAGCGTAACCTCAGTTGCTTTAAATCTGGCGGCCGCCTTCAAAGCGGCGATGACCGCCTGATACTCCGCTTGATTATTAGTAGCCTCTCCGATGTATTGAGAGATATTAGCCAATTCTTTTTGCTTCCCATCCCTGATAACAGCGCCTATGGCTGCTGGCCCAGGATTGCCCCAGGAAGCTCCGTCAACATAGATATTCAGCTGCATCCTCTGCTCTTTACAAGGCTCTAGCCTAAATAGAGTATCCTGCCACAGCTACTGCATTGGGCTAAAGCCCCGGCTCTGGCTCGTTGCCATTCGTTCATTGACAAGGTGAGGTGGCACCCATGGCATCTCCCTTGCTCTACCTTAACCACCGCTTGCCCCTTCCTCAGCCTAATCCCCTCGTAAAGCTCGAGTGTTTGCGGGGTGATTTCCGAGGCTACTGCCTGCCGTTTCTGGCTGAGGTCTGAGAGCCGATTTTTCACTTTAGCCTGCTTTTGAGTTAAGGCCTTTTGCTCCCGCTTCCATTCCACCTCTAACTTTTTAAGCCGCTCGCCATCTAACTTTATCTTGTCCTGTGTCGTTTCTGTCTCAGCCATTAAATCCAGCAGGTTATCTTCTTTTTCCCTAAACTTAGCCTTGAAAATCTCCACCTCTTTCTCAAGGCTGACCAGCTCTTTTGGGTTCTTGGTTGCACCGCTGTAAAGTTTATCATTTACCTGTGCAATGCTGGTTCTCAGGTCTTCGATCTCCCACTCCACATCCCGCTGCTGCTTCTCCATCTCGGCCAGATGCTCCTGCTCAGCGAGAAGCTCAGCCTTAGCCTTGAGCAAAGCTTCGCTCTCACCTAACTGGCGGCTGATCTCATCTAGAGCCTCTTGTTCTCTCTGAATTTCCAGGTCGATTTGCTGTAAATCATAGAGTCTCTTGGCTAAAGTCATAACCAGGCTCATTCTACGGGAGAAGTATGAGGTCTGTCAAAGAGGAGAGGCTGGCTAATGAGGATAATCGAGAATCACTACCTGGGTGCTGGTGGGCAGGGTTGACCGGTTAACCGAAAGCTTAGATTGAGAGACCGTTTCCTTTATTCCCACTTCTTTCAAGAACTTATCTACAGGCTCAAGCTCTTTGGCCAATGCTGCCGTCTTATAATGCATAGGAATAACGACCTTAGGCGTCAAACGCCTTACTATCTCAGCAGCCGTCGAGCCACCTATGGTAGATGCACCGCCCACAGGTAAAAACAATACATCAATATCGCCCATGTCTTCTATAAGTTCAGACGCCGGAAGATGGCCAAGGTCGCCTAAATGGCACAATGTCATCCCATCCATCTCCAAGAGATAAACTGTGTTTTTGCCCAGCTTCTCGCCCTGGACTGCATCATGCCAGGTAGCGATACCGGTAATAAACGTGCCCTTCAGTTCGTACTCACCGGGCCCTTTAATCCCTCTGAATTCACTGGTGATAGCCTCGGTGTAGCAATGGCCGGGGTGAAAATGGCTCAAGGTCACTATGTTAGCCTGGAGCTTGCTCAAGGAATAACCCAAGCTCGGGTGGCATGGGTCGGTGATAACGGTAACTTCCTTACCCTTAATGCGAAAGCAGGAATGACCTAGCCAGGTGATTTCCAAGCCAACAACCTCGGTGAGAACTATTTGAGAGGGTTAAAGCTTTCAACCCTTAAATCGTCGGAGAATCAGCCATCCTGAAGGCAAGGCTAAAGCTGCTGCGGCTATCTTTATCAAATCACCGATGACGAAGGGGTAAAGACCGGCCTGAAGCACAGCGCCCTCAGGAACAAAGTGGGCCAGCCAGGAAAGTCCAAAGATATACATAACAAGACTACCACCAAGCATAGCTGGAATTGCTGTCCATACACGTCGATCCCAGCCTCTTTCGGCTAACCAACCGACAACGAAAGCAGCTGCTACAAAGCCTATCAGGTAACCGGCTGTGGGTCCGACCAAGCGAGCGATGCCCGGAGGACCGCCCAAGGCAAACCAAAATGGAATGCCAGTAGCCCCTATAGCCAGATAACTAAGCTGGCTCAACGCCCCGCGGCGGCTTCCCAAAAGGGCACCAGCTAAAAGAACGGCAAAGGTCTGCCCCGTGATAGGTACCGGACCGATCCAGAAACTTATCTGGGCAAAGGCAGCAGTTAAGCAAGCGAAGCCAACCACCAAGACCGCATCCCAAAGAAAACCAGTTCTAGGTAAAGCAACATCCATAAAGGTAAGCCGAGCGGTTGACGTTTTCATCCTGATAATGCCTCCTTGTTATCGATAACTAAAAGAGAAGTATATCAAAAGGGCTTAAAATGGTCAATGACCATAGGCATTTGGTTCGAGTAGACTTTCTCAGCGTTGAAGCATTAACTCAAACCGGTACACCAGCGTATCCTTCCACAATTTTACGAAAGTGGAATCCATAGATTGCAAGCGTTATCGATATCGGAAGAGAGCGTGGGCGCCTTGCCAGCGTCCAGGCGAGAAACCTCCAAAAATACCTTTTCCCTTTGGCTTCTATCCCCAAGACCCACAGCGACTTAACAAATGCTACGAAATGCCCAATCTGAGGATGAAATCGCTGTCTCTGCAGTGGTCTGTATTCCTTCAGAAAGACTTTTATCCGTTCATAGTATTGCTTTGGTGCATAAATAGTACTGACAATGCTTTTATAGCCGTTCATAAGGGTTTCGATGTCCATCCTGGAGATGAAGTTTATCGAGCAGTCGGTATTATCGCCTGAAAAGTCCATCAGTAGACGATTCTCCTTTTTGAGACGCCGGTACAGTTTTGTACCCGGGAGTGCGTTAAGCAGGCCGACCATCGCCACAACAATTCCGCTCTTCTGAATAAAACGGATTTGGTCTTCAAAAATCGTGTGAGGGTCACTATCAAAGCCTACAATAAATCCACCTTGTACTTGCAAACCGTGGCTCTGAAGTTTCCTGACAGCAGCTACCAAATCACGCCCCTTATTTTGAAATTTCCCGCACTCGGCTAGACTCGCCTCATTTGGGGTTTCCAGACCTACAAATACCATATTGAAATTCGCCTCCACCATTAATTGTATGAGTTTTTCATCATCCGCGAGGTTAATAGACGCCTCGGTAAAAAGTGAAAAGGGTTTTTTCCTCCTTTTCATCCATTCGATTATCGCCGGCAAGATTTCTGCCTTCAATTTCCTCTTGTTGCCTATGAAATTGTCGTCTACAATGAAGACACTGTTTCGCCACCCACGAGTGTACAATTCATCCAGTTCCCTCAGTAGCTGCTCCTTATCTTTAGTTCGTGGCATGTGTCCGTTGAGTACAACGATATCGCAAAACTCACAGTCAAAAGGGCAACCCCTAGAATACTGAACACTCATTGACGAATACTTCCTCATGTCAACAAGCTCCCACAACGGGATGGGAGTTGTTGTTAAGTCAGGCCATTTATCAGATGTATAGATATGCTTGGCACATCCATTCCTCAAGTCTTCCAGAAATAATGGCAGCGTGATCTCAGCCTCGTTGAGCACAAGATGGTCTACCTCATCAAACTCCTCGTGTCCGGTAGTAAAAAGAGGACCGCCAGCAACAATCTTAATTTCCAATCTCTTGCATCGTTTGATAACACTTTTGACTGAATCTTTTTGCACAGCCATGGCGCTAATAAAGACGTAATCTGCCCATTCAATCTCCCGGTCACTCAAGTCTGTTACATTCATATCCACGAGCTTCTTCTCCCATTCCTTTGGGAGCATCGCTGCTACCGTTATTAAGCCTATTGGAGGAAAAGCTGCCTTCTTAGAGATGAACTTTAAGGCATGCCTGAAACTCCAGAAAGTATCTGTATATTTTGGATAGACCAGAAGTATCCTCATACCATACTCTCCAACAAAATCTAAAGTCTGAACAGCATATAGCGATTCCAAGGAAAAGTCAACTTTCCTCTATGGCGATAAACTGTCACCGGCAACCACATTGACTGTAGACGTTGGTGGCGAGTAAAATGCTAACATCATGCACGAAAAAATCACACTGGATAATGGATTGCGCCTTCTAACCAGCGAAATGCCTCACACTCGTTCGGTCTCTGTGGTCTTTTTCATCGCCGCCGGGTCACGCTATGAGGTCGAGCCTGAAGCTGGCATTTCCCATTTCATCGAGCACATTTGCTTTAAAGGTACTGAAAAGCGCCGGAGTTCCAAGGAAATCAGCGAAGCTATCGAAAGTGTTGGTGGCATAATCAACGGTGGCACCGACAAAGAACTGACCACTTTCTGGTGCCGGGTAACCAACGAACATTTTCTTTTAGCTCTGGATATCCTCGTTGATCTGCTGCGACACTCCCGCTTTGACGCCAACGATATTGACCGAGAGCGCCAGATAATCATTGAGGAAATAAATATGAGCCTTGACTCACCACGACAGCGGGTGGCTATGCTGATCGACGAGCTTTTGTGGCCAGGACAATCCCTAGGGCGTGACATCGCTGGGAGTAAGGAAACAGTAGCTGCCCTAACTCGCCAACAAATGCTCGACTTTTTCTCCAACCTTTATCTACCCAACAGCACTGTGGTCGCTGTAGCCGGCGACATCGAACAGAAGCAAGTGCAGGACGCCATCAGCCAGGCTCTAGGTGAGTGGAAACCTAACAAGGTATCGGCAGGCTTCCCTAACGAGGGTGACCAAGAAGCAGCCAGACTGCATATCGAGTTCCGAGACACCGAACAGGCGCATCTTTGTCTTGGTGTTCCCGGATTATCCTTTTTCCATCCTGACCGCTATGCCGTTGACCTGCTCAGCATAATACTGGGCGAAGGCATGAGCAGCCGCCTGTTCACCGAGATAAGGGAGCAACAAGGGCTTGCCTATGATATTCACAGCTACGCCGACCATTTCGCCGATGCAGGAGCTGTCATCATCTACGCCGGGGTTGACCCCGGCCGGGTCGGCAGTGCCTTGAGGGCAATTATTGACCAGGTTTCCAAGCTCAAGGAGCAAATCTCTGAAGCCGAACTTAGTAAGGCTAAGGAGATAGCCAAAGGGCGGCTATTGCTGAGCCTGGAGAGCAGCCGAAATGTTGCTGCCTGGCTAGGAGCTCAAGAGCTGCTCATCAACCGCATACTTACCGCAGATGAGGTAATATCACTGGTCGAAGCTGTTACTATCGAAGACCTGAAGCGCGTGGCACAGCAGCTCTTGACCAGCGAAAAACTGAATCTTGCTATCGTGGGACCTGTCAAAGAAGAAAAACCGCTAGCCAGGCTACTCAAGCTGTAAAGCGTTATTAAAGACAAGAGCCGCCCTTTAGGGCGGCTCTTTTTGGCTGACCTCTATGCCGCACTAATACTCTGGCATGGGTGGCATCGAAGCCTTTTCTTTTTCCGGAATGTCGGTCACCAGAGATTCAGTGGTCAGAATCATGTTAGCAATACTGGAAGCATTCTCCAGACCGGTTCTGGTGACCTTAAGCGGGTCGATGATGCCTTTGGCTACCATGTCGCCGTAATCGCCCTTCAAAGCATCATAACCAACACCTTTCTTGCTGCGCTTCACTTTATCCACTACCACCGAGCCTTCCTGTCCGGCATTTTCAGCAATCCAGCGCATCGGTTCCTCCAGGGCTCGCTTCAGAATAGCCAAACCTGTAGCTTCATCCCCTTCTGCCTTTACCTTATCCAGAGCCGGGCTGGTATTGATCAGGGCGACGCCGCCGCCAGGCAGAATGCCTTCCTCAACAGCAGCTCTGGTCGCCGAGAGAGCATCCTCAACCCTGTGCTTCTTCTCCTTAAGCTCAACCTCAGTGGCAGCTCCTACTTTAATCACCGCCACACCACCAGCTAACTTGGCTAACCTCTCCTGAAGCTTCTCTTTATCGTAGTCTGAGGTAGTCTCATCAACTTGCGCCTTTATCTGCTTGATTCGAGCCTGGATATCCCCCTCAGAACCCTTGCCTTCGACAATAGTGGTATTATCTTTGTCCGCCACCACTTTGCGAGCTCGACCCAGGTCAGTCACCGTTGTTGAATCCAGCTTCCTACCTATCTCCTCGGAGATAACCTTGCCGCCAGTCAGGATAGCTATATCCTCAAGCATAGCCTTCCGCCTGTCTCCAAAGCCCGGCGCTTTGACCGCCAGACAGTTAAGGGTGCCCCTCAGTTTGTTGACGACAAGAGTAGCCAGGGCCTCACCCTCCACGTCTTCAGCAATAACCACAAAATTCTTGGAAACCTGAAGTATTTTCTCCAGAACTGGTAAGAGTTCAGCTATAGCCGAGATCTTCTTGTCGGTAATCAGGATGTAGGGGTCCTCGAGTTCCGTTTTCATGAGCTCAGGATTGGTGATGAAGTAAGGACTGATATAACCCCTATCAAACTCCATGCCCTCAACGTACTCTGTCTCAAACAGCAAGCCCTTTGATTCCTCGACGGTAATCACACCGTCCTTGCCCACCTTCTCCATCACCTCAGCAATGAGGTTACCTATATCAGAATCGGCGGCTGATATCGTAGCCACTTGAGCCACCTGCTCCTTTGTGGTCACTGGGGTCGACATCTTCTTCAGCTCCTCAACCACAGCCTCCACCCCTTTCTCAACCCCCCGCTTGAGAGACATGGCGTCAGCACCGGCAGCTATGTTCTTGAAGCCACCAGTAACAATTGCCTGAGCCAGCACAGTAGCTGTAGTGGTGCCATCGCCGCACTTGTCATTTGTCTTAATTGCTGCTTCCTTGACCAGTTGCGCTCCCATATTCTCGAAGGGGTCGGGAAGCTCGATGTCCTTGGCTATGGAAACACCATCATTAATAACGGTAGGCGCGCCGAACTTCCTGTCCAGGGCTACGGGGCGTCCCCGCGGCCCCAGGGTGACCTTAACCGCATTAGCCAGGGCATCAATGCCGGCTTTTAAGGCTCGTCTTGCCTCTTCACCATAAAGAATTTGTTTTGCCATCTTTTAAAACCTCCTGTTTATATTGATAGACTCTTCTTAAAGCCTTTTCGATCTTCTAGTCACTGGCCTATTAGAAACCACGGTTTTAGAGCTCTTTTTAGCCAAAATGTCGCTTTCCCTGAGGACAATAAGTTCTTCATCGTCTTCCTTTAGCTCGGTGCCGCCATATTTGGCGTAAATCACTATATCACCGACCTTCACATCCATAGCTATCCGCTTGCCATCTTCGGTCATCCTGCCGGGACCGACAGCGATGACCTTGCCCTCCTGAGGTTTCTCCTTAGCTGTGTCCGGTATCACAATGCCGCCCTTAGTAACCTCCTCTTTGGGCATCGGTTTCACCACCACTCTGTCTCCTAAAGGCTCAAGTTTAACCGCCATCTTTACCCCAATAAAAGGATATGGTTTGCCCTTCTTTTTTTGCGTGTCTCCCAAAGGTTCAAGTTTAGCCGCCATCTTTACCTCCTTTTTTATTAGATTTTAGCACTCTCTGGCTGAGACTGCTAATTATATTAGCATAATCAATTTTGTTTGTAAAGGGGGTTATGTGGACAGAATTACTAATTTTTGAAAATTTCGTCTCACCCTTACATTTCATATCCGGCCTTTTTGTAATTCTCCCTAGCCCTGTCTTCTAACCCGGCTTTATCAGCAAGTTCAGCAGCATGGCTCCACCTCCCTTCCTCCTCATGGTCATGTATTTTCCTTTCTGTTTCGACTTCCTCATCGGGTGTTTCACTCACACATGCCCGAAATCGTGATACCAGCTTCCTGACCGGTGCCTGACACTTAGGGCACTCGGTGAGAGGTTTTGCATCTATGCTTTGCCTGATTTCAAACCCATCTCGGCAATACTTGCATCCTTTTCCAGTCGCCCTGTATTCATAGATCGGCATTTTAGCTTTCCTATTGCCTTTGTTTAAGTACCGTCTAAGCGTAGTGTCTATTATATCAACCTATTTATTTTTATTCTTGCCAGGCCAACTATTGATATTCAACAGGATGCTCCTTGAATCTTTACGCTATACCGTGTAAAATATTAGGTAAGGTGGCTCAGAAGCGCCAGAAAATTGACTGGAATAGGGAACGCATTCGGGCGTTGCGTCAACATTTGAGGCTAACCCAAGCTAAACTGGCTGAGGAGTTAGGCACCCGCCAGCAGACGATCAGCGAATGGGAAACCGGAATGTACAAGCCCCGGGGAACTTCGTCCACCCTGCTTACCTTGGTTGCCGAGCGCTCCGGCTTCAAGTATGAGGCAGCCAAAAAGAAACAACCAACGGAGTAAAGTGCACCAGGCCAAAGTAGGCTGCTGCGGCTTATCTAAAGATATGAATTTTACAGACGAAGTAATAAAAGCAGTTTGGAAAAGGCAAAATGGTAAATGCGCCAAATGCGGTATTGTGCTTATACCGGAGAACAGAGATAGAGGGGAGGTAGGTGCATGGCATGCTTACCCATTAGTTGAAAACATCTTCGAAGGTGAGCATAATACTGACAACTGCGTTATCCTTTGTATCAACCCACCTAATAATTGTCACTATAGGACAAGATATAATTGGAAAGATGCAGTAGAAGATCAAATTTCAACCAGACTAGAATTACCATATTTCTTCGGTGATAAACCTCACAGGTCATTAGGGTTTCTTAAAGAATTTATAAAACAATACAGGATTTTTTATAGATAACATTACCTACCGTGCTTCAACGGTATAATTGCCTTAGTTTTTTTGCCTATGGCTACACGCAAACGTGTAGAAAGAAAATGAAGACACAGGTTTCGGAAAAGCTCATCGCTCGCATCTGGCAATACCAGCTAGTAACCAACCTGGCTACCGATAGCGGTGAGCCATTTCAGACAATCTACCCGGGCAGAGCTAGCCAGACCAGTGGCTGTGATTTCAAGGACGCCGTTTTTGCCATTAGCCACGAAATAATTAGCGGGGACATCGAGATTCATGTTAAGTCCAGCCAGTGGTACAGCCATGGTCATCACCGAGACCCAAAATACAACAATATAGCTTTACACGTCGTATGGTGGCACGATAACCAATCTCCAACCATGCTCCAAAACGGCAAAACCGTGCCCACAATCTGCCTGAGTCCCTTCCTCAGCCATCCTTTAGATGAGCTAAATCAACACCTCAACCCATCCGGAAATTCCTCATTTTCCTGTCCTGAAGCCAAAGAACATTCAAATTCAGACAGCTTGAACAAATTGCTTACCCTTACCGGGGGAGAAAGGTTCGCGGCTAAAGCAGCCTTGTTCCGCCAAGCTCTGGAGAAAGAAGAGGCGGGGCAGGTGCTGTTTCGCGCCATAGCCAGAGCCCTGGGCTACGCTCAAAACGCCGAACCCTGCGAAGGTCTCGTCAATAGGCTATCCGTTAGCTTCTTAGAAAAAATCAAGCCTGAGGCCATCAGACGGGCTTTGATATTAGGCACTGCCGGGCTATTGCCTTCCCAGCGGCCGAGATTGCAACTCAAACTGGCTGGAGACGAAGAGATAGACAAGTTAGAAAGGATATGGCAATCCACCGATATAACCGAAACCATGAATGAAGCTGACTGGTGCTTTTTCCGAGTGCGGCCTGACAACTTCCCCACCCGCCGCCTCATCGCCCTGAGCTATCTCATAGCCCGTTACTGCCAAACAGGGCTGCTCCACGGGATATTGCGTCTGGTAAAGAAAGCACCCTCAGGAACTGAACATCGCTGGCTGGAAAACGGCTTGGTCATCGCCGGTCAAGACTACTGGAGGAACCACTTTGACTTCGGTATTGTTAAGAAGCGAAGCTCGGCTCTTCTCGGCCGAGAAAAAGCCTCAGAAATAGTTATAAATGCTATATTGCCCTTCGCCTGTGTCTGGGGCGAGATAAGCTCTGACCTGAAGTTAAATAGAAAAGCGGCTGAAATTTACCGCCGCTATCCCAGGTCGGAAGACAACGAATTAACTCGGCATATGAAACAGCAGCTACTTCTCAAGCCAGATACCTGCCTTTCTGCCTGCCAGCAGCAGGGGCTGATTCATATCTTCAAGACCTATTGCCATCTCCGAAACTGTACCGCGTGTCCGGTAGCTTTTAACCGAAGCTGAGGCTCGGTATCACATCGATATCATAGCCGTCGATTTTGCCCAACTGGTAGTGATAATAGCCGCAGGCGGCAATCATAGCCGCATTATCGGTACACAAGCCTGGAAGCGGTATGAGCACCGGCACCGGCGAATTAGAAATAAAGTAGTCACGGAGGGCCTTATTAGCCGCCACGCCGCCAGCCAGCAATATCTGCTTGACGCCCAACCTTTCCGCAGCTTGTATTGCCTTCGTAGCCAGAACATCAACCACCGCCTGCTGAAAGCTAGCCGCTGCCTCGGCTACCCGGGAAGAATCCGAGAAATCGTTGTCCCTGACCAAATGAAGCAGAGCTGTTTTCAGCCCACTGAAGCTAAAATCGTCGCTGCCCTTAAGCCAGGCCCGTGGCAAAGCAAATGATGGCGTCCTGTCTTTGGCTGTTGCCTCTATAGCTGGGCCGCCGGGATAACCCAAGTCCAAAATCCTAGCTGCTTTATCGAAGGCCTCACCAGCAGCATCGTCTCGTGTCCGCCCCAGCCTTTGGAACTGCCCATGTCCTCTCATCAGCACCAAATCGCTATGCCCCCCGGAAACAATAAGGCAAAGGCAAGGGAAAACGGGCTTATCCCCGCTTAACCAGTTGGCGTAGATATGGCCTTCAAGATGATTGATGCCGATGAGCGGCAAGCCCTGGGCTAGAGCCACCGCTTTAGCTATATTCACCCCGACCAATAATGAGCCGGCCAGACCAGGACCCATGGTTACGGCGATAGCGGCTATATCCTGCCAGGTGGCTTCCGTCTCAGCCATAGCGCTTTCCACCACCGGCAAAGCTGTAATCAGGTGCTGCCTTGAGGCTACCTCAGGGACGATACCGCCATAGCGACTATGTATATCCACCTGAGAGGCGACGACGTTTGACAGGATATTAGCTCCGTCTTCAACTACCGCCGCCGCCGTTTCATCGCATGAAGTCTCAATACCCAGTATTTTCATACTCAGGATTATAGCATAAGTCATTCATGCATCCCGAAATTAGTAGCGGCCTTCTCCAACCGATGTAGCCGCGACCTTTTAGGGTCGCCTGTGGGTAAGGCTTCGGCGGAGCTAAAGCCTCGCCACTACACATTGTCATTTCACCTGCGCTAGATGCTATAATTTAATAAAGGGGATTAAAGATGTGGCATCGAAGACATCTCTGGCATATGCGCTTCGGTTTTCCTCCCTTCGGCTTTTACTTCTATGGACCGAGGCCGTTTCCCAGCCGTGAAGAACAATTGGAAATGCTTCAGGAATATAAAAAGGAGCTGGAGAAAGAACTGAAGAACATCGAAAAGGAAATCCAGGAGCTGAAAAAGAGCAGCTAACGGTAATGTTTATTGTCATTGCGAGGAGCATAGCGACGTGGCAATCTCTGAGATTGCTTCGCCTTCGGCTCGCAATGACAGGTTGGACTTACCAAAGGCTTTCGCTAAGTGCATTTGCTACGAAGACCGAACCAGTGTAAAATATTTAAAAACACTATTTATGTAAACGGGGGAAAATGGACACAGGTACTTGGAAAGTTAAATCAGGGTTAGCCCAGATGCTGAAGGGTGGCGTCATCATGGATGTGGTCACACCGGAGCATGCCAAGATTGCCGAAGATGCCGGGGCCTGTGCTGTCATGGCACTGGAGCGGGTGCCAGCAGACATCAGGGCTGCCGGTGGTGTTGCCCGTATGGCTGACCCGACGATAATCACCGCCATAATGGAAGCGGTAAGCATCCCGGTGATGGCTAAATGCCGCATCGGGCATTTTGTCGAAGCTCAGGTGCTGGAAGCGCTGGGAGTTGACTTCATCGACGAATCTGAGGTGCTGACGCCGGCTGATGAAAGCCACCACATCTGGAAACACGATTTCAAGATACCATTCGTCTGCGGCTGCCGCGATTTAGGCGAAGCCCTGCGCCGCATCGCCGAGGGTGCCGCCATGATTCGCACCAAAGGCGAGGCCGGTACCGGCAACATCGTTGAAGCCGTAAGACACATGCGCGCAGTTCAAGATGGCACCCGCAAACTCCAGGGTATGCCTGTAGACGAGCTTACCACCGAAGCCAAAAACCTGGGTGCTCCTCTCGAGCTGGTGCTGGAAATACATAACACGGGAAAACTACCGGTGGTCAATTTCGCCGCTGGCGGTGTAGCTACGCCGGCCGATGCCGCGCTGATGATGCAACTGGGCGCCGAGGGCGTCTTCGTCGGCTCGGGGATTTTCAAGTCCAGCGACCCTGCGACAAGGGCTAAAGCCGTCGTCAAAGCCACTACACACTACCAAGACCCGGCAATCATCGCTGAGGTATCCAAAGCCCTAGGCACAGCCATGCCCGGGCTGGACATAAAGACCATCCCGCCGGAAGAATTATTGGCCACCAGAGGCTGGTAGAGTGAGAATTGGTGTCCTGGCTCTGCAAGGAGCTGTGACTGAACATATAGGAATGCTATCCGCTTTAGACGTAGAAGCTGTCCCCGTCCGCTTGCCCTCTGAGCTCGATGGCCTGGACGCACTGGTAATCCCGGGCGGAGAGAGCACTACCATCAGCAAACTGCTGTCTGACTACGGCCTGATGGAGCCGATTCGCAAGCTCGCCAACCAGGGCTCCCCCCTGTTTGGAACCTGTGCCGGCCTGGTGCTTCTGGCCAAGAAAGTACTCAATCGAGAAATGGAGCCCATCGGGGTTATGGACATCGAGGTGAAGCGTAATGCCTTCGGCAGACAGGTGGACAGCTTTGAGGCCGACCTGCAGATACCAGCCCTGGGCAATGGGACTTTCCACGGCATCTTCATCCGGGCTCCGATAATCGAAAAAGCCGAACGCGGTGTTGAGATATTATGTCAATTAAACGGCAGAGCGGTGGCAGTCAGGCAAGGCAAGCTGCTCGCCTGCGCCTTCCACCCGGAACTGACCGATGATTTGAGATTCCACAGATTCTTCGTCAACCTCGTCACAGGAGAAACTGCTTGCAAAAGGTAATTGCTGACGATTTAGACGCCCTGCTTGGTGTCCTGCCACCCCACATCCGCCAGGCGCTTCTTGAGCAACCTGACAACAGTGAGTTACTGGAAGTAGTTTTAGACCTGGGACGTCCCCCCGAAGCCCGCTATCCGCAAAGGGAAATAACCCTCAGCCCCAAAGAGGCCACAGACTCAGATATCGAGCACGTGGTCTCCCGCATCGGCAGCTTCAGCGGCGACAACCGCGCTGGCATCGAGCGCACGCTACATCGAATCTCGGCCATGCGCAACCGCGAGGGACGAATCGTTGGCCTGACCTGCCGCGTGGGCAGAGCTGTCTTCGGCACGGTAAAAATCATCCAGGACCTTGTTGAGTCAGGCAAAAGCGTGCTGCTTCTCGGCCGACCTGGCATCGGCAAAACAACCATGCTCCGGGAGGTAGCCCGGGTGCTAGCAGATGACTTCAAAAAGCGGGTAATCGTCGTTGACACCTCCAACGAAATCGCCGGTGATGGTGACCTACCCCATCCCGCCATAGGCCATGCCCGGCGGATGCAGGTGCCCACACCAACCATGCAGCACGCGGTGATGATTGAAGCCGTGGAAAACCACATGCCCGAGGTCATTATCATCGATGAAATAGGCACCAATCTGGAGGCTGAAGCCGCTCGAACCATCGCCGAACGTGGCGTCCAGCTGGTCGGCACTGCCCACGGAAACAGCCTGGAGAACCTGATGATGAACCCTACTCTGTCCGACCTCATCGGCGGCATTCAAACAGTGACCCTGGGAGATGAGGAGGCAAGAAGACGGCATACGCAGAAATCAATTCTGGAGCGCAAGGCACCGCCCACCTTCGATATAGTCGTCGAAATCCAGGAAAGAGACAGGGTGATTGTCCACTCGGACGTAGGCCAGGCCATAGATGCTGTTCTTCACGGCAGACCTCAGGAAACCGAAATCCGCTGGCTTGATAAAAACGGTGAAGTGAGAAAGGATAAGGCGACAGCTTCCCACGTCCTGAACAAGAAGGAGCCAATACCAAAGAGAGAGGACTTTCGAATATATCTTTTCGGACTCAACCGCGCTAAACTGGAAGAGGCTGCCAGGGAAAAAGGGATTACCCTAGAGATTACTAATGAGCTCAAGGGAAGCAACCTATTACTTACCACCAAGAACTATTATCGCCGCAAACCACAGAAGATAAGGGATGCCGAGATAGCCGGCATTCCCATCTACGCCGTCAAAAGCAACAACCTTCCCCAATTGAGACAATGCCTTGACACTATATACACACCCCACAAAGACATATCCATCAATTCCGCCATCGAAGAGACCGAGAAGGCGATTACCCAGGTAAAAGAAGGCAAGGGGCCTGTAGAACTAAGCCCGCAGAATGCCTACATCCGTCGCTTGCAGCATCTTCTGGCCGAACGCCATAGCCTGGCTTCTCACAGCCTGGGCAAAGAACCAACAAGACGAGTAAAGATTCTAAAAGGCTAAAAGAGCCTTTATTTTGTCATTGC
>Ga0315280_10003228_pt1 | contig 25264 bp, 19 predicted proteins | sample YL17G06_40_MG_FD_203697 | JGI IMG/M metagenome (GOLD analysis project Ga0315280, IMG submission 203697) | Sediment microbial communities from Yellowstone Lake, YNP, Wyoming, USA - YL17G06_40 | ecosystem: Environmental > Aquatic > Freshwater > Lake > Sediment | place: USA: Wyoming | collected...
TAGCCGAGCCTGAGCGTCAGCACCATTCATTTGCCCTGCAATGCCTCAAAAAACGCATCGTCCGGTCGGTACACGCCGTTTCCACCCGCACGTTTTCAAGCCTGCGCATCCTTTAGTCGGATGAACCGTTGTTGTCTTTGACGCAAGACGGGGGGCCGGCGCTTTGGGGAGCCGTCCCCCCTTTTTTTGTTATCCTGGTCCGGCTTCGGAGGGGTCTGCCCATATTTCGAACGAAGATGCTTGACACGATTATATGAATTATTTAAGCTTAGCTGAGTAAGCTTAGATTATCAGTGTTATGGCGGAGGCGACGGATGGCCAGCGAACCGACCAGTGCCCCGACGGAAAGGGAATTGGAGATTCTCAAGATCCTCTGGGACCGCGGCGAGGCCACGGTCCGCGAGGTCTATGAGGAGATGAGCCGCAGCCTGCCGGTTGTCCAGAATACGGTGCAGTCATTTCTGCGGACCATGGCGGAGAAACGGCTGGTGCGGCATCGGGTCGAGGGCCGGACTTTCATCTACACCCCGACCGTCGAACGGGATCAGACCGCGCACGGGCTCGTTTCGCGCCTGCTGGATCGGGTCTTTGACGGGGCGGTGGACCAAATGGTCCTCAGTGTCCTGACGTTGCGGCAGCCCACCGCGGAGGAACTTGCCAAGTTGGAGGCCCTCCTTGCCCAGACCAAGGCGGCCAGCGGCGAGGACCGCGCGACGCCGGCCCAGCACACAGAGGAGCCCCACCATGACTGACCTCTGCCGGTTTCTGGCCGCCCAGGGCCCCATGTTGTTCCTCGGGGCAACCGGCCTGCTCGCCTTGGGTTGGCTGGGCATGGCGGTGCACCGGGCACCCGTTCACCGTCAGCGGGCGGGCGAGTTGACGATTCTGGGCGTCTTGGTGTGGCTGGCTCTGGCCGTCGTGCCACTCCCAAGGTTATCGCTTGGCGAGTTGTCATTGGATCCGGTTGCGGAGAACGCAGGGTGGGTCGAAGCGAACGTGGAGTGGGACGAAGCGGAGCGTAGTCCCGCCATGAGCCCGCGCCGCCGTTGGAACTCCGTCCCGTCCTACGGCTTCGCGGACCGCAAGAGCGGGACTGCGGACGACACGGCCGGCGCTCCGCAGGCCGTTGAGATCGACGCCCCGTGGCCCCAGAGTCCTACGGACCCGTCGATCGGTCGTCTCCCCACGGTGCAATCGCAGGCGTCGTCCGGGTTGTCGTCCGGCCTGACGCCCCGCGAGCCACTGCCCCAGCAGGCCAGGGCCTACGCTCCTCCGCCTTCCGCTCTCAGCTTTCCGCTTTCCCCCCCTTCGCCTCTCCGTGGTGACGCTGTCGGATCCACCGGGGCGGACCCGCCGATCGACTGGGGCTACCTGCTCGCGGCCGTCTACGCATCGGGTTCGATCGGCTGCGTCACGTGGTTGGCGCTGGGCAGGATGCTGCTTTGGCGAGTCTCTTCGACCGCTGCGCAGCCCCCGGCCTGGCTTGAGAGGCTCTGCGCCGAGGTCGTGCCCGTCCAGCGACGCATGCCGCGGCTTTTGGTCTCGGGCCGCAGCGGCCGAGTGTTTTCTTTCGGGCTGTGGCGGGCGACGATAGTCTTGCCCGCGGGGATTTGCCTGCCGCGCAGCGGTGTGGCGATCCGTCATCTCCTGGCTCACGAGTTGGCGCACGTGCGGCGGCGGGACTCCCTGGGTCGCCTGGTCTTGAACCTCGCGCTTCCCCTGCTGTATTTCCACCCGCTGTACTGGCGGCTTCGCGGCGGCGTCGCGTTGGCGGCCGAGGTGATCGCCGACGATGCGGCTGCCGGCCAGACGGCCAAGCACTCGTATGTCGATGCCCTCGTCGCGCTGGCCAGAGGGCGTCACCCGCGCCGGCTGGCGGTGCTGAGTTCCCACGGTCTTTTCGGTTCCCCCTCTCAGTTTTACAGGAGAATGAAGATGTTGCTCACCCGAAAGACTCGATTGGCGACGTGTTGCTCGTGGCGGTGGCGCGTGGTCTTCGGTGTACTTTGCGGGCTGGCCGTTGGGCTGCTCGTCGCGACCGCCGGCATGGCGCCGGCCGCGGATCAGACCTCGCCCGTCTCGGTTCAGAATGTACCGGCGGCCGGGGAGGGAGCGGTCCCGGTCCCGACGGCCGCAGCGCAGGAACCGCCGACGAAAGCCCCGCCCGCGCTCTACGAGCCACGGCTGCAGGAGACTAACATCGTCTACGATCTTACCTGGGCCGCGCCGGATCAATTCGACGCAGTGGCGAACCTCCTCAAGCGAGTCTTGCCTGGCGGGAAGGTTACAGCGTTCAAGATCAATCGGTCGGTCGTCGTTTCCGGCAATCGTGCGGAGCACATCGTGATCCGAGACGCAATCAGGCAGATCCAGTCGCTTCTCGCTCGTCCGGAAAAAGCGGACCGCCCGCCAAGCCGCCCGGCCCTACCGCCGTGGCCCGTGGCGACTCCCGGCGTTCCTGCGGCGTCTGTGATCGTGCCGGCGGCGCCCCCAGTCCTTCGACCGACGGCGGCGGAGCCGCCGGCCGCGACTGCGGCAAACGCCGTGCAGCCGCCGGTCGCTGCGGCCGCCGCGCCGCCGACATTGCCGGCCCTTGCTCTCCCTGCTCCCTCTCCGGCCACAACTGCACGAGTCACGTCTGGCGCGCAGCGCTTCCGCGCCACCTTCCCCAAGGGCCCTCCACAAGACGCAACGCCGGTCCAGATGCCCGTCGCGACGGCGCCCAGCCTTGACGCGAACCTTGCCGCTGGCCGGCCCGCCGCCGAAGGCTCGCAGCTCGACCTGGTGAGCCTTGCCAATTCGTACACCGATGCGCTGGCAAACCTGAAGATAGCGTCTCTACAGAACGCCCATCTCCGAGAATTGCAGAAAAGTGCCGCCGTTTCTAACGAGGAAGTGGAGATCGCCGCGATCAAGCTGGACGCGGCACAGCGCAAACTCGATCTGCTGCGGAGCATCGTGGAGAGCGCCTTGAGGACGAGCGAAATGGAACTGCAAGTGCTGCACCAGCTGCACAAAGCGGGAACTCAGCCGTCGGGCGTGGGACCGCTACAGCTTCAGATCCCTCGCGTCGAGGGCCGGCTGGAAATCCTCAAGAGGATCCTGGAGACTTCCGGCCCCGGCATGAGGTCCACCAAGTACTGACGGCCCATTGCCCTGGCGGCCACTCCCGGGGCGTGCAAATCGCCGGAAGTCCTAGCTGCCGCGGGAGTTTCGGCGAAAGGCACCGAGCGATCTGCCCCCCACAAGGATGTAATCCGCCCCGACCACTCGTTCGGGGTGTCGAATCAGGCTGGCGGCAGGTCGACCCCCCGGGGCGGAAAGTGCTTGACATGGCCGCATTTAGTGGTCACAATCGCAGTGCTGGATTGTGGTTCCGGGGGAAGCCCTCCAGAGCTTGCACCGGGGACCGCCGCTCCGGCGTCACGGTGGGTGGTGATCTTCTGGCCCTATTCTTATATGGTTATCCATGAGGGAGGTTACGGTATGTGCCGACGTCGAAGAGCCGCTTTTACGCTCGTGGAACTCTTGGTGGTGATTGCCATCATCGGAATCCTCATCATGTTGCTGCTGCCCGCGATTAACGCGGCGCGGGAGGCCGCCCGAAAGAGCCAGTGCGCCAGCAACCTCAAGCAGCTTGCGACCGCGACCCACACGTTTTCCAGCACCTTTAAGCGTTTTCCTCCCGGCTTCCTCGGCCCCTTGCCTGCGACGAGTTCGATTCCGCCGTATACCGGGCAATTCTCGGGCCACCTGGCGTTCCTCTTGGAGCAGATGGAGTTGGGCTCGGTCAAGAAGCTGCTCGATTACGACTATACGCCCGGCGCCATGTTCAACAACTCCCTGTTTGACACCGAGATTGTGGGCGAGAGCTTCTGGCAGCGGCCGATGGCGTGGAACTATGCCCAATCGAGAATCGCGCCCTTCCTTTGCCCCTCGGATAGGGCCGACCAGGTGAAGGATCCGTACTTCCTCCTCTTGACCCCGGCCAGTGGCAACAACTGTGACGTCAACGGAGTCGCTTGGGCCTCAGGCGTGGGTGACCCGATGGGGAGGACGAATTACCTCGGCAACGCCGGCCTCTGCGGAATGAGCAGCGACACTAGTCTGGTGCCGTGGGCGGGGCCCTTCACCAACCGCTCCAAGTGTGATTTCCGGAGTTTTTCCGACGGAACCTCCAACACGTTCCTCTTCGGAGAAGTCACCGGCGGCGAGTTCAGCAATCCGCGGCACAGCTTCGCGTGGTTTAGCTGCGGCGGCATGTCCACCCGGTATGGCTTGCAAGGAGATCCCCCGGACCCACTCGCGGAGACGACCTATCAGCAATTCACCAGCAATCATCCGGGGAGCGTGAACTTCTCCATGGGCGACTGCGCCACCAAGTCCGTCAGCGTGAACATCGATCTGAACGCCTTCCGTTACCTCGGCGGCCTGGCCGAGCGCGGCGTGGCCACTCTGCCGTGACGCGGCGGAGCACCTCGTGGAGAGCGGTCCAAGAGGAGTCGGGCGGGCTTCCTCTTGCCTCGGGTTTCTCTTGGGGAGCGGTTTCTGCCGGCATGACTAAGGAGGATCCAGGATGCGGACGCTGCTAAGGGCCTTGTTTTGCGCAGTGGTCATCGGCGTGGTGGGAGGTTGCGGGGGCGAAGCGGAGAAGTTCGTCAAACCCAAGACGTTCGCCCCGCCGCCCGACAAGGGCGCGCAACCGGTAATCGACCAGGGGAAGGGCCCTCCCCCTCTCACGCTTCCGAAAAAGGGAGGTCCCAAGGGCGGCTAAGGCTTGGTTCCACGCCCTAGGCTTGTTGCCCAACGGCAAAGGCTTGCGAGATCTCTGAGACCTGAAGAGGGCCCTGCGCGCATGGCGGCACGCCCGTGCGCAAGACGCTCGCCATCGCCGGGTCCGCCTCGCGCAAGCTGTCCAATGCCGCCCGACCCGTCCCGCATCCGTCTCGGTCTGTCGCCCCGCGCCCACGATCCCCCCGGCTCCCCTGTTGGCGATGGCAAGGATATCATGGATCAGCGGGAGAGGAACACTCGGGATGGGATCTCAAGAATGCTAAGCCGCGCGTGGCATCGCCGCACGAAGTCGTCCAGAAACGGGTTCATTCGTCCGGGCGCGCTCGGGACGGTGATCCTTCTGGCGGGCGTTGCGTCGCTGGCCGGACTCTGCGTCATGCTCAACCGGCCGAGCGGGGCATCCGAGGACGCTGCCGCCGCCACCGCCGATCGGCAGCGAGCGCAGAAGATGCTCCGCGAGTATTTCGAGCAGATGTCGGCGCCCAAGCCGCTCGTCGTCCGCAGGGGGCCCGACTGGGAAAGCCGCCGCCGCCAACTCCGCGAAAAAGTGCTGGAGATCACCGGTCTGGAGCCCCTGCCCAAGCGCGTTCCGCTCGACGTGCGCCAGTCGGCCCCCCTGGACCATCCGTGGTGTACGGTCCGCCGGGTGTATTACCAGCTTTGGCCGGGCGTGTATTCGTCGGGCCTGCTCTTCATGCCCAAGCAGTTCCGGGAGAGACCCGCCCCCGCGATGCTCTCCCCGCACGGCCATTGGCAGAGCGGCAACGCCCATCCCGAAGTCCAAAGGCGATGCCTCAACTTTGCCCGGCTCGGATACGTGACCTTCTCTTCCACCCAGAACCACTATGAGGACCTCTCCATCGGCGTCTCCCACCAGACGCTGATGATGTGGAACAACATCCGGGCGCTGGACTATCTGGAGTCGCTCCCCGAGGTGGACAAGAAGAAGATCGGCGTGGCGGGAGCCTCCGGCGGCGGATTGCAGACGGAGATGCTCGTGGCCCTGGACGACCGCGTCAAGGCCGCCACCATCGTCGGCCTCACCTGCGACTTCCGCGAGATCATGTTCTCGCACACCAGCCATTGTGTGTGCAACCACTTCCCCGGCGTCATGCGGCTGACCGATCATCCGGAAATTAGCACCCTCGGCCTGCCGGCGCCGGTGCAGTATCTCACCATGGACGACTGGACCAAGAAGTTCCAGAAGCAGAACTTCCCCGCGATCCAGCAGCTTTACGCGGCCCACGGCTTCGCCGACCGCGTCTTCTGCAAGTACTTCGAGACCCCGCACTCGTACGACCAGCAGAAACGCGAGCACACCTATTGGTGGATGGAGCGATGGGTCCGCGGGCGCCGGGATGCTAAGGTGGAGAGCGAGCCCCAGACCAAGACCTTCCCCATCGAAACCCTCGTGAAGCTCTCCACCGAAGTGCCCGGGAACAAGGGATTCGCCGAGATCAGCCGGATCTACGAGGAACGGCGAGGATACAAAGCCCCGGCCATATCCACGGCCGCCGACTGGGAGAGCTACTGCCGGCGGATGATCCCGGCGCTTGAGCACCTGCTGGGCGAGGACGCGGCCTTGCCGCGACAGGCCACGGCGACTTCCGGCTCCACACGCTCGGAAGGAAGCCGCGTGCTCCAGCGCGTCGGCTATCCGAGCGAGGGCGGGATCGTGGTGCCGGCGATCGTCGTCCGCACCAAGAAGAACGCCGGCAAGTTGCCGGTCGTCGTGATGCTCGGGCCGGGCGCAAAGGAGTCGCTCCTGGCAGAAGGCGGGCCGGCCGGCGCACGTGTGCTGGCCGAGAAGGGATTCCTCGTCGTCTTGCCCGATCCGCGGACCTTCGGCGAGCTGTTCGCCACATGCCCCGACGATACCAATCAGCGGCAGGCCTGGGAGCGAAACGGGATCGTCTGGGGCCGCCCAGTCCCGGGGATGGCCGCGACCGATCTCCGCGGCGTCCTGGACGGAATTGCCTCGCGAAGCGACGCCGACATGAGCCGCGTGCAGGTCACGGCCCGCGGCTCGGGCGACCTGGCCGTGGTCGCACTCTTTGCCGCGGCCCTGGATCGACGGATCACCGGCTTGGACGTGGACCTGGCCGGCTGTTGCTTCGCCAAACGCAACCTGGCCCTGGTCTCGCGCGTGCTGGAGCATGGCGACGTGCTCCAGTGGGCGGCCCTCTCGGCCCGGCGCAAGCTCACGCTCCGCAACGTCCCGCCCCAGGCCGGCGACAAGGCATGGCTCGCCGCGGCCTTCCAAGCCGCGGGCAACGCCGCGGGCTTGCAGACCGAGTCAAATTGATACGTCGTTTAGCGGCCGCGCTTGCGCGGCGATTCATCACCCAACGCTGGAAATCGTTATGAAGTGCACGTTATGGGCGTCGGCATGGTTCGCCGTCTCGGCAATCTCCGCGGCCCTGGCCGAGCCGCTGGTTTACGAGCGCTTCGAGAACGCCGCCGTGGGCAAGATCGAGGGCGGAGTGAAGTTCACAACGGACGTGGTCGGCTACGGCGGGATTGGCGTGCCAAAGCAGTTTGCCATGCCCTTCTCGGCCAAGACCCGCGAAGAGGCGGCCGCGTGGCAAGAGAAGGCCCGATCGCGGTTGCCGGAGGTCGTCGAGAAGCAGCAGCCCCGCATCTCGACGCAGGACGTGCCGATCGACCTCCGACTTGGCCCGCCGCAAGACAAGGGCTCGTACACGCTCTACAAGGCATCCTTCCGCGCGGCCAGCAAGACGGAACTCCGCTACCCGGGCCTCCTGGCCATTCCGAAAGCCAAGGGCCCCCTGCCGGCGATGCTGGCGCTGCACGGGCACGGCGGGTCGGCCGAGGCGGTGTTCAACCCCGAGGTGAATTACAGGGGGTTCGCCGACCGGTTCGCCCGGGGCGGTTACGTGGTCTTCGCCCCCTCGCTGCCGCACCAGAAGTATGCGGCGATGGTGCTCTGGGACCTGTTCCGCTCGGTGGACATCCTCCAGTCGCGGCCCGAGGTTGATCCGCAGCGGATCGGCGCGGGCGGCCTATCGATGGGCGGGGAGTGGACCATGTGGATCGCCGCTTGCGATAAGCGGCTCAAGGTGGCGGTGGTGAGCGGCTGGATGTGTACCACCGAAGGCGTCTTCGCGGTGCCCAACTGCTCGTGCTGGGAACTGCCCGGCCTGGTGGAGCTGATGGACATTTGCGAGGTCCATCTTCTGATCGCCCCGCGGCCGGTGGTCTTCGAGAGCGCCGAGTTCGACCCCTGTTTCCCGATCCGCTACACTCGGGAAGGATTTGCCCGGATCAAGGCGGGCTACAAGGTCTTCGGGGTCGCGGACGCGGTGGCCCAGGACGTTTGGCCCGCGGGCCACGAATGGCACGGTACACGGGCATATCCCGCGGTTGACAAGGTTCTCGGCGGCCACGCGGCCGATGCGAAATAAACGCTTTGCGGCCGGGCTTGCCCGGCGCATCACCAACCCGTTTAGCCGCCGCGCTTGCGCGGCGTGACTTGGCATCAGGAGCCCGTTGCCATGCAAATCAGTGCCCGGAACGTTCTTCCAGCGAAGGTCAAGCGGATCGTCCACGGCGCCGTCAACAGCGAGGTGACCGTGGAGCTGCCCGGCGGCCAGGAGTTGGTGTCGATCATCACCAAGACCTCCGCCGAGAGACTGGCCCTCCCCGAAGGCAAGCCGGTCTACGCGATCATCAAGGCCAGCAGCGTGATGCTGGGCGTAGATTAAGCGTTCAGGGTTCGGGGTTCAGGACTTGCACCGCGTTTTCCATTGGAGTCCTGAACCCTGAACCCTGAACCCTGTTTCACGCCAGCGTCTTATGGAACCGCCGCGACGCCAGCCAGAGCGTAGCCACGCCCATCACCGCCAAGGCTGAAATCTGCGGCCAGAGGACGCTGATCCCGACTCCCTTAAGGAAAATCCCGCGGATAATCACCAGAAAGTACGCCAAAGGATTGACAACGTCCAGCCACTGCACCACCTGGGGCATGTTGTCGATGGGAAAGACGAAGCCCGAGAGAAGCATCGCCGGGAAAAAGAAGAAGAAGGTGCTCATCATCGCCTGCTGCTGGGTCTCGCTGATCGTCGAGATGAACAAGCCTGCGCCCAGCGTAGTCATCAGATAGAGCCCGGTGGTGAAAAACAACAGGGCCAGGCTCCCCCGCACCGGCACGCCAAACCCGTACACCCCCACCAGCGACACCAAGGCCACGTCGATCAACGCAATCAGCGCGAAGGGGACCGTCTTGCCGAGAATGAACTCCACGGGCGTGATCGGCGTGACGATGATCTGCTCCATCGTCCCCACCTCCTTCTCCCGCACCACGGCCATGCTCGTCAAGAGCAGCGTGGCGATGGTCACCACGATCACGATCACCGCGGGAACGAAGAAATAGCGGCTTTCCAGGTTCTCGTTGAACCAGGCCCGCGACCGGAGATCGACCAGTCCCGCCTCGGGCTGCACGCCCAACTGCCGCCTGAATCGCTCGACGAGGAGCTGTTGCGACATTCCGTTGGTGATCCGCGCCGCGTACCCGAGGACGATCGCCGCCGTGTTCGAGTCCGTGCCGTCGAGGATGAACTGGACCCGGGCCGTGCGCCCGGACCGCAGGTCCTCGGAGTAGCCGCGCTGGACGTGCAGGACGACGCTCGCCCGGCCGCGGTCGATCGCTTCCCGCGCCTGCGCGTCGTTCTGGACGTACTCCGCGGCGTCGAAGTAGCCCGTGCTGATGAAGCGGGCCACCAGGGCGCGGCTGTCCTCGGTGTTGTCCAGGTCGTAGATCGCCGTGGCCACGTGTTGGACGTCGGTGCTCACCGCGTAGCCGATGACCAGCGTCTGAATGCAGGGCATCACGAAGATCACCACCCGCATCCGCGGATCGCGGATGACCTGGAAAAACTCCTTGATCAGCATGTGGCGGATTCGCTCGAACATCGCTACGAGAGCCTCTTCTTGAAGCGCACGTTGGCCAGCAGGACCATCGCCGCCGCATAGACGATCAAGAGCAACGCCTCCAGGCCGAGGATCTCCAAGCCCACCCCCTTCAGGTAGATTCCCTTCAAGAGCGTGATGAAGTACCGGGCGGGGATCACGTAGGTGATGGCCTGGATCACCTTGGGCATGTTGGCGATGGGAAACATGAAGCCGGAAAGCAGGAACGCCGGCAAGAAGGTGGCCAGGATTGCCACCTGGCTGGCCACCAGTTGGCTCTTGGCCACGATGCTGATGAGCATCCCCATGGCCAGGGTCCCCGCCAGGAAGATCGAGGCCATGCCGAACAGCAGCGCCACGCTCCCGCGCAGCGGAACTCCGAACAGAAACTCCCCCATCAGCACCGCCAGGAGCACGTCCACAAACCCGATGATGAAGTACGGGATCAGCTTGCCGAGGATCAGCTCCGGGCCGGTGACGGGCGTGGAAATGAGCTGCTCCATCGTTCCCCGCTCCCATTCCCGGGCCACCGTGAGCGAGGTGAGCAGGGCCGCAATGACCATCATGATCACCGCGATCAGCCCGGGGACGATGTAGTTCCTCGACTCAAGGTCCTCGTTGAACCAGACGCGGGGGCGGAAATCCAGCGGCTGGCGGATCGGCGGCGCCCCGGCCCGGCGGAGCGTCTGGAGCGCGACCTCCTGCCAGTACGTGCCGGTCACCGACTCGGCGTACGCCAGCACGATCGAGGCCCGGTTCGAGTCGCTGCCGTCGACGATCAACTGCACGCTCGCCTCACGCCCGGACTGGACCCGATCGGAGAAGTCGTAAGGGATCACCAGCGCGGCCATGGCCTCGCACGTGTTGATGACCCGATCGAGCTCCTCGTCGCTGAGTACCCGGCCCACAATGGTGAAGTAGCGCGAGCCGGCAAAGCGGCTGATCAGCTCGCGGCTGGCGGGCGTGCCGCTGCGGTCCCAGGTGACCATCGGCACGTGGTCCACGTCGAGCGTCAGGGCATAGCCAAACAGGATCAGCATCAGCATCGGAATGGCGATTGCCATGCCCAGGCTCCGCGGATCGCGAAGCACGTGGAGGAACTCCTTGCGGGCCACGGCACGAGCGCGGCGGAGTTTCATCTCTGCACCTCCGCCTGGGGTTGTTCGGCCCGGTCGCGGGCCTCGATCAGGGAAACGAACACGTCCTCCAGCGAGGGGACGATCCGCTCGATCTGCGGCACGCCGAAGCCCTCGGCCGTCAAGGCATCGCGGATCCGCGGGCCGGCCTCTTGGGCGTCTTCGGCGACGACGTGCAGGCTCTTGCCGAACAGCGCCGCCTCCTTGACGCCCGCGAGCTTCTCGATCCGCTCCATGGCCAATTCGGGCCGCTGGCAAGCGACCTCCAGCACGTGCTCCTTCATGAGCGTGGTTTTGAGGTGCTCGGGCGTGCCGCTGGCGATCAGCTCCCCGCGATAGATCAGGGCAAGCCGGTCGCAATACTCCGCTTCGTCCATGTAGTGCGTGGTGACGAAGACCGTCACGCCCCGGCCGGCCATCTCGTAGATCAGCTCCCAGAATTGGCGGCGGCTCACGGGATCGACCCCGGAGGTGGGCTCGTCGAGGAAGATGATCGGCGGCCGGTGCAAGATCGCGCAGCCGAGGGCCAGCCGCTGCTTCCAGCCGCCGGAGAGCACCGCGGTCTTGCGCCGGCGATGCTCTTCCAAACCGGCCATGCGCAGGACCCACGCTTTGCGCTCGGCCTTCTCTGCGGCGGGGATCCGGTAGATGCCGCTGTAGAAGTCGATGTTCTCCTCGACGGTGAGGTCCTGATACAGAGAGAACTTCTGGCTCATGTAGCCGATCGTGGCCTTGATCTTCTCCGGCTGCGTGCGGATGTCGAAGCCGCCGACCGTGCCCGAGCCCGCCGTGGGCGCGAGAATGCCGCAGAGCATGCGGATGGTGGTCGATTTGCCGGCTCCGTTGGGGCCGAGGAATCCGAAGATCTCCCCGCAGTCCACCTCGAAGCTGACGTGATGGACCGCGGCGAAGCTGCCGAAGTGCTTGTGCAGATCCCGCACCACGACCGCCCGCCCTTCAGAGCCGGGCCGTGTCGCGGCGGGTTCAGAGCCGGGCCGTGTCGGCCCGGCAGGGGTTCGGGGTTCAGGGTAGGACGAGTGTGAAACTCGTCCTTCGGCAGCGATTCGGGGTTCGCGGTTCAGGGTTCGCGGTTCAGGGTTCAGGACTTCAGATTCCGGCTCAGGCTGTGTTTCTGAACCCTGGAACCTGAACCCTGAACCCTCCTCACTGGCCCCTGGCCCCTGAACCCTGAACCCTGAACCCTCGTTCTCGCGCCCCACCACCGAGACAAAGACGTCCTCCAGCGACGGCTCGATGGGCCGGATGACCTCCGCCGGGACCCCGGCCGCGGCAAGGATCGATTGCGCCCGGTCGCGGACCTCCTGCGATCCCTCGCCGACCAGGTGGACGCGATCGCCAAACACCCCGACCTGCGCCCCCCGAAGTGCTTCCCGGAGCACGGTGGTCGCCCGCTGCGGAGCGTGCTCCACAGCCGGCTGGCCGGTGCGGATCTCCCAAATCGTCCCGTGCATCAATTGCTTGACCTCGTCCGGCGTTCCGCAGGCCAAGAGCCTCCCCTGGTGAATCAGGGCCAGGCGGTGGCACCGCTCGGCCTCGTCCAAGTACGCGGTCGAGACGAAGATCGTCACCCGCTCCCGCAGCAGTTGATAGAGGATCCGCCAGAAGTCGCGGCGCGACACGGGGTCGACGCCGTTGGTCGGCTCATCGAGAAAGAGGACCTTGGGCGTGTGGATCAGGGCACAGGCCAGTCCGAGCTTCTGCTTCATCCCGCCCGAGAGATTGCCCGCCAGACGCCTCTTGAAGGGCGTGAGATTGCTGAAGGTCAGCAGGCGGTCGATCTTCTCCTTGCGCCCGCGGCGGGGGACGTCGTAGATGTCGGCATAAAACTGGATGTTCTCCATCACCGTCAGGTCCGGATAGAGCCCAAACCGCTGGCTCATGTAGCCGATCGAGTCCTTGAGGGCCTCCGACTCGCGCACGACGTGGCGGCCGGCGACCCAGGCCTCGCCGCCGGTCGGCTCCAGAATGGCCGTCAAGAGCCGCATCGTGGTGGTCTTCCCGGCGCCGTCGGGCCCCACCAGCCCGAAGATCTCCCCCTCGCCCACGCTCAGCGTGAGCCCATCCACGGCGGTCACGCCGTCGAACGAGCGGCTCAGGCGATCGGTGCGGATGGCGTCCATGGGGATAAGCTTTCAGCTGTCAGCTTTCAGCTATCAGCTTTCAGTTATCAGCTTTGAGCTATCACGGGCCAAGTGTCACCACTCACGAGGCTGATAGCTGACGGCTGATAGCCGAAGACAAACCGCGATCTAAATGGCCTCGCCCTCCCCGGAATCGTGAAACCCGATTTAGCCTGGTTTCGCCCCCGGCTTGCCCGGCACCCCCGCGGCCATCTCGTCCAGCAGGATCTCGGCGTCGGCGGGCATCCCGCGCTTCAGCTCGTGGCTCGGGTTCTTCAAAACGTCGATCTTGATGCGGTAGACCAACTTCACCCGCTCCTTGGGCGTCTGCACGCTCTTGGGCGTGAACTCGGCATCGGAGGCGATGAAGGAGACGTACCCCTCATAGCTCTTGCGTGGGTAGCTGTCGGTGGTCACCCGGGCCCGCTGGCCGTACTTTACTCGCGTGACATCTTGCTCGTTGATGTAGGCCCGCAGCCAGACGTGCTCCATGTCGCCGACGGTGACCACGGGCGTGCCGGCGGCCACGTATTCTGCCGGCTCGGCGTGTTTGGCCAGGACGACCCCGTCGAACGGCGCCTTCACGGTCGCGTATTGGAGCCTCGTCTCGACGACCTTGACTGCCGCCTCGGCCTGGTCCCGCTTTGCCTCAGCCTGTTCGATCACCTCGGGCCGGGGCCCTTTTTCCACGAGTTCCCACTGGGCCTTGGCCTGGTCGAGGGCGTTTTGGGCCTGCTCGATCTGCTCCAGTCGCGCGGGCTCACCGGTCATGTGGTATTGCTCCTCCGCTTCCTTTCGGCGGCTGACGGCAACGTCGTAGGCAGCCTTTTGCTGATCGTACTGTTCTTGCGAGATGGCGTCGGGGTTGATCCGCCGCATTTCCGCGGCCCGCTTCAATTCGCTCTCCAGGCGCGCCTCCTCAAACTCGGCGGCCTTCAAGGCGGCCGAGGCTTTGGCCGCTTCCATGCGCAGCCGAGGCGAGTCGCTCTGCAGTGCCCTCAGCGCGGCGGCCGCCTTCTCCATGGCGGCCTTGGCGGCGTCCTTTTCTTCCTGGCGCGAACCCGCTTTCAGTTCTTTAAGCGCCGCCTTTGCCATGCCCAGTTCCGCCCGCCGCACGGCCAAGTCCGCTTCCAGGTCTGCGGTCTCCAGCACGGCCACGACCTGGTCCTTGCGCACGTCATACCCTTCGTCCACCCGCCGCTGGGCCACCAGCCCGGGGATCTTGAACGCCATCTCCACGTCGGTCAGCTCGACGTTGCCGGAGACGCGAACGACATTTCCTCCCTTGGGGTCGCTCCGAGACAGGACAAACCGCCAAATCAGCCCCCCTGCAACGGCGGCCAGAACAACCAAGCCGAGAATGATCTTGCGACGGTTCATGGGTGCATGCCTTGGTGACGAATCATTCACAACGACTCGACTCAGAATCCTGCCTCCCCTCCGTGCTGATCGCTCCACGAAAGACCTGCCAGGCCCGCTCGGCATGTCGGGTGACGTCGAAGCCGCCGTCCGTCAGATGCCAGAGGATTCCCGCCGGCACGATCATGCCCATGAACAACAGGGCGACCGTGCCCGGGTCGAGCTCCGGCCGGACCTTGCCTTGCGCTTGGCCTTCGCGCACGAACTGTCCGATCTGTTGAAGGTACTGGTTGAGCATCCGCTTCACGCGGAGCTTGCGGTCGGGTTGCCCGCCATGCGCCTCGTCGGAGAAGATGATCCGCGGGATCGCCCGGCCCTCTCGAATCATGCGGATGTGCCGCATCAGAAGGCTGCGGAGCCGCTGCAACGGATCCGGGCTCTCCTCGCGCGCGGCCTGCACGTTCGCCAGCAGTCGGGCCTCCATCCGGTCCAGCACCGCCAGCAGGATTTCATCCTTGCTCTTGAAGTGCCGGTAGATCCCGGAGGGGACCAGGCCGACGCGCCGCGCCACTGCGGCCACGCTCAGCCGGCTCAGCCCGCGGTCGGCGACCAGACTCAAGGCCGCCTCGGCGATCTGCTGGCGGCGGACTTCGCTCTCCAATTTTTCATCGCTCATGGAAGGACCTCCGAATGCCTCCCCCAAAGTCTCTCTATTGTGATTATAGATTCACAATATACCCCGGCAAGGGGGTTTCATAGGACGAGTTTGCAGCCCGTCCTGCCGTGGGGCAATGGCCGGGTGTGACGCGTTTTGGACGGGGGAAGGGACCAATGACCAAGGAGCAATGACCGATGGACGTCAAAAGGGGTGGCACATGCCCCGAACGGGCAGTGTGGGCGGTTCGCGGGCCATGTTGTCGGACGCCGCTTTTCGGGGCATAATTCAGCCTATGCGTCGAGAATGCCTGACGATATTGCTCGGGGCGCTATTGGTGGCCGGGTGCCGAACCCAGGAGGAGCCGAAGCCTGCCCCCAGCCCGGTACCCACGGGCGATTTCGGCCTCCCCTTGCAATACAAGATCGAGGTGCCGGAGGTCCCGGAGGAACTCCTCAAGCCCTCGCCGCCGATTGATGGCGATTCCCGCCCGGCCAAGAAACCTCCCGGGGACAACGTGGGCGGACATTCTTGTCTGCCCCAGGAGGGCAGACATTGCTGTCTGCCAGCGTAGGAGGGCAGACATTCTTGTCTGCCTAGGACAGGCAAGAATGCCTGTCCTCCTACAGTCAGGCAAGAATGCCTGTCCTCCTGGGGCGGGCAAAAAGGTCCGGCCCCACCCGCCGCCATTGGCCGACAGAGATCCGCGACCCACCGCATCCTGGAACCACGAAGACCGACCGTGATGAAGACACAAAAGAACCTAAATGTATCGCTCTTCTGCGGCATCTGCGCCCTGGGGCTTGGCCTGCAAAGCGTCCAGGGACAAACCGGCGCCGCAGTGCAAATAAAGGTCTCCGCGGCCAAGCTGGGGCAGTACGAGAAAGTGGAATTCTCCATTCCGCTGCCCGGCCAGTACCGCAACCCGTTCGACCCGGACGAAGTCGACGTGCGCCTCGAATTGGCCACGCCCAGCGGCGCGAAGCTCACCCTCCCGGCGTTCTGGTGCCAGCTTTACGAGCGGCGGCAGATCGCCAGGAAAGACAAGACTGCCGATTGGATTTATCCGATCAACCAGGCCGGTTGGCTGGCCCGCTTCGCCCCCGCGGAAACCGGCACCTACACCGCCGTCGCCGCGTGGAAAGACCAAGGCGGTGGCGGCCGCTCCGGGCCCGTGAGCTTCGAAGTCACGCCGAGCCAGCGCCAGGGATACCTCCGTGTCAGCAAGAAGGACCCCCGCTTCCTGGAACTCGACGGCGGCCGGCCGCTCTTCCTGATTGGGCAGAATCTGGCGTTTGTCGGCCCGACGCAATACGTGAACCTGTCCAGGGCGGAAGAAATCTTCGGAAAGCTCTCCGCCAACGGGGCGAACTTCCTCCGCATCTGGACCTGCTGCCAGGACTGGGCCACGGCCATCGAGGCCCGCAAAAGCGCGTGGGGACGCTCGTGGGCGTGGAAGCCGCCGTTGGTGCCCATGCCCGGCCGCGAGGGCGAGCCCAAGGCCCCCAAGTGCGTCAAGCTCTCGGGCCAAAGCGGCAAGACCCTGGACCTCGCCCCGTCCGAGCCGCTGGCCGTGCGCCCGGGGACGCGGTACGTCTTCTCGGGCCGAGTGCGCACCGAGCCTGGGGTGAAGGTCCAAGCGGTGGCCCAAAGCACGTCGCTGGGCGAGCCGCTCGGCTCGCAACCCGCGCAAGCCTGGACCGCGTTCCGACGGGAGTTTGAGACCCGCGAAGCCGAGTTGTGGCTCGATCGGATCGTCTTTCGTCTGGAGGGAAGCGGCGCGGCCTGGCTCGATGCCCTCTCGCTCCGGGAGGCCGAGGGCGGGCCGGAGCTGCTTTGGGAGGCCGACGTCAATCGCCCCATCCGCGGCTACTACAACCAGCCCGACTGCTTCGTCGTGGACCGCCTCGTGGAAACGGCCGGCGAGCGAGGCATCTATCTCCAGTTGTGTCTCATCACCCGCGACCTCTACATGAACAGCCTCAAGGACGACAAGAGCCCCGAGTACGACCAGGCCATCCGCGACGCCAAAAAGCTCATGCGCTACGCCGTGGCCCGCTGGGGCTACGCCACCAGCGTCGCCGCCTGGGAATACTGGAACGAAATCAATCCCGCCCTCCCCACCGATCGCTTCTACGCGGAGTTGGGAAAGTACTTTGACCAGATCGACCCCTTCCACCACCTCCGCGTGACGAGCACGTGGGCCCCTTCGCCCAAGGACTGGCGCCACCCGCAGTTGGACGTCGCCCAGTTGCACCACTACCTGCGCCCGGATTCCAAGGAGGGCTTCAGGGACGAGGTGGCCGTGGTCCTGGAGCGGACGCGGCTTGTGCGCAAGGACGCCCCGCGCAAGCCGGTCCTCCTGGCCGAGTTCGGCCTGGCCGACAACAAGTGGGGCCTGAGCCCCTACATGAAACAGGACCACGCCCAGGTCCACTTCCACAATTGCCTCTGGGCCTCGGCGCTGTCGGGGGCCTGCGGCACGACGCAGTTCTGGTGGTGGGAGACGCTCGACCAGCAGAACGCCTATCACCACTATCGGCCGCTGGCCGGCTTCGTGGCGGATTTCCCCTTCACGACGGCTGACTTGAAAGAGGCCGCTGCCGCGGTTTCGACCGAGGAAGTCCGTCCCGTTGGGCTCCAGGGCGCCGACTGCGCTTACGTCTGGCTCTTCCACCGCCAGGCGACCTGGTGGAACCAGGTGGTCGACAACAAGACGCCGTCCGAGGTCTATGGCGCGAAGCTGGAACTCCGCGGGCTGAAGCCTGGGAAGTATCGCGTCACTTGGTGGGACACGTACGAGGGCAGGCCGTTGCTGGAGCAGTCGGTGACTGCGGGTCCGGATAGGCTCCAAGTGGAGATCCCGCTCTTCTCGCGGGACGTGGCGTGCAAGATCACTCCTCCCGGTCCTCCGGCCTCGCGGCGATGACGTAGGTCACCAGCACGCGGTAGCCCAAGAGCAGGATGACCGCGCTGGCGACCGCCGCCAAGATGCCGAGGGGCCCGATGGGGTTGAAGTCCCGGCCGCCATAGACCCCGGAAAGGGCCAGGGGGCCAAGGACGCTCCCCAACATGCCGATCAGCAAGGTGCCGACCGCCCCGGCCGGCTCGCGGCCTGGGATGAGGGCCTTGGTCAGAAGCCCGGTGAGAATGCCGAAGCCCAGCCAGATCAGGATCACCCCGGTCCACTGCTGGGCGGCGGGAGAGAGTTCTGCTCCAGGCACGGCCCGATTCCTCTATGGCACGGGCGATTCTCGGGAGCCGCAAGAGTAGTCGGCCCAAAGGATCGTGAGAAACCCCTCCGGCTGCTGACGTCCCAGGGGCGTCCGACGGACGGAGCAAGCCGCCTCGGACGTCAGCAACGCGGAGAACAGTCCCCCCCCAAACATAAGCTTCGTCGGCGGGGCTCTAACGCCTCTGGAGGTTCTGTTCCGCCCGGGCCGCCTTCAAGGCGGCAGCCTCCCTGGACAGCTTGAACTCCGGTCCTGGGGCGAAGTACTGCACGTCGTCGGTCATGTAGTAGGGGCTGGGAAGCGTCTGGCCGCCAACGTCCACCTGGCAGCCCGTTATCCCCAAGGTGACCAACAGCCCCAGTCCGAGCAACATCCTCCGCAGCGGGCGAAGTGGCTTGCTGGAACCGCTCATCGGCAACCCTCCGTGATTTGGTCTTTGTCCTGCGGAGCGACGTGCAAAGGCACCGCAACCGGCAAAATCGTTGCAGTCGTTATCGTCCACCGCAGGCGGGAGACTTTAACGGAATAGCTCTCAGCGATCGGCTATCAGCTTTCAGCTTTCAGCTTTCAGCTATCAGCTATCAGCCACCGGCCGTCACCGGTCAAATTGCGCCTTGTGAGGCGTCCTTATCCCCACATAATAGCGGTTCTGGGCACGGCTCCGACACGAACCCTCAACGCTAATAGCTGAAAGCTGATAGCTGATAGCTCCTCACCTGCTTGGAAACCAAGGCGGGCGGCGGGTAATATCATAGGTATGGCGACGCGTCTGCCGGCCGCGGATCGCCGTGTTCCCAAGCGCGGTCAGAGAAAGGCGAGGGCCCGACCCATGCTTTCCCCACAAACCTGTGTGCGCTCAAAGTCCCACCCTTTGGGAGTACCGCTTCGTCGCTTTCTGGGGGCTCTCCTGATCCTTGCCCTCCTGGCAGCCCCGGCAAGGGCGCAGCAGCGCGGCGCGCCGTCAGACCTCTATTACAGCGCTTTCGGCTGGTTTTACGACGGCAACTACAAGGATGCCTCGAGACTCTTCAACACCGAGCTTCGCGGCGCAATCAAGATCGGTCCCATGCGCTGGATCGACTCGATCTGTTATTACACCATGATTGGCGAATGCTACTACGAGACGGGCGATCTCTCCCAGGCCCTGGAGTGCTACACCGCGGCCCTGGAATGGTACCTGGCCTATCCCGACTGGATGATGCGCGTGCGGTTTCCGGACGCCATCCAGTCGTTGGGCGCTCGTCCGCCGACCCCATGGGGAATGAGCGGCCGCCCCACCCAGCTAGGCCGCTACGAGCAGCGCTTGCCCATGATGCAGGGGCGGATCGACAACACCCCGGAGGCCAAATACGGCGGCGTCATCCAGCAAGCGTTCTTCCACCAGGTCGGCGTCCAGGAGATCGTCCGCTGTACGGCTCTGGCCATCCGCCGGCGCGCCGAGCTGCTCGGCCCCCTGGCCAAGTTCGATCCCCTCAACAAGAACATCTTGTCCGCCGTTTCTCAGCCGATCGGGCCGCGGAACCACTGGTCCTCGGCCTACGTGGACTTGCTGCTCGGGGTGGCCTTGGCGGCCAACGACAAGCGGCCGGAAGCGGCCGCCGTCCTCACCCGCGCCGCGTCTGCGGCGGGGCAGTTCGATCATCCTCTGACCGCGACTGCGCTGCTGGAACTCGGACGCCTGCAATTGGAGCAAGGCAACTATGCCGGCGCCCGCCAGATCCTCCTTGAGGCGACCTTCGCAGCTTACAACTATGGACCGAATAAGTTCCCCGACGTCGGCGTGCTGGAAGACGCCTTCCGCTACGCTTCGCTGGCCCACCTGCTGGCCACCGAGAAGGCGGGGTACGGCCCCTTGGTGGGAGCTGCGGCCTGGGCCAAGCAGAAGGGGCTTCGCCACCTCCACGTGTCGCTCAGCTTGTCGGCGGCAGAGCAGGCCCTGACGCTGGGGCAGACTCCGCAGGCCATCGGGCTCCTCACCGACGTTCAGGCCGACATCGGCCGCCGCCCTTTGGCCTTCGGCCGGACCGGGGCCCGCCTGAACTTCCTCCGGGCGACCGCACTGTTCCAGCAAGGCAAAGTCGAGCCGGGGGATCAGGCCTTGGCGGCGGCCATGGAGTACATGAAACGCGGCTCCCACTGGCTGTTCCACATCGCCCAGGTCGATGCCTTCGTGATGTCCAACCTGAGGAAGCGCGACCAACTGACGCCCCGGGCCGCGATGGACCTTTGCCAGGAAGTGCTGCGCGATCCGCAGCCGAGCGACTGGACCCACGACCCTATGGAATCGCTCGCGGTGCTGATGACCCCGCATCCCCTGGCGTTGGAGCACTGGTTCCTGGTGGCCCTGCGGCGGACCGATCGAGACGCGGCCTTTCCGGCGGCGCTGGAGATTGCCGACCGGGTGCGGCGCCACCGCTACTTCAGCGCGATGGCCCTTGGCGGGCGGCTTCAGGCCCTCCGCTGGATCCTCGAGGCCCCGCCCGACGCCCTCGTGCCGTCCGCTCGCCTGGAGCGCCGGAACCTCCTGGTCCAATACCCGGGGTATAAGGCCCTCTCCGAGAAGGCGCGGGAGGTGCGGGCCGCGCTGACGGCCATGCCGATGCTGCCCACCGACGGGGAGGTGCTGCGCAAGCAACATGCCGCCTTCACGGAGCTGGCCAACCTGAGCCTCCAGCAAGAGGCGATCCTGCGCCACATCGCGGTGCGGCGGGAGCCGGCGGCCCTGGTGTTCCCGCCGCTCCGCTCGACCAAGGTAGTGCAGCAGTCGCTGCCGAAGGGGACTGCCCTGCTGGCGTTTTTCGTCGCAGGGGGGCAACTCCATGCCTTCTTGCTGAACCAGGAGCGGTCCCAGTATTGGCCCGTCAAGGGTGCCGCCCTGTTGCCCAAGCGCATGGCCGGCCTCTTGCGCGAAATGGGCAACTACGACCAGAATCGCGAGCTGGCCGGCAAGGAGCTGAACAGCCCGCAGTGGAAGGAATCGGCCTCGGAGATCCTGGCGCTCCTCCTGGAAGGCTCGCAGGCCGATTTCTCGCGGAAGTTCCCGGAATTGGTCGTCGTGCCCGACGGCATTCTGTGGTACCTGCCGTTTGAGGCATTGACGGTGAAGGTGGACGGCCAGTGGCAGCCGCTCATTTCCCGATTCCGCATCCGCTATGCCCCGACGATGTCGCTTTCGGTCCCGGACAACCGGGGCCAGCGTCTGAGGCCGGATACGCTCGTGGTGGCCGGCCGGCTGCACCCCCGTGACGAGCCCGGCGTGGCCCAGGCCGCCTTCCAGGAACTGGCCAAGGCCGCCCCTCCTGCCGCAGGCATCGACAAGCCGCCACTGCCGGCTTCCCCAAGCCTCTTTAAGGTTCGCGTGAACCAGTTGATCGTGCTGGACGATCTGGGCGCGGTCGATCTGGCCAGTCTAGCCTGGCCGCCGATCCCGCTCGACAAGGGGAAGCCCGGAAGCACCCTGAGCGATTGGCTGGGGCTCCCCTGGGGCGGCCCCGAGGTGGTCATCCTCCCGGGGATCCAGACCCCGGCTGGAAATGGGCTCAAGCGCTCGGCCCGCTGGGCCGATGGCTCCGATCTTTTTCTTTCCGTCTGCGCACTCCTCTCCACCGGCACCCGGACCGTGCTGATGAGCCGCTGGCGGCCCGGCGGGCAGTCGGCCATCGAGTTGCTGCGCGAGTTCGTCCAGGAAATGCCCAATACTGCGCCCGACGACGCTTGGCAACGGGCCGTCCTCCTGCTGGCCGAAAGCCGTCTCAGCGCCGAGAAAGAGCCGCGAATCAAGCAGTCGTCCAAGGAGGATCCGATCAAAGGAGATCATCCCTTCTTCTGGGCCGGGTATATGCTGGTCGATCCCGGGGATGTTCCGGTGAAGGCGGAAGCGGAAAAGCCCGGCTCGGGCCGCGAAAAACCTAAGCAGCCCGACCAGCCGCCGGCCCCCGATCAGGCCCCCAAAGCCAAAGAGCCTGAGAAGCCGGTCCCGCCTCCGAAGGAGGAATCGCCCGAGAAGCCCGCCCCACCCGCCGCCGCTCCACCGGCGAAGAAGCCTGCGCCGCCCGCAGACGCCGGCAAAGCTTAGCTGGGCTGTCAGGGGAAGTGCAGAGTGCAAGGGGAGGGCGATCGATCGTCATCGCCCAAGCGAACACCAGCAGGGGAAGTTCCAGCCGCCGGCCGCGGGGACCGTGATGGCGGTTCACCCCATTTTGCACTTTGCATTTTGCACTTCTCACTTTTCACTTCTCATTGACCCAACGCGGGGGCTTGTCCGTCCCCCGGCAGCCGCTATATTGGCGCCAGCCGGCCCCGAGGCCGCGCCGGAAAGCTGACGGCTGAAAGCCGATAGCCGTCCCACACCATCAGACTCCAGGGAGAATTGACTATGCCCGCCTTCCCCAACGTCGCCAAGATTCAGTACGAGGGGCCCCAGTCCAAGAATCCCTTGGCCTTCCGGCACTACAATCCGGACGAGTTGGTCGAGGGCAAGCCGATGAAAGACCACCTCCGCTTCAGCGTAGCCTACTGGCACACGATGCGGGGCACCGGCGGCGACCCGTTCGGCCCTGGGACGATGGTCCGGCCTTGGGAGTCGGGCGACGATTCCGTCCAGAACGCCGCGAACCGCGTCAAGGTGGCCTTCGAGTTCATGGAGAAGCTGGGGGCCCCCTTCTTTTGCTTCCACGACCGCGACATCGCCCCAGAGGGGAAGACGCTTGCGGAGACGAACAGGAACCTCGACGCGGTGGTCAAGGTCATCAAGGACGAGGTGCAGCGGACCGGGATTAAGCTCCTCTGGGGCACGGCGAACCTCTTCAGCAATCCCCGCTACGTACACGGCGCCTCGACGAGCTGCAACGCCGATGCCTTCGCCTTTGCCTCGGCCCAGGTCAAGAAGGCCCTCGAAGTGACCAAGGAGCTGGGCGGGGCGGGCTATGTCTTCTGGGGCGGACGCGAAGGCTATCAGACCTTCTGGAACACCGATATGAAGCGCGAGCTGGACCACATGGCCCGCTTCATGCACATGGCCGTCGATTACGCCAAGAAGATCGGCTTCACCGGGCAATTCTACATCGAGCCCAAGCCCAAGGAGCCGACCAAGCACCAGTACGATTTCGATGCCGCCGCCTGCATCAACTTCCTCCGCGCCTACGGACTGGGCGACTACTTCAAGCTCAACATCGAGACCAATCACGCCACGCTGGCCGGCCACGACGTGGAGCACGAGCTGGAATACGCCGGCCACCAGGGTTTTTTGGGCTCCGTGGACGCGAACACCGGCGATCTGCTCCTCGGCTGGGACAGCGACCAGTTCCCCACCAGCGTTTATCTCACCGCGAAGATCATGCTGGTGTTTCTCAAGTACGGAGGCTTCACCACGGGCGGCGTCAACTTCGACGCCAAGGTCCGCCGCGAGAGCTTCGAGCCGATCGACCTCTTCTATGCCCACGTCGGCGGCATGGACACCTTTGCCAAGGGCCTCAAGATCGCCGCCGCCATGCGCGCCGACGGCGAGCTGGCCCGAATGGTCAAGGACCGCTACGGCTCGTGGGACAGCGGCATCGGTGCCGAGATCGAGGCCGGCAAGCACGACTTCGCCTCGCTGGAGAAGTACATGCTCCCAAAGGGCGACATCACGCCCAACACCAGCGGCCGGCAGGAGTTGTTTGAGAACGTGGTCAACCGGTACGTGATCTAAGCGGAAGACGTAGGCTGGGGCGCAGCCCCAGCCCGTCGGTTATGCGGGCCTTGCGCGGTCGGCCCTGGAAACGATTCGGCCGGTGGGATAAGATAAAGTGAATGACCACCCGAACAAGCACATCCGCGAAGCGGTTGATTATGCCCTGGCACACGGCTGGACGCTCCGCAAGGCCGGCGCGCAGGCGCACATCTGGGGAATGGTTTACTGCCCGCAGCACGACCGGACCGGCTGCCATCGCGCTGTGTACTCAACGCCGCGCATCCCCGAAGCCCACGCGCGCGACATCTGCCGGGCCGTGGACCGCTGTCCGCACGCTTAGGAGGCACGATCCATGCTGTACGATTTTACCGTGATCCTTTCCGAGGGCACGGAACTGACGGATGATCTGGCCGATGCGCTGTTCGCGGCTGGATGCGACGACGGGTCACCCGGCTCGTGCGGAGGCGTGGTTTCCATCGACTTTCACCGGGAAGCCGACTGCCTGGACTCCGCCATCCGCTCGGCCATTGCCGACGTGCAGAAGGCCGGTTGCGCCGTGGCCCGCCTGGAAATGGAGCCCGAGGCCCTCGCCGCCCTACGTGTCGTGGACGCTCCGTAGGGGCACAATAGGATCGCCTAGGGGAGCGCCATGGCTACCCGCGGCTGCGCCGCGTAAAGCCATGCCACCCTCTCCGAATTCCGCCTTCCGAATTCCGAATCAATAGTTCAGTTCCACGCCCCGCCGCCTCAGTTCACCGACCAACTCCGCCGTGGAAGTGTACTGCACCGCGTCGAAGCCGGCGGCGCGGGCGGCCTCGACGTGGCCGGGGGTGTCGTCGGTGAAGAAGATGTCTTGCGGGGCAACGCCGGCCAGTCGGGCGGCGGCTTCGAAGATCGCACTGTCCGGTTTGGCGGCCCCGATGCGGTAGCTCAGCGCGTAGACGTCGAACGCCTCGCGGAGGATGGCGTAACGCCGCACGCAGTGCTCCCAGTGGCTCTCACACGTGTTGGAAAGAACGCCCAGGCGGTAGCCGGCACGCCGCAGATTGGCCACCACGGGAATCAGGCCCGTGTTGAGCTCGAAAATGTCGCTTGCGGCGCGGAGCAGCGGCTCGAAATCCGGCCGGGCGCCGGTCTGCCGGCAAAACTCCTCGAAAAACTCCCTCGTGCTGAGCCGGCCCAGCTCGTACTCCCGCTGGAGCGGCGTGCAGAGCATCGCCTGGAAAACCTCCGCCGGGCCCACTCCCGCAACGGCCGCCACCTGCTGGCACATCACGCCGACGTCGAAGCGGAGCAGCACGTTGCCCAGATCGAAGTAGAGGAACTTGGGGGGCGGCAAGGGTGCA
>Ga0315280_10003229_pt1 | contig 25263 bp, 28 predicted proteins | sample YL17G06_40_MG_FD_203697 | JGI IMG/M metagenome (GOLD analysis project Ga0315280, IMG submission 203697) | Sediment microbial communities from Yellowstone Lake, YNP, Wyoming, USA - YL17G06_40 | ecosystem: Environmental > Aquatic > Freshwater > Lake > Sediment | place: USA: Wyoming | collected...
TGGGGCTCTCCGGATATGGCCACTTGTATCCCAAGCAACTGTCCGGCGGAATGAAACAACGCGTGGGAATCGCTCGAGCGCTTGCAGTGGATCCGGAAGTGATACTCATGGACGAAGCGTTTAGTGCAATCGACGAATTCACCGCAGAAACACTACGAGAGGAAGTTGCGGACATTCACGCCGAAACAGAGAAGACATTCCTCTTGGTGACACACAATCTTGTCGAAGCCGTAGAATTGGCGGACAAGATAGTGGTCCTAAGCGCGAGACCCGCACGAGTAAAGAAGATACTTGACGTCGACCTCGAGCGACCTAGAGATAGAACACACTCAGAATTCACTCATGTCCACAAGAGCATCTTCGCATTGCTGAAAGAGGAATTGGAGACCACGATGGTGCGGCGCAGAATCAGAAGGGTCCCCGAGTTCGAAGGCCTCACCGACCTCGAGGGCCAGAACTAGCTCTCAGTAGCGCTTCTCCTGCAGGCGAACATCAAAGCGGTCTACTTGAGTTGCTTTCCACACTTGGGGCAGAACCGTGCTGTTGGAATGACGGCTATCCCGCAGTTGGGGCAATTGGCTGTTGGTGGTGGAGGCGGAATCGGAACCTGACCGATTTCGGGTCCCTTTGGAAGTTCAATCTCCTTGCGCAGAAGCACCACATCCACGACAGACTGTATGTCCTCCCACGCAACCTGCAGATCAGATCCTGTCCTCATCGTAACGATCAGATTGATCTTCTTCTCAACAATGTTCACGCCGATGTCCCTAACGGTTCCGACTGAGGAGCCCTTGCTATCGATCACTTGCATGCCCTTGAACTTCTGAGTGGGTACGAAGTCTCCTTTCTTTTCTGTCATGTTCGTCAGCCATCTGATACGTCAGTCAAGTGGATATATATCTCTCACCACAGGTCCGCGATTCCTCTGTTCTTTCCCGCTCTCTGCTTCATTATGAGCAGGTTCATGACAAGAAGGGCTTTACATCACGCTGGACGTGTGGCCGCTTAGGAGAGGGCTAGCTGTTCCATGCGTACATCCAACTTCCTCGCAGGAGTCGCACTCATTCTCGTAGGCGCGCTCTTGTTCTTGGCTGGCCCCCAACTGATCATGGTTCCGTCGACACAAACTCAAGTCACTGGGCTGTTCAGCAGTGAAGAGATCTTAGTGGCTGATGTCTGGGAGCGTTCCGTACAATTGGACGAGGGTATACTGGTAAATGGCACAGTTGCAGTCATCTCCGCTCTCACGAACGAACCTTCCGAGATATCGATGCTTGTTATGGATGATGCGAACTATCAGAAGTGGGTCGCTCACGGCAACCCGACATACATCTTCCAGAGAGACCTGTCCAGTGGACAGAGCTTCTCGTTCACCGTGCCTCGTACCGGGACCTATCACTTCGTCTTTGACAACACAATCTCACCGGTCAAGAAGAAGGTCACAATCACTGCGGATCTTCAGAGGCAGGTCGTGGTCAACCTGCCCGATGAACGCGTGTGCTACGTTGCATACGCTCTGTTGGGTGTTGGATTCCTCGTCACTGTGGTGGGTGCGTTGCGGAAGACTCAGGTGCCGTGGGCATAGATCAGAAGTTTCCGAATGGGCATCACAGAAGCTCTAAATAGAATCCATGGGTATGGAAATGTGATATTACGAGCGGGTATGACTATTGAGCGGTCTTCTGAAGAAGAGGATTCTGGCTGACCGAAACCTCGGAATCATAATTGGGGCTCAGGAAGGCACAATTGTGAGTTACGCGGAAATCCAGAAAGGCCTCCACAAGTATATTCGCGACAATCACCTCAGAACCGACCTCCCAGGAGGGGCAACCACAGCACCCCATCAGGCTCCCGAGCCAGAGGGGCCGAAGAGTCAGCCGCGAGGCTCCTACTGCATATTCTGCGGAGAAGCCATGCCCAGTGGTGCGATATTCTGCGATTTGTGTGGAGTGCTCCAATGAAGGATTTCTCATGGCTCTAGTAAACAGATGGCAAAAGCATCGCTGGATATGTTGATTATCAAATTCACATCGATGAATCGTTTTTAAATAGCGTCTGTTGAGTTCTAGAAGGTCTCCAAGTTCTGTGTGAGGAATTCGATCTAGGATGAGTCATAGCGACGTGGGCATCGTAGGGTACGGGGTATACGTACCTATCCAGCGAATTCGGACAGAAGTGATCGTCAAGGCTAGAGAGGCCAAACGGAAGGATCTTCCAGATTTTGTACAGAAGGTCCGAGACGGTCTGCTTCTGCGATACAAGGCAATAGCTGGCGTGGACGAGGACACGATCACAATTGCTTCCGAAGCGGCCCAGAACGCCATCACGATGGCTGGTCTTGACCCACGCAAGATCGGCTCAGTAGCGGTTGGATCGGAATCTAAACCCTACGCAGTCGGAACGATCGCGAGGCACGTCGCCTCATTCACAGGAATAGGAAACAGAGTCTACGTGTCCGATCTGGAAGGCGCGTGCAACGCTGGGATGCAGGCGTTCAGTTTCATCGAAGGACAGGTAGCCAACGGAAAGATCGACTACGGACTCGCCATCGGTGCCGATGTGGCGCAAGCGCCTCAGGGGGATCCGCTGGAATACGCATGCGGAGCTGGCGCCGGGGCGTTCGTGCTCGGAAAGGACAGCCTGGTGGCATCGATCGAGGATACCGCGGCATACTCGAGCCTGACTATGGATTTCTGGAGGCGCGATGGGATGCCGTACCCGAGCCACTTTGGAAGGACCACGGTGGAAGCATACGTCCGGCATGTGATCGGTGCAATCGAGCATCTGCTTTCCAAGCATCACGACCTGAAGTTGATGGACTTTGACTATCTAACCTTCCATCAACCGTCAGGATACATGCCGCTCAAGGTGTGCAAGACGCTCTCGCAGAACAAGATAGAGAGCCTTGAGGATTGGGAAGTCGAGCCGAGGATTCACCTGACACCTGAATTCGTGGAGGAGAAGGTCAAGCCGTGGCTCCGAGTGTTGGACACAGGAAACACCTACGCAGCATCAACACCCATCGCGGTGTGCGACATCCTTGACCATGCAACGCCCGGCCAGAACGTTCTGGCAGTCTCGTACGGATCTGGAGCGTACACGATTGCAACGTGGTTGAAGGTTCAGGAAGGCATTCTAGCGAAACGTGGACGAACCCCTACGGTCGAGCAGTATCTTACTAGACGACGCGAGATCAAGCTGGAAACATATCAGGATCATCTGAGACAGAAACTGCGAAACGTGAGACGCAGGATTTCTCATCCTCGCATTGTCGGAGAGATCACGCCAATTGAAGACCGTCACATGACTGTCACATTGTGTCACGGTTGCGAGCGCGTATTCTATCCTGCAAGGGACAGATGTCTCGAATGGGACTGTAAAGGACCTTTGGAACAGCGGCAGGTTCCACTGTTGGCGAAGCTTGTCTCTTTCAAGAAGCTTCCTCTTCAGAGAAGACTTGCCTCTAACTTCGAGATCATCTCCAAAGGCAAGGCCCTCATCGTTGACGCAGCACCAAGTGAAGTCGTCAACGGCATTACACTTGAAGTCGTGATCCGAAAACTCGATGACGAAGGGAGAAACGGTCTCATAATCTATGGACCTGCATACCGCCCCGCCTTCAGAACAGTTACGAGTAGCATGAACAACAAGAGTGAAAGCAGCGCGTAGCAGGTTCAGTTGTCAGGGCGTTGCGGTGGACACGACTGACGCAAATACGAGAGGGGTTCTAGAATGATCTTGTTGGCCGGAGTGGACGGTGGTGCCACGAAGACAGTCGCAGTCGTGGGAAGACTTGATGGAACTCTGCTGGGCTTCGCTCGGGGTCCAGCTTCGAACTACCACAACATTGGCCTCAAGAACGCCGCGGAATCGATCCATGCAACGATAGCTCTGGCCTGTCGACGCGCAGGAACACGGCCGAAGAATCTTGAGACGGTTGTGATGGGGCTTGCCGGAATGGATTCGCCCAAGGATTTCAGGATGGGACGCAGAGTAGCTGATCTGACTCGCATTGGAAAGAGACGAATCGTCAAGCACGATTCCGTCATCGCTCTTTACGCGGCCACACTCGGCAAACCTGGTATCGTCGTAAATGCAGGCACAGGATCATTCGCCGCGGGGATCGATGCACGTGGACGAGTGATTCGAGCGGGCGGGTGGGGAAACATCATCGATGACGAAGGAAGCGCGTATGACATTGGAAAGCTGGCAATCAGATCGGCCCTCCGCGCTCTTGACGGAAGAGAAGACAGGACATTGCTGTCAAGGCTTCTGGTGAGACACTTCAGGCTTCGAACACTGCAAAACATAGTCCACGAAGTCTATGAGAAGCCCATGAGCATGAATGAGATCTCTGCAATCTCAAAACTCGTCGCGTATGCCGCCTCCAGAGGCGACCGTGTGGCTCAGAGCATCTTTGCACAAGAAGGACGAGCCTTGGCGAAGTTGGTGTCCGCGATCGCACGCCGACAGAAGATGACAGAAAGCAAGCCTGATGTCTACTGCGTGGGTGGGGTCTTCAATGCCGGTCCAATACTGATGAATCCATTCAAACAAGAACTTCGAAAGAGCATCCCCCGATTCACTATTCGTAGTCTGAGATTCGAACCGGCAATTGGTTCCTTCGTCGTGGGGCTTCAAGAGCAACATGTTGCGGCACAAGGCCGAGTATTGGCAAACCTTCAGACCTCGTACGCACGACATTTCGGCAAGAAGCATTAGACTGCACGCCGGCCAAATGCGGTATATATCCCACTGTTCCGCAATCTGTGTAGCGTGAGCTAGGTGTGCCAGAGGAGCAGGGCTCTCACCATATGCTGTTGGAGATTCTTGAAGAGCCCAGAGCCCTCCATGAGACTCTTGATGCGATTGCAAGCCCCTGCAAGAAGACCGCGTCTGAATTAGCAGGGGAGGAGCTTGGTCTGGTCTACTTCACCGGGAGCGGCGCGAGCTATCATGCGGCGCTCGCCAGTCACTATCTTGTATCATCATTGAGCACTAGGCCAACCAATTCGATCCCTGCCTCCGAATTCAGTTCTTGGGTCCGCACGCCATCAGCAGGTGGTAGCATCTTGATTGCCATATCACAGTCAGGCGAAAGCGTAGACATCGTATCGGCCATGGAGGATGCAAGAGAGAGGGGAATGCGTACTGTCGCTGTGACTAACAATCGATCAAGCCCGCTCGCCAAAGCTGCCGACTTCACTCTGCTGACACAGGCCGGTCCTGAGAGCGCGGTTACAGCTACCAAGACTTTCGTCTGCTGTCTAACCGCAGTTTCTCTCCTCGATCTCGAGCTGATCGAAGCCACCGGATCCTTGGCTGCTAGCCCCGAGGAACTAATCTCAATCCGCCGGCAACTGACAAACTCGCCCTCTGTTGTGCAGGAAACGATCACAATGTGCAAAGAAAGAGCCAGAGTGTTCGCGGAGTCTTACAAGGAGAATTCTTTGTTCTTCTTGCTTGGCAGGGGAGCCAACTACGCGACTGCTCTGGAAGGAGCCTTGAAGCTGACCATAACTGGGCGAGCGCAAGCTCCCGACTTTAGTCGCGGAGAGAATCAAACTTTGCACGAACTACTATGGACCGAAACAGTTCCCAAGGAATTGATACGGAGGTTTGAGAAAGCGATCAAGTGGTACACCACCAACAGGCAGTGGTGGCATCACCTGATCGACCAGAAGCGTCGGAGAGGCCATCTTCCTATGCGTTCATAGAAGGCACTGCAAGGAAACCCACGATTTGAATTGTGAGAGTGTCAAATAGCTGGGTGCTCTGAACCACGTGCTTTCTCAGGTTCTCTCAACTCGACGCATCGCCACGGAAACCCTCTAATAGACGTGTATGTGCATGCACATACACGATAGCATTATGGCTCAACTGACAATTCGCTTGCCTGATCGCCTCAAAAAGCAGATGGGGCGCCTCAAAGAAATCAACTGGTCTGAGCTTGTGCGCAAAGCCATCGAGGCAAGGATACTTGTCGAAATGAGCAGAAGACGACGAGATACACGCATGGCCATTGAAGCAGCTAGAAAGCAGGACGAAATCGCAGAGGTTCTCGCATCACGGTACGATGGCCCATGGAGTGGTGTCAAGGTGATACGGCATTGGCGGAAGCACAGGTATTCGTCATCGATGCCTCCGTAGCAGTCAAATGGTACGTCAGCGAGGAGCTTCGAGATAAGGCGCTTAGACTGAGGGAGGACTTCCTTTCCGAGATTGTCGACCTGGAGGCCCCCAGTCTCATACTCTACGAAGTCGGCAATGCAATTAGGCATCACCCAGGCGCCACTGAGGACGAATGCGCGAGCGCCGTAAGGGAATTGAGAAACCTCGGGATCACCATTCATGACTTGGACGATGCCGCAGTAGGCACTGCCGCGAACCTCGCTTTCGAAGAGAAGCTCACATTCTACGATGCCGCCTACCTCTCACTTGCAAAGACCATCAAAGCAACACTGATCACAGCAGACAAGGAGCTATACAATCAGCTCAGCAACGACAGAAAGGCGTTATCGCAACTTCTCGAGCAATACAAATAACCATCACAGGGGGAGTGCAAGCTCCTGTCTCCAGACATAGAGTAAACGAGTATGCTTGGATTGTGGTTTGGAGGCGCATAGGGACGCGGTTGGCGTAGTGAATATGGCGGCTCGCTGCGGCGGGTACGCTGTCAGGCCGATGGCTTGGCCTATGCTTCTACGCTGGGATGGATGCGGGTGGAACCGCAACAACGGAATGCCCACCCAAGAGAAGAGGACCAGAGTGGAAGCATGAATCTCCCGACTTCAGTCAAGGAGAGAGCCAAGTTATAGTTCAATGTTCTGCCTGAACCTGTGCCCAAAGCCTCATCTTGCATCGGGACGAGTCATCGTCGAACAGACGGTGAAGAGGACGCGGCAGACATTGCTTTCTTGTTTCGGATCATCTTCCCGAGGGCTTGATTAGTTGCTGAGTATCAACTTTTGTTGACAGCAACATTGTCAACGGTCAAGATTTGGACGACCATCGATCGAGGTCTCAAGAGGGAATTGAAGTTGCTGACTGCCGATCTTGGTTTCAAGAGTGAGGCCGAGTGTGTGCGGGAAGCGTTGAGGCAGGGAGTACAGATATTAGAGGCGCAGAGATCCGTTTTCGCAATGGTTACCAAGAGGAAGGATTCCATATAGCCGCAACGAACATCGCCACTTTCAGGCTCTGGTTCAGGATTCCCTGATTTCCAATCTCTCGTTTGCATGACATGTACCGAGAGATCGAATGCGCTTGATGAGACGCTCGCTTCCTTCCTGATCCCAGTGAAATGCTTATAAGACGTGGACGATCCCTCGCGGACTAAGTTAGGTCTACAGTGGAAGGTTGGTTGTTAGCCGTAACGTGTATGCGTGTAGGCCAACGCTGCTTTTCCCTGTCCTAGCGTAGAACGACTCTGACGCGAGGTGAATCTGTTAATGTCCGAGGAAAGATCCGGTGGCAGATCATTCAACAAACCAGTTGAAGAGGGCAAAGAGTACGAAGTTGACATCAAAGAGACCAGCCGCAGAGGCGACGGCGTCGCACGGGTGGAAGGTTTCGTCATCTTCGTCCCCGAGACCAAGCCTGGTGAGCACGTCAAAGTGCGCATCACTCAGGTTGGCCCAAGGTTTGCAACCGGCGAGGTCGTGAAGTAGACACCGCTGGAAATATCGCCGCCGAGTCTCTCGGCGACGTCTCTTCCTGTTGTTTTCTTTCAGTCACTTAGCGTGGCTTGTTCTGTTGTTGACGACGATAGCGGAAGGCCGGCGCAGCCTACCTTTCCTCTGACTCGTCTGTTGAAGTTGGGGCAGATGAAACATTCTATGAAGGAGACCCTCTTCGCTTTGACCGGGCAGTCTACGGCTTGCTTCTTCATCTTTGCCAGAGCTTTCCCCTTCACGGCTCCTTTTATGGCCTCGAGGGTTTCCTTGGGCGCAGGGACCGGCTTGGGTACTTCAACAACGTCGACGGTGTATTTGTCGTCTGGACTTTGGCTCAATCTGAATCACGTGAACTCTGGTTCCGTGTCGCTGTAGAATGGACTCTGGATGAGAAACATCATAAATGGCTTGCGATCATCGCAGGTGCTCATTTCACTGGGTCATATCGCACCTTTGAAGAGGTCTCGGTCCTTTCGCATGGTAAGACGAGACGACGCCCCCTTGTTGGACTTGGGGATTCGATTGGCTCCTTTGATGATTGCCACAGGAACCCCTTCATCTCCTTGCCCCATAACTAGCTCGGCCGCTGATGCCAACTCGTCAGCAATCGAAACACGCTTGAACCTTAGCACATTGCCGAAGAGATCTTTGCTGCCTCGGTAGTCGACGAATGGGTTTAGCCCGCTTAGGCCGATCGCGAATTCGCTCTGTCCAGTCCTAAAGGGCCTACTGTAGGTGTCAGTAATGATGACCCGCACACGTTTCCCTGCCTCCTCCAGAATGCGTCTCGCGATGCGCGTAGCTGAACGTTTCGGGTTTTTCGGCAGAAGACAATACGCGTTGGAGCCTTCTACGTTAGACTTGTCAACGCCAGCGTTCAAGCAGACGATCCCGCCTTTCGTCTCAACCAAGAGTATGCCAGGTTTTGCTTTGATGACGCGCCGCGACTCGCTGAGGATCAAATGGACAAGACGGGGGTCCTTTCGGCATCTTCGCGCGAGCTTGACTGCGCGGGTCGATGGTTCAACTCCCGAAAGAGTGGCGATTCGGCCCTCGGATTTCGAGACGATCTTGTGGCCTACAACAAAGATGTCACCATGCGCGATTCGGATGCGAAGGAATCTCGCCCGCACTACCATGAGACGAGCAATGTCATCGCCCGGTTTCACTAGCGGAAATCCTTTCAGCCCGATAATCCTCACATCGCTTACCATGTTGACCACGCATCCGTATCGGGGCTCGTTGAGTCATCTTCTCCGCCTAGATAAGCACCCTCGATGACCCCAACAAATTGATCGGTTGCATTCACAACCTCATTTCCACGGAATGTTGTGGGTTTCGAACCGCAGTACGGGTAATGCATGACTGCTCATGCAAGAAGAGCTTTTATGGAACCGTATGAACGGAACGTCGGACTCTCAGAAATGAAGTGTGGGCATGGCTTTGGCATGGTCATTTGAGACCTTGGCGCTTTGGAGTGTCTTGTCAGTTGCTGTAGCCGCTCTAGTATATGCAATGCTGCTGGCCCGTCAGATTCTACGGGAGGATTCCGGGTCAGGAAAGATGAAAGAGGTCTGGGAGGCAATACACAGAGGCGCGAACGCCTACCTCAGGACGCAACTGAAGTCCATTGTGCCCTTCATAGCTCTCTTAACCGTCGTGCTCTTTCTGACCTCGGCTCTCGTCGGGGGACCTTTCAACATCTCCATCGGCAGAGCCGGTGCGTTCTTGATGGGCTCGGTCTTCTCAGCCTCAGTTGGCTACTTGGGCATGAACATGGCCGTGAGAGGAAACGTCCGAGTAGCGTCAGCGGCAAGGCGCAGCTTCCGCGACGCGCTGAAGATCGCCTACAGATCCGGCACGATAACTGGCATGTTGACAGACGGGCTCGGGCTTCTCGGGGGAACCGTAATCTTCATGATCTATCGGCAGTCCGCCCCGGAGGTTCTTCTAGGATTCGGATTCGGAGGCACCCTGCTGGCACTGTTCATGCGAGTCGGCGGAGGCATATACACGAAAGCCGCCGACATCGGAGCAGACCTCGTCGGGAAGGTTGAGAAGAACATCCCCGAAGATGACCCCAGAAACGCAGCCGTTGTGGCCGATCTGGTTGGCGACAATGTTGGAGACTGTGCTGGGATGGCGGCTGACATATTCGAGTCCTATGAGGTCACGATAGTCTCATGCATGATCCTAGGCCTTGCGCTTACGCCATTCGACATCAAATGGATACTATTCCCGTTGCTTGCCCGCGGCATCGGAGTCGTCAGCACGATCATAGGAACCTACGCGGTCTCCCTCTGGCCGGATAGGTTTACGAAGGGTGACGCCTTCAAGGCAATGGATCTCTCATACGACCTCTCCGCCGCAATTTCAATTGCCAGCTTCTTCTTCTTGGCGGAGTTCTACGTTCACGACTATCGAGTCTTCTTTGCAACGGCAGCGGGGGTCCTGCTCGCGATCTGTTTTAACAAGATCACCGATCACTTCACGAATCCGAGAAAACGTGCTGTCGACCGACTGGCGAAGTCCGCTCAAACAGGAGCCGCGACCGAGATCCTCGAAGGATTAGCCCTCGGATTCGAAACAACTGTCTGGGCTCTTCTAATGGTCGCAGTAACGATCGTGGCATCATTGCTCTTCTTCGCAGGCTCCTCAACAATCTTTGCGATATACGGAGTCGCGCTTGCAGGAATTGGCATGCTGACGTTGACTGGGAACAATGTCTCAATGGACACATACGGTCCAATCGTTGACAATGCCAATGGCATCGGCGAGATGGCGCAGCTAGAGCCTGAAGCGCGACAGATAATGGCCGATCTGGATGCCGCCGGCAACACAACTAAAGCGGTTACAAAGGCGATCGCAATAGCCTCGGCTGTTCTTGCAGCGGTCTCACTCTTCGGCGCCTACACGGAAACTACGGGCCTACAGAAAGTGGGCCTAAACATTGCTGATCCGCTAGTGCTCGTCGGTGTGCTAGTCGGAGGTGCTCTCCCGTTCCTGTTCAGCTCGCTCTCGCTAAGAGCCGTCGGGCGTGCAGCTTCCCTCATAGTGGAGGAAGTCCGCTCACAGTTCAGAATTCCTGGAGTGTTTGAGGGAAAGAAGCCTCCGGACTACGCGAAAGTCGTCAGCATATGCACATCGGCGGCTCAACAAGAACTCTTCAGCCTAGCTCTACTGGCCATCCTGACACCAATCGCGCTAGGGTTCTTGCTGAAAGAAGCAGCCCTTGGAGGCTTCCTTGCCGGAATCATAGTCACAGGTCAACTGCTCGCAGTCTTCATGGCAACTTCTGGAGGCGCCTGGGACAACGCCAAGAAGAAGATCGAGGATGGCTTCTACGGCGGCAAAGGCTCAGAGGAACACAAGGCATCGGTCATATGCGACACCGTCGGGGACCCACTGAAAGACACCTCGGGACCGGCATTGAACCCCATGATCAAAGTGATCAACCTGATCTCTCTACTGTTCGCACCGATGATCCTGCAGTTCAGGGACCAACCCCTGATGACCGGCGCCTTGGCGACCGTCTTGATCACGATCGTGGCAATCACCGTCTGGAACAGCAAACGCGAGACAGTCTCGACAACAGAGCTACCCGCGTAGAGCCAAACCAACAGAAGCCTTCAGTGAAAGCGCGCCCATCACAGTCCCGCTAGCCTAGGTCGACAACACAAGATTCCTCGAACATCAGTGAGCGTCTTAGTCCATCCCGCAGGTGACAGACAAAGGCGTCTTCGTCGAGACATCCATCCTCTTTCCCGGTTGCCCCTTTACTCCAGCGGGTATCAATGAATCCATTCTGAAGTTGCAGACTGCTTGAACATTTCACAACCCAGAGCGGTTGCTCGCCGCAATCTCTCTCTCCCTGGCAATGTGCTGAGACATTGCTTCCCGCTATTCCCATTGAGCCGTGTAGCGGCGAGCCGAAGACTGATGTACCGCTGTTATGCCTCCTCCGGTGTGCCTGCGCGAGCACACGGGTGCACATGCCGTCCTATGTGCCAACTGATACCGCAATCACTCTTGCTTGATCGCACACATTCTCGCATGCATCTGCTATGTTCTCGATTGCTCCGAAGAACTTGGCCAACAAGATAACTGATCCTACAGTGTACTCCGGAGCTGAAAGCTTGCTGAGGTGGTCTCTCGTTTTACGGTACAGGTCGTCCACCTTCTCTTCGAGACTCTCCACGCTGTTGGCTGCCTCAAATGCCTCTTGCACTTTCTTCGCCGTCAAGAGGTCGACGCATCGCTGGGTCTCCGAGACGCAGTCTCTTACCGCCTTGCACATTTCAAGGGTCGTCGGGCCGATCTCCTCACTCATCTGCTCGATAGGAAACTGGCTGACTAGTCGCCCCGCTTCGAGGCACCAGTCCGCAACCCAGTCGACCTGCCTGGTCAATCGCATGAAACTGCGCCTCTCATCGACCGGCAGATTTCCCTGTGCAAGCTCGTTGATGATTACCCTGCGCAGGCCGTCTCCCTCGCGTTCGAGCTGCTCCAAGTGAGCAAACGCACTATCCATGTCATCTTTCCTTCCGTTGATCGCGCTGTTGACACACGACATGAGCTCCTCTACACATGGTATCAGTATCTTGCTCGCTTTGCTAACCATTTCAATGGCCTTGGGCATGGTCTTAGTCTTGGACCAGGTCTCGGGAGCGTGGTTCATGCTTCTGCGCCTCGGATCGGCTTGTTCGAGGTTTCGTTCATAGTCAAGTACTGATAAATTGATAGGATCTCAACAACGTCGATCCTCGCGGCGATCCGCTCGATTTGACTTCGGCAGATGCCTGACAAGACGGCTGCTCAGAGAAGGTCAAGAGACTGCCTTTTCCCAAGACAGCCTCGAATGTATTTAGCCGTCATGCGCAGATCACAATGTCCCGTGGGTTTCCGCAAAGCATGTGACAGGCTTCGTGGGTGTCACGACTCGTATGCCTTGTCCGAGCATGTGGCCGGTGTTTCTTTTCGGGTTGAGCAGGCTTGTCACTTGCACTCGTGCTCAGCATGCCTTTGCTCTTGATCCTCTGGACGTTGCACGAGATGGCATCCTGCGTGTGCTCATGAAACCTTTAATGTAACCTATTCGCGCTGACTTCAAGTGATCCAAATGAGCGAGGAGAAAGAGCAATCAGTCACGGGCATACTCTACCAGTGCATCAGCTGTGGAGAGAAACTCACTCTAGACCAGCTGGCCATGACACCTGAGATAAAATGCCCATTCTGTGGTTACAGGGTACTCAAGAAGATTCGACCGCCCGTTGTGAAACGCGTCAAGGCAAGGTAGATCAGGGCAGGGACTCTTGGTCTTGCCCAGAATGCGCTGACCCTAACAGGGCGAGTGCAAGCTTCCGGCTTTAGTCGTGGAGTAAGCGAGCAAGTCGACGAGTTTAATACTCTCGTCCGCGATCGGACTGTTTGGAGCCGAATCACATAAGCCCGCATGGGCTGGTAGGCTCCGGATGTGAGTGGGATGCCTGAAGACCCGAATATGGGCGCCTACTCGAAGAAAGCGGTGGAGAGGTTCGGGGAACAGGCGACATGAATATGGCTGCTCGCTGCGGCGGGCATGCTGTCAGGCCAATGGCTTGGCCTATGCTTCTACGATGGGATGGATGCGGGTGGAACCGCAACAACGGAATGCCCACCCTAGAGAGGACCGGAGTGGAAGCATGAATCCCCGCGACTTCAGTCGCGGAGAGAGTCAATCACCTTACTGCCGAACAATACAAGAGGAGAATTGGCGTTTGTCCGCCGGCGCGTAAGACCCGGATCAAGACCTTCGGCGAGCACATCATTCATGATTCGTTCACCTCGACTATTGCCCAAGCGAAGGCAAAGGTGGCAGGTGATTCGATATCCTCCTCGATTGAGGTGGACCTGCATCAGGTGCGGCAATTCGTGCCGCGACATTGGCGAGCGAAAGAGGAACATTCTCCTCACCGCTCGGGATCTCGGACGCATAACCAACGAGACCAAGATGGAACCGAGGCGGTTCAGTACCTCCTCACGAACGAACTCACCGTATACCAAGAAGATGAGGAAGATCGGGGGCAGTTGCTTCTTCCTGAAAGGAACCAAGTGCACAATCTACAATGCTCGGCCTCTGATCTGCCGGTTCTATCCTTTCTCGCTCGTGCGGTCAGAAAACGGCGAAGTCCGAATTGGATTCGATCCGGCGTGTTCAGGAATCGGAAAGGGAGACTATCGTGGAAAGCGTTTCTATTATGGGCTCACTAGGCTCGCAAGAGAGGAACTCTCGCAGGAGTAGAACCAGTCACGCTTGGATTCGACTGAAGAGATACGGTGTTACAGTAGGCTTAAGTCTGATCTGAAATCAGAGAAGTCCGGATGAGAACCTGGGAAGGCGACAGAGACGGTTGGCACAGCCTGACAAGTACGAACTCGTTGCAGACTTGGCAAGAAGAAGAGGCTACTTCTGGCCGTCGTTCGAAATCTACGGGGGAGTCAGCGGTTTCCTAGATCTGGGACCACTCGGAACCCTGATGAGAAGACGCATCATAGAGAAATGGCTTGACACGTTCATAAGAAGACATGGATTCGTGGAGATCTCAACACCCGTCATAACTCCTGAACGTATCTTCCAAGCATCAGGACATGTTGATCACTTCAAGGATTTGATGGTAGGATGCCTGAACTGCAAACGTCGATTCAAAGCCGACAATCTCCTCAAAGAAGCCGCTGGCATTGACGCAGAAGCCTTCACGCTGGAACAGATTGAGAGGACAATCAACGAAAGACAGATCAGGTGTGTCGATTGCGGGGGCCAGCTCTCAAAGCCCGAATACTTCTCTACGATGTTTCGGACGACCATAGGGCCATACAGTGAGGCAGTGGCCTATGGGCGACCAGAGGCCGCCCAGGGCATGTTCCTCGATTTCAAGCGTGTATACGAAGCACTTAGGGAGAGAATGCCGATCGCCATAGCACAGATCGGCACAGCCATGAGAAACGAGATCTCCCCCCGGCAAGGGCCGATTCGGCTCAGAGAATTCACAATCATGGAGTTCGAATTCTTCTACGATCCTGAGGAACCGTCATGTCCGTACGTCGGTGAAATGCAGGATCTGGAGATGCGAATACTACCACTTGAACTTCGGAACAAGGGAGTAGAAGAACCGATCACTGTCACGGTGCGACAAGCTCTGGACAAGAGGTACGTGTTGTCTGAATGGTCTGCTTACTTCATGGCTCTGTCGCAAAAGTTCATGCTGGAACTTGGGATCCCGGCTGCAAAGCAGTATTTCCACGAGAAGCTCCCAAGCGAACGCGCCCACTACTCATCACAGACTTTCGACCATGAAGTCTGGCTGGATCGGTGGGGCTGGGTTGAGATGGCAGGACATGCTAACCGATCAACTCACGACCTATCATGTCACATCAAGGAATCAGGCGTCGACCTCAGTGTGTTCAAGAAATACGACCGCCCTGTGATCCGGAAAGAAAAGGTCATTCGGCCGGTGGATTCTGCAATCGGGCGCGTCTTCAAATCAGATACCGCGGCAGTGAGGAAACTCGTTGAGAACGCAAAGATCGCAGATGTGGAGCAGTCCTTCAAAGAGAAGGGATTCTATCAGGCAGATCGGTTCAGAGTGCTTCCGGAGCATGTGAGGTTTGAATTGGTTGAGACCAAGGAGTCGGGGAGAAGATTCGTTCCAGAAGTGGTGGAACCAAGCTTCGGCGCCGAGCGGCTGATGTACGCAGCTCTTGAATACGCGTACACGCCGGTCAAGGATAGGGTCGTTCTCAACATACCGGTTGACCTCGCTCCTGTGCAAGCCTCAGTGTTCCCTCTGATGGCAAAGGACGGTCTTGACGAAAAGGCTCGGTCAATATGCCAGACGCTCAGGCATGCGAAGTTCGATGTCGACTACGATGAGAGTGGCACAATCGGGAGAAGGTACGCCCGAGCGGACGAGATCGGCGTCCCAATTGCTATAACGATCGACTACGACACATTGAAAGATGACACGGTTACTCTCCGTGACCGCACAACATGGAAACAAGTCAGGAGTCCCACGGCATCTCTCATCGAAAGGCTTGACATGTTCCTTCGGAAACGATGCATATTCGCCGAGCTTGGTACACCGATCGTCGACACAGGCACACAACCCTCAGACGCGTAAGATCGCTTCGACACGGTGTTCTTCCCGCATCTGCGTCTTGGCACAAGAGAGGCTTTTAATTCGACTCTTGAGACTTAAACAGTGACTAACCAGGTCGGCAAACCAAAGAGTGAAGTCGATGACATTTCCGATCGAGACTGAAGCTACTATCAAACGAAGGATACTTGACGTATGCCAAAGTCAGGCGCGCACGATCGTTGACATTGTGCGTGAATTGGCTCTGATGGTGGACAGCGTTGCCGAGAAGAAGGGCAAGGCCACCAAGACACACTATGAAGGAATGCTCAAACTCATCGCTGACAACGACAAGCTGAGAACCACATTTCTGGGAGAAGTCGCTTCTGTAGGATCATTTCTGATGAGCAGAGATGACTTCCTACGCTTGATGTTTCGAATGAGCGCAATCGCGGACTATGCAGAGGCGCTTGGATTCAGACTGATGGGAGCAACTGAAAGGAGCTGGAAGCTCGATAAGAAGTACATCCAAGGACTGTCCGAGATACTTTCGTTGGTGCTCAGCGAAGTCACAAGGATGAGGGAGACACTTCACTCATTGAGCTTCGACTCAGACAAGGCTGTGGAGCTGTCTCGGTCGGTTGAGGAGCTTGAACGCAAGATTGACATCGACTCAAGGAACCTTGATTTCGAGATACTGTCAGCCAAGCTTCCCTTGCAGGAGGTTCTCCTGCTGAGAGACATGGTAGAGCGGGCCGAGATGATCGCTGACATCGGAGTTGAGGTCGTTGACCTCATCAGAGTGCTGGCGCTGACTGCTTAGAAGGTTCAACCTTGGGCCGCAAGATACTCGCTGAGCTAGTAGGGACGAGACTGATCGTCTGGGCCCCAGGCGACGGCGTCGCAGTCTATAGGCAGGGCTTCTTTGGAAAACCTGTGGGCATCCCGAAACCGAAACCTGATCAGGACTTCACTGCACCACTCGTCCTGGACATGATGGAAGGCCTGTTTCTCCAGGAGAAGGGAATAATCAAAGTCATCGACGCAAAGACTCGAAAGCCGGTGCCAAGATCTCGACTCATAAAGTTGGCAGCCGTCACATACAAGAACTTCGAGCTTGGATACTCGGTCTACAGAAACCTACGTCAAAAGGGATTCATCGTGGCCCCGGGGATCCGATTCGGATCAGACTTCGCGGTGTACGAGCATGGCCCCGGCATTGACCATGCACCCTTCATAGTGACAGGAAGGACCGAGGACGACACTATGGGCCCGTTTGAGATTGTCCTTGCCGGTCGCCTTGCGACGACAGTCAGAAAACAGTTCACGATAGCGGTGCCCAGAAAGAAGGGCAAGATGGACTATCTGGTCTTCCGCTGGTTCAAGGCCTGACCCGACCTACGTTCAGAGAGGCGGCGCTTCTTGACGAGCAACCCTTTCTTTTGCCATTTGACGGGTCATAAATTGGGCCGTTCCACCAAAATCTGCCTTTGATGGGTCCGGGTCGCACAGCAGGGACTGCAAAAGATCATGTCTTTCTGATTATGGCGAGCGCTCGTATGGGGCGAGATCATCATGTTCAAGTCAAGCGAACATGAGCCATGGCCTCCTGACGTGGAAAAGGCGCCATTTGGCGAGCAAGTTGTACTCGTCAAGTCTTAAATGACTTCCACGTCAATCTGAAGTAACAGAATCTCAGATCTCCTGATAGCGAAACGCTTGGAGCTTGCGGCTAGATGCGGTTGACGAACATAGTGGCAGCGCTTATGATAGCACTGGCCACCACCTCGGCCTTTCTACCTGTCGCTTTCTCCCTTCCCCCACTTGAGAACAACGTTTCGTTTCCAGTCGGCACTTTCGTAGTCCCGATGGATGAGAAGCAGGCCGAACGGATCCTAGTCTTCGGATTCGTTCATGCTCTCCTGCGTTCTCCGAACCCAATCGAGATCTTCAGAGTGATCGAGCCCCCTAACGTAACCCTCTCGACAGACTTGACCGCCTCGCCTAAGCCTTTCACAGGCGGGCCGTTCCTGATTCTTCCAAGCGATGCCTCGAAGATACTCGCTGTGATGAACAGGCCTGAATTCAAACATGTCACTGTCGGCACACTCACTACGCAGCATGTCTTGGACAACATCTTCAGAGTGAGAGATCCAACCAAGATACTGGTCGTGAAGGGTCTGTGGGGAAGGACTGATATCACTCTCGATTCAATGAAGATCCCCTATAACATAACGACCCGGGAGAACCTCGAAGCAAACCCCGACATGATATCTGCTTATTCGTTAATCGTTGTTGACTGCTACGGTTGGAATGGCAACGTCCCATCTCAGGTTGCAGCCATCCTCAGGAGTCATATCGATTCCGGCAACGAAGTGATTTTCACCGATATTGCGCTGAAGGATTTGGACGCAACCTTCCCAGGATACGTAACGCTGTGGGGTCCACAACCTAGGGACAGGATTGCAAACGCATATGCGTACAGCCCGCCTAGAAAGTATGATCCCACCAAGTATGGATCTTCAGCTGACCGATTCGCACCGGAGTTTCCCAGCCAGTACTACAACTCTCCCCCGCGCCCAAATGAAATCAAAGTCTTCACTGAGAGCGCCGGATACGTCGTCTCATCTATTCCCTCCGGGAAGGTCAATGATGTTCGAATCCTTGCTGATTCAAAGAGCTACGGTTCTGCAGGCAATCAGTATGCCATCCTAGCGTTCTACTTTGAGTACGGTAATGGGATCGTCGAAGGTTTAGCCTTCCATCCGCAACAGCAGGTCAAATCCACTGTGGGCGACAATGGTTACTATGCTGTGTATCAGTTCTATGGCAACAAGTTCGTGCATGGGCCGCCTCCAAAGGGGTACATGCTAGAAGCCACCCCGACATCCGCGTCGACTGCTCAGGGGACTTCTGTCAGCTACGCCGTGACTGTCAAATCATTTGGCGCGTTCAATTCGCCCGTCACTCTCAGCGTGACTGGCGTGCCGCCCGGAGCGACCTACACCTTCACTCCTCCAGCGCCCCAACCGCCAGCGGGAGGAACTGCCACATCAACATTCACGGTAAACGTGGCTCTGACGACGCCTATCGGCAGCTATCCGATGAACATAACAGGAACTGACCCGTCGAGCCCGCCGATTGTGAGATCTGTACTCGTCACTTTGAATGTGACGATTGCGCCGGCTGATTTCACGGTCTCCGTTTCGCCAAACTCCCTCACGATCAACACAACTGAGTCCAAGACAGCAATTGTGACTGTGACCTCAATCGGCTTGTTCAACCAGAATGTCACGCTCAACGTCACGGGATTGCCCTCCGACGTCACAGTAACGTTCACTCCATCAGCGCCAAAGCCGCCCACCGACGGTAGCGCAAGCTCGATAATGAGAATCAACGTGGGTGCCAATGCTGTCAACAACACATACCCGCTTACCATAGTTGGCACGAACGGTACGGCAACAAGGACCACTCCATTCACACTCACGATAGTGAAGAAACCCGTCCCGGTGTTTCCTCTGTGGACACTGTTGCTCATCTTAGCCCTCGCGATTCTTGGCATAGCATTGGGTCTCCTTGCGTATGCTCTCTCGTCACGGAGAGGTGCAGCACCGGCGAGAGGAGGAAGAATGTATGTCGTTCCAGCGGCAGCCCAACGTGTGCGTTGCCAACATTGCGGAAGGTCCATCGCGCTTCAGGCAGTCTACTGTCCCTACTGCGGGCAGAGGCGAGGAGCTGCTGTCGCGGGCGCAATGATGAGTATCGGCCCGAGTGCCGGAGCAAGATACATTGGAAGAAGAGCTACATGGGGTTTCGTGCTCGCCCTTGTTTCTGCGGTTCTAATCTTGCTGAACTCTGCAGCTTTGCTGCAGCCAGGCTTCTGGGGTCCCCCGACCGATTGGTCTGCGGTCTTCTGGTGGCTAGGTGGCCCGTCCGGATTGGGTCAGCCATTCGCAGTTCTGATTGGTATCATAGCTGGATTCACTGTTTTGACGGGCGGCTTGATGATGATATCGCGACGGGGGGTGATGGGTGCCTTCATTGCGTTGCCGTTTGCAGTGTTGAGTTTCATCATCGGTGGTGGATTCGTGGTAGGTGCCGTCCTCGGGATCGTGGCGGGATTACTGGGAGCACTGGGAAGATAGGTGTCTGGCGGCAGTGCGACACGTCCCTTTTGACGTGTCAGAAGTGAGACTTTATGAGCGTGCAATATAAGGAAAAACACGTTCAATCAATGCGAGTCATGCCCAGAAATCGTTTCGTTCTTGAGTTTCGTCTGCCAATCGTGGACTAGCAACCACAACCACGTTAACGTGTATGTGCAGGTCGCCTATCCATTTCTCCATCCTTTTGATGCGACTCCGATCGAGAATGATGATTCAAGCGATAATTCATTGGGAGACGTACTATTGGAGCAGGCGGAACAATATCAATGGAATCGTTCGAGTACTATCGTGATGCGAGCGGATTCTGGAGAGTCAAGAATGTGAAGCGGCGCCGCCGCTCCACAATCTAGCGGTCCACGACTTAGCTGATTGTAGGCAGATTCGCTTCAGGCGTGAATCTCCAACGTATCTCCATCCATGAGTACGTGGTCAATTCCGACGCGCTCTCCCCCATAGCTGACGCTCTTTCCCCAGACTCGTGCGTACTTGAATTGGCGGAAGAGTGCACTATGTATTTGCCGGCTTAGTTCGCCAATCGTCGTCCCTTCTTTGACTATGAAAGGCTCGGGCGACGGGCTGGGTGCATTAGGTTCTTTTGTGTAGATCCGGGCGATGTCCAAAGCTTCGAAGAGCCTTCGCCCAAGTTCCGGCAATCTGTATCTAGTCAAGCAGGAAGCGACAAGAACGTTCATTCTGGAACCTGCCCGTTCGATGAGTCTCTGGGCGTTGCTTGATGCGTCAGGCAGATCTGCTTTGTTGGCCACCACTATCGTGGGCTTGTAAGCGAGACTCGTTCCCAGGATTATCTCTTCTACGTCGTCAAGCGAGATGTCCCCTACGCTTCGGACTGTGGCGTTCGAAATCCCGTAACTCTTCAAGAGTGAAATGATCTGATCGCGAGTGCAGCCCATCAAGCGACCGGCAGTGAGAAGTTGCACGCCACCGGATCGAGTCTTCATTACGCTGACATTCGACTCGGATTTGGTGGCGCTCACTTGCGAGCGAGCAAGCTCAGCCACAATATGATCAAGTTGCTGAACAGGATCAGCGCCGAGATCCACCATTATGATCAGGCCGTCACAGTTGCGCACGAGGTCCGCTGATCCTTCCTGAAAGCCGAACCTGCCGTCCTTCTCAGGAAGAAGGGCTGGAAGCTCTACGAGCTGGAACTGCAAGTCTTCGAATTGCAGCATTCCAGGAACACTCTCCTTCGTGGCGTAGGGATACGTTGCCACATGAGGCCTCGCAGCCGTGAGAGCTGCCAGCAAGCTGCTTCGTCCGACCTTGGTCAAGCCGACTATGGCGATTTGGGCTGCGCCTGCCTTCTGGATACTCCGTTCCGCGACTCTGGCTGCAGCTCGCCTCTGTTTGGTCTGTACCTCTGCCTTCAGCAGCGCGATCTTGCGTTTTGTCTGTGCTCTGAGGCGTTCGTTGCCCTTGTGCTTTGGAATTGCAGACAGGAATTCCTGGAATGCTATGATCTTCTCCTTAGTCGTTCGCGCCTGCTGAGCCTTGTTCCACTTTGCTTTTGCTTCGGCCGTGAGGTTTGCTGGCAACGAGCGTCCACCGCAGTAAGTCTAAGCTGGATTCGGAAAAACCTTGGTACCCGAGTCCGGCTAAGGAAATGTCAGGCCGAATCTCGGTTCTTCTCTGGCAACGTCTATGCCCCGCAGAATTGTGGTCATCTTTAAATACGTTCCAAGCACTTACGCCTCGTCACTAAATCAAGGAGCTTTAGAATCCCCAAATGGCGGAAGTCTGTTCGACGTGCGGTCTCCCAAAGGATCTTTGCGTCTGCGGCACCATCAGCATGGAACAACAGCTCGTGAAGGTCCGCCTTGAAACACGGAAGTGGGGCAAGCCCAGCACTGTTATTGAGGGTATTGATGCAAAGAGCGTAGATCTTGCTGGCCTGGCCGGGAAGCTGAAGACCTACTGCGCATGCGGCGGAACTGCGAAAGACAATATGATACTGCTTCAAGGTGACCATCGCGACAAGGTTCGGAAGCTTCTGGTACAGCAAGGTTTTCCCGAAGCAAGCATCGAAATACACTGAGCAGGCATAGAGAGAGGAGGCCACGATGAATCGCTTCATCGAGGTAGTGAGAGCGTTGAAACGTCGCAGCAAGTCTCCAATAGCATGCCCACGATGCGGAAGCCTTGACATATCCAAGTCGACCGGGATGGATGGTTGGATGCTGCCTCCTCTGTATCTGTGCAGCAAGTGCGGCTATGCTGGGAGGCTTGTGCTGGAAATCGATAGCCAGGACCTCGCTCGTGATCTGAAGGATGACGACCGGACTACAGTAGAGTGACATCTGACCGACGGAGCGTTAATACTCCCCGCGGCACTGAAGTGCGCGAGCTTATGCATACTCGGTAAGCCATGTTTGCGTCCCAGCATCTCCAATTCACACACAGATCAAGCTCGGTCTAGGGCCAGTCGGTGGTCTAGCAGAATTTGGATCTGAGACTGGCAGACTGGTTGGGACGCTGAGAACCAAGCGAGTACGGATCACAGACCTTCCTGTGCCGAAGACTAACTACGAGAAGGCTCGCGACGAGATGGAAGTACCACTCGAAGAAGACATCGCGGTCCATCCGGTCTCATCAGCTCGTGAGGTTTGGGAACCGATGTTCGGACTGTCGGAGAGCGATATTCTTGAGAGAATACGTTCCCGTACGACAGGACGCGAGTCTGGTGGAAAAGAAGGGAAAGAAAAAGGGGTGATAACGGACTGCCTGCTCACACGTTGAGCTTGAGGGACTCTTTGAGACCCTTGTATCTGTTGCGGACCGTGACCTCAGTCACATTCGCGACTTCAGCGATCTCTTTCTGTGTCTTCTTCTCTTGTTCGAGAACGCATGCAACATAGAGGGCTGCAGCTGCAAGGCCCATTGGGTCTTTGCCTGCTACGATGCCTTTCCTTCGTGCTTCGTTGATTATGTCCATTGCGCGTCGCTGAGTTGGCATGCTGATGTCGACTTTGGTCGCTATCTTTGAGACACATTTGACTGGATCTTCGACGGGCATTCTGAGATCAAGTTCTCTGACGAGAAGTCGATAGCAGCGGGCGACATCCTTCTTGCGTATGCGGGTTGCTGCTGAGAGGTCTTTGAGTGTCCTCGGCGTTTCTGACAGTCTACAAGCGGCGTAGAGCGATGCTGCCGCGATTGCGGCTATGGATCTTCCGCGTACGAGCCCACTCTCGAGGGCTTTCCGGTAGATCACTGCTGCTCGTTCCTTGATCGGATTCGGGATGTGTAGCTTGTCGGTCAATCTGTCAAGGTCGGCCATTGCCTGAGCGAGATTCCGATCTGCAGATGAATGAACTCGGGTTCTGATCTGCCACTTCCGAAGCCTAAGCATTTCGAGGCGCGTTGCCAGCGGCAGTTGGCGTCCGTACGCGTCTCTATTCACTCTATCTATCACGGTCGAGAGGCCCTTGTCGTGGATAGAGAAGGAAGTCGGAAGGCCAACACGGCCCCGTTCATCTCTCTCTTCCTTCGTAAAAGCACGCCACTCGGGCCCACGATTGATCGCATGTTCACTCAGAACTAGGCCGCAATGGTGACAGATGACCTCGCCCAGATCGAAGTCTTCGACGAGGTCACTGCTCCCGCATTCGGGGCAGTTCGTTATCTTTCCAATCTTCTTCGTCGTTGCGGCCATTTTTCTTCACACTTACCACTGAGGGATACCTTACGTGCCATCTGTCGCCAAAACGCACCTTCACAACGCAGTCCGGAACGGAAGGCTTCATTTGGTCGGAAGGCATAATAGCCTCAGATAAGTTGTATTTAAAACTTCTCCAAAAAGGGGATATAAGCCCTCGATTGAGGCCCCACAACTGCTTGATCTAAGGGTACAGTGGAATTTAACAGCAGTTGAAGGCTGGAATTGTCGCCTAAGTGGCACAGAGGCCCCAAAAAGACCGCGACGCGCCGATTGATCTGCACAATGGCAAAAACTCAGTATTCTTGGTCATTGTTCAGTGGAGAATCGCCAGATAAGGCACTTACGGGACGTACTGAGGTGCTTTCGGCATCTTTTTCAGTAGATGGCGTGGTCTCACGACGGGTGGACGGGGATGTCTCGGGACGAACAAGTGATCGCTGCGATCGAGAAGGTAGAGCCGAGCGTAGTCAACATCAGCACAATCCGATTCGAGCGAGATGCATTCCTGCACGTGCACCCGGCTCGGGGGTTGGGTTCCGGATTCATCTTCGACAAGCTCGGGCACATACTCACAAATCACCATATCACTGCTGGGTCGCGTGAGATCGAGGTTGCACTGACCGACGGAAGAGCCTTTGAAGGAAGGCTCGTCGGCTCGGATCCCGCCAATGATCTTGCAGTAGCAAAGATAGACGCAACCGACCTGCCAGTGGCTGAGATGGGAGACTCAAACGAGCTGAAGGTAGGTCAGACTGTCATCGCCATTGGAAACCCCTTCGGACTGGTCGGCGGTCCATCAGTCACTGTCGGCGTGGTGAGCGCACTGAATCGTCACATACTCGCGGAAAGGGTCTACGAGAAACTGATTCAGACGGACGCCTCAATCAATCTTGGGAACAGTGGAGGCCCACTCCTTGACCTGACTGGGAAGGTCGTAGGAATAAACACAGCCAACATTCCCGGAGCTCAAAGCATCGGATTCGCAATACCAATCAACACTGCCAAGACGGTACTGGAGGACATTGTGAAACACGGTAGAGTCACTAGACCTTGGCTAGGCATCATCGGTATCGACATCTCTCGTGAACTTGCTCGAAGATTTAACTTGACAGTTGATACTGGAGTCATGGTGATGAGAGTGATTCCCGAAAGCCCAGCTGAACGTGCAGACTTGCAGTCCGGTGATGTGGTAGCCGCGGTTGGCGATGCACACGTGGCTTCAATGGAGGATCTTCAAAGGGAGATAAGGACTAGGACAGCTGGTGACGCTGTGTCGCTAGTTGTCGTCAGAGGATCAGATGAGGGGAGAGTCCGCGTCACGCTCTAAGCTTTCGTCTTTGGACTAGGTGCCTTCCTGATAGTCATGCAAGTATCGATCTTGCTCGCGTGTCAGCGTGTCGATACTCATCCCCATAGTCTCGAGTTTCGTACTTGCGATTTGCCTCTCATATTCTTCGGGAACCTTGTAGACTCCTGGTTGGAGATCTCTCCCCTTCTCGGACAAGTACATGAGCGACAGCAATTGTGTCGCGAAACTCATGTCCATGACTTCAGAAGGATGACCTTCTGCAGCGGCAAGGTTCACTAGCCTGCCCTCCGCAAGTAGGTACAGTCTGCGTCCGTCTCGCAGA